>JGI24142J45722_1000006_pt1 | contig 119510 bp, 96 predicted proteins | sample BarGraIncu00431A_FD_45722 | JGI IMG/M metagenome (IMG submission 45722) | reverse complement strand
TAAAGTTCATTAAATACACCCACCACAACAACCATGAGGAATATTTTCATTTACTACTCTTGTAATATCATCTACATATACCCATAGTTCATCTGGTAAATTATCTTTATCAATACTCCATTCTCCACTTGTGATAACAATGTCATTATAATCGTTTGTACAATATGCACTACCACCAGAACTGAGTATACTATTTAGAGTATATAATCTATCATTAGCTTTAATTATCAACTCACCAGAACATAAATTAGGGTATCTTCCAGTGTAACTAATAAATTCAATATTCATAATTTCCCTCCTATTTAACTTTTAATGCCTCATCAATTAATCTTATCATTGGTGGTAGTCCTGTATATTGATCCTGTCCACCAGCACCACCAGCTTTCCAAAGTTTAGAGTTATTCCTTATTTCTCCTAAAACATCTTCTAATTCTTTCGTTCTCTTACTATAATCAAACTTTGATTGACCAAGTTCAGCTAAAAGCATTAATTGTTTTACTATTAATTTTCTACGATTTACCTGTGCCATTAGATCCTGAGTCTCAACATAACCCTCTCCAAGTTCAGCCTTAATGATCCATTCGCCTTTTTTAATGCGATCAATTATATTCATAATTTCCACCCTATCTTTTTACTAATTTCAGGTGTCATTCCACCTTTATCTTTAAAGACCTTTGTAAAATACTCCCCTGTTTCACCAATAAAAATACTATTTCCAATATCACCAAATCTCCATAAAATTGCCATTTGTTCTTGTGTCATATTATCAATTCCATCTTTTAGCTTTTTATACATAACTCACCCCTACTTAACCTTCCTACTAGAAAGTGACTACTTAAATAATCTATCTAATCCATAAATTGTAAATGTAACATCCCCACCACATATAGTCATTATAATACAGGTTATTCCTATGATAGCTATAACTATATTTCCTGCTATTGTGCATAGTTTAATTGTGAAATTAAAAAGTTCTTTCATGATTTTCTCTTGTATCCTATCACTGTCGCACTAACAATAAATAACCCCACCCAGCCAAAGGGAGTGCAAAATAATAACATCATAAACGCCCAGAACATATCCATCATACCACCTCTTTATCTATTATTATACACTATTCGGATAAATTATGCAAGTAATGAATATGTTATAATAAATAAAAAGATGCTACCGAAATAAACGCTTGACTATACGCATATATAGGTGTATAATTACATATAGAGTTAAGCGTGTAACTGATATGTACGCATAACTCAATACATAAATATATGGAGGTTTCACTATGCAAACAATATCAATTGATGTAGGCAGAAACGAAGTAAAGGGATTTAATGGTGTAAATGAGGTAGTTTTCAGTAGTATTGTTGGATCTCATCATATCTTAGATGTTAAAAGTTCTTTTACAAATTACGATGTTGAAATTAATGGTACTAAGTATTTCGTTGCTGATCTTGCTAAAGTAGAGTCAATTGACAAGAGCCAAATTGCTACTAAATCAAAAATACATATTGATACTAAAATCCTCCTACTCACTGCTTTACAGTTACTAGCTGATCCTAAGCAACAATTTAAAATTATCACTGGTATGCCAGTAGATCAATACTCAGTTAAATGTAAAAGAGACTTGACTGACTATCTTATGGGAGAGCATATCGTATCTGTTAATGGCGTTACCTCTAAATTTAAAATTGATGATTCAAACCTAGTTATGGCACAAGAGTCTGTCGCAAGTTACTGGAATGAAGTATGTGACATTGATGGTAATGAAATTGATCCTAGAAAGTTCCTTGATAAGAAAGTGAGAGTAATTGATATTGGATCTCGTACCATCAATTACAGCACAATTGATAATGGTACTTTTATAAATACTGAGTCTGGTAGTTTGGATTATGGTATAAAGCGTATTACTAAAAAAGCACCTAGTATTATAGCTGAATATGATGCTCGTAAAAGTTCTTTTACAAAGGGTATATTTTCGGATATATCTGAACAGTGGGCAGATTATGACAATGACATTATGTTGCTTACTGGTGGTGGTTCACTCCTACTAGAAAAACACTTGCTTAGTTTCTATAAGAACGCTATCATAGCAGAAAATGCCAAAATGTCAAATGCTTATGGCATGTATAAAATTCAAGTAGCTGATTCAAAATGAATAAAAACGTGTATCTGAGCGATAAAAAAGATGTTGAAATTATTAACTATATTAATAGTCTTGAAAACTTCTCTGAGTGGATTCGTTGTAAAGTTATGGAAGAGATTTATAAGGATAAACCCATAACAACCTTAGATGAGGTTTTAAAGCGTATGTACCCAAACGCTCATGCACAGAAAGATGAACAGGTTAATGCGTCTAAACCCACGCATATATTAACAGTTAGTCTTGATCCTCTTCCTGACTATAAACCTGTGCAAGAATCTAAAGACAATTATAAGCATGAGTTAGCGTCTACTTTAACACATAAACCTATAGAGGATAATGCGCATAAACATATAGAGGTTTCTAGTGTTAAAAGATCCAGAACTATATAGGGGTATTAAATGACAAATAACATTAGGAATATACGAACAAAACATGCTGATAAAAGATTGCGATCTGGGAGAAATATAGCTTTACTGTTAGGTATTTCTCCCCAATATTATTATAATTTAGAAACTGGTCGAGATGGTAAAAGATTAAACGTAGACCATATTACTAAACTGGCTGAAATATTTGGGGTATCAGTTAATGACCTGCTTGATACCCCAATAGAGCCTAATGATCCATATAGTTGTATAATTGCAAAAGCAAAACTAAATGGAGTAACACCAATAATTTTAGGTAAATTAATAGATATATGGATAAACGGAAAAACCACCTACCAGTAATTGGTAAGTGGTTACTTTTTATCTATTCCTGTAAGGGTTATTATTATCATTGTTATAATTATTATCAGTCCGATTATCTGGGCTTGACCTATGATGCCCTTCTACGTATGTACCATTGTCCTTCTGATATCCATTCACCCAAACGTCATTAGCGAATACGCTAGTCATGGAGAGTATGGTCACAGCTACAGAGATAAGTATTAAGATTTTCTTCATTTGTTATCCCTACCTTACTTTTTATGTTTATTATACCATAAAATAGGGCAAAATCATAGTGTTATGTTTTGCAATGTTAAAAGGTCTTTTGTACCTAAACAACTAATGTTAACTACATAGGCAAATCTTTGATGTAATTGGCAAAACCCATCATCTCTCCTAAATGGACACAGGATACACTTAGATGCTTTCTCAATTTTCTTACTAAGCATGTTCTGTCCCTTGTATTTCACTAGCAATTCATCACTGTACCTTTTGTATTGATTACACTTCCCCTTTTTATCCTTAGTCCTGCGCTGGGGAGGAATCCTGCATCTGTTTAGTTTCTTACTAAAGATGCTACACGTTTCACACTGTCTCATTGTCCCCTCCTTTCTTCTGTTCTTCTGGGAGTGTTCTTGCTGTGGCAAGAAGTTTCGCTTCGCTCAACAGCTAGGAAAACTAAAACAAGAATAGAACTGATTAAACGATCTACAAATACAACAGGTAATGGTGACTGGCAGACTTCCCCCTACCCCATTTTCACAAAATAGGAGTGTCTATACAACAGTTTAAAGTTTATTCTGTATAGATTTTTACCAGCTCAACAGACCTCATTGCAGACCAATATATCTGTGCCATCACTGACATTCGCTGACCTCCCCTGCTTTCGCACCTGCGGAGTACGGGATATTCCAGTTGGTTTTAGTCTTGGACAGACTTCACCAATTAACGAGTAACACATCTTAAAAATGAAAAATAAGATGCTGACAAAGGACGCTTTGTCGTTGGTACATTTTCTGTAATGGCGACGAACCATTTGGTATTTGTTTAAGCACCATTATGTACAGTGCTGGATGATCTTTTTAGTCTCACCCACTCAGTATTCAGTTTTAGGGTAACAAAAATAGGACAAACCTAAGTCTGTCCTAACATATTCTTCCAACACAGAATCATAACGTAAACACATTATATTACTTGCTTATTAACGCATAGTGTGATATAATGAATTTAGTTATTCCGCTAGTGTGTTGTCTAATAACACATTAGTACAGACCTGTAACCGCGACCAACGGTTATGGGTCATTTTCTTTCACTTCTTATAGTATAGCATGTGGATAACTTTTTGTCTATATTTATTTTTAATAATATTCAAAATCTGAATAAATACCGACACGAAGCTAGGATGCCCACCACTGATTATAATGGGCATCCTAGCCTATACTATTAGTTTAGTTAGATGTCTCAATACAGGGCATTTGTAGGGGTTTAGTGCTATCTAGGTCGTCCATGTTCACACCTCTAGTTACCTGATCCACTATGGAGTTATGCCCAGAAAGTGCTTCTTGATATGTAGAATATCTTTCACAGTAACAGTCCATTCTTCCATTTTCTTCATTAAATATCATAGTCTCAAATATTTGTGGATCACCTTTACCCCATCTATGATTTAGCCCCAAAAATACAGTTGAGATTAAATAACCATTAACTATATTTCTACCAACTTGAAGATCCCCACTTTCTCTAAGTTTTTCCATGTTCATACTCCAAGACATAACACCAATTGCTGGGATAACACTCTTATCTTTATTCATAACATAATAACTTGCCATTATAAATCTCTCCTTATAAATAACAATATGTGGATTATACCCATCATTGCGATAAGTATAATCCACTAGCCTATATTGTTTTGAGGGGGATATCCAAAAGACCTTTTACAGCCTATGTTGGTTTGGTTGCCCTACATGGAATCGAACCATAATTAAAGCCTTATAAGGACTCCGTACTAAACCATTGTACTATAGGGCGATGGAGGAAGGGGCTGGGATTGAACCAGCTATGCTGTTACGCAAACCTTGTCTTAGCAGGACAGTACATTACCAATCTGTCAACCTTCCATGTAAAGAGCGTTTGACCACCTACGCACAAGGAACAAATGGGCAATTCAGAGTAAGAAATAAAAGCAGTCATATTTAAGATTTAAAGGCACATATATGTATTTCCTAGGTTCATATATGCGTTACACCTTTCAGGTTGTTATTTCACAACAATTCTATTAGTGTAATGATATCAGTCACCTCCTAGGTCAAAGATCACCTAGCCCAGACTAAAATAAATCTACTTCTTATTTTTCTCTAAATATATTTTAGCACTTATCAAAGAGTGTAAAGGGAACCCCGCTCTGGGGTAAACCTTACGTTTTACTCTTTGATAAGTGCTAAAATAACACTATGATTCATTATAGCATAAATACAAACAAAGGTCAAGTAAAATATTCATAAAATGAATAAATATTTTACTTTTTCAACACAACCATAGCAATAACCCCAATAATTACCAAATCTCTCTCTAGTTTCAATTTACGAATTTCTTTGTTAGTCTCTTGTTCGTACTTGTCTAAGGATTGATTTGCCTTCTGTAATGAGGTCTGCGCTTGAATTATTGATTGCTCTGCTACTGTCAATTTCGTATTTAACTGATTTATTTGTGTCTCTGATTTCGTTAACAATAAACTTGCTCTCTCCAATTGCTTGTCCTGCTGTAGATTGTTCTGCTCCAATTGATTGAAGATCTGTTCTAACCTCGTCAATTCCTGATCTGTTATTTGATGGGCTGAACACGTTCCAGCAAACAATCCCAATGACAATACAAGTAATAATAATATAAAACTTCTTTTTACCATCTAAAGGTTTCACCAATCCTTCCACTTCTTGTGTCAACGTGGACAAATTCATCTCCAAAATACCTCCCTACTCCATCAGCATTACATTCCTCTGCTACTTCTGCTAATGTTTCTACAGTATAACCCTCTGGGATAAGTAAATCACTAGCACATCCTAAGACATGCTGGCTATCTGGCACACCCCCAACATCTGCGTTGTGTGAGGGGCATCTATAGGCACAAGAGAGGGTAATAGGTTTACCCACTTGTTCCCTAATTGCATCCAGTAAATCAACTAGGGTTTGATCCATTCCATTCTCTGGAAGTCCACCACAACATTTACATCTCATTTCATCTTCTGTAAAATATTTACTGTTTATCACAATTTTCTTTCCTTTCACAATATATTCCATACGTTTTATATATTAAACATATACACTGTATGATGATGTATACAATTGTTACAATACATACCCAATCTGATAAAGCCACTCCAAATAGGGAAATTACTGATACTACACTTGCAGGGGCTAGTTTAACTAATTCCTCTCTAATCTCTCCAGTTTCCATAAATACCTCCCTGTTATGATTTTGGAACAAACTTCTTTATCAAATTAATGCCAGTTAGTGTCCCAAGAAATACGACTAGGCTATTCCACATTATAATAAACTTATCTATATGCTCTACAGGAATATAGGACATAAAAAAGAATGAAAGCAAAATTACTATAAATAGCACTAATGCAATCACTCTATTGAGGGAAACATCCTTTACGTCCTGTGTATCAGTTAGAATTAAAGGTAAATTACTCAGAATACCTATTAAATTCTTACGAAACACCTTTTAACCTCCCTGTTTTACTAATTTGTACAAACTTTGCGATATCATCCTTTACTGCATCTTTATCATTCTTTGAGGCTGTACGCATAAAGTTTTCAATCTTAGTTCTCATTATTGGATTCAACTCAGCTTGTTCCTCTGGCGTACCTAGTTTGTACACCTTCAATGCCTCTGGCAATGATAAATGCTCTTTAACTGACCTAGATATAATAGGTATATCTTTAGTGTTTTTCAATTTCTTAGCATCAGAATGGCTAATAACTCCATCAGATAATCCCTTGTCTAGCATCTCTTGTGCCTTTGGATCTTTCTTAGCAAAAGCCCTAGCAATTGATGTTTTAGCATCTGATTTCGCCATTGATTCTGCTGTTTTTGGCTCACTAGAAGTTTTAGCTTGCATAATTTCGCTCATTTTCTTCTCAGCTACAGATTTGTTAATATCAGAAGGTGCATTAACTACGCCAGTAAACCCTAAGACTTTCTGAATTAATGGTGCATCTGAGTCTGATTGTTGACTGTTCTTTACACTAAAAGGAATAAATCCACCAGCTACAAATGCTACCCTATCAGTAAATCTTTTCACGAAAGGATCATCTTCATTAGCAATTGCCTTACCATAATAATCTTTATTGTGCAACATTTCTGCAATTAATCCTAATGCTGGATGTAGTTTATTAGATACTGTTTTCACAGGATCATTTTTCATTGCATAAATATCTTTAATATAAGATGGTAATGACACTCTCTGCTCTACGCCCTTTGGATCTAACTGACCATTCCTAGGGAAAAATAGATCCTTTGCACTTTCTGGGGATTTCCCAGTTGCCATATATTGGTACGTTGCTCCCATGAGTGCTAATGTCATGGGTAGTGCTAATGTATAACTAGCGCGATAAGATAGTTCTGGCTTAGATTTATTCTTTAATCCTTTAGCTACTGCCTGAGTTAAATCTACAGCCCCACCTCCTAATTCTCTCCAAGTACCTAAATTCCAACCTACTGAACGTGTACCTGCCATTAAAACATCTTTTAGAGTCTTATTCCAGAACAAATTATCATAAACCATTTGCCCCATTCTATTATCTACTGAGTTCCATATCTTACCCATAGTTTCCCTGAGTTTAACAGGATCTTGTGATAATATAGGATTTTTCTCTAACTCATATTTTGCAAGATCATAAAATATTCCCAGCTTTTGCCTAGGAACTAAATGCTCCATTATGGGTTTTCCTAGTTGATCCATTACAGCAAATGGTATTCTAGCTACGCCACCTACAGTATTCCCATCTTTAAATGCTTTCTTCATTCCTTGCCATGCGTCAGTTTTATAGAAATCATCCATTTTAACCCTAGCCCCACCAGCTTGCAATGCCTCTACTATTTGACCTAGGATTGGATCATGCCCTGCACCAGCTTTGTTCCATTCTTTAATTACATCATTACCCTTTAGTGGATTGGTTATAAACGCTAATGGAGATGATAAAACATCTTTAAAGCCAGCACCAATATCACCCTTTGACATTTTATACAGACCTAAGCTTACCCTTGATACAATACTATCTACGCTAGTAAACCCAGCATGGAAAGCAGACATACCTAATTGGAATTGATTAAGAGTATTGGCAAGTCCTAAATATCCTCTAAATGCTTTTGATTTACCCCTTAGTCCTGCACTTAAATGATTGTTAATCAGATCTGCTACCTCTCTAGGGGCGTAAGATACTGTAAGTTTCTGGTATCCTTTAACATCCCCTTTAATCCTTACTCCATCAACTACTGTACTAGGTTTAAACAGAGGTGCATATTTAGTTGCAATCTTATCATCTATTTTGATCCACCCATCAGGCTGATTTTCCCCTACCTTAATATCCTTAACAAGCCCTCGCTGTTTCAATTCATTCATTGTCTCATGTGCAGTAATATACTTATTCATTTCATGTAACTTTAACAATGATAACTCTACAGGATTGTAAGACACTGGCTTTAAACCTTGTGCAATACCCTCTGCTGTAGTTGGAATACTACGTTTCTTTAAGAATCCTGCTTGCCCTTCCATTGGGTTTTTTGATAACCATTTACTCATAAACTCTTTAGCGTCTGTATCTGGTCTTTCCCAGATATGAGGAAAGTAGTTTTCAATAAAGTTAGCAAGTTTATTCTTTCCTAATGCTTGTACTCTGTCCCTAGCTTCATCTAGGGAAGTTCTCATATTAGCTATATATTTCTCAATCATTGGGTCTGAGTGTTTAGTGCCATTTTCAATACTGTCAATTATAGCTAGGTTTTCAGTATTTGATAATGTTGCAAAATACTCCTTACCAGTTTTATTTAACTCTCTGGCAACATCCATTCTATGTTCATTAGTAGATAATTTATGGGAGATTACACCTCTAGTATCACTAGTCTTTTTATTAACAGTTGCAGGAGCAACTAACCTTTGCGTGTCTCTACCAGCCTCAAGAATTGCTTCTTTAAAAGCCAACGCAGAAGGAGAAACATCATCCTTTAGAAATTTCTTAGCACTACTAGTGATAGACTTCTTGACGTACTTAACTTCTGGATTAGTATAATTACCAGTTAATTTAGTTTCTCCACTTAAAACATCACTAGCTATTTTATTAAACCTACGCATAACTGTCTCAGCTTGTACCTCAGTAAGAGTTTTAGTAAACCTTTGGTTTTCTGGTCTTTCGCCTTTAAGTTTACTCATAACATCTTTAAAGAAGTTTCTAACATGATTAATTAATTCTGTAAACAAGCCAGGGTTTCTTCTATGAAGCTTATCCCAAAAGTCTGGTTTCATGAAACTATTTCCCACTTCATTAGCAACAATTTCTTGTTCTGAATCATGGAATCCTAATTCTCTCCTTCCAGATTCTTCTTGATAATGGAGGGCTTGTTTCATGTCAATACCTAGTGTTTTACTTAGTTTCTTAAACATAGCAGGATCATTCTCTATCATATGATGCGCCCACTCATGACCTAGTACCCAATGGGTATTCATTTCGCTATTCCTATTAATGTAAGCTTTACCTTTGAAATAGTATCCATGATCTTGCTTATTGTCATTATGATAGAATGTTACATCAGTCCCTAGGGCTTTACCTAATTTAACTACAGTTTTATGTTCTGGTGAAAGATCAACTTGTGAGATTTTCTTTTGCCCAGCTTCTTCATTATAAACATGACCATCCTTATCTACTGTAAATGATCTTTTAGGTGTTTCTGCTTTAACTTCTGGAATAACCTCTTTTTCAATTGGCTTAACTGACTCAATTTTAGGAACAATGGCTGTTTTAGCAGATTCTTCTCTCTTTAAAACATCTCTCTTAATCCAATACCCTCTACCATCTTCTCTTTTAACTTTAACTTGATCTGGACGAGAATCATCAGTAATAGTTAATTTAGTCCCTTTAGGATCATTAACCTTATCACCATTTCTAAAAGGATTTTCCTTTTCAAATACTGTTCTTTGCTCTGGTTTTACAATTGGATCTGCTTTAACTACAGGAGGTTTTTGCTCTGGTCTAAACTCCTGTGTAGGTGGTTTTTCAACTTTACCCTTGAATTGCCCAGCATCAGCCTTGGCAGGATCTACAATCCATGACTTACCATCATTAAAATGTACAGAATGTACACCATCATTGATAAGTTTCTGCTGTAGAACTTTCATAAATCCAGTAAATGCCTTTTCTGACTTTGGTATTCCTAGGTTATATTTTTGACCTAACTGAATCGCGTCACCATCAAATCTTAAATGACCTTTTGAATCTATAGGACTTCCAACCAATACCCCCTGCCCCTCTGTGTGAGGAGTACCAATCATTTCGTGATTAGTAACTAAATCAGTTGACAGTGAATTTGTCTTTACTGGTCTAGTAGTTTCAGTTACAGTCTTGGGATCTCCAATATGTACAAAATCAGAACCTACTGGTGGAATTATTGCTGGCTGTGACTCTGGACGCACTACAGGAAGATTATTTTCTGGAAGGATATCTTGTCCACTTCCTGCATTTATTGGCTCTACAGGATCATTAAACTTAGCACGTTGGTCTGCAAAATGACCTGCTTGTTCATTTAATCTTTGTCTATCCCCTAAAGTACCTTGACCTTCTCCAAGTAGTGCAGGGTTACTCTGGTCGTAAGGAACAGTAGTGGGATCTTCAATCATCATATGATTAACTGGTTTAATGTTTCCATCTTCTTGATTTTGGAATTCATTATATCTAACTTGATTCTCTGCGTCTATTCGTACCTTTTCTGTGTGTGCTTGGTCTGCATCAATTTTACCTTGTACTGCCTTTGCCGTAGCTTCTGGATTTTCAGATAATGCAGTACGCATAATATGTGTACTATCCTCATAATTCCTAGCTAATTTTAGTTGTGCTTGGTATCCTTCAAGTTTATCAGCATCAAAGTATTGTGAATTAGTTTTAAAAGTCTTAGCAACACTAGCTGAGTCCATATTGTCATACTCACTAGCTATTTTACTAGGATCTCCAGTAGTAGCGTAATGATTTACTGCGCTGAGTATACCATGTAATGCTCCACCAAGAACTGCACCACCAGCAATTGCCTCTTTAGTTTCATCTGATCCAAGATCAAATTTCTTACCTTGTGCCATATCATCAGCATAAACCATACCAGCACCTTGAAGTCCACCAGCACCACCAGCTAGGGCAGTCTTGGCTAGACCTGTGGATATTGGGTATTGTTTAGCCATATTTCCAATCATACTTTCTGCTCTTGTGAAAGGTAAAGCTGTTTGAAAAGCTGATAATGCCATATTAACTGGCAATTGATATTGAAAATCTTTACTTGCACTATCACTAGCTTTATCATAATACATAGTATTTCCATAAGAGTCTTTAGGGGCATTAGGATTAGCTAGTTCTTCTGCTTTTACTTTATTAAACATACTACCAGCAGACTCCCCAGACATTACAGTACCACCTACTGCACCACTTGCTAAACCAGCTTGCGCTAATACTTTAGCTTTTTCTAGTGCGCTTAAAGATGATAATGCTCTACCACCTAAAAGGTATGGTAAAGTTGCACCCTCAGTTAATATAGAAGATGCAACTACTGGAATCATTGGGACTACTGACTGAGCAAGACCTTTGTAAAACTGTGAGTTAGGATCAACAATTTCAGAGGCAGAAAATGGAGTTGTTCTTTGGCTTGCATTATCCTCGAAATACTTATTACCAATATCCTGCATAGAGTTTCCTATATCTGTAGCACCAGCCCATTCAGCAAGACCACCTGCTGTAGATAATAAGCTACCTCCACCAGCTTTTAAGTTATCCCAAATACCATGTTCTTGCTGTGGTTGTTGGTATTGGATTGGTTCTGGGAGATCTGTACTCTCATTTGCGCTTTTATATAGACCACTAATATAGTCATTTGTATGGTCTGTATAGTCTTTAGGTTGTTTAGTTGATGCCAAATATATCACTCCATTAACTTCTCTTTTAGAGAAGTGTTTATTTTAATTATTGTTTAGGTCTACCATATTCATCATATTGAGATGCGTTATTTCTGAATGGACTAAATAGGTTTTCAAAGAAGCTACCTACAGTTCTATTTTGTGGCTGTAACATAGTATCATTAGACTCCGTACCATATTGTGCTGACTGATAACTTGGCTGGGAATTTCCAATTATACTAGCCATTGGACTTGCTGGTTGACTTTGTTGTCCTACGTTAGCCCTTGCGTTTGATGCACTTTGATTAACAATATACGATAGATCATTATCCATAGTATCATGAGGGATACCAGCATCTTTCGCATGTTCGTATGCTTGTCTTAATACCTCTTGTTGATCTCTACCATAGTTCATAGTTGAGGCTTGTTTGAGTAGTTCACTATACACAGCAGAAGATTCTGCTTGCTTCTTAGGATTTTTGTTCTTTCCAGCTACATATAGGTCTATAGAACTTGGCGTTTGCGCTACTCCTGTTCCTGTACCTCTTGGAGCGTGTCCACCTGTACCATTAGCCATTGCCCAATTATTAGCTGTGCTAGAAATAACATTATCTGTACTTGCTCTAGTATGTTCTAAGTTAGCTTTTTCTTGTTCACTAAGATTAACTTTAACTTTACTTCCAGCTATTGGTGTTCCTTTAGCTGTAACCTTTTGTGTCCATCCCTGACCATTATCATCTACTGATTTCTCTTCATGAACATCTGGCGACTCTGCTAATGCTCTTGCATCTGCTAGACTCATAATACCTAATTGCTGTGCCTTTAATCCTAAAGTAGTGGCGTGTGTCATTTGTTCCTCTGGCGTTAACCCAGCATCACGATCACCCTTTAATTGATCTGCAATTTTCTGTATATAGTTAGACTTATGCTCACTCCAAGTATTATCTAGTAGTTTATCGTAATGACTTCCTAGGTCTTTCCTTTGAATGTCACTCATTCCCCTACCTAGCAATCCACCAGACAATGTTGCTTTAGCCATTGCGTTATTTCTCTGTACATCATTTTCTGACTGGATACTTGCCTTACTAGGCATTACAGAGGCTAATTGCTGTGCATTAGCATTACTGCCTAGAGATTGAGATTCTTGTACTGCCTTAGATGATGGTTGAGCAATTAAGGAAGGTGTTTTAAAATCATAGTTAGGCTGGATATCCTGACCATTACTATCAAAATTAACAATATTAGCCATAGGGCTATTTGCTTTAGCTTGTTTTTGTGCATTAGTAGGGTCTATTGCCATTCCAAATTGATCTGCTGTTTTTTGATTTAGGTTAGCTTGTGCAGTATTGTAAATACCATCAATAGCTGTAGTATTTCTACCACCACCTATACCAGAATCAATTCCACCATTTGCGGAGAAGTTAGCCATGCTACTCTGTTTTTGCTTCTCTGCGTCAATCTCTGCTTGTGCTTGTAATGCTTGCTGTTTATAGTAATCAGCATCTTGCAATTGCTGTACTCTATTTGCACCCATTGAACCTAGGAGATTTCCAAGTTGATATCCTAGTCCATTATTTTGAACTACTTGATGTTTACTACCATAATAATCTGCCATTGTAAATCTCCTCTCTTATTTTGATTTTGATCCATAGAATGATCCTACACCACTCATAAGCCCACCTAAAAATCCTTGGTCTTGTGTAGTAGTTGTTTGTTGGCTATTTGCTGTACTAGTTGCATTGTTAGCAGAGGTTGTATAGGCATTACCTGTGCCATAGCCATACATTTTATCTGTATTTAAGTAAGATCCAGTTGCAAGGTTATTTGCCTGACTTACTTGATTTCCCAGCAGGCTAGATTGGTTATTTAACATATTACTCTGCGTATTTAATGCTCCTTGATAATTCTGAGCAGAAGCATTATCAAATGCAGTTTGAGCGTTAGCTATAGCTTTATTAGTACCAGAACTATTCATAACTCCACGTTTACCACCATTTGCTATTGTAGTACCCATTGTCGCATTATAGTTATTTTTAGTAGCATTATTCATGTTATCTAGCAATGTCTGATTTACCACACCATTAGCTAAGTTACTAGCTGATTGATTCATAGTTGTATATGAATTATCTGCGTTAGCTTGCATACTAGAATAATTAGGTGTCACTGCTCCAGTAGTTCCATTAGTGAATGTATTGTTTAACTGACCTAATAGATTAGCACTTAATGTACCTCCTGCCTGTGCGCTAGGTAATCCAGCCCTAATTATTGCATTTTGATCATCGCTTAGTGGTGTAGTAGTTGTTTCAGTTCCACCCATAAGATCACTCCTCTTTTCCCACTTCTAATTCTAATACCCAAACAATTCTCCCATCTTCTGCTACAGAAAGTTCATCTACTATAATTGCTACTTTCCATAATCTCTGGAAAACTCTTGGGTTTCTTCGTGTCATTGTCTTTAAAAGACCTTTATGTTCTCTTGCTTTCTGAAAGATGAACTTTCTCCAATACTCTCCATCACCTACTGTTTGGTCTATCCAAACATAATCACCTTTGATGTACCATATCATAAATGAATTATCTGGGGCGTATTCTATGTTATGCTCTGGATTGTGATAGAATTTTCCACCAGTTTTAAGTTCGTAAAACGCTTTCCATTCTTCTCTTGTCATAGTTCTGCAATTTCCATTAGGATATGATTGATAGTGAGTGGTACAGTTGTTGATAATTCTAAGTCAATTTCTTTTAATCTCTTAATAGATCTTTTAAGTCTCTGCTTTGATAGATCTACTGTAAAATTAAACATCCCAGAACTTATCCTAACACTACCAGAAGTTTGCTCAAAGGAATAATTAATCTTCTTTAAAAGAACTTTGTTAATAGTAGTGATTTTATTAAGTTTAAGCTTGAAATTTATAGGAGTTCCATTATCAGTTACATAAGAATCATCCCACCAGTGCAAGTGATTTCCTGTAGCAATTAAAGTTCCACTGTCTGTTTCCTCTATATCTACAATTTCTTCTGGAAATATAAACTTAGTTAAAGCACCAAAAGCATAGTGAAAAGCATAAACAGTATTGTTATTTGTTGGTTTTAATATTAGTTGGTTTTTCTTAGATAAGTGCCATATTGTGGGATGATAGATTGAGGTTGTTAATTCTTTATTAAACTTATCAAAGGCATTAGACATTTTAAAGTTTCCATACTCAGATACAGTTCCTAGGCTCATTAACCCTCTCGTTGATAGGAACACTATGTCAGTTCCTATTGTATCTGCTGAGTACATATATTTACATCCTGAGTTAGTCCCAATTTCATATACAGACCAATCTGGATATTCATTTGATAGTTGATATACTTTTCCATTAGATTTAAAAATAATCAAATCTGTAGAAAGCTGTTTTACACAAACAATATCTCCACCATCTTTATAGCCAATCTCTACATATTTACTTGAAGAATCATCATTATCATCATCTAGCCAATTAGCTTCATCACCAGTACCAGAGTAGCGTATGTTATCCTCACCAACCTTAGATGTTGCAATTCTACCAAAACGCACAAAACATATATCACAGTCTGGGGAATCCTGAGTAAGTACAGAATCATCAAACCATATTGTTCCCTTCGCTATTGTTTTAAGACCATATGTATAGTCATAGGACTGTAACTTACCACCACTAGCAATAACTACACGACCACCAAACTTAGCACACATTGGCTTGTTAGATCCTGTTAATGATCCAAGATATAGGCTTGTAGTAAAATCTGTTTTATATATATCTCCATTAGTTAGAAATACAAATTCTACATTCATTTCATAATCATAGAACGTACCTAAGATGGGTACAACGAAAGACAGAAATGGACTAGATAATCCACCTCTGCCTTTAATTTTACCTGACAAGTTCAGTTCAAAATTCTCATTTATTTGTTGCTCATTTTCATTAATAACCTCTGGTGGTTTTCCAGTGTTAATTCCACCAGTAAAATCTAGGTACTTTATCTGTCTTGTTGCATGTTTATTAGATGGTTTTGACATTACTTAGGACTTCTAATTACTGTTTTCATGCTACCTGCTAAGATAGTTCCTGCGCTGGCACTAGCAGGAAGTAAAGCAATTTTCATATACTTACTTACAACACTTAGACCATCTAAAGGAATTCTATAGATATGATAAGTTCCTGTATCATTAATGAAATTAACTGTACCAATTAGTTTGTTATTTGCTACGTTTGCATCCTCAAAAATAACTCCATCTTCACTGCATACTGCATAAACATCGTATTTTTGACTAGCACTACCAGTTGTTAGTTTGGATTGCAAATATAACTCTCCACAAATTGCCTGATCTGTGGCAATTATTTGAGCAAATAATGTATATGTGCTATTGACCATTACGGAATCAGTTGCAGAAATAACAGTTGTAATATTATTAAATCTATTTGCCATATTAGATCATCCCCATTTCTGTTTTTAATGCTTCAATAATAGCCTTTGCGTCTGTAATTTGTGTTTCAAGAGAAGTTATCTGAACTACCACTCCAGCCAATTCAGTTTCTAAAGATGTTTTTGCTTCATCTACAGCAACTAAAATATCAGTATTTAGTTTTTCCACTCTAGACTTTGGATAGACAAGTTGATTTTCTAGGTTAGTTAGATTAGCCTGTTCTGTCCCTAGTTCCTGTAATTTGTTATACTTTGTATACAGTGGGAAGAACACCTCTGGTGCGAATTCTGTTTCCTCAGAGATGCCAAAGTCTTTAAATATGTTTGTAATATAAGATTCAACCATTGTTAAATCACTCCTTATTTTTGTTTTTGAGCATAAAAATAACCCTGCCATTCTTTGCAGAGTTTACTGTCCTATTGGGTATGAGGATTCCATTTGAGTTTGATAATATAGTTGTGGATTGAGAGGATTGGGCTTTACTAAGGTGAAAGGAGCAAGAATATAAGCAACAGGATTTAAAGGTAAATTAGTATCTGTGGCAATTAAACAACTACCAGCACCACCACCACCAGCACCTCCACCATCATACGCACCAGATCTAGCACCTCCAGAACCACCCCCACCAAAACCTGCTCCACCATTACTACCTGCGCTACCATCATAGGTGCGATTTCCACCAAAGCCACCAGTTTGTAACACATTCAAATCCCAACCTATAATAGTTTTTGCAACTAACAAAACTACTGCCCCTGCCATTGCACCAACTGTTGTTACTGCACCATCAGAGGTAGCACCATAACCACCATAATATCCTCTCGCTCCTCCTAATCCTCCAGTGCCACCACCACCAAAAGCATTGCCAGAAGCACCACCATTGCCACCAGTAGATCCAATAGCATTACTACCTGCTATTGCTCCATTACTACCAGCATTACCACCAATTCCAGGCGAATTATAAGTGCCAGTCCAAGATGCACCAACCCTACTAATAGACGAAAAAATTAAAGAGGCAGTAATGCAAATAACAATTCCATTACCAACAGAAAACACTAGTTTATTTTTTAAATCATCTAAAGATGATACTATTCCATTTGGCTTTAACGTAGTTCCATAAGGTAAACCAATAGATTCTGCTATCGTCATTCCATTTGTTAAGTCAATTTTAGATTTAGCTTTAACAATAACTATACCACCATACTTATTAGTAGAATCAAAAGCTAAAGGTGATAACGAGCAGTTGATAGTTAAGTTATTAAAGTTAGGTATCTGTACAACTTGACATAAATATTTAGATAAATCTACTACAGGAATATCTTTATTAAGTGTTAAGACACTCCCTGCAACCCCTGTTATCCTAGCAAATCCATACAACCCCATCCCACTAATTTCAGAGGTGAGGCATCCAGTGGAATGAAATGCTATATCTTGACCTACAGTAAAACTTCCATACGCCCCAACGCTAGGAGTTCCAATGGTAATGTTCTTAGATCCACCTTGCGCAGTTACATTGGCATAAGAGTTTAATTGCACAGGAGTAGAAATTGTTACATCTCCTAATGCCCCTGTACCTAAATCAGTTGTATATGCCATTATTTTCTCCTTTCATTATAATCTCTCCATAGTAGATGGTAGAAATAGCGTGGTTGTAGGGAGTGTTTTTTGAATATTTATAGGTAAATCAATGCCAGTAGTTACCCAAGTGCCATTAACTATTGTGCCATGTCTATTATTACCGCTTATATCTGTTGCAATAGTACCACTGCCTGTCTGCAAGGGATAGTGTATAAGCAAATTGTCTGTGGGCCATATCCCCTGAGTATTCCCCTTTAAGATTTCTGCATCTGTTAACACCCTAGCATAAAATCTAAACCCTAGTAATTGACCATTTAGATATGAACCCCCATTATACCCACATATCATCCACGTGCTATCTATCGCACCAGTTGTTGGAACAATTTTTTTGCTTACATATTTATTAGAGTTGTTATAAAAATTAACGATATTGCGTTCAGATTCTGCCAGCGAAGAAGCTGATCTTGTTATTACAGTTCTATTTAAGACATTTGAAGCAATAGGAGTTTCAGTAGTGTTAACCCAAGGAGATGATTGGTCACAAGCTCCAAAAGTCCCATCTTGCCAAATAAACGAAGCCATNTAACCAACTTGCTGAGATGGGTTTGTTGTATTTGAAAATAAACATATTGGAGAAGTAGATAAAATGGGAATGGTATCAAAACATAATGAATAACCACTACTGGCAACATGTAAACCAACATCATCAGGAAAATTTATGCGACCAGTACCAGTAAAAGATAATCTGGGTTTTGCCATTTATTCACATCCTTTCTATTACAATTTATTTGCAATAAATCTATCATAGGCTATTCTCTATTGAGGTGGGGAGAAATAGGGAGGTCGTGGGGAGGGGAAATAATTTAGCAGTAGTATCCCATGCAGTAAATCCTGGTGGAATAGCAAAATTAAAAACACTTCGTCCAAAATTAACAGTCATAGTTGAAGAAGTTCTACTATCGCCTCCAGTATTTGTCAACAAAATAAATACAGGGCCAAGCAAATTAATATCAGTAAAAGGAACGCCATATAGAGAACCATTTTTGTAAAAAGTAAGAACCCCATATGTCAAATCAATTAATAACCCAATTACATCATGATTAACAAAACCACCATAAGCCCTAACATTAGTGGAGTCATAAGATTGTGAATCTGTAGGTGTATTAATATTGCCTATTCCTACACAAGATGCTCCACCACTTGCTGAACCCACACCAATTACAGTAATTTCTACATAAAATTTACCAGTTGTTTTTGACAGTGTGCTTAAAACGCTATAAGGCTTATTAGGGATATTTGCTGTTAATAAATCAGGACTTAAAGTTACAGGATTGCCACGTTTGAGCGGATCTAAGGTTGTAAACATACATTATTCCTCCATCCAACATTCATAATGTCCCAAAGTAACTACCCCTGCACCACCTGTAACTTTACCAAAGACTTCCACTTTAACTGTAGGAGTAACGATATTAGGAAAATCAATATATCCCTGCACAATTCCACTTGCGCTAACATTCAAAAGACATTCATTAGCTGATACAGTAGAACCATTGGAAGTTGTAAGTCTACATCGTAATTCAGCAGAAGTTACACCAGTGCCTAAAGTAACACTTGCTAAAAATCTAATCTGGCAAGAATTGTCAATTGCGTAGTTGATAGGAAAATATCTAGTGTCTAATATAGTCGCAACGTTAGTTGATACGCTAGTCATTGGATTAGTTTGAATCATTGTTTGTCCACTCATAAAATCCACTGGAATACCTTGTAAAGTAAATTTATTAAGAGTATAATCCCCTGTTACTGCCTTGGCGTAAATTGTTACATTCCAATATTTTCCTGTACCCACATCAGCAAGTGTACTACAATCAATATTTACAGAATCTTTCTTTCTAACTCCTACTGAGTTTATCACTGACATAACTTGTGTAACAGTAGTAGTTCCATCTGAGATCTGCACTTGAACTTGTCCATTACCACTAGAGATTGCACCAAGTTTTAACTTGCTTGTGTGTCTAGTAAAGTCTGGAATAATCACACCATCATAAAGATAATCAAAAGATGTTTCAGAGGTTGTCACTTCATAGTTTGTATGTAAGAGAGTTAGTAAATTACTACCCCCTGCCATGTCAACCCACTGAGTATTATAATCTGTAGTATCAATCTTAACTAAAGCTTGCCCAGCAACACCACCAGCAACTACACCATAGCCAGTAGCACCAGTAAGTCCTGTTAACCCCCTATCTCCTGTATCACCCTTAATACTTGCTCCAGTAGCACCAGTTAATCCAATATCTCCCTGTCTACCTTGCTCACCAGTTAGTCCAGCAAAATAAGGTAGTGCTAACCAATTTGCTAATCCAGTGCCTACTTTAAATTTCTGAGGAGTGGTATCCTTTGTAATCGCCATTTCCCCTAATGCTAGAATAGGATTTGCTAAAGTCCAATTTGCCTCAGTATCTATTCTTAATTGTATAATATCTGCCATTATGCACCCCCTCCACTTATAATCTGAGATTCTAGGTAAATACTAAAAGCATTACCACCATCTATATTCTGATCTTTTCTACTACCACCAGTAGTAGTTACAACAACTTGTAAATTAACATCATTAGTACCATCAAATGAAACAGAACCAAAAGCATCACCAGTAAGGTTGATAATTCTTGGAGTTGTAAGCTTACTTGCCTTATCAGCACTTACAACATTATCACCAATCTTAACAGCATCAATTATTCCATATCCATTTAAAGTGTTAGGAGTAGCAATGATATGCGAAAAAGTATGTGTCCCACTATTAATATGATTTGTTAGATTTGTTTGTACTGCGTTAGCCTTTGCTTGTGCGCCAGCAGGAGTTTCCTTAGTCCCTATCAAGTTAAATACTGTAGTAGCAAACTCTGGATCATTACCCATTGCATTTGCTAGTTCAAGTAAGGTATCCAATGCAGGAATTGAACCATTCAATAAGGCAGAAATTAATCCATCTGCATAACTTTTAGCTTCATTTTTTGCGCTTGATACACTTCCATCTACCTCTGTCTTAGTATAGATATCAGTAAGACCACTATTAATAACTAATGTTGGTTTTCCAGTAAGTCCTGCCCATGTTTTACTACCTTTTTCAGAGTCAGTATAATCTTTAGCAGAGTTTAAGATAGTAGTATCTTTTTGGTCTACCTCTGTTTTATTGTAGGCATCACTAATACCATATCCAGATAGAGAGTTAGGGTTATAACCAGCAACTACCCTACCTTTTTTGTCTACTGTTACTGATTTATAAGTACCAATTCCAATTCCTGTGTCAGTAAGTGTTAATACACCATCATCAATATTGATATCATTACTAGCCACTAATATTTGCTGACCAACGCTAGTTGTATATGTTATATTTGAATCCTCTACCATGATAGGATCTGAGGAGTTTAAAAAGAATATCTTACCACTATTTTCAGAGCCTCTTTTAATTACTGCCATAAGTGGCATACCTACTGCCCTTTGCCACGCAAGGGTATCTGCTATATATAATCCATTCTTTCTAGCATCTAACTGATCTTTTACTAGGACAGTATCACCCTTTACAAGTTGTACACTATCAATATTAAGTAACCCCACCATTGGTATGTTTGCGCCTGTGGTAGCTACTGTAACAGCTTGCGTATGACTATGCACTGTAGGTCTTGCAATACTATCATCTTTTAATGATCTAGTATTCTCTATAAGATACTGTAGAATATCTTTTAAAACTGTAGACTTAATCCCCCATGATCCATTATGAATGATAAGATCATTAGAGTCTCTTGTCTCTCCGTATTGAAATGCCATTTAGTACCTCCTTGGTTATAAGATTGGATATATAGGATTATTTACATTACACACACTAGGGAAGTCCCTAAGTTTTTCACGATATAGTTTTACTTTACTGATCCAATCCTCTCTACTTAGTCCCCCTGTGGGATAATCATCCAGTAATAAAATATCACTTTTAGATAACAAATAATCTCTTTGTATTCTTATATTATTTAATAGTTCATCATTTCCAATTATTCTACTTATGATATTGTTATTATCATCATAAGATATTAATGTTGGATCATAAACTACATCACTATTAATTGCATGATAATCTCTAGTTTTTAAATCATCAAAACAGGGAGCATAAGAACATGTCCCAATTCCAATCCTATCAGAATTAAATAAATACCACATATTGCCCCCTAAAATCTTGTTGCTATAACTAAATATTGTACAGTTGTATTCGTATTGCTATTTGATTTAGTAATACAATTTCCATTTAATGAAATGGTTGGATTATCACCCATACTATTAGCTATAATTGCACAGTAAAATCCACATTGATAATACGAAAAACCATCTGGAATAGGTATGTAAAAATCACCAGTAGTCCCTCTAGAAAATGTAGTTGCTGATCCTGTGACTACTACAGGTTTTACGTTGATATTTAATCTATCTACAGTAACAGTACCAGCACTAATGCAATCACCATTAATATTAGATCCATTAATTGTCACGCCATTTATAGTAGTTCCATAAATGTTACCACCTGAGATGTACGCACCACTAATTGAACTACCATGTATGTTAGCATCAGAGTCCATATAAGCTGTGTTAGCCCAGTTCTGTACCCTACCACCAATTACAGTACCACCAATAATAGTACCACCAGATATTCGTGGAGCATCTAAAGATACATTAGCAGTGATATTGTCACCTGTTATTGTTCCCCCAGCAATATTTGTGCCAGTTATTGTATTTCCTGCGATATCTGAGCCAGTTATTGTATTAGCTAGGATATTATAGGTGGTTATTGTATCTCCAGCAATTTGTGTACCAATAACCTTATCACCATTAGCCATTAACTTTTGAAATATCCCTGTGCCTTGGAATAATGTATCACCAGTAATTTTAAGGTATTTACCATTAATCAAAATACCACTAGTGTCAACATTAATCTGGTTTATTACATCACCCTTACTGACTTTCAAATTGATATCTGAAAGACCTTGTGAAATGGATGAGAATGGACTTTCACTAGCTGGGAGATTAAGGTCTTTTACGAATTGAACAATAGAACTATTAGCACCATCTATTTTAATACCTAGGTTAGTATTGACAGTAGTAACCCTCTGATCAATTGTATCTGCTGTCATTTTCAAGCTTGCTATTGCTTGAAATTGCCCTTCTGCGCTAGGGCTAGATCCTAACTTTGCTTCAATTAAGTCTGCTCTCTGGGTAATCGTAGAGGCATTAGTAACTACCTTATCATTAAGAGTAACTACGTTAGATGAAATTTGATCTGCTTTAATATTCAATACAGCAATATCACTAGTTAAATCTGCATTATTTTGCAGGAGTGTAGCACTAATAGCATTGGTTGTTTGTTTTAGTTGTGATATAGCTAAATATGGAAAACTCGCTGGGTCTGCTAAGTCATTAAGATTAGTATTTAAGTTCGCAGTAAGTTGATTAAACCTAGCTTCATCTACTCCATCCACAATAGCTAACTGTGCTACTTGCTGAGAAAATCCAGTTTGCGTTTCTTGTATTCTCTTAATTACAGTAAATGGACAATCACTAATAGTGTCTACATTTAATCCTCCAAAAATAGAATCCATATTACTATTGAATGTAGGTATGTCAACACTATTAATTACCTTGTCAATAATGTCACTAATTTTAGTTAGACCATCACTACCAGCATTCAATAACTCTTTTGGTATTTCTCCTATAATTTCCTTTAGAACATCATCAGACCATATTCCATTACCAAAAACATCTTTGTAAGCAATTTTAATAATAAAGCTACCAAAAGCTACATGATACGTAAATGAATTAGTAGTGACATAAAAAAGCACTCCATTTACATCTATTGTTGCACCCATGCAATTATCTGGGATAGGATCAAATGTTATCTTAAACCCTTGAAATAAGGTATCTGTAGTAATATTTACTGGTTTAGGTGGGTATGCCTTTGTGTAGGTATAAATGAATGGTTCACTATAATTTCCATTAATATCTTTTGAATATAAATAAATATTCCCAGAACGTGCAGTAGGTTTAGTTATTGTGAATATACTACGTGATACTTTTACAGTATCATATAACTTATTTTCTTCACCTACATTTGTATCTCCGCGAAGTTCATATAGTTCAAAATTTAAGCTATCATCTATAGCGTCCCAAGATGCAGATATACCATCTTTATCAAACACTACTTGCATATTACTAGGGGTAGCAGGGAAGTATGTAACCCCTGTAACATAATAAGAATACGTTGGGGCTGTAAGAAAATCTGCCTGTGTGTTAGGTTTATTTACAGCTACAACTTTAACTACATAAGTAGATCCTACAGCTACATTACGTATATAGTAGTTTTCTTCTCCACTACCCACTAATGTCCAGTCTGTTTGGATATCATCAACTAATGCGTTTAAGTCACTAGATACTACAGATTCTTCTACTGTAGAGTTATTTTTCTTTATGTATACCTCTGCGTTATCATATATATCTGAGGAATGATGCCAAGATACAATTAAATCTATAATACTATTATCTGATTCACCATATCTCCACTTTTCCTGTGTTCCTAGCTTGGTGACTTGCTGTACAGAACTAGAATCAATTCCACTTACTGCGTTAAGTGCCTTTTGTACAGCATTAGCAAAATTCTTACCATCACCTGTAATCTGTGGTAAATTAGCTATAAGAATCACCTACCTTAAATCAACATTTTCCTTAACTCGTCAGTTAACATTTTATCCTGAGTAATATCAAATTCACTCTTATTTAATAAAATATAACTTGCCACTTGCGCTACTACATTATTAAACGTTGCATTCATGAATGGCATATTACTATTTCCATCTACAATATGTTGTGGACTTTTAAAATACAAAACACTCATTGGTAAAGTCCCATATGCTTCTATGGTATTTCCAATAATACTTACTGGCTCTCTACATGCGATTGCTTGAAAGTCTATAGGAAGTGTCTGAGATGGTGTCGTAATAGTTAGTTTTGCAATAACCTCATTATTTCTTACCATTACTAACTGTAACCAAACAAGATCTATAGCGTCATTTATATAACTTGCAATTTGCTCATCTTCGTACTCTTGACTATCTTGATCGTCAATTTTACTTCTAATATTTGTTATAATTGGTGAAGCTAACATTTAATACCTCCTCACTGTGCTACTGCCTTACCATCTCTTGTACTTGCATAGCCAAAAACACTGTCAATTAGTGCTGAAATATCCTGTTGTCTAATAAATGGGACAGTATCAGATAAGCTTGTTACTTTACTTTTACTAGCAAAATACTTAATATCCATTGTCCCAATAAAGGTATCATCTAATGCTTTACACTTAACCACGCCAGCCTCAGTATATATCTCTACTGGATACGCACCAACAAAGTTAATAAAATCTATAGGTCTATTTACACTAATCGCGTCAGTAATAGTGAACTTACTCATTACTTCTGGATCTTTAGCATTAGACAAAATTATACATAAATCAGATAATGATCTATTAAAATACTGTATTAATTCTTGATCGCTAAAGTGTAGTTTTTGCATATCATTTAACTTTTGTCTTACTGGAATAAATATCTCATTTAATGTCATGTAGTTTCTCCTTTCCTGTTTCTGTTAACTTGCTTATAAATAAAATGGCATATCTCTTTCCATACTTGAATAATCTTTACCACTAGACATATTACTGATATCTGATAGTATGGCTTGAAATACCTTATCATCTGATAATTCCCTCATTAATATTGCTTTAACATACTTATTAATGATTGGTGAATAGCTATCTGGTAATGGTATATCACTGTTACCATCTACTAATACATCAAAAGTTCTTTTATAGACAATAGTGTTAGCTGATACGTTTGCGCTTAACTCTATTTGATTTCCAAAGAAAGTATAAAGCTGTGTTTTAATTTCATCTGATCCATTCATTAGGGAAATTAAACCATTAAAATCACTAGGTACATCTGCAATGCCCTCTGTAAATACTATTGGTACTTTTTTCTTAACTAAATAACTATCTTTATAGGCTAATGCCCTATTTATAACAGCTATTACAATATTCATAACTTGTAGAATTTCAAACATACTATACTTCATACCATTAAGGTCATTTAAAAGATGTTTAAGGTTAATTAATAAACTTTTTACTATCATAATCTTACATTACTCGCTTTATATTCTGGATTTTTACTTAAAAACTTTGTTAATGCTACTAAACATTCTGGCGAAGCACTTTGAGCGTCCATAAAGTAAATCCCATCTTGGTCTGTTTGCAAAACATCTACAGGAATTGAAGCTATCTTTTTCATAGTCTTACCTATCGTATCCCCTGTTGGATTTAATAGTCTTTCTTGGTAATTATTTCTTACTATTTCATCAATATTAATCTTATTAATTAAAATGATCTTTCTACCATGCTCTTGTATATCTAGGAATTGCTCTCTCAAATATTAACCTCCTTATTTAGATAAAAAAATAAGGAGTCATAAGGAAACGTCTTTCCCTACAACTCCAATTTAGATTATTAAGCTACTGCTACGTATTTCCAGCCTGTTCCTGGAGCATATACATAAAAACGTACTCCTGCGCCTGTCGCGTTAGTGTTTTCCATAATTGCAAAACCCATTGGTGTACTAGCGTCAAGTACATATTTAGCTAACTCTGTAGCTACATTAGCAAATGTTGCACCTAGATCTTTTTTAACTGCAACAAATGGTAATTGTCCTACAATTTTATCTACATCACCTTTAATATTAAACATTCAATCTCTCCTTATTACGTTACTGTATTCTTTTGTCTTTTGTGTGGTTAAGTAAATTTAGTTTAATAAATCAACCTCCATAAATAAAAGAGGGGATAAACCCCTCATACTAAACTTAGACTATATTTGTCAATACTGCGTGTGCATTCTTAGTTCTGCACTCCATAGTTAATTGACCAGTAATAACTTTGGCTGTTTTCAAGGAATCTTTTGGCAAGTCCATAGTCTTAAAGGGAATCAGATAAGCAAGTTTGAAATACTGTAGTTCCAGCATGTCAATACGTGAATCTGGTTGAAGTCTATGAGCCATTAATTTAATTACCCCAAAATCGCTTTGATAAACATCAATGACATTTATTAAAGTTTTCTCACCTTGACCTCTGGTCTTTTGGGTATTTGCTGACCAGTTAGAAATAGCACGTTTGTTTTTACCACTACACAATGCAATTTCTGGGCTACCCCCTGCGTTCCATGCAAGTTGCATTGCATCATTGAACTTAGCTTCTCCACCTACTGCTCCAGTAGTGCTTAATGCTACTCCACCCATGTCTACAGAGTTAACTGTATTAAAGGCAGGGATACCACCAAACTGACCACTAGTTACTGCATCACCCTGAGTAGATGTAGCATTGTTAATAATACCATATTCAACATCACGCGCAATTTCCTTCATTGCTTTTGCCATTTGATAGGCGATTTCACTTTTAATACCAGCTTTGGCAACTACTTCCTGTGATTCTGTTACAAAATAACCCTTCATGAAAATTTGTACAAAATTAGTTAAGCGTAGTCTTGGAGTTGCGTTAGCTACAGAATAACTTGCATCTTCAAGGTGTTTATTCACAGAAGGTGTACCAATTGAATCAGTTAACCAACTATGTGCCATTGCCTTTACGTCTGCTCTACCAAACTTACCCATCAGTGGGGCATCATCTGGCGCGATATTTGTAATAATATCACTTAAATCCTCGCGATTTCCTACGGCTGTTCCAGTATATGAACTCATATATTATCCTCCTAATATTAGAACACCTTTTAAGCTAAACCCCATTTCATTATCTGCGCTACTTGCTCATCTGTGCTTTTACCTCTAATAGAACTCATGTCTCTATTACGTGGTGGTGCTGTGGTCGTAAGACCTGAGCCTGCGCCTTCAACTTTAGGTGGGGTTGGACTTGCTTTCTTAGCTACAGTTTTAACTGTTTCTGGCATGTTTTGTTGATACCATTTGGTACGAGTGTCATCAATAAAATCTCTGACAACTTCCATTTTCCCATGCTCAATTGCTAAAAGAACTTTGTCACTTTCTGCTCTAGGTAATTCTTGTGTTAATCTATAGTGTGCATAAGCATCTATAGCATTGTAATTTTCTGGTTCTTTGCCTTTATAATCATTTAACAAATCAAGGTATTGTTTCTGTGTTTGTTTCACTTGGAATTGTTGCTGAAATTCACCTTGTTGTAATTCAAATAAGGCGTTTTGATATGACGCAATATGTAGTGGATCATACTCATTAATTACATCTTCTTTATCAAGCTGTAAACGAGTATGGGCTAACTTCATTGCATCCTGTGACAGTTTTGTAATCTTCTCTTTGTAAACATCTTTCTGTTGCTCTACTAACTGCTCTGCTGGAATCTGAGTTTTACTCAGTTGTTCTAACTCTGCTCGTTGCCTAGCAAGTTCCTGTGTTTTACGAGAATAATCTTCCTGTCTTTGATAACCATTGACTAATTCATCAATAGTTTTCTCTTGAACTTCACCATTTACCTTGACTTTATATGTTAGTGGTTTTAGTTCTTCCTCTTTGGTTTCAGTAGGTTGTTCTTTATCAGAATCCACTTCATCCTCTTCGTGTACTACTAACTCACCATTTTCATCAAGGCTATACTCTGGATTTTGTTCCTCAATACTTTCCTCACTAGTGGAGTCTACTTCCTCAGTAGTTGTTCCACTTTCATCTACATCTGCATCACTTTCACCATCAGCAAATAACTGTAGGTTGAATTTATAATCCTCTGTAGATTGAATTAAAAGTTGTTTCATTTTTATACTTCCTTTTAGACTGTGTTTCCACTTGGTCTGTTTTTATTTTTTCAATTAAAAAGCTAGATACCTTTTGAGTACCTAGCTATACTTCCTATCTATTGAGCATGATTTCTCATGCTGACCACCTCCTGTTAGCATTTACCTTTTTTTGTTGGCATTGGCATAGGGAACGCTGGAGATTTTACTGGTGTTTTAACTGGTGCTTTCTTACTCGCTATCTTCTTCACCTTCTTCCTCATCATCTAAATACTCTTGTGATAGTTTTCCATTACTAATGTAGGTATTAACCCTAGCCTCAAACTGATTAGCTACGAGGTGCATAGTTCTGAACTGGATTATATCCTCCATTTTGCACTGGAGAAGTTGGGCTGTTACCCACTCCTTGTACTCCACCAGCCATTGGGCTAGAAATTCCTTTACCACCTGTGCTTTGTTGCCCTGCTGGATCTCCATTAGGGTCTGTGTTTCCATGTCCAAGTATATTGCCCCCTGTAATTTTTAGTAAGTTCTGAATCTGTAATGGTAATTTAACTACCATTTCCATAGGTACATTCCCACCATTAGCAATAATTGCTTGCTGAATCTCTGGTGGCATTTGATTAAACAATTGCTGTAGTTGTTGCAATGCTTGTGTTTGCATCATTTCTTGCTGTTGCTGAACTACATCTGGGTCTGATAAAAACTCTTGTGCATTCTTGATTCCAAGTTCTTCAAGATATTTTTTTAGTAAGTTATATATATTCTTGGGGCTAATTACTGATTGTCCTACAGGAGTAGAACTGATCTGCATAGCTGTTGTTATAATTGTTTGAATGTTCATCAAAGTCATTTCTTTAGTACCCATTGCTAATCCAGTGCTTACAATTACATCAAATTCACCTTCAAGATCTTCTGGTGTGATAGTAAGTGGTTTACCTGCTAGTCTAATGACTGTGTTTTGGTCTAGGAACTTTTGATTTAATTCAATTAGGAATCTGTAAAGGTCTTGTACTGCTGTTTCTGTAAACATTCTGCAAATCATATCAATTCTGGCGTTTCCTGCTTGCATAATTGCTGAGATCCCACTCGCAGTTTTGTTTAGGCTGGAACTATCACTGCCCTGCGTGTATTTAGTGACCCCTGTACGATCTGCTTGTTGATCATCTATATACTGTAGGTATTGGAATGTCCAAGGAGCAATAGGGGTAGTAGGCATTAACTGACAAGCATCTGCCATACTGAACCCTGCTTTTTTACGAATAACAGAACGTCCAGAAGTATAATCCTCAATGTTAATAGCTTCTTCGCTCATGACAATTCTAGGATCATTTGTCATAGCAGTGTTTGTCATTATCATTTTAGTTAGTGCTGTCTTTAAATCCTGTAACTGTCCAATTGTTTCAGTATAGCTTTTCCTAGGCATGATTGTGTGAGGATCTTTATAAGGGCTTAATATAAAAAAAGGATGCCTACCATAGATGTTTTCTTCCACCCTAAGTATCACATTCCCAACTTTAGTAATTATTAAGTTTTCCAATAGACCATCATGGTTTACATCTAGTTTAGTATAGCACTCAAATAGTTCTACCTCTTTACGTGCATCATCTACCTTGTTATAGTTAGGTGGTGTGGTACTGTTCCCAGCATTCATTAAAAGGATCTCTAGTTGAGTATCTTGTGGATCTTGCATTTCAGCCACTACTTTATCTACAGTACCTTTTTCATACATACCTTCTATTTCTTTTCTACGCAAGTAATCAATTGTCACTTTCTTACGATGTGCGACAAATGGTGCTTCTTCTAGTGTCCTTGCTCTGGGAGAGTATAGTAATTCAGATAGAAGTATGTTTTCAATCTTAGGTTGGTTCACTAGGATATTCTTGATAGTGTAGCTTACTTGCCACATATCAGCAGAAAGTTGTTTCATATCTCCAATCTCTACTCCACTCTGTCTAAGTTGTGAAATAGCATCAGTAGACATTACCTGAGTATCTTCCTTATGATCTTCTTGTCTATCCCAATAGCACTTTATAACCCCTGCGCCAGTAATGAGACTGTCCTTAAACCAGTTATAGAATATTACAAATGCTTTGTTCTTTCTTTCTAACTGATACTTTAAAAGTAGTTCTAAAGTTTTAGCTTTCTCTTCATCCTCATCACCTACTGGCTGGATGTTAATTACATTCTCAGTTCCAAAAAAGGTTTTCATGATCGTAGGCATTAAACATTCTATTGTGTTTTGAATATCACAAGATGTTAATGAACTATTACGAGATAGGTTTTTAAACTTCTTTTTATAATACTCTGGTTCTGCCCAGAACATATCATATCTGTTAATTACTTTCTTTTCAATATTATCTTCATAATATATTTTAGTTTCATCTATATCTGTTTGTAACTTACTGTTAATTTCTTCCTTGGTCTGTTCGTCAAGTTGCATTGGCATTTCTTATATACTCCCATAACCTATATTCTATTTCTGTAATTTCTTCTGGAGGCTGAGTATGAGGAACACTTCTTAACCATAGGAAAAGTTCATGTGCTTCTTTGTCTGTTAGCTTTAAATCAATCACTATTTTCACCCTCTCTAAGTAGTAGTTAAAATCAACTATTTTATACCCTATTTTGAAATATTTATTTTTTAGTTACATTTCACCTGCCATTGGTAGATCTTTAGTAGCTACCTTACCCCACCCACCAGAAGGAGCATAAGCAATCTTTTCCATATACGCTAGTGCATCAATTAAATCATCGTGGTTTCCTCTAGGGAATGCTAGTATTTCACTAGTGAATTCAGTTAGCCATTCAGCCTTTTCTGGTAGCCACACTGTTCCTGCTGAGAATCTAGGTTGTAGTGCTTCAATTCTATACTCTTTCTTATTACCTCCATGAGATAACCCATCTATGCTAAAGAATATATTCTTGCGTGGCATTTCTTTCTTTAGGTATTCTTCTAATGAAGCTTGATACCCAACCTTTTCTATCCCAACTTTTATGGGCTTGTACTTTACTACAGCTTTAAAGATTTCATCTATAGTTCTGGTAACATCAAAGCGTCCATAGATTATATCTAAGATAAACCAATGGTTCTCACTATTTACGCCCACTACACATATAGCTGTATAATCTGCTGTTAGTTTTTGTGATATTGCAAGGTCTACAGTTATATATACAGAAAGGTCTTTTGCAACTTTCTCATATCTATTAGTAAGCATCTCTTTCTTAAAGCGTTGATTTTCAGGGGATATTGCGATACACATGCGCTCTCTAAACCATACATCTATAGATCCCATTGTTGCATATGCTTCTCTTTCTTCCTCAATAAAAGCAGGGCTGTACTTTTCTTCCCAATTAGATTTACCTTCATCTCCAAGGATGGGTATCCTAGCCCACTCAAACTTTAAGGACTTAGCATTGGCTATGGTGCGTTCTATTAGACAACGCTCACCTAGGTTATTTGCGATCATAAAGATACGTGTATTCTGTCCTAGGAACATTACATCAGATTGGAACCATTCCCAATCCTTGTCACAGGTAGTCTCAGACTGTGCTGACTCACTGTCCTGACAATCGTCCATTACCACAAGCTTAGGACGCGAATTTCTGTAAGACAAGCCCCTGATCGCAGACCCCTTTCCATAAGCCTCAATTCTTACCTCTACAATGTTACCATGTACATCTAATACCTCTGCACAAAATGCTTTCTCAGATTGTTCCTTTACTCGCACTAGGTTAGCACTCAGGATGGGATCTGAACAGTATTCATCTGCAATCTCTTTTAGTTTCTTACTAGCTGTACGTTGGTTAGCTAAGATAAGTAGGATATAGTCATAATCTATACTAGGGTATACTAGTCTATAGATGGTATGTCCACGTATTACTAGCTGGGATTTTCCAGACTCACGAAATGCTTCTACACAGAAGTGAGACTTAGAGTTAATTAGGATATCATTCCATTCATAGTGGAATTTAGGAGGTGCTAGTTCCCCCTGTGCTGGCATGAATAGCTTACGAAAACTTACTATTGATTTCTTACCTTCTGTATATGCAAAGGCTAGGTCATTGATATGTGTGCTAGTTGATAAACTGGCTATTGAAATAGTTGGTCACTCCTTTTAACCCCTAGGCAGTAGCCCAGAGGTTCTTAAAATTTTAGAAAATATTTTTCTGTGAATAGAAAAGGTTATAACTGGGAATAATTGTAAGTAGAGTCTTAGGGAGGTGTTATAAATTTAAGAGTTTTATATATACGGGTACGCGACATGCACACAATCACGCATTGCAAGCCCCACCCATGCCACCCCCTGCTGTGCTGATTGCTTCATTATATGAATATGTTTCCTTCTATTAAAGACCTTTTAAACAATCATATATAGCGCATAGCACGTGCCACAATACACTTTAAAAGGTCTTTATAGTTCTAACTAGTGATAATGTTACTGTTATCGCTACATTGAATCAGGGTATGTCCGATAATGTTATGGTTATCGGACATTACGACCGATACATTTCTATTATCGGAACATAATATAATGTCGTTATATGTCGATTGCTGTCTGTACCATCATCTCTCTAGCACGTTTAGCTAGTTCACTTGTATGCCTAGTCTCTATAGTAATTGCTGTATCTCCACCAGATATTGTCAAATCCTTCTTAGCGTTATATCCTGCTCTGTCTAATAGGTCTTGACATGCTTTTAGCCTCACTGCGTCTGATGGGCTATTTTTTGAAATACTTAACAACTCAGTGAGTAGTGACATACTTTCTTGTTCCAATAACTCTGCTATTTGTGCCTTTTTGGTCACAATCGCAAGTGCTACATTTGGTTTTGTTAAGTTTTCACATGCAATTGCCCCTGCAACATTCCCATTGGCAACATTATAACCAGCCTCTATTACTGACTGTCTACCATTCCCTGTATCAACATATTCATTGACAAACTTCTCCTGCTTAATTGTTAGCTTCTTATTTACTGTCATAAGTTCTCCTTTACTCTATCCTAGGTATACCCTAGGATGAAATGATCTAGTTCTTGATACTAGCTTAGTTAGTAGTGTTACCTACTATATAGCTTAATTGATACTGTTTAATAATTGTTTTTCCACGATTTTGAGCCTTACTGGTAACTCCTCCCATGTAAGCCTTTTAGTTTACCATAATAGCCTATAGTTTACCATTTGAGTGTTTTTAAAAGTCCTTTTAAACAGCCGTAAAGGTGGCAAGGTTGATTTTTATATCTGCACATACCCTGTAATACTCATATCCTGAGATCTCTCAACCTAGTTGAATTGACTAGCTAGTCGTAAAACAACTTATCCACAAAGTATTAACAATTGCACTTTGCCCCACCTCTAGCCCAGCCACAGCCCACACTCATGGATGTTTTGATGATATCTTCCTTCTATATAAGCATGAATTATTCAACGGTTTAAATAATTAATTCTTAAAATGCCTTTTAAATGCAAATAATGTATTGACTATATATACCCCTTATGGTATTATAGTGTTAGTTCCAATTTTAATTAACAACTTGCACTGTAAAAAGACCTTTTAAATAGTTGTTGACAAATTGAACTGTATCATGGTAGTATAAGTCATGGTCAATCATTCAGTGTCTGGTAAGCAACTAGTTTCTTGCTAGTATACGCTACATTGAAAGTTAGGACTTGACAGCGAACTACTCCAAGTGATACAATCACAGTGTACTAAGTAGTACACACAAACTTTCCCTTCTCTTATGCGAATTCTGAATAACATATTCGCAAATGGCAATGAAGCGTACCCTCTGATACTACTACTCTTGATAGTACACTGGAATGTATGGGCTGATTCTCTACACAGTGCAAGCTATCAGTAGCAAGTCAAAGCGTACCCTAGCCAATGGTCTTTGAAAAGTACATACAGCAGGTTATACCCTCATACACAGGCACAAAACCCTTAGTAGTTGTTGCTTGCAAATAGGAATCTTCCTTAGTGCATAATAAGCACTCCAGAAGAATTGAAAAGAGCAGAGGCTCAGTCCAAAAGCAAGTGTAAAAATAAACCTACAATAATAGGGAATGCTGTGAAGCATGATTAAAATAGATGTGTCGTAGAAGTGGTGAGTAGGGTAACAGCTAGGTAAGTACCTAGTAAAAGCCATATGAAAAACAGCTATCTTAAATGGTAGTTAACATATTTTCCCAAGATTAGCGTCTTGGGTATAGTTAATAAGCGTCAAGTGGCTTATTGCATATACCTAGGACGCTATTTGTGTTCTAAGATTAATTAATGAGGTGTACAGTCATGCTGGAAACAGTCAAAAAACTAGTACAATCAACAACTCCAATTAAGCTAGGCAATCACAAGGTAGTTACTTTGTTTGGTACGATCCGTAATTTTTACTATTACGACACTACAATTTGTGTAGTAAATGACAAAGAAAGTATCTTTTCAGTTCATTATGGATCTTTTAGTACAAAATCAACATCTATTGCCATTAATGATTATCGCAAGCATTTCACTAGCCTAGGATATACAGAGGTATGATTATTTTCTTGTTTGTTGGTAAAGCTAAAGATTTAAAAAAGACTCTCTCTAAGTAGTAGTTAAAATCAACTAATTTATACCCTGTATTAAATAAAAAAGAGGTTTTACAATGGCAAAGAAAACAAAAGGTTACTTTCATGTGTTCCCTGTGGCTAACTCTCATGGATACGATCAATTACTAATTAGAGTGTTTCAACTTAGTGGCTACTCTAATGATGATGATGAACTAGGATATATTTCCTTTGGTCGTGACAGATTTGATGTAACGTTTCAAAAAACTACCACTGATATTGATTGGTATGGTTTAAAGGCTGATATGTCTAGTTCTAACGCTGATAGTTTTAAGTTTGTTGCAAATATGCTGTCTAACTTTTGGAAATGGCGCGAAAAAGAACGTGACGATCATGGCTATATGTTAAATGATTCTCCTAGTAATTTACTTAATTACCTTATTGATTCTGGATACAAGGAACTTTTCAACCATGATATGTTTAATTGCTTTCTGACAGCAGAAAAATGGAATGTATTCCCTAGTTACAAGCTATACATTACTAAGAATGGCAAAGAGGAATTTTACACAAGGGTCACAGGTAAAGATGATCACCATGCCAATCTAGAGGCTCAAAAGTACATAATTTCAAGTGGTAAGCTAGTCACAGATATACAGTATAGAATACAACTTGAAGGTGACGCTCCACTTATCCCTGAACGTCATGTTTTTTAAAGTAGCAGAATGGTTATTCTTCGCTGGTTTTGAAGCTAATCATAATAAGGAATATGTAATTGAAAAGGTATGTCTTGCGTATTGCAGGGTATACCTTTATATCACTGGTAAAGATTATAATGTATTTTGGGAGGGTAAATAGTGAAAGGAATTATTAAATTTATGGTCAATCCACATCATAGTTCAAAATCACCCATTAGAATATTTGATACTGAGAAAGAAGCAATCAATTACAGAATTAAATTATTAGCAGAAGATATATATTCTACTCACACTGAAATTGTATGTAAACTAACTACTGATAGTTTTGAATTAGGTAAAAAGAAATGAAAGAAAATAAGTGTGATAAATGTAAAACTGGATCGCTATGTTTCAAGTGTGAGTTTAAAGACTTCCAAGTATGTGTAGTGTGTGGTGACTTTACAAACAAAGGTAAAGAAATTGATACTGACAAATGGCACTGCTCCAAGCATATTCCAGCATAGTAAGTAGAGGCTTTATGCTTCTACAGTAGCATTTAAATTATAAAATAGTGATTAAATGCTACTGTATGGGCATAAAATTTACCCATAGAAAGGTGTTTTAAATACATGACAACTAAATTTATTCAACCTACCTATCAGGAAATAAAAGGAGAACCAGTTAATTCCACCTCTTTCCAAGCAATCGAAAAGACTCTTAATGCTACCTTCTTTGAACGTCAAGATGAGGTAAGAGGTTTGTTAGTAACAGCCATTGCAAGAGGTAACGTACTTCTCTTAGGTGGCAAGGGATCTGCTAAAACAGCACTTGTAGAGGCATTAGCTTCACAGATTGAAGGAAGTCAACTATTTCATAGACTATACAATCGTATGTCAACTATGGAAGATGTTTTTGGTTCTCTCTCTTTGAAAGAATTAGAGAATGATAACTATATTCGTAATGTTGCAGGGAAATTACCTACTGCTCACTTTGCAGTTCTTGACGAGATTTTTAAATCAAACATGGCACTTTTAAATTCTCACCTTTCTATCCTAAATGAACGTGTTTATTTTAATGATGGTGGCTCACCTATTGAGATTCCATTAATGGGGGCTGTAGGATGTTCCAATGAACTTCCAGAGGGTGGCGTAACTGGCGAACTAGCACCATTGTATGACAGGTTTGAATTACGCTACATGGTAGACTACATAGCAGAAGAAAAGAACTTTATTAGTATGTTGGAATTAGCTAGTATTAAGCCTGCCCTATCTATTACCCTAGGTCAATTAAAACAAGCACAGATTGAGGCACAGCTAGTGTCCGTACCTGCCTCCTTTATTCGTGGGACATTGGTAACGCTCTGGAAGAAATTAAAAGTTGATGGGTATTCTATCTCAGATAGAAAATTCCGTAATAGCTTGCGATACCTAAAGGCTAATGCTTGGCTAGAAGGTAGACAAGAGGTTAATGAAGATGATATTGAGATTTTCTGTCACCTTTTGTGGGATGAGCCTGAGCAAATTAAACCTATTCGTAAAATTGTCTTATCTCTAGGAAATCCACTCACAGTTAAGGCAAATGAAATATATGATGCTTGCGCTGAACTTGCAAACATTGTTAAGGTAGAGCCAGAAGGAGCAACTAGATCTGCTAAAGCTACTGAGGCAAATCACAAGCTTAAATTAGCGCAGAATCAACTTAAAAATGCTATTATGCAAGCCAATGGCGTAGGTACTAGTAAAGCAGAGGCACGTTTACTGGAAATTAAGAAAATGAACGAAGAAATTGTCTCTGTATTATTAGGTTTATAATGGAAAATTCAATATTGTACGCTAAAAAACAACTAAAGGCAGGACTGATAAGTGTAGCAACTTATCAGTTTTTGCTGATGAATCTTGCAAAGGAGGGTTATTCATATGCAAGTTATAAAGCATGATATGTTTGATACAATGATTGCTAATGATCTAATTGAACAATCGCCTACGTTAAAAAAGACCATTGATAAGGGAGTCAAAACCCTATCAACCTTTGAAGATCTTTCAAGGGATATCTTCTACTCACTGTATAAACCAGAAAAAGCTGAACTAGCTACAGAAGTTCCTTTGACTCATAAATACAACAAACAGCAAATTGAAAAGATGTTGGAATCTCAGACATATAAACAGCTTAGAGAGTACACTCAATTGGATGAGTTTGGGAGCGCATTAGGATGCCAAACTGTTACACAGGAAATAGTATCAGTTATGGAAAATAACCCAGATATCCAAGACGCTATTAAAAAGACTAATGAAGCTATGGAAAAGCGCAAAGTTAAAGTGACCTTTGATCCAGATAAAACAGGTGGGCAATCTGGTGGTGGTGGTGGTGATATACCTGACGAAATTACTGTAAGCCCTAGCGATGGTACTGGTGATGATTCTCCTAGTGATGAAACAGGAGAAGAAAACATTGAATATGAATATGATATCACCCCAGAAGAGGCACAAGCCTTACAAGATAGTTTAGATAGGGCTAATGGTGCAATGAGAAGGGCTGTTAACAATGCTGTGACTGAGGCATTAGAGCAAGCAGAGGAAAATGATGCTGTATTTAATGGTTTTGGCATTGGCAATGGTGAATTAAAAAGAGAATCATTTGAAAACAAGTCAGCACTTCTAAAAGCTGTAAAGAATAGTCGTAACTTGAAAGAAGTGGCTAAATTAGTAGGCAGGTTAAAGGCAATATCTCGTAATAGTAAAAAGGCTAAACTCTCTGAGAATAAGTGCGAAATACATGATATTACTCAGGGTAATGACATTAATCACCTACTAACGCAAGAACTTGTTAAGCTTAAAAATCCCATTCTCAAAAAGGTCTTTTATAAGGACTTTGTTGAGAAGAAATTATTGCAGTATGATCTTAATAATCGTGATTCTGCTGGACAAGGTGATATTATTTGCCTTATTGACTCCTCTGGTAGTATGGATGATAGAGAAGGTGCATATACTAGAAGTGTATGGGCTAAGGCTATAGCACTATCCCTAGCTGATACAGCAAAGAAACAGCAAAGAGGTTTTGCTTATAACATCTTCTCTGGTAGAGATGCACAACATACAGGTGAAGCAGAAAAGGGAAAGAAAATGACTCCTATGCAACTTGTAGAATTAGCTGAATTCTCCTATGGTGGAGGGACGAACTTTGAACAGCCTCTTAGGTGGGCTTTTAAAAAGATTGGTGAGTCTGCTTGGAATAAAGCTGATGTAGTAATTATCACTGATGGTGAGTGTCGCATTAGTGGTACACAGTTAGATGAAATACTAGTTATTAAGAGTCAAAAAGATTGCTCAGTGTATATGATGGTTATTGGGCTAAATGCTGAACAAGCTAAAAGATATGGTGATCTTTCGTGGTGTGACCAGATACTAGAAATTAGTGACAAAAACCTAGAAGTAATGTATAGTAATATCTAGGAGGTGAAATCATGACTGATATTGAGAAATTAGAAGCAATATTAAAAGAATTAGCTAGTGTTGCTGTAAACCTTGACCTTCCAGATAGTGATAGACACATTGCGATTGAGAAAATACATATTTTAAGAGAGGCAATACGAAGAATTAAACTACTGTAAACTGTAGAGGCTTTTCGCCTTTACCTAAGATCTAACCTAGGGCTAGGCATTAGGTAAGGGCTAAATACTCCCTTAAATAAATGTAAAAGAGGTTTTAAGAATGACTAGTAATGATTTTGTTGCTGTAGCTGGAAATGTTCCTAATATCAAAGTTTGGGGTTATGTTTCATGGTACACTATTCCTGAGTCAGTAGAAATTAAAGACACTGACCTTTATACCCTAGCAATTAAGCATGGTATTCCCTCTAGCTACCTCCCTGCTAAGATCTGTAAGGCTGATGCTTTTCGTACTGCTACAAGAGAGGTAATTCCTTCTAAGAAAGTATCGCAGGTTAAGGTTGATGAGATTATTTCAGATAAAGACGAGATCATTCGCACCTTTGAAAGACCTTCTAGCAGGGAATTAGATCAAGAGATCCTTAAAAATGACATGAATGCCACTATTAACGCAGATAAGAGGCATATTGCTACTGCTAGATATGATCGTAACACTGACCTTGTAGACATTAAGGTAATTGACTATAATTACAGTGATATGATGAAAGATGTTGTCACAAAATATAACAGATACAGCGAATTTTACACTGGTGACGCTATTCGCAGAATGACAAAGAACTTCATTCGTGACATGTCTGGTATCTCTATGAGAAAATCAGGTGGTGTGGAGTTTATCCCCTTTAAAAACTGTGAACTACTTAAAAAGTTTGCTGGTATGTTACAAGAAATTAACTCTAATTGTGAAATTGAAACAATTCCTTTGATTCCTAGGGATGAAATAGAGAATCAACATCAATCTAATATGATAGAAAAACATCTTGTAGATGATATATCCACTAACGTAGCAGACGTTATTAAACTCTTTGGAGGAGACGCAAAAATACTATCCTCAAAGAATACTATTAAAGAACTTATCACAGAATTCAGCTTGTTACTTAAAGACAATCAATTTACTGAGTCTAAAATTAATGGTGCAGTGCTTAAATTCAACGATCAAATGGCACTTGTAAAAGACTATAAAGAACTTTTGCAAGTCAATCTTACTGAGATTGAGGATGATCTTAACTTGCTTAAAGAGCAAACTAGAAAAATAATTGCAAAATAACTAGTAAAAGGGGAGAAATCCCCTTGCTATTCACCTTTTTGCATGATATAATAAGGTATTGAATTAGATACTCAAAAAAAGAATAGGAGATGTTTATAAATGTTATTAACTGCTAAAAAACATACTGATGCTAAAACTACTGTACAAATTTGTAAAATGATTAATGATGGTGTTTTGTGCTACCACGTTGGTTTTCAAAGAGGTTTTGTATGGACTGAGGATAATAAACAGGATCTTATTCACAGCATTATTAATGGATACCATGTCCCACAACTAGTTGCCAGATTTGTAAATGATGTTTATGAAGTGCTGGACGGAAAACAAAGAACGTCCACTGTCCTTGCCTTTACTAATGATGAATTTACTACATATGAAGGCAAGCTGTATAGCGAACTTGACGCAGATGCTAAGAAAGTCATTGACACTTTCAAATTCAGCCTAGTCTATTACAAAGATATGACTGACGATGAGCGTAATATCATGTTTAAAAAACTTAATCATGGTGTTGCGTTGAAGAAATGGGACTTAACAAGGGTTGACGCTGGCACTGATGTGTTAGATGAAATTCAAAGTATTTGCAAACATCCCCTATTTGCTAAAATTGGCTTGTCTGACACTGCTAGAAACAATAAAGGTGACGAAGAATTAGTAGTTCATAGCATGATGGTTTTAGAAGGTGTTTGTGAAAATCTATCTGCTGTAGAAATTGCTAAATATACTGCCAGCCTTAGAAAAGATGGCATTAATCCAGTGTTAGTGCAAGAATTTCATGATAAATTGGACTACCTCTACAAGCTGACATTAACTGACAAACAATTTGCGTCATACTTTAAGAAGTCCCACTTCCCCATGATCCTCCATGCTGTTAATGGTCAACGCCTAGAGATTGCTGAATTCACTAAACGTATCACTGAATTCTTTAAGAAATATCCTGCTGGATACAAAGATAATTGTGGTGGTGGTATGAATAACTATACTAAGTGGATTAAGCGCGATAGAATTATGTATGGTCATTTCAACCATGATGAAGTAGTGGAGACTTTAGAGGAAGTAGCTGATAGAGTCCCAGCACCACAGGAAGATACACGTCATATTCATTCTCAACTTGCAAAACCTGATGATAAGAAAGAAGAAGAAAATACCACTCCTGAGATCTTGTTTCAAGAAGCAGAATAATAATTGAGGGGCTTGTCCCCTCTTTTTGATATGTAAAGGGGTGACTTTAATGTCTGATAATTTTTACAATATTATTACATGTGATTATGTTCTAGCATTATCTTTTATACTTGCTTTAATATCTATTTGTTGTTTTATTTATGTTATTAATATTTAAAAGGAGTTTTAAACATGCAAGATATCGAAGTTATGACCAATGATGAATTAAAACTTGAAGTAGCTATATTACTTAGAGATATTGTTAAAAATGGTATTATGGATGCTAAAGAACTACAAGATACTTTTCATGTATCTTCTGCCACTATCGCAGGGTGGAAAAGTGACGTTAATGAAAGAATGGTAGGAGTAGAGACAGCAAAAAAAGCTATTCCCCTACTTAGAAAAATACTTAATAAAGAGTCCTTAGAGGGGCTTGATACTAACGTAAAATTCAAATCATGTGTGAAATTTACTCATAAAAATAAAGTAGCCAAAGTTATTGCTCCCCCTATTTCCCCTGCTCCTCCTATCGTGAATATTATTACAGTAGAAAAATATACAAAAGACCAGTTAAAAGGCATTTATAGAGATAAAATTGGTGAAATCACTGAAAAAGTAAATAGCAGACTCAATGAATATTTTGGATACCTTGAATATGCTCGCCCTAATGACTGGCAGACGTGGGCTTACAAAGGAATGGAAATTACATCTTCAAAGAAGAATGACTTTCTTAATGGCGAAGGTATTGCTTACCTGTTAGGTGTGTATAAGGGGTGGATGAGGGATAATTGTTGGGGTGGATTTAGTTCTAATCACTTTACCCAGATAAGTAAGAAAATTGAGGAACGCTTTTCAGTTAAAATGACTGATGAGGCAATACACAAAATGCACAAACTACTCGCCAGTTATGGCACTATTAATATTATGGAATCCATTTTTGAATCTACAATACCAGATACTAGCGTTATTGTAATGGATAACATGTTGAAATATTGCATAGAAAAAGGTTTTGAAAAGGAGTAAACTATGGAAAATAAGGTTATTAAAGTTGAATTTCACCATTCAGAAAGTGGATTTTGCAAAAACGTCTACAGGCAAGTAGAGGGAAATGATAAAGGCAGATATTTCAATCAAGATACAGTATCAATGGAATGGTACACTTGTTACCCTAGTAAAGATGGTTACTATGAAAGCGATACACCAGTGAGAAAAGATATTGTATTTGAAATTGTGGAATAAGGAGTAGTTAAAATGGATAAAGTGTTTCTAGTTGCTTTATTAGTTGTAATTATCGCGATATACCAAAAGTGGAGTTATAAACAATGGGCGCGTAGGTGTGAGCGCGATGTTATCCCATTTACAGGAAAATGGAGGTAAATTATATGAAAAGGAATTTGATAGCTGGGCAACCTAGACAGCCCAGAATGTACGAACAAGTAACTTTAGAATGTGCAGAGGATGAGGCTAAAGAAATAGCTGATAAATTTCTGTATCAAGTGCAACATCTTTTAAAGTCTGGGGCTATAGATAGAACAAAACATAATAGGCAAGTATTATTTATTTCAGCACTAGGAAATGTAATAAGCGAAATGTCAGAAACATATTTAAGGATGTGTAAATAGTATGAGAAAACTGTTAAAGCTAAAGATTAATGAGGAAGTATTTCATGTTACCCTAGGTGATAACTCAAAGACTGTTGTTGTGAAGGATGTTAAGGCAAATAAGTACAAGCTTTACATTATCACCCATATTAATAACGTAGATGAAAAAGATACTTGGATTGCAATGCACGATTGGTTTAGCGCAGAGGATATGATAAGAATAGTTATGGATATGGGACTAGGGTTAACACCTACTGGAAAACTAATTGACAGTTTCTATGAGTGTCCTAGTTGTAGTTATAAGTGGGCAGTGGTAGACAATGTAACTATTCCAGAAGATTGCCCTAAGTGCTTTAAAAAGAATATAGACCCTCATGAAGTAGTTGATCATAAATAATTAATTAGCCTCCTAGTGCTATCCTTTGTGGATGGTGCTAGGAGGCTTTTTTACGTTCTATCACCTTCTTATTCTAAGAAGATTTTCGTGTACATTTGCTACACATTCTATCTGAGGTATCTAATGTACACACTGTTTTACTATCTTTAAAACTACTTTTAAAATACTCTGGGAGTAAACACTTCTCTTTACTTACCCATATCTTTTTACCATACTTCTTACCCCATCTACCACCATTATTAACTGACCTAAAATATTCAAATGGCATACCCATTGGAGTTGGCTTATGTGCTACAAATTCTTTTTCGTGAACACTAATAGAGTTTTCTATGTTGAAGTTATCAAAAGAGGCATCTGTAAATAATAGCTTAGAGAACTTCACAGGGAAAGAGTCTAGTTTTTTACTAATTGTTTTCTGTGAAAGACCTACTATATCTGCAATCTCTTGCTGATTCTTACCTTCTACAGTGTACAAATACAGGATCATTCTCTCACTTTCAGTCATATTTTTATTAAGGAATTCTATAACTTTTACAATCTCAGTTCTTTCCTCTTTCTCTATAATTGCATCTATTGGCTCTCTTCCTTCATATCTACAATACTGGTCAATTATTGATTCTTCATTAATTAATTGCTCAGAAATGTCTTTTAAAAACATACTTAGCTTATCCACTAATTTTCTACCTCAGTAGATCCAATATCAGACAACATATGTACACCAGTAACATTGTTGGGATCAATGCTAGGACTGTCATGTACTGCTTTAACGTAGTAACCATCTTTATCAACCTCTTTCATATTATTTATTTGTGTTTTTCTTGTTATGTCACAAGTATATTTGCAGTACACTATTCTAAATCCTAGCCACTCCCTATCTCCTGTGTACTTGTCTTTGTTTCTCTTAGGAATAGTTCTTACATGGGTAACGTCTTGGCATTGTAACTGTAACTGTATTTTAATTGCTTCTTTGTTTCCTACGATCCCTAGTGTGAAATATCTGCCATCACGATAAAGGTCTACTAGGAATAAGTTAATTGCTGTACTTATTCCTAGCTTTTCCTTTTTACTTACCTGTACTACCAATTCCCCCTACTCTCTTAGTAGTGCTTACGTCATTATCTGCTACTAAATATTTTACGAATATACCTTGCGCTATGAAGTCACCAGCATTTAAGTGGTAGATATCTGCACTATCATTATGCACTGCTAACATGATATGACCTTCATTATCAACATTATTATAGTAGTCACTATCAATAATTCCAGTGACATTTGCTAACCTAAGACCTTTCTTAATACCCATACTAGACCTAATATGTAGCTCTAAAACTTCATCTGCAAGCATGTAAGCTTTTAATCCAGTGCTAAATACGACTGTTTCATAAGCACCAATTAAGTAATCCTGTTGTATCGCAATGTCATACCCTGCTGAGTATTCAGTTTTTCGCACTGGAAGGACTACATTATCGTACCCCTTAATTGTCTCAAAACCTCTTGTTCTTTTAGCCATTTATATTACTTCCTTTTCATCAATTTTAATTCCCATTTTACCTCTCAGGCATAACTCTTTAAAATAAGGTAAACTATTGCACCAATCTTTAAAGACTTTCCAACAGGGTAACAAGTGAAATTCTCGCTGGTAATACATTGTCTTTAATTGTAGATAATTTGTACTCACTCCTGCTGTAAGTTCTAAACCTTGCCCTACGTTAGCTAGGATATTCTCAAAGTTTTCTGGAGTGGGGTATTGTCTGTAAATTTCAATATATTCTTTAGTAATATCTTTTATTCTGTGATCTATCCTTGAATTATACATTTCATCTAAATCCATTTTAAGTATGGAGTGCATAGTGGATTGGCTACTAATTATATCAAACCAGTGATATCTTTTGGCTTGTTGCCAAAGGTACTGAGGGAATTCACAGTCAGCCTGTACTATAATTCCTTTGAGAAAACAATCGTCTCCACTACCAGCACCAATATTACCTAACTTAAAACCTCTTTTAAAAGACATGCGATCCTCTGATTTTCTATATCTACCACCACATTCATAGGGCTTACTACAGTAAGTGTCTTGATAAATTGCCTCATTCATATCAAGAATCTCTGTTTGCATTGCATAACCAGAACGTATAAGTGACTCCTCTAGGGCATAAACTTTAGTATTGAATATTTTCATTGCACGTACAGTCCACAGTGACATAATTTAATAGTGCGATAATCCAAGCAGGGACAAATACTATCATCACTATGCTTTACAAGGCAGGGACAGTATCTTTGTCCATATCTCAACTCATTGGATGCCAATCCACTAAGCACCATATCCACAAGTTCTTTATCTGGATTTAGCATAATTACGCCACCATTCCAAATCTTTTTCTACGTTCCTTGATTTTAGCAGTTTGTTTAATAGAACCATCTGCAACTAGCATTCTAAATGCCTTTACAATTGACTCTAGGTTAGTTCCATTTTTAGCATCACTGTGACCTACACCTAGAGTCAGCCCTTGACCATCAATTTGTTGCCAATACTTATAGACTAGTAGATTATAACTGTCAACACATTCTGGATTAAGAATACATAATGCTAGTACATTATTTTTAATAGTGCTTTTTTCCACATTGTAAACCTTCTTTGTTATAAATTTCTTCGCTAACTTAGCGTTAAGACTATGAACTTTACTGTGACATGAGGAACATAACGTAATTAAATCAGTTAGTAACTCATTTTTAAATCTATTGTATGTTTTATGATGAACATGTAAATGATCTTTTGATTTACATACAGTACATCTATTCTTGTCTCTTTGCAATACCAGTACCCTAAGTGATCGCCATTTAAGAGAGTTAATATATACTGCATGGTCATGTTTCCAATTAGGATTAAATGGTAACTTATATTTCTTTTTTCTTTTCTTAACTATTCTACAACAATCTCCTTAAAATATAAACTTTTGATATATAGGGGAAATAATTCGTAATCACTTGACATACTTAGGCATTCCCCACATTTCCCAATAGACTCTTTAAATAATTCATTAGAATATCTGCACGTTTCACAGACTGTCATAAATTATACTTTAAAAGGAATTGTGGGTTAATTGCTTTAAAGGAGTTTTTAGAGTCTAATGTGCGAACTACAATACCCTCTGCCAATACGTCTGGATTAATTACTGATTTCCTAGTGGCAGTATCTACCCATAATGGAATATTAGAGTGAATTTCTTCATTATATCCTAAGATTGGTACTGTGCTTAAATCAAGGTATACCATAGTTCTCATAAATCTATCAAAACTAAGATATTCTTGTTTGTCAATATCCCATACTCCAAAGAATTTAATCTGTTTATCTGCTAACTTGTACTTATTTTCTTGTATTCCAGTACCAATTAACTCACCCTGTAGAGCAATATTGTTGCCACCAACATAAAAGTGACGCATTTTTTCCTCTATATCACTAGCAATTACAGCATTCCAGAACTGATTACCAGACTCTTGCTTAGGAAGATCAATATTTCTACTGCATACCCCAAACTTACCATTGTATAAATAGACTGTAATTGAACTACCATCTAATTTTTCAGTGATATAACATTCTTGCCCATTGGTTTTATTTAAAAGCCCCTGTAAGTTCTGTACCCTTGTTTCATCTGTCTTAGGAATTACATCCCAGATACTTTTCTTCTTTTTCTTACCAAACACTTTGTTGATAATCTTATGTAACCAATTAGGACACCAGCTAGGTAATTGAAATGATTTTACTTTTTCTTTATTTGTTGGCTTGTTATATTCATCTGGTTCAAACTTAGTGATTCCAAGTTCCTCAGTTACATCCTGCCCAACAATATAACATGCTCCCTTAGTAAGTATTTGTATGGGCATTATTAAACCCTGTGATATTTGCCCTCTAAGCTTAATTGTTTTTACTTTGAAGTACCTACTACGCATAAACTTAAACTCTGGACGATCTGGGAGAATACTATCAGTCTCAATGAAAACTATCATATCACCAATCCAATATTCTCCCTTTTTAACTACCACGTCCCAGCCTAGGACTTTACATACTTCCAAACTATCTGCATTAGCTATGGGATTAATTGACTCAATTACTTGTATACTTGCTAACTTTCTCAATGTAAATTTTTCACTTTCCTTTTTGCTATTTTTACTAACTCTTTTGGATAATCCTTAACATTACAGCTACCCACTATACTAGCAGGACACCATTCATGATATTTACCTTGACTTTCTAACTCTGGGTTATTTGCGACCATTCTTTTTAGAGTAGACTCTAACTTATCATAATCATAATCACATTTAAGGTTTTCATTAAGGCAATAATATACAATCCTATCAATTATAAGTTCTTCTCTAATTTCATCAATATTCATTCTTTTCTATCCTTAAATACTGATTTTTTACTTATCCACCACATGCCATGAAATTTGAAAGCAGAAATATTTTTAAATTTGATTAATTCCCTTACTTTACTTTCGCTCATTCTTAGTATTTTAGAAACTTCCTTAACAGTAAAAACATAATCTCTAACTAAATGAAATTTTTCATCATTCATTTTCATTCTCTATACCACACATTCTGGTTAGTGCTAGATGGAAATCTACCTTCTACATACTTATCTATTTCAAATTTACCAGTTTTAATTACATCAAACCTACTTTTAATAAATTCAGGAACATCTTTTAACTCTGATCCAGTAAATAACCAGAAGTCTTTTTTATTACTATTTTCTCTACCATGTTTACCAAAAATATTAGTTAGCGTATTTATTATAAAATTTATTTCTAATGGGCTATTGCATAATAAATCCCCACCAAGAATACTTATACAATCTATATATTCAATATTATCATTTATATCAACGTATATTTTAAATAATTCCCAATCATCTAATTTCTTACCAAAATCAAATGATTGCATCTCTGGGTTATGGCAACCTACGCACCCATGAGTACATCCACTGATATAGATTTCATATGTTAATTTCTTATATGGTTCTAAAACATCTTTTATAGTCCCTGCTATGTTCATTTTACTACGTCCTTATATTTACCAAGTAACTCATATCTCTGTTAATATCTATAAGTTTAAACCTTTTTAAAAGCCTTTCTGACTCTTGCCCATTTTTAAATTTTACATTTAAAGTATATTGCCAATTATTACTATATTCTATATGTATCACTTCTCCAATATCCCCAGCTTTTAACTCACTTCTATATCCACCATCTGTACTTGTGAGTTCTACGTAATCTCCAACCTTAAAATCCATTAGTAATTCCTCACATTTACTAGGTAACTCATATCACTATTATCAAAATACATTTCTAAATCTTTATCACAATAAGAGTAAATATTACCAGTATTAAAGGAAACATGGTAATCATTATTATAAATTGTGTGTATAGTTCCAACAACTTTATTTTTATAATAACTCCGCATTTCAGAAGTCATACCACCAGAACTAGTCCCTAGGGTTAAAACCTTATCTCCTAACTGATACTTACTCATCTTATATCAATTAAGTAGCTTTTATCATAAATATCTGCCAATTGTAAGCAACTTTCGTCAAAGTAATCACTTGAATTACCCTTAACATAGTACCAGTTAGTATTATGCACCCCATAACCACTAGCATTTTTATGTTCTATACTTGCAATAGTAAATTCTTGACCTATTTTTAACTCTCCATAACGTGTATGAAAAGTCCTTGTATCACCCTCGCAGGGAATTCCCTTTATTAATATTACTTTATCCCCAGCATTAAATATTAAAAACACCTCACATTTACTAAGTAGCTTAAATCACTTACTAGAATCTCAAACTCAAAACAACTTTCATCAAATTCAAAATTTTCCCTATCCTCAACTACACGATAATAATTAGTTGCTGGTAAGCCATAACCTATTTCATTTTCGCGATATAAATCACGTATTGTATAGATTTTACCAATTTCTAAACCTGATCTACATAAATCCCTTTCAGCACAACCATTAGGATAACCCTGTAATAAAATAACCTTATCACCAGTTTTAAATTTACAATCCATATTTATACCAAGTATCATACCCCCTCTTTTCTTAGTAAGAGAGGGTAAGTACAGAGAAAGAATTTAGTTAAAACATTTCTTTACTGCAAACTCTTTCTGTTTTCCTTCGTTCATATTAGTAACTTTACCAAAATAACCAACTACGCGACAATATTTATCACATTTTACTTTATAGGTCAATTAACCACCTCCCTTCACTAGGTAATATGGAAGGTTAATATTCCTGCTCCTGACGCAAATCCAAATAAGTAACAAAACGATGGAGGAATAATCATAGCTACAGTGGCACATGTAAATACTAGTATTAATGTGACTATATTTTTACTCATTTTAAAACCTCTTTCATAACCTTAAAACAATGGGGGCATTCTAATTTCCAGCCAGATAGTGAGACTTTTAAGATATGCCCACATGAACATTTGTAAGTGTAGATCATTTACCTAGGTTAATCATCATACCCTGTTGACTACCTAGAACTGTTTGAGATTGCTTACCATCCCATTTTTCAATCCATTTCAGTGAAACAATATCCGCAGTGATAGTTTGCTGAAGTTTTTGATTAGAGTAAGCCTGAGCGTCAGCAGTGATTCTCTGGGCATCTGCGATACCCTGCGCAACTGTAATTTGTTTCTTAGCTTCAATTACTGCCCTTTGATTTTCTAAGTCTGCCTGTTGCATTTTTTGCTGTGCATCAACCACTGCTTGAATAGCTTGCAAAGTTTGTGCATCTGGATCAATCCTTGAAAGATTATGAGATTCTACAATCATCCCCTGATCTGCTAGTCTTTTAGTAATATCTCTTGCAATATGTTCAGCGAAGTCATTACGTTTCTGCCCAAAAATATCACTAGTAGAGTAGTTACTTGCCAACACATTAATTACATTTCCAACCTCATTTCTCATGAAGTTATATTCAATATAATCAGCATTATTACCCTTAAAGTTAGTAAATATTACTGGAAGATACTCTTTATCAAAATGATAAGCTAGGTTATAGTTAACTTTTACTGGCTTACCATCCTTAGTAGTGACATTGAAACTATCATCTACGCCCTTTCTACCTTCATGGTCTGTATTTGTGTAGTAGACATTTTCCGTAGATACTGGATATTTAGTGACATGCACCATAGGGCTTACAATATGCCACCCTTGCGCTAATGTTTCCTTTTCAACGCCACCACTGGTATTGTATTGTACCCCTGCGTACCCTGCTGGAATACTTACTGTGAGGTTTAAGAATACTATGAACACCACTATCAACACAGCGAATATTTTAATTGCACCTCTAATTAACATTTTCAATTCCTCCTAATTTATTTAAGTTTGACGTATGCCTTACATAAGCTTGGCTAATTTCATTTAGTTCATCATCAATTCTTTTTGCCTCTAGTGCTAAAAAGTCAAGACGCTTTCTCCTAATAATACCCTGCTCATCTAATTCTTTTTGCATAGATACTACCCTTGATTTAGAGTAGTTAACTAATTTAGCTTGCAGGTATTTAATAAATGTAAGGAATTGATTAATACGCTTAGACGCTTTCATTTCCCTAGCTTTTAATTTCTTTAGACTTTTCATTTTTCACCCTTCATAAATGTCTTTTTAAGTCTTATCCATTTCCTCTCTATAATTATAGCAAATGATATAGAGAGGAAAGTACCAACAATGATTAAAGATATGATAATTAAGAAGAAGAATACTAAGAAGTTCATACTTTTTCTACAAGACACGTAGAACTAATAATTTCATCATCTGATTTTTCAATCACTGTATTCATATCTGCCATATCTTTTACAAATTCTTCAAAATCAAGATCATCTGGCATTTTTTCCACTACTACTGTTGTGATTTTAACTAACATTTTTAAGTTCAACTCCCTTATCTTTTAATTCCTGTACTTGATACTCTGTGAGTTCATGCTCACAATATTCTACACTACTTTGTAATTGACCACAAATTGGACACACGCTAATAATAGGAGAGATTGATACAAAAGGTAAAGATGTTTGTAATATAATCTTACTTACCAGTGACTTAACAGCTTCACCACTAATTGTACCCTCAACATGATATTGGAAATTAGCACCACCACTAAAGAAGTTTTGTAATTGTTCTTGATGTTCCACAGCATATTTTAAGGAGTATTCCTTATCACTAGGCAACCAACACCCTCTGGTATAATAAACACCATCTGTGCCATTAGCTGTAATAATATCTGGGTATTTAGCCTTATCCACCTTAGCTAACCTATGGGAACATCCCTCTGCTGGGACTAACTCTGCATTAAACCATAAGCCCCTGCCATTATACCAATCTTTACATTCTGTCTGGTATAGGGATAGTCTGTTATTCATAAACTTTAAAACTTCTTTTGAAAGATCCATTCCTTCTGGTGTATCAATTCCCTTTCCTAAGAAGTTAAGACACATTTCATTTAAACCTACAGCACCTATAGTATTAAAGAAGTTTGCAAAGTTAGGGACGAAACGCTTAATTGTTGGGTACATACCTAATTCCATTTGCTTCTCAACGTATGCACGTTTAGCTAGTAGTGCATCCTTTGCTAAGTCCATATTTTTTACAATTAGGTGTAGTAACATCTTTTTATTGTTACATGCCTCATATCCATACCTAGGCAAGTTCAGTGTAATAACTCCAATACTACCAGAGTTATCATTACTACTAAATTGCCCTCCTGCTTTCATTAGCTGAGTCATGTCTAACCTAAGTGAACAACACATGCTCTTTGTGGTATCTGGATCATAGTCACTGTTAACATAATTATTCACTGTAGGTTGACCAATTTTACCCATTGTACTAAAGATCTTTGTTGCAAGGTCTGAGTCCCATTCAAAATCTTTCGTGATTCCAATGTTAAGGACTGGAAATGCTAGGACTCTCTTTGCCTCTGTCATAGTCTCTAGGAATGCCCTGTTAATATCCTCAATACATCTCTCATAGCAAGGATCATCATAATTAAGATAAGTTTCTTTATCCCCAATCATAACAGGAATACCCTTTAACCTATTAGGGACTGTAATATCTAAATTAAGATTAGTGAAGGGACACTGATAACCTACTCTGCCTTTTACGTTTATTGTGTAAACAAATTCCTGTACTGCTTGTTTAATCTGAGTATAACTTAGCCTATCATTATAGGCGTAAGGGGCAAGTAATATATCAACACTGGACATAGCCACAGCACCAGCAATTTCTTGGCTTATTAGATAGATGCAATTGTGCATTTGACTAAGAGCAGTAGTAAAATGTTTAGGACTTCCATCTAAATCGTTCAGTCCAATTCTTAATAATTCCCCAAGATCTAACCCTAGACAGTAATTACTAAGACCAGATAGATCGTGAATATGAATATCACCATTTCTGTGTGCCTCTCCACATTCCTTAGATAGTATTTTATCTAACATAAATTGTGAATTATGATGGTTAATTACATAACCATTTTGACCACTGTAACTATATGATTGATTAGAATTTTCTTTAATTCTCCAATCAGTAGCTTGTTGGTAGTCTTTGATTAACTTTACTGACAATGATTGATTCACTCCTTGCGTATTTCTTTTATAATACATTTAATAATTGACTTTTCTTTATCTGTTACATAGAGAATAAATTTACTCCTATGTATCAATAACGCTTTGCGTCCCGCGCCATCACGTTTTCCACCATGTTGAATAATAGTGTCCAATTTACTCTCTCCTAAGTGAATATTTTATTCATTTTATGAATAATTTTAAACAGCTAAAGACCCAGCCCTATAAGACCTATTACCATTCTTATATGCTTCTAACCCACTAAACCTAATATTCTTTAGTCTATTACAGACACTTTCTAACCTTTGGGTATAATACTTACCAGTGTCAATTGTTGACTTAATACCAATAACATCACTGTCAATCATAGCTTGACGAACACCATCTGCTACAGACTTAGGGGATAATGTGAGGGATAGTCTAGCCTCAGTTTGCTTTAATAGTGTTTCACTTTCGCGTACTATGTTCTCAAACTCTGCCAATTTTTCTTCATAGTAGTCACCTAACGCCTCTGCTCTGACATTCAAACTCCATCCTAGGTTAGCATCACTGGCGTTATTAAAGCATAGCCTGTATTCTTCTAAAAGATCTTTGTATGGTTGAAAATCTACTGTAAAATTCATTAATTAACCTGCCTCGCTAATTTCTTCATTTACATCTCTAAACATATCATTCTTCATAGTTTCAACCATGCCAACTCTATAAAAGAAGGTATCGCGCTCTGACCACATAGACTGTACACTATCCTTACCTTTAATAATAACACAAATTTCTTCAATTTCACCATTCTTAAAGGCATTGTCTAAACCATCTAAGATCGCGCCAACTTCACCAATACGAACTACTTTACCCACAGCTTTTTACCTCCAAAGGCGTTGGATCATATTTAACTTTACCTGCGCTATAATCTGGTTCTGTTTCTTCTGGATCGTGACCAATATCAAATACATCTCTACTGCCACTTTCTAAGTGCATTACAATCTGGTCAAGCTGTTCCTGTGCATCTTCTTCCTTAGAGAAAACACCAAGAGGGGAATCATAATCGTGTATTATGTTAAATTTCCCAGTATCCTCATCTTCAATAATCTCTATAGTGTCATTTCTATCAAAATTGACAGAAGTTAATAATCTTCCATCCTGTGATCTAATAAGCATATTTTATACCTTCTTCCCTAATAATTCATACCAAAACTTAATGTCTACTGCAAATACGCTTTCATGCGCGCCAGTTTGCCTAACTGTAACTATATCTGCGTTATCTTGATTAAAGAATCCATGTAACATTTTATTCTTAACATCTAATGCAACCATAAATTTAGGGGCTTTACGATTAACAAGGAGATTATGGAAATCAATTTCGTTCATCATCACGCAAAATTCACTATACATAAGAGCATGATTAGCAACCTTATCGTAAAATGGTTTAGCTACTGACTCTTTCCTAGTTTTATCTTCATGGAATCTCCATTTACCATTAATCTTTACCCTAATATCTGACTTGTGTCTACCTTTTAATGCTCCAGATAAAGGTTGACGTTCAGCTTCAAATCCCCATTTAATATACTTCTTAACCATACTAGTCTCTGAGCGATAACTAAGAGCCTTATTTTTCTTACCTTGAACACTAGCCTTTGATGGATTTTCCTTATTTAAAAGAAATTTGTTATTACGAGCGTTTAATTGTGCGACTGACAATATTGATCTATTATATGGCTGATATAGATTGTTGTTATTACACTCCATACAATCATAGCCATGTCTACAGTTAAAACTAACTATGCAATCGCATGATCTAATTTTAAATACCCCCTTGCAGGAGTTGTAAACGATCTTTCTAATGACCATTTTTGTCTATTAATTCTACTATATAATAACCTCGGAGTCATATTTAATTCTGTTGCCCACTGTGATATTGTTTGTGTTTTTCCATTATAGACAACTATGGCATTATCACTTCTATTATTACCCTGTTCTCTATAAGTTGACCACTCACAATTATCTTTATTGTATCCTAGGTTATTATTGATTCTATTGAGTGTTTTACCATCTGGTCTTATCCCCATATCTTTTAGAAATATATCAAATATTAACCAAGTGTTGCAAACAGTAATACCTTTTTTACCATATCTTTTATAATCTGGAGAATTTATATTATTACATCTCTGGATCATTGAGTGCCAACTGTTATATGTTGGACTTTTACTTAATCCATGTTTTAGTCCGTATCTAGCTATTAATTTCTCCTTTCGCAACTGGTGGGACAATTATCTTACCATCCATAGCCTCGCACATCCATGTCGCGTACTGCTGACATTTCCCTGCGTCTAACCTAGATTGATTCTTGTGGTTTAATCTCATTGCGTACTTTAGTACATTCCCAAGATTAAACCCAATGAACTGTTCTGGTGTCATAATAGCTTGCATGACTTGGATAGGTTGAAAACCACTTACTTGATAGTGACTCTGATCTTCCGCTGAACCATTAGCTGACAAGCTTTTTACGCTTACCCTGTAAAACAGCAATCATTTTATCAAGTTCATCCACTTTTTTATTTGCCTCTGTAATTGCCTTATCCTTAGCGTGATCAAATATATCGCCTAAACACAGTGCTTCTTCTGTTTGTTTTGGGGAAAGACCTTTCTTAGCTGACTCCAAATTAATCAGCAATGTATACTTGATAACATCAAAAACTGATTCAATTTCTTCTGCAGACATATTTTTAGCAAACATTGCTTCGCCAAATGATTTGACAATCATTTCAATATTTTTACCATGCCCCATAAGTATAGCTGGCTTGTCAATACATGATACAATTAGATTTTCTGATGCCTTACTAACTAAAATACCCAATTCTTTTAATTCCATTTAATTAAACACTTCCCTTTTTCTTTTTATGTGATACGTCACATTGCTTATAAACATCACAGTATGATTTGCATTTTCTTCCACCCCAAGACTCTCTGTGAGAGCATGCAGGGGGCATAATATCAGTCTTTATTGCTTCTATCAGTCTATCTCTCTTTGCACTGATAAACCTTTCAACCCAATGATCTGATATTTTGTTAATAGGTATTAGCATTGCTTTATGCATAACACCACGTTCAATAGCAGTCTGAGTACCAGCATCACGTACTATTACCTCACATAACATTTGATCTACTGGTTTCCCTATAGACTCTAACATCATTCTGTAAGAATTTAATTGTACTGCTAGATTAAATCTGCTTTTAACATTTGTACTGAGAAAGTTCTTCTTAAACTTTGATTGACCAGCCTTATCACCAGTTTTATACACACCATCATATACGTATACTGGCTTTATTCCTAATGTTTTTGCTACTGCATAACTACCATATGTTTTAACATCATACAAAATATTATCTTCATAATTATCAAAAGCACCAGACACATTCTTTAGCGTAATTCTTTCTTCACTAACTCCTGTATCTCCTATGGTAGTTTCTAAGGTATTATGTACTTGCGTACCAAATAACGCAAATACTCTATTTTGAGGATTGATTGAAAAGTCCTTTTTAATTTTAAGGTATTCTTCCCTAGTTCCATTAAGTAATTGAGTCACAGAGGGCGTACCATTCCAAACCCTTTGCTCACTCATTGCTCTTAAAGTTCTCTTAGATAAACACCTTTTAGTTTCAAGACCTTCTGCCATACGACATTCATTGAGACAATCCTCAATACTGCTTTCTTTCCTATCTGGACATATCCAATGGGTTAAAGGCATTAAGCTATTTGACCAGCCAATTTCATTAATTTAGCAATAAACAATGGACTTTTTTTATGTTGTGCTGGCATATTGATAAAAATATCTTCTACTGCCAATGAAATACAGTTAGTAATTGTAACAATATCTTCTGGTTCAAGATTTTCTTTTTTCATAACAATTGTTAACGCCTCTACAGTGGCTTGTGATACAGCCATAACTATTGGACGTTTACTTGGCTCACATGAATTAACTAGGGCATCTAATGTGTCAATGTTATTCATTCCTTCAATTTTCATTTATTTTCTCCTCCTTAACAACTTATAATTAATTATAGCATGTATTATTCATGTAGTCAAGTAATTTATTCATAAAGTGAATAAAATCTTTAGCATTAACCCCATAAACATTATAAATGATATAGTTTGTACAACTGACACTTATATTACCTCCAGCCTAGTCTTTTTGTAATCAATTTTTAATGTGAATCTTTCCCTTTTCTTACCTCTTCTAGCTTTTCCGATTTTCATTTCTATTTGATCTGCACATTTTTGCTTTTCGGCTAGGGTAATATCTGGGTTACTCTCAGGTTTCCACATGGTCATTATGATATCCCCTGTAGCTTCTAATGCACCTGTACCCTTTAAGGCTGACATATCATTTTCCACCCAAGGTTTATACTCTCTGTTCATTTGAGATAGTGCTAATACTACACAGTTAAAAGGTTTAGCTATTACTGTTTTAAGACCTACCACAACTTCCTCAAGATCTTCGAATTTCTTTACACCTTGCATCATTTGTAAATAGTCAATAATTACCAGATCAACCTTTTCACCTTCAAAAACAACTGTATTAGCATACTTTAGTGAATCTTCAATATCTTTTAAAGACATTTTACTATCATCAATAACTTTTAGATACTTATCAAATTGCCTTATTATTGTATCATCATCTACAAGCCCTTGTCTTACATGTTCATTATGTTCATCTACACTAACCCCACGTAAATTAGCAAGTATTCTCTCAAATAACCCTGCCATATCCATCTCTAGCGATATAAAAAGCACCCTTTTCTTTTGTCTAATAAAATGCAATGCTGTCTCAATAGCAAACCACGTTTTACCAACACTAGGAGGACTACCAATTAAAATTACATCTGTAAGCCTAACTCCACCTTTTAAAGTAGCGTCAATCTCTGGAAATCCTAATTCTAACCCTGTAGAGTGAGCCAACATTTTTCTGTGTGCGTCTATACCTTGCCCAAAGCTTTTAAACCTATCAGCTACATTAGTAGAAGATTTAATGTTAAAGAAATCTAAAACATCTTCTTCTTTTCTTTTCCATCTACCAGCTAGATACTTAGCTAAATCAATAAGGATCATTTTATTGTCTATCTGAGAAACAAATTCCCTGACACACATAAACTCATCCTCTATATATACACAAGTGCTTAGATCGCTTTTAAGGCAGTGTAGGTCAATATGTTCAGTAGGAAGATCTGCAATAAGAATACCAAGAACCAGACAATCATTGAAGTCTTTAATTTTTCTGACATCACCATTAGCAAATGTGCAATCTTCTTGTGGAAACAATACCACCCTGACATTACATTTTGGAGCAAAGTTTATAAACCTCTCTCTAATTTTAATTATGTGCCTCTTACCTGTCTCGTCATTATCTGGGGCTAGGAATATATTCATATGAGGATTGGGGGCAACTTTCTGTATTAACCTAATTTGATCTATTGATATCTCTTGACCACAATAAGCTACACACGCCATACCAAGACCAGACTCTTGACCTTGCTGATGTGCTGAAATAGCGTCAGTATAACCCTCTACAACATACAGCGAATTAGTCTTATACATTATGTCCTTGGCTTTATCCATGTTATATAAAGTTTCTAACTTAATGTAAAGGGCATTATTGACATTATTTACATACTTAGGTTGAGTGTCTTGCCTTACTGCAAAAGCTATAACTCTCCTATTCACATCTTTAATTGGGAACAAGACACCTTCTGGAATTAGTACGCCACCTATGGTTAACCCAGCATTACCATATCCTAGATCAAATTCATCAATTGTTTTATCTGTAAAACCTCTTTTAAGGACTAGATAATCCCTAACAGCCCCTATTTTAGCCTTACCACGTTCCATAATAAGTTGATTTGATTTAGATAGTGATTGTTGATTCTTCCACTCTGGGCTATTCGCAAGGTTAAGATTAAGTTCCCCAGCAAGTCTCATTAACACAGATTCAAAAGGAACATTTTCTTTGAACATTATAAAGTCAAATATTGTCCCACCTTTAGAACAGCTAAAACAGTGAAACATTCCCTTGTATGGATCAACGTGGAAAGTCTGAGTTTTATCTCCTGTATCTACATGCAGTGGACATTTGCAAGTATATCCTTTACCAGCTTTTTTAAATCTAAGCTTATAATTCTGATCTAAGTATTCTTGGAGATTTATCTTGTCCTTAATTGTTTCAATTAATCCCATTTAATTTAAACCTCCCACATTTCCCTAGTTTCCTGCAACTCTTTCCTAAGTCTTACTAATTCTTTTCGCTGAGTCTCTATCATTTCTCTATACATTCTACCTGACTCTTCCGCAACTTGTAGTTTAAATATTAGTTCTTCATTGTCCACTACTAATTGTTGATGCCTAGGAAGATATTCACTGCTACTTATTGTAGGTTTAGCATCTATCTGAGATTTCGTGATAGTACCTGCTCTCCAATCTACTTGCATTGCACCATTAATAAAATCATTTGCAATTAATGATCTGTTACTGTAGCCATTACCCATTAACATACTAGTTGCTACCATTCCATAATTTCCTCAATTGTCAATCTTTTATACTCCTTCACTGGAACATCTTGTTTTTCTTTATCAGCTTTTATGATTTGCTTGTCCCTATAATTGTTAGCCTTAGTAAATATACTTGAAAGCGTAACTATCCTTAGTTCACCCTCAAAACTTAAAAGGTATTCATATACTGAAATCCTATCACTAGGAGTTTGCTTACTAAAGAAACATCGTAATTTCAAATAGCTAGGTGACACAGTAGACTTTCCAGACTTATTCTTAATGTAAATTTCATCTTGTGTGCATTGCTTTAAAAACATCTTTGCCAATACATCTGCCTGTAAAGAATCTTTCTTAGACATAAACGCCTCAACTTCAAACATATTTACACCATCCTTAATTAAGATTAAGCCACTTTCCACATCTGCTACATTTAGTGTATCCATATGGAATACTAATTACATGTCCAATGATTTTACACATAAATTTATTTAACATTTATTTACTCCTTTATCTATAATTTATTCAAAATATGAATACGATTATATTAAAATATAAGGGGATTTTCATCCCCTGTTATTTTTTAAGCTACGTCTGCTTCTTCAAATGGTGTATAACTATCATCTTCTGGATCGCTGATAGCACCATATGTTCCAGAACTTCTTTCTATTAATTTTGTTACCTGAATAGCGTTAATGTAAAATTTAACACCATTAATCATACTATTTGTATAGTATGTAGCATAGGCAAAGTGGATTACTGCCCTTGTTCCACTATCAATAACAACATCATTAATATTGTTACCATCTCTATCTAGCTGTGTTACTTTGCGAACTGTTGTAACCCCAACCTTATCTGTTTGTTCATACCCTGTAGTAAACTTAAATACGTAATTACCATTGTCTAACTGTTTATAAGGCATAAATGGCTCAGTTTTCCACTTACTCTTATCAGCATATTCCTCTTTTTTGGCTCTTACAATCTCCTGCTCACATAATCCTATGAGTCTTTTTGCCTCCTCTGGACTAAACTGCATCTCAACCTTAAATCCTTTAATTTGTCCCTCAAAGGAATCTGGTGTAGATAACTTAGGATATGGCTCAACCACCCCAATTGCAGTAGTCATTTTAGTATACTTTTTCTTTAAATTTGCCAAATTATTAATTAATTCTCCTTTTTAAAATTAACCCACACTACGCGACATTGCAAAATTCTATCGTTTTAAAAGATGTTTTATCAGTCACTTCAAATGTATCCTTATACTCGTTTAAAAATGATAATGCCTCATGGGAATTTCCTAGAATCTCATAGTCTCTTTTGCCGTTTTCTGCTTCGATTAAAACTACTACCATTAACTAATCCCACCTTCATGTAAGTTATTTATTATTACTATTTAATTGTACCATAGTCCTATTGCAAAGTCAAGATAATAATATCATATTCTTATTCTGAATAATAAATATGTATTTCGACAAAATAAGACAAATTTAATTTATACTATATCCTAATATCTAGTAATTAATAGTTGACTTTCAGTGCGGTAATGGTGTATAATAAAACTAGAAATTGGCTATAATATTCTTAATCTGAATATATGATTGTAAAAGGAGTTTTTAATATGACTTTAGGGGAAAAAATTAAGTATATGCGCTTTAAAAAGAAGTTAACTCAAAAAGAAGTTGCTGACATATTAGGAATTTCACAGCCAACGTATGCACGTCTGGAAAGTGATTTACAAATACATCTTCCACAAAAAGCCGTACTAGATAGACTATGTATGTTGTTTCAAGTCACTACAGAATACCTAATAGAACCAGAAGGTATTCTGAGCCATTTACCAGACAATATTAAACAATTTGTAGAAAGTCCTTCGTCAGCTAAGTACGTTGAAGAAGCTTATATTAAGTGGCGTTATGAACAAATATACAGTCACAAGTCCTAATAATCGTCATTATACCCCATCCTAAAAAGTATCTTGAATACTTAGGATGGGGTATCTCTTTACAGTTTTTTAGTTGATACCATATCTTGTAATTTTGTACCATCTTTTACCTTGAAAGTATAATACTGTCCCTTGGTAATGGTTATTGGCATTATCTTTTTATATACATAGGCAAACATTACTAACTCTACTACCTTATTCTGAATAGTCCTAATCTTTATAAATGCCATATTGTCACCATTTTTATCAACTATAAATGTAGTGGACATGACTTCCCCAATGAGTATGTTATTCCCATTGTGCATACGTAAATCATATGTTTTAGAAACATCTTCCATACGAAACCCTAATAAGTCATAAATATCTGGTTGTTCTGGTGGGATCTCTCCTATAAAAGTAAGCGTTAAATAATTAAGTCTCTTAACTGTCCACTCAGTTACTTTCTTATCATTACCCCTATCTCCCCATTCAATTATCATCTTATCACAATTTGCTATTTTAGAATTAACACCATTCCACCACTCAAGAACTTGCCAATTAAATTTATATGACTTACATAAATAGTCAAAAGCACCAACTTTATTTAATGCTGATAATTCCCTCATATTTAAATGTGTATTTCCTAAAAGAAAATCATATAAACTAGGATAATTAGGATTAACACTTATCTTGCCAACGCCCTTTATGCAATTAAAACCAATACGCAAACCATTGCCATTAATAGTCCAATTGTGCTTAGAATTATGTATGTCCACAGGCAACACGATAATGCCCATTCTCCTAGCTTCACCTACGTATTCCCCCTGTTTTTCCATATCTCCTATCTCACTGTTAAGCAATGCACACATATACTCTAATGGGTAGTGAGCCTTTAGATATGCTGTCTGGTACGCTATCATTGCATAGGACGCACTGTGAGACTCGTTAAACCCATACTCAGCAAACTTCTGGATCAACAGCCAGATATAATCTATTCTCTCTTGTGGTATTCTATTAGCTAAACACCCAGCTTTAAATCCTTTTTCCTCGTTAGCCATTGCAACTAGGTTTTTCTTTCCTATTGCCCTTCTGAGCATATCTGCCTGTCCTAATGTATATCCTGCTAGAACTTGGCATATCTTCATTATCTGTTCTTGATAAAGTATTACTCCGTAAGTATGTTTTAAAATATCTTCTAAGGTGTGGTATGGATACTCTACTGGTAATCTCCCTGCTCTAGCCTCTATAAATTGCTTTACCATACCATTCTTAATACACGCAGGTCTATAAAGTGCCACAAGAGGTATTAAGTCAGTAAATTCTTTAGGAATTAAATCTATTACTAGCTGAGTCATTCCAGAAGATTCAATCTGAAAACATCCACTAGTATGACCTGCCTGTAGCATTTCAAATGTCTTAGCGTCTGTATCTGGTAAATTATCAACAAAATCAATAGGAAGATTAGCAAGCTTTAAACATTCATCAATAACTCCAAGTGTTTTAAGTCCTAAAATATCTTGTTTTAAACATCCCATTTCTTCAATATACTTCATGTTAGTGGACACCACCTGAGTACCATCCTTACCACCTTGCATCTCAATTGCTGTGTAGTTGCATGGATCATCTGGAAATACAACTACAGCAGAGGCATGTACAGTAAAATGAGATGATAAACCAAGGATATTCCTTGCTAATTTACAACATTTATCTTCCAGAGAATTAATGGCATAAACCCCACATTCCATATCATTAATACTATTATATTTATCTGCCCATTCATTTACCATACTAATTGGTATACTTAATAACTCTCCAGCCTTCCGTATTGCCCCCATGTCTCCTAGGTAAGATGGAGTTCGTACTTGATATACAGTTCCATATTTATCTTTAACATATTCAATAACTCTTTGCCTATCTTTATCACTAAAATCTAGGTCAATATCTGCTGGAGCAACTCGCTCTAAATGTACAAATCTTTCAAATGTAAGATTATACTTTACTGGATCAAGACCAGTAATTCCAAGCAAGAAAGCAACAAGACTTCCACCAACTGATCCCCTGCCCACCCCAACACGAATTCCACTCCTCCTTGCCCAATCGCACAAATCCCAAGAAATGACCATATAATTTATATAGTCTGCCTTTTCTAAGATCATTAATTCATGTAATACTCTGTCTCTGTACCTTTTATCAGCTTGTTTAGTTTTATCTAATTTTGACTTCCAGCCAATATTAAGAAGATGTTTAACATAATCTAGTTGAGTTTTAAATTTATCTGGCTGTTTAAATACAGGATAATTATGACCACCAAATTTAATTTCTACGTTACACTTATCTGCAATTTCCTGAGTAGAAGCAACTGCCTCCCAAGTATCCATCATAACAACATTATTATCTGTTAAAGCGTTAATAGTTTGTACTTCACTCATTAGGTAATAATTCTTAGCTGTCCAATAAGGTGCTTTAACTCCCACCCACTTATTATGTACTTCTGCATCTTCTTTAAGGACATAATGGGAATCAACCTCTGCTACAAGTTTAGACCCAATTTCCTTAGCAAGTGCCACAGATTTAACATTAAATTCCTTCTGCTCTATCATTGTATTAGTATGAACTGCAACATAAAAGTCATCTCCAAAAAGATCTTTTAACATTATAGCCCATCCTAAATAGTTATCTAATTTTAATACACCACCCATACATGCAGTGGTGCAAATTAATCCTTTATGATACTTTTTAAGCATATCAAAATCAATTCTGGGATCATAGTAATAACCTTCAATATTTGCCAAAGTGACAAGCTTTTTAAGATTATACCACCCTTCTTCATCTTTAGCATATAGGCACATATGAACGCTTTTAGATCTATCCTTGATTGTAACATCTGGAGTGAAATACATTTCACATCCCATAATTGGCTTAATACCATTTTTCTTAGCTGTTTTATACATCTCTAAAGAACCAGATAAAGTGCCATGATCGCATATAGCCACAGCACCTTGACCTAATTCCTTAACTCTTTGTATAATTTTTTCAATTTTGCTCATTCCATCTATAGGCTGGGAATACTCAGTATGAGTATGTAGGTTTACAAAGTTTGGCATACTGTCACGCTACTTTCTGTAAGTATTCATCCCATCTAAACTTGCAGGATAGAGTTGTGGGACTAATAATCATATCTAAGTGTTCACACGCCAAACATTCTGTAACATGCTTGCTAGTTTTTGAGGAGATACATTTTACCTTCTTAGTTCTCCCAATTCCAACAATACTATCAATATCATAAGGGATAAGTTCCAAATGCTCTGGTTTAAAGCATGGATCTCCTAAGTACCCATCGTCTTTAGGTTTTTGCTTATTAGGTAGTGAATAGTCTGCTATCCTTACTACAATTGGAAAATATGTACGCATTTCACCATTTACACTTAGGTCTGGTGGATTAACAACCACAATTTTACCTTGCATGTTGTTCTCTGTTCTATACTTAGAAACTACTTTTACAGAGTCACCAACTTTAAGATCACCTTTATAAAGTGCTTTTTCATTAAATATCATTTATACCCATATCCTTTATATATAATATATTACTTATTTTTAACGCTACCAATGGTTTACTTGTATTAAGAATTAAAAACCCTGTGTGCTTATTACCAATATCATCTAAAAATTTTTCATATGTTTCATTGTCTGTAATAATTGCCTTTGATCCATCAATCATTTTTATTTCATACTTATATAACATTTACTGCCTCCCAATCACTAGCTAGTTTTTTAGCTTCTTTTAAATCTTGACAACCACATAATTCAGAAAGTATTTTCCAGCTTTTATCTGTTAATGTGACACTAACCATAAACCTACCAGAGTTTAATTTATGTATTTCAAAATTGTTACTTTTATAGATATCTTTTTTCTTAGTCCAAAGCAATTATTCATCATCCCCCACTATCTCTACCATTAGCTGTTGCCTACCAAAACGCTCACAGTCACCCCTGCTGGACATAAATATGTCAGCCCTATCTCTATAGCCACCACCAAATCTATCATCTACGATATATCTGTGACCATCCACTATTACCTCAGTACCAAACTTTAGATGATCTATGGCTATTGTATAACCCTCTACTGGCACGTTCCCTGTAGCTGTGATATCACTATCATCTTCTTTGCAATACGCTGATACGTTCATTGATTGCCAACTGTTAGCAAGTGCCACATTCTGTAGTAACATACACAGTAATATGGTAATTATTGCTAATTGTTTCATTACATCACTCCTTAATTTTCAATAGTTTAAAACAATTACTTATTGATCTTGCGTCTTTTTCAATTATCACTATCTTTTCTTTTATTTCTGGTAAATTTAATATAACTACTTTGTTTTCCCAATCAATTTCAATTGTATATAATAGTCCTTTAACCATAGTTATATTTCACTCCTTATTTATAAGTCTAATTAGTTCATCGAAAATATCCTGTGAGGTAACATAAACATCACCAAAATCTGTTGTAATTACCCACTCAGTTTCTTTATTTAAAAGTTCTTCCTCATACTTGTGTTTCCATTTTACTGCCATTTCAATTGGACATTCTTTTGTCCAAAATAGACCAATCCACCCTAGCTTTATACCTTTAGCTAGAGGGTAATTCTTATACCAAAATCCATCATATTTAGCTATTTCAAGGATAAAGTTCATTAAATACACCCACCACAACAACCATGAGGAATATTTTCATTTACTACTCTTGTAATATCATCTACATATACCCATAGTTCATCTGGTAAATTATCTTTATCAATACTCCATTCTCCACTTGTGATAACAATGTCATTATAATCGTTTGTACAATATGCACTACCACCAGAACTGAGTATACTATTTAGAGTATATAATCTATCATTAGCTTTAATTATCAACTCACCAGAACATAAATTAGGGTATCTTCCAGTGTAACTAATAAATTCAATATTCATAATTTCCCTCCTATTTAACTTTTAATGCCTCATCAATTAATCTTATCATTGGTGGTAGTCCTGTATATTGATCCTGTCCACCAGCACCACCAGCTTTCCAAAGTTTAGAGTTATTCCTTATTTCTCCTAAAACATCTTCTAATTCTTTCGTTCTCTTACTATAATCAAACTTTGATTGACCAAGTTCAGCTAAAAGCATTAATTGTTTTACTATTAATTTTCTACGATTTACCTGTGCCATTAGATCCTGAGTCTCAACATAACCCTCTCCAAGTTCAGCCTTAATGATCCATTCGCCTTTTTTAATGCGATCAATTATATTCATAATTTCCACCCTATCTTTTTACTAATTTCAGGTGTCATTCCACCTTTATCTTTAAAGACCTTTGTAAAATACTCCCCTGTTTCACCAATAAAAATACTATTTCCAATATCACCAAATCTCCATAAAATTGCCATTTGTTCTTGTGTCATATTATCAATTCCATCTTTTAGCTTTTTATACATAACTCACCCCTACTTAACCTTCCTACTAGAAAGTGACTACTTAAATAATCTATCTAATCCATAAATTGTAAATGTAACATCCCCACCACATATAGTCATTATAATACAGGTTATTCCTATGATAGCTATAACTATATTTCCTGCTATTGTGCATAGTTTAATTGTGAAATTAAAAAGTTCTTTCATGATTTTCTCTTGTATCCTATCACTGTCGCACTAACAATAAATAACCCCACCCAGCCAAAGGGAGTGCAAAATAATAACATCATAAACGCCCAGAACATATCCATCATACCACCTCTTTATCTATTATTATACACTATTCGGATAAATTATGCAAGTAATGAATATGTTATAATAAATAAAAAGATGCTACCGAAATAAACGCTTGACTATACGCATATATAGGTGTATAATTACATATAGAGTTAAGCGTGTAACTGATATGTACGCATAACTCAATACATAAATATATGGAGGTTTCACTATGCAAACAATATCAATTGATGTAGGCAGAAACGAAGTAAAGGGATTTAATGGTGTAAATGAGGTAGTTTTCAGTAGTATTGTTGGATCTCATCATATCTTAGATGTTAAAAGTTCTTTTACAAATTACGATGTTGAAATTAATGGTACTAAGTATTTCGTTGCTGATCTTGCTAAAGTAGAGTCAATTGACAAGAGCCAAATTGCTACTAAATCAAAAATACATATTGATACTAAAATCCTCCTACTCACTGCTTTACAGTTACTAGCTGATCCTAAGCAACAATTTAAAATTATCACTGGTATGCCAGTAGATCAATACTCAGTTAAATGTAAAAGAGACTTGACTGACTATCTTATGGGAGAGCATATCGTATCTGTTAATGGCGTTACCTCTAAATTTAAAATTGATGATTCAAACCTAGTTATGGCACAAGAGTCTGTCGCAAGTTACTGGAATGAAGTATGTGACATTGATGGTAATGAAATTGATCCTAGAAAGTTCCTTGATAAGAAAGTGAGAGTAATTGATATTGGATCTCGTACCATCAATTACAGCACAATTGATAATGGTACTTTTATAAATACTGAGTCTGGTAGTTTGGATTATGGTATAAAGCGTATTACTAAAAAAGCACCTAGTATTATAGCTGAATATGATGCTCGTAAAAGTTCTTTTACAAAGGGTATATTTTCGGATATATCTGAACAGTGGGCAGATTATGACAATGACATTATGTTGCTTACTGGTGGTGGTTCACTCCTACTAGAAAAACACTTGCTTAGTTTCTATAAGAACGCTATCATAGCAGAAAATGCCAAAATGTCAAATGCTTATGGCATGTATAAAATTCAAGTAGCTGATTCAAAATGAATAAAAACGTGTATCTGAGCGATAAAAAAGATGTTGAAATTATTAACTATATTAATAGTCTTGAAAACTTCTCTGAGTGGATTCGTTGTAAAGTTATGGAAGAGATTTATAAGGATAAACCCATAACAACCTTAGATGAGGTTTTAAAGCGTATGTACCCAAACGCTCATGCACAGAAAGATGAACAGGTTAATGCGTCTAAACCCACGCATATATTAACAGTTAGTCTTGATCCTCTTCCTGACTATAAACCTGTGCAAGAATCTAAAGACAATTATAAGCATGAGTTAGCGTCTACTTTAACACATAAACCTATAGAGGATAATGCGCATAAACATATAGAGGTTTCTAGTGTTAAAAGATCCAGAACTATATAGGGGTATTAAATGACAAATAACATTAGGAATATACGAACAAAACATGCTGATAAAAGATTGCGATCTGGGAGAAATATAGCTTTACTGTTAGGTATTTCTCCCCAATATTATTATAATTTAGAAACTGGTCGAGATGGTAAAAGATTAAACGTAGACCATATTACTAAACTGGCTGAAATATTTGGGGTATCAGTTAATGACCTGCTTGATACCCCAATAGAGCCTAATGATCCATATAGTTGTATAATTGCAAAAGCAAAACTAAATGGAGTAACACCAATAATTTTAGGTAAATTAATAGATATATGGATAAACGGAAAAACCACCTACCAGTAATTGGTAAGTGGTTACTTTTTATCTATTCCTGTAAGGGTTATTATTATCATTGTTATAATTATTATCAGTCCGATTATCTGGGCTTGACCTATGATGCCCTTCTACGTATGTACCATTGTCCTTCTGATATCCATTCACCCAAACGTCATTAGCGAATACGCTAGTCATGGAGAGTATGGTCACAGCTACAGAGATAAGTATTAAGATTTTCTTCATTTGTTATCCCTACCTTACTTTTTATGTTTATTATACCATAAAATAGGGCAAAATCATAGTGTTATGTTTTGCAATGTTAAAAGGTCTTTTGTACCTAAACAACTAATGTTAACTACATAGGCAAATCTTTGATGTAATTGGCAAAACCCATCATCTCTCCTAAATGGACACAGGATACACTTAGATGCTTTCTCAATTTTCTTACTAAGCATGTTCTGTCCCTTGTATTTCACTAGCAATTCATCACTGTACCTTTTGTATTGATTACACTTCCCCTTTTTATCCTTAGTCCTGCGCTGGGGAGGAATCCTGCATCTGTTTAGTTTCTTACTAAAGATGCTACACGTTTCACACTGTCTCATTGTCCCCTCCTTTCTTCTGTTCTTCTGGGAGTGTTCTTGCTGTGGCAAGAAGTTTCGCTTCGCTCAACAGCTAGGAAAACTAAAACAAGAATAGAACTGATTAAACGATCTACAAATACAACAGGTAATGGTGACTGGCAGACTTCCCCCTACCCCATTTTCACAAAATAGGAGTGTCTATACAACAGTTTAAAGTTTATTCTGTATAGATTTTTACCAGCTCAACAGACCTCATTGCAGACCAATATATCTGTGCCATCACTGACATTCGCTGACCTCCCCTGCTTTCGCACCTGCGGAGTACGGGATATTCCAGTTGGTTTTAGTCTTGGACAGACTTCACCAATTAACGAGTAACACATCTTAAAAATGAAAAATAAGATGCTGACAAAGGACGCTTTGTCGTTGGTACATTTTCTGTAATGGCGACGAACCATTTGGTATTTGTTTAAGCACCATTATGTACAGTGCTGGATGATCTTTTTAGTCTCACCCACTCAGTATTCAGTTTTAGGGTAACAAAAATAGGACAAACCTAAGTCTGTCCTAACATATTCTTCCAACACAGAATCATAACGTAAACACATTATATTACTTGCTTATTAACGCATAGTGTGATATAATGAATTTAGTTATTCCGCTAGTGTGTTGTCTAATAACACATTAGTACAGACCTGTAACCGCGACCAACGGTTATGGGTCATTTTCTTTCACTTCTTATAGTATAGCATGTGGATAACTTTTTGTCTATATTTATTTTTAATAATATTCAAAATCTGAATAAATACCGACACGAAGCTAGGATGCCCACCACTGATTATAATGGGCATCCTAGCCTATACTATTAGTTTAGTTAGATGTCTCAATACAGGGCATTTGTAGGGGTTTAGTGCTATCTAGGTCGTCCATGTTCACACCTCTAGTTACCTGATCCACTATGGAGTTATGCCCAGAAAGTGCTTCTTGATATGTAGAATATCTTTCACAGTAACAGTCCATTCTTCCATTTTCTTCATTAAATATCATAGTCTCAAATATTTGTGGATCACCTTTACCCCATCTATGATTTAGCCCCAAAAATACAGTTGAGATTAAATAACCATTAACTATATTTCTACCAACTTGAAGATCCCCACTTTCTCTAAGTTTTTCCATGTTCATACTCCAAGACATAACACCAATTGCTGGGATAACACTCTTATCTTTATTCATAACATAATAACTTGCCATTATAAATCTCTCCTTATAAATAACAATATGTGGATTATACCCATCATTGCGATAAGTATAATCCACTAGCCTATATTGTTTTGAGGGGGATATCCAAAAGACCTTTTACAGCCTATGTTGGTTTGGTTGCCCTACATGGAATCGAACCATAATTAAAGCCTTATAAGGACTCCGTACTAAACCATTGTACTATAGGGCGATGGAGGAAGGGGCTGGGATTGAACCAGCTATGCTGTTACGCAAACCTTGTCTTAGCAGGACAGTACATTACCAATCTGTCAACCTTCCATGTAAAGAGCGTTTGACCACCTACGCACAAGGAACAAATGGGCAATTCAGAGTAAGAAATAAAAGCAGTCATATTTAAGATTTAAAGGCACATATATGTATTTCCTAGGTTCATATATGCGTTACACCTTTCAGGTTGTTATTTCACAACAATTCTATTAGTGTAATGATATCAGTCACCTCCTAGGTCAAAGATCACCTAGCCCAGACTAAAATAAATCTACTTCTTATTTTTCTCTAAATATATTTTAGCACTTATCAAAGAGTGTAAAGGGAACCCCGCTCTGGGGTAAACCTTACGTTTTACTCTTTGATAAGTGCTAAAATAACACTATGATTCATTATAGCATAAATACAAACAAAGGTCAAGTAAAATATTCATAAAATGAATAAATATTTTACTTTTTCAACACAACCATAGCAATAACCCCAATAATTACCAAATCTCTCTCTAGTTTCAATTTACGAATTTCTTTGTTAGTCTCTTGTTCGTACTTGTCTAAGGATTGATTTGCCTTCTGTAATGAGGTCTGCGCTTGAATTATTGATTGCTCTGCTACTGTCAATTTCGTATTTAACTGATTTATTTGTGTCTCTGATTTCGTTAACAATAAACTTGCTCTCTCCAATTGCTTGTCCTGCTGTAGATTGTTCTGCTCCAATTGATTGAAGATCTGTTCTAACCTCGTCAATTCCTGATCTGTTATTTGATGGGCTGAACACGTTCCAGCAAACAATCCCAATGACAATACAAGTAATAATAATATAAAACTTCTTTTTACCATCTAAAGGTTTCACCAATCCTTCCACTTCTTGTGTCAACGTGGACAAATTCATCTCCAAAATACCTCCCTACTCCATCAGCATTACATTCCTCTGCTACTTCTGCTAATGTTTCTACAGTATAACCCTCTGGGATAAGTAAATCACTAGCACATCCTAAGACATGCTGGCTATCTGGCACACCCCCAACATCTGCGTTGTGTGAGGGGCATCTATAGGCACAAGAGAGGGTAATAGGTTTACCCACTTGTTCCCTAATTGCATCCAGTAAATCAACTAGGGTTTGATCCATTCCATTCTCTGGAAGTCCACCACAACATTTACATCTCATTTCATCTTCTGTAAAATATTTACTGTTTATCACAATTTTCTTTCCTTTCACAATATATTCCATACGTTTTATATATTAAACATATACACTGTATGATGATGTATACAATTGTTACAATACATACCCAATCTGATAAAGCCACTCCAAATAGGGAAATTACTGATACTACACTTGCAGGGGCTAGTTTAACTAATTCCTCTCTAATCTCTCCAGTTTCCATAAATACCTCCCTGTTATGATTTTGGAACAAACTTCTTTATCAAATTAATGCCAGTTAGTGTCCCAAGAAATACGACTAGGCTATTCCACATTATAATAAACTTATCTATATGCTCTACAGGAATATAGGACATAAAAAAGAATGAAAGCAAAATTACTATAAATAGCACTAATGCAATCACTCTATTGAGGGAAACATCCTTTACGTCCTGTGTATCAGTTAGAATTAAAGGTAAATTACTCAGAATACCTATTAAATTCTTACGAAACACCTTTTAACCTCCCTGTTTTACTAATTTGTACAAACTTTGCGATATCATCCTTTACTGCATCTTTATCATTCTTTGAGGCTGTACGCATAAAGTTTTCAATCTTAGTTCTCATTATTGGATTCAACTCAGCTTGTTCCTCTGGCGTACCTAGTTTGTACACCTTCAATGCCTCTGGCAATGATAAATGCTCTTTAACTGACCTAGATATAATAGGTATATCTTTAGTGTTTTTCAATTTCTTAGCATCAGAATGGCTAATAACTCCATCAGATAATCCCTTGTCTAGCATCTCTTGTGCCTTTGGATCTTTCTTAGCAAAAGCCCTAGCAATTGATGTTTTAGCATCTGATTTCGCCATTGATTCTGCTGTTTTTGGCTCACTAGAAGTTTTAGCTTGCATAATTTCGCTCATTTTCTTCTCAGCTACAGATTTGTTAATATCAGAAGGTGCATTAACTACGCCAGTAAACCCTAAGACTTTCTGAATTAATGGTGCATCTGAGTCTGATTGTTGACTGTTCTTTACACTAAAAGGAATAAATCCACCAGCTACAAATGCTACCCTATCAGTAAATCTTTTCACGAAAGGATCATCTTCATTAGCAATTGCCTTACCATAATAATCTTTATTGTGCAACATTTCTGCAATTAATCCTAATGCTGGATGTAGTTTATTAGATACTGTTTTCACAGGATCATTTTTCATTGCATAAATATCTTTAATATAAGATGGTAATGACACTCTCTGCTCTACGCCCTTTGGATCTAACTGACCATTCCTAGGGAAAAATAGATCCTTTGCACTTTCTGGGGATTTCCCAGTTGCCATATATTGGTACGTTGCTCCCATGAGTGCTAATGTCATGGGTAGTGCTAATGTATAACTAGCGCGATAAGATAGTTCTGGCTTAGATTTATTCTTTAATCCTTTAGCTACTGCCTGAGTTAAATCTACAGCCCCACCTCCTAATTCTCTCCAAGTACCTAAATTCCAACCTACTGAACGTGTACCTGCCATTAAAACATCTTTTAGAGTCTTATTCCAGAACAAATTATCATAAACCATTTGCCCCATTCTATTATCTACTGAGTTCCATATCTTACCCATAGTTTCCCTGAGTTTAACAGGATCTTGTGATAATATAGGATTTTTCTCTAACTCATATTTTGCAAGATCATAAAATATTCCCAGCTTTTGCCTAGGAACTAAATGCTCCATTATGGGTTTTCCTAGTTGATCCATTACAGCAAATGGTATTCTAGCTACGCCACCTACAGTATTCCCATCTTTAAATGCTTTCTTCATTCCTTGCCATGCGTCAGTTTTATAGAAATCATCCATTTTAACCCTAGCCCCACCAGCTTGCAATGCCTCTACTATTTGACCTAGGATTGGATCATGCCCTGCACCAGCTTTGTTCCATTCTTTAATTACATCATTACCCTTTAGTGGATTGGTTATAAACGCTAATGGAGATGATAAAACATCTTTAAAGCCAGCACCAATATCACCCTTTGACATTTTATACAGACCTAAGCTTACCCTTGATACAATACTATCTACGCTAGTAAACCCAGCATGGAAAGCAGACATACCTAATTGGAATTGATTAAGAGTATTGGCAAGTCCTAAATATCCTCTAAATGCTTTTGATTTACCCCTTAGTCCTGCACTTAAATGATTGTTAATCAGATCTGCTACCTCTCTAGGGGCGTAAGATACTGTAAGTTTCTGGTATCCTTTAACATCCCCTTTAATCCTTACTCCATCAACTACTGTACTAGGTTTAAACAGAGGTGCATATTTAGTTGCAATCTTATCATCTATTTTGATCCACCCATCAGGCTGATTTTCCCCTACCTTAATATCCTTAACAAGCCCTCGCTGTTTCAATTCATTCATTGTCTCATGTGCAGTAATATACTTATTCATTTCATGTAACTTTAACAATGATAACTCTACAGGATTGTAAGACACTGGCTTTAAACCTTGTGCAATACCCTCTGCTGTAGTTGGAATACTACGTTTCTTTAAGAATCCTGCTTGCCCTTCCATTGGGTTTTTTGATAACCATTTACTCATAAACTCTTTAGCGTCTGTATCTGGTCTTTCCCAGATATGAGGAAAGTAGTTTTCAATAAAGTTAGCAAGTTTATTCTTTCCTAATGCTTGTACTCTGTCCCTAGCTTCATCTAGGGAAGTTCTCATATTAGCTATATATTTCTCAATCATTGGGTCTGAGTGTTTAGTGCCATTTTCAATACTGTCAATTATAGCTAGGTTTTCAGTATTTGATAATGTTGCAAAATACTCCTTACCAGTTTTATTTAACTCTCTGGCAACATCCATTCTATGTTCATTAGTAGATAATTTATGGGAGATTACACCTCTAGTATCACTAGTCTTTTTATTAACAGTTGCAGGAGCAACTAACCTTTGCGTGTCTCTACCAGCCTCAAGAATTGCTTCTTTAAAAGCCAACGCAGAAGGAGAAACATCATCCTTTAGAAATTTCTTAGCACTACTAGTGATAGACTTCTTGACGTACTTAACTTCTGGATTAGTATAATTACCAGTTAATTTAGTTTCTCCACTTAAAACATCACTAGCTATTTTATTAAACCTACGCATAACTGTCTCAGCTTGTACCTCAGTAAGAGTTTTAGTAAACCTTTGGTTTTCTGGTCTTTCGCCTTTAAGTTTACTCATAACATCTTTAAAGAAGTTTCTAACATGATTAATTAATTCTGTAAACAAGCCAGGGTTTCTTCTATGAAGCTTATCCCAAAAGTCTGGTTTCATGAAACTATTTCCCACTTCATTAGCAACAATTTCTTGTTCTGAATCATGGAATCCTAATTCTCTCCTTCCAGATTCTTCTTGATAATGGAGGGCTTGTTTCATGTCAATACCTAGTGTTTTACTTAGTTTCTTAAACATAGCAGGATCATTCTCTATCATATGATGCGCCCACTCATGACCTAGTACCCAATGGGTATTCATTTCGCTATTCCTATTAATGTAAGCTTTACCTTTGAAATAGTATCCATGATCTTGCTTATTGTCATTATGATAGAATGTTACATCAGTCCCTAGGGCTTTACCTAATTTAACTACAGTTTTATGTTCTGGTGAAAGATCAACTTGTGAGATTTTCTTTTGCCCAGCTTCTTCATTATAAACATGACCATCCTTATCTACTGTAAATGATCTTTTAGGTGTTTCTGCTTTAACTTCTGGAATAACCTCTTTTTCAATTGGCTTAACTGACTCAATTTTAGGAACAATGGCTGTTTTAGCAGATTCTTCTCTCTTTAAAACATCTCTCTTAATCCAATACCCTCTACCATCTTCTCTTTTAACTTTAACTTGATCTGGACGAGAATCATCAGTAATAGTTAATTTAGTCCCTTTAGGATCATTAACCTTATCACCATTTCTAAAAGGATTTTCCTTTTCAAATACTGTTCTTTGCTCTGGTTTTACAATTGGATCTGCTTTAACTACAGGAGGTTTTTGCTCTGGTCTAAACTCCTGTGTAGGTGGTTTTTCAACTTTACCCTTGAATTGCCCAGCATCAGCCTTGGCAGGATCTACAATCCATGACTTACCATCATTAAAATGTACAGAATGTACACCATCATTGATAAGTTTCTGCTGTAGAACTTTCATAAATCCAGTAAATGCCTTTTCTGACTTTGGTATTCCTAGGTTATATTTTTGACCTAACTGAATCGCGTCACCATCAAATCTTAAATGACCTTTTGAATCTATAGGACTTCCAACCAATACCCCCTGCCCCTCTGTGTGAGGAGTACCAATCATTTCGTGATTAGTAACTAAATCAGTTGACAGTGAATTTGTCTTTACTGGTCTAGTAGTTTCAGTTACAGTCTTGGGATCTCCAATATGTACAAAATCAGAACCTACTGGTGGAATTATTGCTGGCTGTGACTCTGGACGCACTACAGGAAGATTATTTTCTGGAAGGATATCTTGTCCACTTCCTGCATTTATTGGCTCTACAGGATCATTAAACTTAGCACGTTGGTCTGCAAAATGACCTGCTTGTTCATTTAATCTTTGTCTATCCCCTAAAGTACCTTGACCTTCTCCAAGTAGTGCAGGGTTACTCTGGTCGTAAGGAACAGTAGTGGGATCTTCAATCATCATATGATTAACTGGTTTAATGTTTCCATCTTCTTGATTTTGGAATTCATTATATCTAACTTGATTCTCTGCGTCTATTCGTACCTTTTCTGTGTGTGCTTGGTCTGCATCAATTTTACCTTGTACTGCCTTTGCCGTAGCTTCTGGATTTTCAGATAATGCAGTACGCATAATATGTGTACTATCCTCATAATTCCTAGCTAATTTTAGTTGTGCTTGGTATCCTTCAAGTTTATCAGCATCAAAGTATTGTGAATTAGTTTTAAAAGTCTTAGCAACACTAGCTGAGTCCATATTGTCATACTCACTAGCTATTTTACTAGGATCTCCAGTAGTAGCGTAATGATTTACTGCGCTGAGTATACCATGTAATGCTCCACCAAGAACTGCACCACCAGCAATTGCCTCTTTAGTTTCATCTGATCCAAGATCAAATTTCTTACCTTGTGCCATATCATCAGCATAAACCATACCAGCACCTTGAAGTCCACCAGCACCACCAGCTAGGGCAGTCTTGGCTAGACCTGTGGATATTGGGTATTGTTTAGCCATATTTCCAATCATACTTTCTGCTCTTGTGAAAGGTAAAGCTGTTTGAAAAGCTGATAATGCCATATTAACTGGCAATTGATATTGAAAATCTTTACTTGCACTATCACTAGCTTTATCATAATACATAGTATTTCCATAAGAGTCTTTAGGGGCATTAGGATTAGCTAGTTCTTCTGCTTTTACTTTATTAAACATACTACCAGCAGACTCCCCAGACATTACAGTACCACCTACTGCACCACTTGCTAAACCAGCTTGCGCTAATACTTTAGCTTTTTCTAGTGCGCTTAAAGATGATAATGCTCTACCACCTAAAAGGTATGGTAAAGTTGCACCCTCAGTTAATATAGAAGATGCAACTACTGGAATCATTGGGACTACTGACTGAGCAAGACCTTTGTAAAACTGTGAGTTAGGATCAACAATTTCAGAGGCAGAAAATGGAGTTGTTCTTTGGCTTGCATTATCCTCGAAATACTTATTACCAATATCCTGCATAGAGTTTCCTATATCTGTAGCACCAGCCCATTCAGCAAGACCACCTGCTGTAGATAATAAGCTACCTCCACCAGCTTTTAAGTTATCCCAAATACCATGTTCTTGCTGTGGTTGTTGGTATTGGATTGGTTCTGGGAGATCTGTACTCTCATTTGCGCTTTTATATAGACCACTAATATAGTCATTTGTATGGTCTGTATAGTCTTTAGGTTGTTTAGTTGATGCCAAATATATCACTCCATTAACTTCTCTTTTAGAGAAGTGTTTATTTTAATTATTGTTTAGGTCTACCATATTCATCATATTGAGATGCGTTATTTCTGAATGGACTAAATAGGTTTTCAAAGAAGCTACCTACAGTTCTATTTTGTGGCTGTAACATAGTATCATTAGACTCCGTACCATATTGTGCTGACTGATAACTTGGCTGGGAATTTCCAATTATACTAGCCATTGGACTTGCTGGTTGACTTTGTTGTCCTACGTTAGCCCTTGCGTTTGATGCACTTTGATTAACAATATACGATAGATCATTATCCATAGTATCATGAGGGATACCAGCATCTTTCGCATGTTCGTATGCTTGTCTTAATACCTCTTGTTGATCTCTACCATAGTTCATAGTTGAGGCTTGTTTGAGTAGTTCACTATACACAGCAGAAGATTCTGCTTGCTTCTTAGGATTTTTGTTCTTTCCAGCTACATATAGGTCTATAGAACTTGGCGTTTGCGCTACTCCTGTTCCTGTACCTCTTGGAGCGTGTCCACCTGTACCATTAGCCATTGCCCAATTATTAGCTGTGCTAGAAATAACATTATCTGTACTTGCTCTAGTATGTTCTAAGTTAGCTTTTTCTTGTTCACTAAGATTAACTTTAACTTTACTTCCAGCTATTGGTGTTCCTTTAGCTGTAACCTTTTGTGTCCATCCCTGACCATTATCATCTACTGATTTCTCTTCATGAACATCTGGCGACTCTGCTAATGCTCTTGCATCTGCTAGACTCATAATACCTAATTGCTGTGCCTTTAATCCTAAAGTAGTGGCGTGTGTCATTTGTTCCTCTGGCGTTAACCCAGCATCACGATCACCCTTTAATTGATCTGCAATTTTCTGTATATAGTTAGACTTATGCTCACTCCAAGTATTATCTAGTAGTTTATCGTAATGACTTCCTAGGTCTTTCCTTTGAATGTCACTCATTCCCCTACCTAGCAATCCACCAGACAATGTTGCTTTAGCCATTGCGTTATTTCTCTGTACATCATTTTCTGACTGGATACTTGCCTTACTAGGCATTACAGAGGCTAATTGCTGTGCATTAGCATTACTGCCTAGAGATTGAGATTCTTGTACTGCCTTAGATGATGGTTGAGCAATTAAGGAAGGTGTTTTAAAATCATAGTTAGGCTGGATATCCTGACCATTACTATCAAAATTAACAATATTAGCCATAGGGCTATTTGCTTTAGCTTGTTTTTGTGCATTAGTAGGGTCTATTGCCATTCCAAATTGATCTGCTGTTTTTTGATTTAGGTTAGCTTGTGCAGTATTGTAAATACCATCAATAGCTGTAGTATTTCTACCACCACCTATACCAGAATCAATTCCACCATTTGCGGAGAAGTTAGCCATGCTACTCTGTTTTTGCTTCTCTGCGTCAATCTCTGCTTGTGCTTGTAATGCTTGCTGTTTATAGTAATCAGCATCTTGCAATTGCTGTACTCTATTTGCACCCATTGAACCTAGGAGATTTCCAAGTTGATATCCTAGTCCATTATTTTGAACTACTTGATGTTTACTACCATAATAATCTGCCATTGTAAATCTCCTCTCTTATTTTGATTTTGATCCATAGAATGATCCTACACCACTCATAAGCCCACCTAAAAATCCTTGGTCTTGTGTAGTAGTTGTTTGTTGGCTATTTGCTGTACTAGTTGCATTGTTAGCAGAGGTTGTATAGGCATTACCTGTGCCATAGCCATACATTTTATCTGTATTTAAGTAAGATCCAGTTGCAAGGTTATTTGCCTGACTTACTTGATTTCCCAGCAGGCTAGATTGGTTATTTAACATATTACTCTGCGTATTTAATGCTCCTTGATAATTCTGAGCAGAAGCATTATCAAATGCAGTTTGAGCGTTAGCTATAGCTTTATTAGTACCAGAACTATTCATAACTCCACGTTTACCACCATTTGCTATTGTAGTACCCATTGTCGCATTATAGTTATTTTTAGTAGCATTATTCATGTTATCTAGCAATGTCTGATTTACCACACCATTAGCTAAGTTACTAGCTGATTGATTCATAGTTGTATATGAATTATCTGCGTTAGCTTGCATACTAGAATAATTAGGTGTCACTGCTCCAGTAGTTCCATTAGTGAATGTATTGTTTAACTGACCTAATAGATTAGCACTTAATGTACCTCCTGCCTGTGCGCTAGGTAATCCAGCCCTAATTATTGCATTTTGATCATCGCTTAGTGGTGTAGTAGTTGTTTCAGTTCCACCCATAAGATCACTCCTCTTTTCCCACTTCTAATTCTAATACCCAAACAATTCTCCCATCTTCTGCTACAGAAAGTTCATCTACTATAATTGCTACTTTCCATAATCTCTGGAAAACTCTTGGGTTTCTTCGTGTCATTGTCTTTAAAAGACCTTTATGTTCTCTTGCTTTCTGAAAGATGAACTTTCTCCAATACTCTCCATCACCTACTGTTTGGTCTATCCAAACATAATCACCTTTGATGTACCATATCATAAATGAATTATCTGGGGCGTATTCTATGTTATGCTCTGGATTGTGATAGAATTTTCCACCAGTTTTAAGTTCGTAAAACGCTTTCCATTCTTCTCTTGTCATAGTTCTGCAATTTCCATTAGGATATGATTGATAGTGAGTGGTACAGTTGTTGATAATTCTAAGTCAATTTCTTTTAATCTCTTAATAGATCTTTTAAGTCTCTGCTTTGATAGATCTACTGTAAAATTAAACATCCCAGAACTTATCCTAACACTACCAGAAGTTTGCTCAAAGGAATAATTAATCTTCTTTAAAAGAACTTTGTTAATAGTAGTGATTTTATTAAGTTTAAGCTTGAAATTTATAGGAGTTCCATTATCAGTTACATAAGAATCATCCCACCAGTGCAAGTGATTTCCTGTAGCAATTAAAGTTCCACTGTCTGTTTCCTCTATATCTACAATTTCTTCTGGAAATATAAACTTAGTTAAAGCACCAAAAGCATAGTGAAAAGCATAAACAGTATTGTTATTTGTTGGTTTTAATATTAGTTGGTTTTTCTTAGATAAGTGCCATATTGTGGGATGATAGATTGAGGTTGTTAATTCTTTATTAAACTTATCAAAGGCATTAGACATTTTAAAGTTTCCATACTCAGATACAGTTCCTAGGCTCATTAACCCTCTCGTTGATAGGAACACTATGTCAGTTCCTATTGTATCTGCTGAGTACATATATTTACATCCTGAGTTAGTCCCAATTTCATATACAGACCAATCTGGATATTCATTTGATAGTTGATATACTTTTCCATTAGATTTAAAAATAATCAAATCTGTAGAAAGCTGTTTTACACAAACAATATCTCCACCATCTTTATAGCCAATCTCTACATATTTACTTGAAGAATCATCATTATCATCATCTAGCCAATTAGCTTCATCACCAGTACCAGAGTAGCGTATGTTATCCTCACCAACCTTAGATGTTGCAATTCTACCAAAACGCACAAAACATATATCACAGTCTGGGGAATCCTGAGTAAGTACAGAATCATCAAACCATATTGTTCCCTTCGCTATTGTTTTAAGACCATATGTATAGTCATAGGACTGTAACTTACCACCACTAGCAATAACTACACGACCACCAAACTTAGCACACATTGGCTTGTTAGATCCTGTTAATGATCCAAGATATAGGCTTGTAGTAAAATCTGTTTTATATATATCTCCATTAGTTAGAAATACAAATTCTACATTCATTTCATAATCATAGAACGTACCTAAGATGGGTACAACGAAAGACAGAAATGGACTAGATAATCCACCTCTGCCTTTAATTTTACCTGACAAGTTCAGTTCAAAATTCTCATTTATTTGTTGCTCATTTTCATTAATAACCTCTGGTGGTTTTCCAGTGTTAATTCCACCAGTAAAATCTAGGTACTTTATCTGTCTTGTTGCATGTTTATTAGATGGTTTTGACATTACTTAGGACTTCTAATTACTGTTTTCATGCTACCTGCTAAGATAGTTCCTGCGCTGGCACTAGCAGGAAGTAAAGCAATTTTCATATACTTACTTACAACACTTAGACCATCTAAAGGAATTCTATAGATATGATAAGTTCCTGTATCATTAATGAAATTAACTGTACCAATTAGTTTGTTATTTGCTACGTTTGCATCCTCAAAAATAACTCCATCTTCACTGCATACTGCATAAACATCGTATTTTTGACTAGCACTACCAGTTGTTAGTTTGGATTGCAAATATAACTCTCCACAAATTGCCTGATCTGTGGCAATTATTTGAGCAAATAATGTATATGTGCTATTGACCATTACGGAATCAGTTGCAGAAATAACAGTTGTAATATTATTAAATCTATTTGCCATATTAGATCATCCCCATTTCTGTTTTTAATGCTTCAATAATAGCCTTTGCGTCTGTAATTTGTGTTTCAAGAGAAGTTATCTGAACTACCACTCCAGCCAATTCAGTTTCTAAAGATGTTTTTGCTTCATCTACAGCAACTAAAATATCAGTATTTAGTTTTTCCACTCTAGACTTTGGATAGACAAGTTGATTTTCTAGGTTAGTTAGATTAGCCTGTTCTGTCCCTAGTTCCTGTAATTTGTTATACTTTGTATACAGTGGGAAGAACACCTCTGGTGCGAATTCTGTTTCCTCAGAGATGCCAAAGTCTTTAAATATGTTTGTAATATAAGATTCAACCATTGTTAAATCACTCCTTATTTTTGTTTTTGAGCATAAAAATAACCCTGCCATTCTTTGCAGAGTTTACTGTCCTATTGGGTATGAGGATTCCATTTGAGTTTGATAATATAGTTGTGGATTGAGAGGATTGGGCTTTACTAAGGTGAAAGGAGCAAGAATATAAGCAACAGGATTTAAAGGTAAATTAGTATCTGTGGCAATTAAACAACTACCAGCACCACCACCACCAGCACCTCCACCATCATACGCACCAGATCTAGCACCTCCAGAACCACCCCCACCAAAACCTGCTCCACCATTACTACCTGCGCTACCATCATAGGTGCGATTTCCACCAAAGCCACCAGTTTGTAACACATTCAAATCCCAACCTATAATAGTTTTTGCAACTAACAAAACTACTGCCCCTGCCATTGCACCAACTGTTGTTACTGCACCATCAGAGGTAGCACCATAACCACCATAATATCCTCTCGCTCCTCCTAATCCTCCAGTGCCACCACCACCAAAAGCATTGCCAGAAGCACCACCATTGCCACCAGTAGATCCAATAGCATTACTACCTGCTATTGCTCCATTACTACCAGCATTACCACCAATTCCAGGCGAATTATAAGTGCCAGTCCAAGATGCACCAACCCTACTAATAGACGAAAAAATTAAAGAGGCAGTAATGCAAATAACAATTCCATTACCAACAGAAAACACTAGTTTATTTTTTAAATCATCTAAAGATGATACTATTCCATTTGGCTTTAACGTAGTTCCATAAGGTAAACCAATAGATTCTGCTATCGTCATTCCATTTGTTAAGTCAATTTTAGATTTAGCTTTAACAATAACTATACCACCATACTTATTAGTAGAATCAAAAGCTAAAGGTGATAACGAGCAGTTGATAGTTAAGTTATTAAAGTTAGGTATCTGTACAACTTGACATAAATATTTAGATAAATCTACTACAGGAATATCTTTATTAAGTGTTAAGACACTCCCTGCAACCCCTGTTATCCTAGCAAATCCATACAACCCCATCCCACTAATTTCAGAGGTGAGGCATCCAGTGGAATGAAATGCTATATCTTGACCTACAGTAAAACTTCCATACGCCCCAACGCTAGGAGTTCCAATGGTAATGTTCTTAGATCCACCTTGCGCAGTTACATTGGCATAAGAGTTTAATTGCACAGGAGTAGAAATTGTTACATCTCCTAATGCCCCTGTACCTAAATCAGTTGTATATGCCATTATTTTCTCCTTTCATTATAATCTCTCCATAGTAGATGGTAGAAATAGCGTGGTTGTAGGGAGTGTTTTTTGAATATTTATAGGTAAATCAATGCCAGTAGTTACCCAAGTGCCATTAACTATTGTGCCATGTCTATTATTACCGCTTATATCTGTTGCAATAGTACCACTGCCTGTCTGCAAGGGATAGTGTATAAGCAAATTGTCTGTGGGCCATATCCCCTGAGTATTCCCCTTTAAGATTTCTGCATCTGTTAACACCCTAGCATAAAATCTAAACCCTAGTAATTGACCATTTAGATATGAACCCCCATTATACCCACATATCATCCACGTGCTATCTATCGCACCAGTTGTTGGAACAATTTTTTTGCTTACATATTTATTAGAGTTGTTATAAAAATTAACGATATTGCGTTCAGATTCTGCCAGCGAAGAAGCTGATCTTGTTATTACAGTTCTATTTAAGACATTTGAAGCAATAGGAGTTTCAGTAGTGTTAACCCAAGGAGATGATTGGTCACAAGCTCCAAAAGTCCCATCTTGCCAAATAAACGAAGCCATATAACCAACTTGCTGAGATGGGTTTGTTGTATTTGAAAATAAACATATTGGAGAAGTAGATAAAATGGGAATGGTATCAAAACATAATGAATAACCACTACTGGCAACATGTAAACCAACATCATCAGGAAAATTTATGCGACCAGTACCAGTAAAAGATAATCTGGGTTTTGCCATTTATTCACATCCTTTCTATTACAATTTATTTGCAATAAATCTATCATAGGCTATTCTCTATTGAGGTGGGGAGAAATAGGGAGGTCGTGGGGAGGGGAAATAATTTAGCAGTAGTATCCCATGCAGTAAATCCTGGTGGAATAGCAAAATTAAAAACACTTCGTCCAAAATTAACAGTCATAGTTGAAGAAGTTCTACTATCGCCTCCAGTATTTGTCAACAAAATAAATACAGGGCCAAGCAAATTAATATCAGTAAAAGGAACGCCATATAGAGAACCATTTTTGTAAAAAGTAAGAACCCCATATGTCAAATCAATTAATAACCCAATTACATCATGATTAACAAAACCACCATAAGCCCTAACATTAGTGGAGTCATAAGATTGTGAATCTGTAGGTGTATTAATATTGCCTATTCCTACACAAGATGCTCCACCACTTGCTGAACCCACACCAATTACAGTAATTTCTACATAAAATTTACCAGTTGTTTTTGACAGTGTGCTTAAAACGCTATAAGGCTTATTAGGGATATTTGCTGTTAATAAATCAGGACTTAAAGTTACAGGATTGCCACGTTTGAGCGGATCTAAGGTTGTAAACATACATTATTCCTCCATCCAACATTCATAATGTCCCAAAGTAACTACCCCTGCACCACCTGTAACTTTACCAAAGACTTCCACTTTAACTGTAGGAGTAACGATATTAGGAAAATCAATATATCCCTGCACAATTCCACTTGCGCTAACATTCAAAAGACATTCATTAGCTGATACAGTAGAACCATTGGAAGTTGTAAGTCTACATCGTAATTCAGCAGAAGTTACACCAGTGCCTAAAGTAACACTTGCTAAAAATCTAATCTGGCAAGAATTGTCAATTGCGTAGTTGATAGGAAAATATCTAGTGTCTAATATAGTCGCAACGTTAGTTGATACGCTAGTCATTGGATTAGTTTGAATCATTGTTTGTCCACTCATAAAATCCACTGGAATACCTTGTAAAGTAAATTTATTAAGAGTATAATCCCCTGTTACTGCCTTGGCGTAAATTGTTACATTCCAATATTTTCCTGTACCCACATCAGCAAGTGTACTACAATCAATATTTACAGAATCTTTCTTTCTAACTCCTACTGAGTTTATCACTGACATAACTTGTGTAACAGTAGTAGTTCCATCTGAGATCTGCACTTGAACTTGTCCATTACCACTAGAGATTGCACCAAGTTTTAACTTGCTTGTGTGTCTAGTAAAGTCTGGAATAATCACACCATCATAAAGATAATCAAAAGATGTTTCAGAGGTTGTCACTTCATAGTTTGTATGTAAGAGAGTTAGTAAATTACTACCCCCTGCCATGTCAACCCACTGAGTATTATAATCTGTAGTATCAATCTTAACTAAAGCTTGCCCAGCAACACCACCAGCAACTACACCATAGCCAGTAGCACCAGTAAGTCCTGTTAACCCCCTATCTCCTGTATCACCCTTAATACTTGCTCCAGTAGCACCAGTTAATCCAATATCTCCCTGTCTACCTTGCTCACCAGTTAGTCCAGCAAAATAAGGTAGTGCTAACCAATTTGCTAATCCAGTGCCTACTTTAAATTTCTGAGGAGTGGTATCCTTTGTAATCGCCATTTCCCCTAATGCTAGAATAGGATTTGCTAAAGTCCAATTTGCCTCAGTATCTATTCTTAATTGTATAATATCTGCCATTATGCACCCCCTCCACTTATAATCTGAGATTCTAGGTAAATACTAAAAGCATTACCACCATCTATATTCTGATCTTTTCTACTACCACCAGTAGTAGTTACAACAACTTGTAAATTAACATCATTAGTACCATCAAATGAAACAGAACCAAAAGCATCACCAGTAAGGTTGATAATTCTTGGAGTTGTAAGCTTACTTGCCTTATCAGCACTTACAACATTATCACCAATCTTAACAGCATCAATTATTCCATATCCATTTAAAGTGTTAGGAGTAGCAATGATATGCGAAAAAGTATGTGTCCCACTATTAATATGATTTGTTAGATTTGTTTGTACTGCGTTAGCCTTTGCTTGTGCGCCAGCAGGAGTTTCCTTAGTCCCTATCAAGTTAAATACTGTAGTAGCAAACTCTGGATCATTACCCATTGCATTTGCTAGTTCAAGTAAGGTATCCAATGCAGGAATTGAACCATTCAATAAGGCAGAAATTAATCCATCTGCATAACTTTTAGCTTCATTTTTTGCGCTTGATACACTTCCATCTACCTCTGTCTTAGTATAGATATCAGTAAGACCACTATTAATAACTAATGTTGGTTTTCCAGTAAGTCCTGCCCATGTTTTACTACCTTTTTCAGAGTCAGTATAATCTTTAGCAGAGTTTAAGATAGTAGTATCTTTTTGGTCTACCTCTGTTTTATTGTAGGCATCACTAATACCATATCCAGATAGAGAGTTAGGGTTATAACCAGCAACTACCCTACCTTTTTTGTCTACTGTTACTGATTTATAAGTACCAATTCCAATTCCTGTGTCAGTAAGTGTTAATACACCATCATCAATATTGATATCATTACTAGCCACTAATATTTGCTGACCAACGCTAGTTGTATATGTTATATTTGAATCCTCTACCATGATAGGATCTGAGGAGTTTAAAAAGAATATCTTACCACTATTTTCAGAGCCTCTTTTAATTACTGCCATAAGTGGCATACCTACTGCCCTTTGCCACGCAAGGGTATCTGCTATATATAATCCATTCTTTCTAGCATCTAACTGATCTTTTACTAGGACAGTATCACCCTTTACAAGTTGTACACTATCAATATTAAGTAACCCCACCATTGGTATGTTTGCGCCTGTGGTAGCTACTGTAACAGCTTGCGTATGACTATGCACTGTAGGTCTTGCAATACTATCATCTTTTAATGATCTAGTATTCTCTATAAGATACTGTAGAATATCTTTTAAAACTGTAGACTTAATCCCCCATGATCCATTATGAATGATAAGATCATTAGAGTCTCTTGTCTCTCCGTATTGAAATGCCATTTAGTACCTCCTTGGTTATAAGATTGGATATATAGGATTATTTACATTACACACACTAGGGAAGTCCCTAAGTTTTTCACGATATAGTTTTACTTTACTGATCCAATCCTCTCTACTTAGTCCCCCTGTGGGATAATCATCCAGTAATAAAATATCACTTTTAGATAACAAATAATCTCTTTGTATTCTTATATTATTTAATAGTTCATCATTTCCAATTATTCTACTTATGATATTGTTATTATCATCATAAGATATTAATGTTGGATCATAAACTACATCACTATTAATTGCATGATAATCTCTAGTTTTTAAATCATCAAAACAGGGAGCATAAGAACATGTCCCAATTCCAATCCTATCAGAATTAAATAAATACCACATATTGCCCCCTAAAATCTTGTTGCTATAACTAAATATTGTACAGTTGTATTCGTATTGCTATTTGATTTAGTAATACAATTTCCATTTAATGAAATGGTTGGATTATCACCCATACTATTAGCTATAATTGCACAGTAAAATCCACATTGATAATACGAAAAACCATCTGGAATAGGTATGTAAAAATCACCAGTAGTCCCTCTAGAAAATGTAGTTGCTGATCCTGTGACTACTACAGGTTTTACGTTGATATTTAATCTATCTACAGTAACAGTACCAGCACTAATGCAATCACCATTAATATTAGATCCATTAATTGTCACGCCATTTATAGTAGTTCCATAAATGTTACCACCTGAGATGTACGCACCACTAATTGAACTACCATGTATGTTAGCATCAGAGTCCATATAAGCTGTGTTAGCCCAGTTCTGTACCCTACCACCAATTACAGTACCACCAATAATAGTACCACCAGATATTCGTGGAGCATCTAAAGATACATTAGCAGTGATATTGTCACCTGTTATTGTTCCCCCAGCAATATTTGTGCCAGTTATTGTATTTCCTGCGATATCTGAGCCAGTTATTGTATTAGCTAGGATATTATAGGTGGTTATTGTATCTCCAGCAATTTGTGTACCAATAACCTTATCACCATTAGCCATTAACTTTTGAAATATCCCTGTGCCTTGGAATAATGTATCACCAGTAATTTTAAGGTATTTACCATTAATCAAAATACCACTAGTGTCAACATTAATCTGGTTTATTACATCACCCTTACTGACTTTCAAATTGATATCTGAAAGACCTTGTGAAATGGATGAGAATGGACTTTCACTAGCTGGGAGATTAAGGTCTTTTACGAATTGAACAATAGAACTATTAGCACCATCTATTTTAATACCTAGGTTAGTATTGACAGTAGTAACCCTCTGATCAATTGTATCTGCTGTCATTTTCAAGCTTGCTATTGCTTGAAATTGCCCTTCTGCGCTAGGGCTAGATCCTAACTTTGCTTCAATTAAGTCTGCTCTCTGGGTAATCGTAGAGGCATTAGTAACTACCTTATCATTAAGAGTAACTACGTTAGATGAAATTTGATCTGCTTTAATATTCAATACAGCAATATCACTAGTTAAATCTGCATTATTTTGCAGGAGTGTAGCACTAATAGCATTGGTTGTTTGTTTTAGTTGTGATATAGCTAAATATGGAAAACTCGCTGGGTCTGCTAAGTCATTAAGATTAGTATTTAAGTTCGCAGTAAGTTGATTAAACCTAGCTTCATCTACTCCATCCACAATAGCTAACTGTGCTACTTGCTGAGAAAATCCAGTTTGCGTTTCTTGTATTCTCTTAATTACAGTAAATGGACAATCACTAATAGTGTCTACATTTAATCCTCCAAAAATAGAATCCATATTACTATTGAATGTAGGTATGTCAACACTATTAATTACCTTGTCAATAATGTCACTAATTTTAGTTAGACCATCACTACCAGCATTCAATAACTCTTTTGGTATTTCTCCTATAATTTCCTTTAGAACATCATCAGACCATATTCCATTACCAAAAACATCTTTGTAAGCAATTTTAATAATAAAGCTACCAAAAGCTACATGATACGTAAATGAATTAGTAGTGACATAAAAAAGCACTCCATTTACATCTATTGTTGCACCCATGCAATTATCTGGGATAGGATCAAATGTTATCTTAAACCCTTGAAATAAGGTATCTGTAGTAATATTTACTGGTTTAGGTGGGTATGCCTTTGTGTAGGTATAAATGAATGGTTCACTATAATTTCCATTAATATCTTTTGAATATAAATAAATATTCCCAGAACGTGCAGTAGGTTTAGTTATTGTGAATATACTACGTGATACTTTTACAGTATCATATAACTTATTTTCTTCACCTACATTTGTATCTCCGCGAAGTTCATATAGTTCAAAATTTAAGCTATCATCTATAGCGTCCCAAGATGCAGATATACCATCTTTATCAAACACTACTTGCATATTACTAGGGGTAGCAGGGAAGTATGTAACCCCTGTAACATAATAAGAATACGTTGGGGCTGTAAGAAAATCTGCCTGTGTGTTAGGTTTATTTACAGCTACAACTTTAACTACATAAGTAGATCCTACAGCTACATTACGTATATAGTAGTTTTCTTCTCCACTACCCACTAATGTCCAGTCTGTTTGGATATCATCAACTAATGCGTTTAAGTCACTAGATACTACAGATTCTTCTACTGTAGAGTTATTTTTCTTTATGTATACCTCTGCGTTATCATATATATCTGAGGAATGATGCCAAGATACAATTAAATCTATAATACTATTATCTGATTCACCATATCTCCACTTTTCCTGTGTTCCTAGCTTGGTGACTTGCTGTACAGAACTAGAATCAATTCCACTTACTGCGTTAAGTGCCTTTTGTACAGCATTAGCAAAATTCTTACCATCACCTGTAATCTGTGGTAAATTAGCTATAAGAATCACCTACCTTAAATCAACATTTTCCTTAACTCGTCAGTTAACATTTTATCCTGAGTAATATCAAATTCACTCTTATTTAATAAAATATAACTTGCCACTTGCGCTACTACATTATTAAACGTTGCATTCATGAATGGCATATTACTATTTCCATCTACAATATGTTGTGGACTTTTAAAATACAAAACACTCATTGGTAAAGTCCCATATGCTTCTATGGTATTTCCAATAATACTTACTGGCTCTCTACATGCGATTGCTTGAAAGTCTATAGGAAGTGTCTGAGATGGTGTCGTAATAGTTAGTTTTGCAATAACCTCATTATTTCTTACCATTACTAACTGTAACCAAACAAGATCTATAGCGTCATTTATATAACTTGCAATTTGCTCATCTTCGTACTCTTGACTATCTTGATCGTCAATTTTACTTCTAATATTTGTTATAATTGGTGAAGCTAACATTTAATACCTCCTCACTGTGCTACTGCCTTACCATCTCTTGTACTTGCATAGCCAAAAACACTGTCAATTAGTGCTGAAATATCCTGTTGTCTAATAAATGGGACAGTATCAGATAAGCTTGTTACTTTACTTTTACTAGCAAAATACTTAATATCCATTGTCCCAATAAAGGTATCATCTAATGCTTTACACTTAACCACGCCAGCCTCAGTATATATCTCTACTGGATACGCACCAACAAAGTTAATAAAATCTATAGGTCTATTTACACTAATCGCGTCAGTAATAGTGAACTTACTCATTACTTCTGGATCTTTAGCATTAGACAAAATTATACATAAATCAGATAATGATCTATTAAAATACTGTATTAATTCTTGATCGCTAAAGTGTAGTTTTTGCATATCATTTAACTTTTGTCTTACTGGAATAAATATCTCATTTAATGTCATGTAGTTTCTCCTTTCCTGTTTCTGTTAACTTGCTTATAAATAAAATGGCATATCTCTTTCCATACTTGAATAATCTTTACCACTAGACATATTACTGATATCTGATAGTATGGCTTGAAATACCTTATCATCTGATAATTCCCTCATTAATATTGCTTTAACATACTTATTAATGATTGGTGAATAGCTATCTGGTAATGGTATATCACTGTTACCATCTACTAATACATCAAAAGTTCTTTTATAGACAATAGTGTTAGCTGATACGTTTGCGCTTAACTCTATTTGATTTCCAAAGAAAGTATAAAGCTGTGTTTTAATTTCATCTGATCCATTCATTAGGGAAATTAAACCATTAAAATCACTAGGTACATCTGCAATGCCCTCTGTAAATACTATTGGTACTTTTTTCTTAACTAAATAACTATCTTTATAGGCTAATGCCCTATTTATAACAGCTATTACAATATTCATAACTTGTAGAATTTCAAACATACTATACTTCATACCATTAAGGTCATTTAAAAGATGTTTAAGGTTAATTAATAAACTTTTTACTATCATAATCTTACATTACTCGCTTTATATTCTGGATTTTTACTTAAAAACTTTGTTAATGCTACTAAACATTCTGGCGAAGCACTTTGAGCGTCCATAAAGTAAATCCCATCTTGGTCTGTTTGCAAAACATCTACAGGAATTGAAGCTATCTTTTTCATAGTCTTACCTATCGTATCCCCTGTTGGATTTAATAGTCTTTCTTGGTAATTATTTCTTACTATTTCATCAATATTAATCTTATTAATTAAAATGATCTTTCTACCATGCTCTTGTATATCTAGGAATTGCTCTCTCAAATATTAACCTCCTTATTTAGATAAAAAAATAAGGAGTCATAAGGAAACGTCTTTCCCTACAACTCCAATTTAGATTATTAAGCTACTGCTACGTATTTCCAGCCTGTTCCTGGAGCATATACATAAAAACGTACTCCTGCGCCTGTCGCGTTAGTGTTTTCCATAATTGCAAAACCCATTGGTGTACTAGCGTCAAGTACATATTTAGCTAACTCTGTAGCTACATTAGCAAATGTTGCACCTAGATCTTTTTTAACTGCAACAAATGGTAATTGTCCTACAATTTTATCTACATCACCTTTAATATTAAACATTCAATCTCTCCTTATTACGTTACTGTATTCTTTTGTCTTTTGTGTGGTTAAGTAAATTTAGTTTAATAAATCAACCTCCATAAATAAAAGAGGGGATAAACCCCTCATACTAAACTTAGACTATATTTGTCAATACTGCGTGTGCATTCTTAGTTCTGCACTCCATAGTTAATTGACCAGTAATAACTTTGGCTGTTTTCAAGGAATCTTTTGGCAAGTCCATAGTCTTAAAGGGAATCAGATAAGCAAGTTTGAAATACTGTAGTTCCAGCATGTCAATACGTGAATCTGGTTGAAGTCTATGAGCCATTAATTTAATTACCCCAAAATCGCTTTGATAAACATCAATGACATTTATTAAAGTTTTCTCACCTTGACCTCTGGTCTTTTGGGTATTTGCTGACCAGTTAGAAATAGCACGTTTGTTTTTACCACTACACAATGCAATTTCTGGGCTACCCCCTGCGTTCCATGCAAGTTGCATTGCATCATTGAACTTAGCTTCTCCACCTACTGCTCCAGTAGTGCTTAATGCTACTCCACCCATGTCTACAGAGTTAACTGTATTAAAGGCAGGGATACCACCAAACTGACCACTAGTTACTGCATCACCCTGAGTAGATGTAGCATTGTTAATAATACCATATTCAACATCACGCGCAATTTCCTTCATTGCTTTTGCCATTTGATAGGCGATTTCACTTTTAATACCAGCTTTGGCAACTACTTCCTGTGATTCTGTTACAAAATAACCCTTCATGAAAATTTGTACAAAATTAGTTAAGCGTAGTCTTGGAGTTGCGTTAGCTACAGAATAACTTGCATCTTCAAGGTGTTTATTCACAGAAGGTGTACCAATTGAATCAGTTAACCAACTATGTGCCATTGCCTTTACGTCTGCTCTACCAAACTTACCCATCAGTGGGGCATCATCTGGCGCGATATTTGTAATAATATCACTTAAATCCTCGCGATTTCCTACGGCTGTTCCAGTATATGAACTCATATATTATCCTCCTAATATTAGAACACCTTTTAAGCTAAACCCCATTTCATTATCTGCGCTACTTGCTCATCTGTGCTTTTACCTCTAATAGAACTCATGTCTCTATTACGTGGTGGTGCTGTGGTCGTAAGACCTGAGCCTGCGCCTTCAACTTTAGGTGGGGTTGGACTTGCTTTCTTAGCTACAGTTTTAACTGTTTCTGGCATGTTTTGTTGATACCATTTGGTACGAGTGTCATCAATAAAATCTCTGACAACTTCCATTTTCCCATGCTCAATTGCTAAAAGAACTTTGTCACTTTCTGCTCTAGGTAATTCTTGTGTTAATCTATAGTGTGCATAAGCATCTATAGCATTGTAATTTTCTGGTTCTTTGCCTTTATAATCATTTAACAAATCAAGGTATTGTTTCTGTGTTTGTTTCACTTGGAATTGTTGCTGAAATTCACCTTGTTGTAATTCAAATAAGGCGTTTTGATATGACGCAATATGTAGTGGATCATACTCATTAATTACATCTTCTTTATCAAGCTGTAAACGAGTATGGGCTAACTTCATTGCATCCTGTGACAGTTTTGTAATCTTCTCTTTGTAAACATCTTTCTGTTGCTCTACTAACTGCTCTGCTGGAATCTGAGTTTTACTCAGTTGTTCTAACTCTGCTCGTTGCCTAGCAAGTTCCTGTGTTTTACGAGAATAATCTTCCTGTCTTTGATAACCATTGACTAATTCATCAATAGTTTTCTCTTGAACTTCACCATTTACCTTGACTTTATATGTTAGTGGTTTTAGTTCTTCCTCTTTGGTTTCAGTAGGTTGTTCTTTATCAGAATCCACTTCATCCTCTTCGTGTACTACTAACTCACCATTTTCATCAAGGCTATACTCTGGATTTTGTTCCTCAATACTTTCCTCACTAGTGGAGTCTACTTCCTCAGTAGTTGTTCCACTTTCATCTACATCTGCATCACTTTCACCATCAGCAAATAACTGTAGGTTGAATTTATAATCCTCTGTAGATTGAATTAAAAGTTGTTTCATTTTTATACTTCCTTTTAGACTGTGTTTCCACTTGGTCTGTTTTTATTTTTTCAATTAAAAAGCTAGATACCTTTTGAGTACCTAGCTATACTTCCTATCTATTGAGCATGATTTCTCATGCTGACCACCTCCTGTTAGCATTTACCTTTTTTTGTTGGCATTGGCATAGGGAACGCTGGAGATTTTACTGGTGTTTTAACTGGTGCTTTCTTACTCGCTATCTTCTTCACCTTCTTCCTCATCATCTAAATACTCTTGTGATAGTTTTCCATTACTAATGTAGGTATTAACCCTAGCCTCAAACTGATTAGCTACGAGGTGCATAGTTCTGAACTGGATTATATCCTCCATTTTGCACTGGAGAAGTTGGGCTGTTACCCACTCCTTGTACTCCACCAGCCATTGGGCTAGAAATTCCTTTACCACCTGTGCTTTGTTGCCCTGCTGGATCTCCATTAGGGTCTGTGTTTCCATGTCCAAGTATATTGCCCCCTGTAATTTTTAGTAAGTTCTGAATCTGTAATGGTAATTTAACTACCATTTCCATAGGTACATTCCCACCATTAGCAATAATTGCTTGCTGAATCTCTGGTGGCATTTGATTAAACAATTGCTGTAGTTGTTGCAATGCTTGTGTTTGCATCATTTCTTGCTGTTGCTGAACTACATCTGGGTCTGATAAAAACTCTTGTGCATTCTTGATTCCAAGTTCTTCAAGATATTTTTTTAGTAAGTTATATATATTCTTGGGGCTAATTACTGATTGTCCTACAGGAGTAGAACTGATCTGCATAGCTGTTGTTATAATTGTTTGAATGTTCATCAAAGTCATTTCTTTAGTACCCATTGCTAATCCAGTGCTTACAATTACATCAAATTCACCTTCAAGATCTTCTGGTGTGATAGTAAGTGGTTTACCTGCTAGTCTAATGACTGTGTTTTGGTCTAGGAACTTTTGATTTAATTCAATTAGGAATCTGTAAAGGTCTTGTACTGCTGTTTCTGTAAACATTCTGCAAATCATATCAATTCTGGCGTTTCCTGCTTGCATAATTGCTGAGATCCCACTCGCAGTTTTGTTTAGGCTGGAACTATCACTGCCCTGCGTGTATTTAGTGACCCCTGTACGATCTGCTTGTTGATCATCTATATACTGTAGGTATTGGAATGTCCAAGGAGCAATAGGGGTAGTAGGCATTAACTGACAAGCATCTGCCATACTGAACCCTGCTTTTTTACGAATAACAGAACGTCCAGAAGTATAATCCTCAATGTTAATAGCTTCTTCGCTCATGACAATTCTAGGATCATTTGTCATAGCAGTGTTTGTCATTATCATTTTAGTTAGTGCTGTCTTTAAATCCTGTAACTGTCCAATTGTTTCAGTATAGCTTTTCCTAGGCATGATTGTGTGAGGATCTTTATAAGGGCTTAATATAAAAAAAGGATGCCTACCATAGATGTTTTCTTCCACCCTAAGTATCACATTCCCAACTTTAGTAATTATTAAGTTTTCCAATAGACCATCATGGTTTACATCTAGTTTAGTATAGCACTCAAATAGTTCTACCTCTTTACGTGCATCATCTACCTTGTTATAGTTAGGTGGTGTGGTACTGTTCCCAGCATTCATTAAAAGGATCTCTAGTTGAGTATCTTGTGGATCTTGCATTTCAGCCACTACTTTATCTACAGTACCTTTTTCATACATACCTTCTATTTCTTTTCTACGCAAGTAATCAATTGTCACTTTCTTACGATGTGCGACAAATGGTGCTTCTTCTAGTGTCCTTGCTCTGGGAGAGTATAGTAATTCAGATAGAAGTATGTTTTCAATCTTAGGTTGGTTCACTAGGATATTCTTGATAGTGTAGCTTACTTGCCACATATCAGCAGAAAGTTGTTTCATATCTCCAATCTCTACTCCACTCTGTCTAAGTTGTGAAATAGCATCAGTAGACATTACCTGAGTATCTTCCTTATGATCTTCTTGTCTATCCCAATAGCACTTTATAACCCCTGCGCCAGTAATGAGACTGTCCTTAAACCAGTTATAGAATATTACAAATGCTTTGTTCTTTCTTTCTAACTGATACTTTAAAAGTAGTTCTAAAGTTTTAGCTTTCTCTTCATCCTCATCACCTACTGGCTGGATGTTAATTACATTCTCAGTTCCAAAAAAGGTTTTCATGATCGTAGGCATTAAACATTCTATTGTGTTTTGAATATCACAAGATGTTAATGAACTATTACGAGATAGGTTTTTAAACTTCTTTTTATAATACTCTGGTTCTGCCCAGAACATATCATATCTGTTAATTACTTTCTTTTCAATATTATCTTCATAATATATTTTAGTTTCATCTATATCTGTTTGTAACTTACTGTTAATTTCTTCCTTGGTCTGTTCGTCAAGTTGCATTGGCATTTCTTATATACTCCCATAACCTATATTCTATTTCTGTAATTTCTTCTGGAGGCTGAGTATGAGGAACACTTCTTAACCATAGGAAAAGTTCATGTGCTTCTTTGTCTGTTAGCTTTAAATCAATCACTATTTTCACCCTCTCTAAGTAGTAGTTAAAATCAACTATTTTATACCCTATTTTGAAATATTTATTTTTTAGTTACATTTCACCTGCCATTGGTAGATCTTTAGTAGCTACCTTACCCCACCCACCAGAAGGAGCATAAGCAATCTTTTCCATATACGCTAGTGCATCAATTAAATCATCGTGGTTTCCTCTAGGGAATGCTAGTATTTCACTAGTGAATTCAGTTAGCCATTCAGCCTTTTCTGGTAGCCACACTGTTCCTGCTGAGAATCTAGGTTGTAGTGCTTCAATTCTATACTCTTTCTTATTACCTCCATGAGATAACCCATCTATGCTAAAGAATATATTCTTGCGTGGCATTTCTTTCTTTAGGTATTCTTCTAATGAAGCTTGATACCCAACCTTTTCTATCCCAACTTTTATGGGCTTGTACTTTACTACAGCTTTAAAGATTTCATCTATAGTTCTGGTAACATCAAAGCGTCCATAGATTATATCTAAGATAAACCAATGGTTCTCACTATTTACGCCCACTACACATATAGCTGTATAATCTGCTGTTAGTTTTTGTGATATTGCAAGGTCTACAGTTATATATACAGAAAGGTCTTTTGCAACTTTCTCATATCTATTAGTAAGCATCTCTTTCTTAAAGCGTTGATTTTCAGGGGATATTGCGATACACATGCGCTCTCTAAACCATACATCTATAGATCCCATTGTTGCATATGCTTCTCTTTCTTCCTCAATAAAAGCAGGGCTGTACTTTTCTTCCCAATTAGATTTACCTTCATCTCCAAGGATGGGTATCCTAGCCCACTCAAACTTTAAGGACTTAGCATTGGCTATGGTGCGTTCTATTAGACAACGCTCACCTAGGTTATTTGCGATCATAAAGATACGTGTATTCTGTCCTAGGAACATTACATCAGATTGGAACCATTCCCAATCCTTGTCACAGGTAGTCTCAGACTGTGCTGACTCACTGTCCTGACAATCGTCCATTACCACAAGCTTAGGACGCGAATTTCTGTAAGACAAGCCCCTGATCGCAGACCCCTTTCCATAAGCCTCAATTCTTACCTCTACAATGTTACCATGTACATCTAATACCTCTGCACAAAATGCTTTCTCAGATTGTTCCTTTACTCGCACTAGGTTAGCACTCAGGATGGGATCTGAACAGTATTCATCTGCAATCTCTTTTAGTTTCTTACTAGCTGTACGTTGGTTAGCTAAGATAAGTAGGATATAGTCATAATCTATACTAGGGTATACTAGTCTATAGATGGTATGTCCACGTATTACTAGCTGGGATTTTCCAGACTCACGAAATGCTTCTACACAGAAGTGAGACTTAGAGTTAATTAGGATATCATTCCATTCATAGTGGAATTTAGGAGGTGCTAGTTCCCCCTGTGCTGGCATGAATAGCTTACGAAAACTTACTATTGATTTCTTACCTTCTGTATATGCAAAGGCTAGGTCATTGATATGTGTGCTAGTTGATAAACTGGCTATTGAAATAGTTGGTCACTCCTTTTAACCCCTAGGCAGTAGCCCAGAGGTTCTTAAAATTTTAGAAAATATTTTTCTGTGAATAGAAAAGGTTATAACTGGGAATAATTGTAAGTAGAGTCTTAGGGAGGTGTTATAAATTTAAGAGTTTTATATATACGGGTACGCGACATGCACACAATCACGCATTGCAAGCCCCACCCATGCCACCCCCTGCTGTGCTGATTGCTTCATTATATGAATATGTTTCCTTCTATTAAAGACCTTTTAAACAATCATATATAGCGCATAGCACGTGCCACAATACACTTTAAAAGGTCTTTATAGTTCTAACTAGTGATAATGTTACTGTTATCGCTACATTGAATCAGGGTATGTCCGATAATGTTATGGTTATCGGACATTACGACCGATACATTTCTATTATCGGAACATAATATAATGTCGTTATATGTCGATTGCTGTCTGTACCATCATCTCTCTAGCACGTTTAGCTAGTTCACTTGTATGCCTAGTCTCTATAGTAATTGCTGTATCTCCACCAGATATTGTCAAATCCTTCTTAGCGTTATATCCTGCTCTGTCTAATAGGTCTTGACATGCTTTTAGCCTCACTGCGTCTGATGGGCTATTTTTTGAAATACTTAACAACTCAGTGAGTAGTGACATACTTTCTTGTTCCAATAACTCTGCTATTTGTGCCTTTTTGGTCACAATCGCAAGTGCTACATTTGGTTTTGTTAAGTTTTCACATGCAATTGCCCCTGCAACATTCCCATTGGCAACATTATAACCAGCCTCTATTACTGACTGTCTACCATTCCCTGTATCAACATATTCATTGACAAACTTCTCCTGCTTAATTGTTAGCTTCTTATTTACTGTCATAAGTTCTCCTTTACTCTATCCTAGGTATACCCTAGGATGAAATGATCTAGTTCTTGATACTAGCTTAGTTAGTAGTGTTACCTACTATATAGCTTAATTGATACTGTTTAATAATTGTTTTTCCACGATTTTGAGCCTTACTGGTAACTCCTCCCATGTAAGCCTTTTAGTTTACCATAATAGCCTATAGTTTACCATTTGAGTGTTTTTAAAAGTCCTTTTAAACAGCCGTAAAGGTGGCAAGGTTGATTTTTATATCTGCACATACCCTGTAATACTCATATCCTGAGATCTCTCAACCTAGTTGAATTGACTAGCTAGTCGTAAAACAACTTATCCACAAAGTATTAACAATTGCACTTTGCCCCACCTCTAGCCCAGCCACAGCCCACACTCATGGATGTTTTGATGATATCTTCCTTCTATATAAGCATGAATTATTCAACGGTTTAAATAATTAATTCTTAAAATGCCTTTTAAATGCAAATAATGTATTGACTATATATACCCCTTATGGTATTATAGTGTTAGTTCCAATTTTAATTAACAACTTGCACTGTAAAAAGACCTTTTAAATAGTTGTTGACAAATTGAACTGTATCATGGTAGTATAAGTCATGGTCAATCATTCAGTGTCTGGTAAGCAACTAGTTTCTTGCTAGTATACGCTACATTGAAAGTTAGGACTTGACAGCGAACTACTCCAAGTGATACAATCACAGTGTACTAAGTAGTACACACAAACTTTCCCTTCTCTTATGCGAATTCTGAATAACATATTCGCAAATGGCAATGAAGCGTACCCTCTGATACTACTACTCTTGATAGTACACTGGAATGTATGGGCTGATTCTCTACACAGTGCAAGCTATCAGTAGCAAGTCAAAGCGTACCCTAGCCAATGGTCTTTGAAAAGTACATACAGCAGGTTATACCCTCATACACAGGCACAAAACCCTTAGTAGTTGTTGCTTGCAAATAGGAATCTTCCTTAGTGCATAATAAGCACTCCAGAAGAATTGAAAAGAGCAGAGGCTCAGTCCAAAAGCAAGTGTAAAAATAAACCTACAATAATAGGGAATGCTGTGAAGCATGATTAAAATAGATGTGTCGTAGAAGTGGTGAGTAGGGTAACAGCTAGGTAAGTACCTAGTAAAAGCCATATGAAAAACAGCTATCTTAAATGGTAGTTAACATATTTTCCCAAGATTAGCGTCTTGGGTATAGTTAATAAGCGTCAAGTGGCTTATTGCATATACCTAGGACGCTATTTGTGTTCTAAGATTAATTAATGAGGTGTACAGTCATGCTGGAAACAGTCAAAAAACTAGTACAATCAACAACTCCAATTAAGCTAGGCAATCACAAGGTAGTTACTTTGTTTGGTACGATCCGTAATTTTTACTATTACGACACTACAATTTGTGTAGTAAATGACAAAGAAAGTATCTTTTCAGTTCATTATGGATCTTTTAGTACAAAATCAACATCTATTGCCATTAATGATTATCGCAAGCATTTCACTAGCCTAGGATATACAGAGGTATGATTATTTTCTTGTTTGTTGGTAAAGCTAAAGATTTAAAAAAGACTCTCTCTAAGTAGTAGTTAAAATCAACTAATTTATACCCTGTATTAAATAAAAAAGAGGTTTTACAATGGCAAAGAAAACAAAAGGTTACTTTCATGTGTTCCCTGTGGCTAACTCTCATGGATACGATCAATTACTAATTAGAGTGTTTCAACTTAGTGGCTACTCTAATGATGATGATGAACTAGGATATATTTCCTTTGGTCGTGACAGATTTGATGTAACGTTTCAAAAAACTACCACTGATATTGATTGGTATGGTTTAAAGGCTGATATGTCTAGTTCTAACGCTGATAGTTTTAAGTTTGTTGCAAATATGCTGTCTAACTTTTGGAAATGGCGCGAAAAAGAACGTGACGATCATGGCTATATGTTAAATGATTCTCCTAGTAATTTACTTAATTACCTTATTGATTCTGGATACAAGGAACTTTTCAACCATGATATGTTTAATTGCTTTCTGACAGCAGAAAAATGGAATGTATTCCCTAGTTACAAGCTATACATTACTAAGAATGGCAAAGAGGAATTTTACACAAGGGTCACAGGTAAAGATGATCACCATGCCAATCTAGAGGCTCAAAAGTACATAATTTCAAGTGGTAAGCTAGTCACAGATATACAGTATAGAATACAACTTGAAGGTGACGCTCCACTTATCCCTGAACGTCATGTTTTTTAAAGTAGCAGAATGGTTATTCTTCGCTGGTTTTGAAGCTAATCATAATAAGGAATATGTAATTGAAAAGGTATGTCTTGCGTATTGCAGGGTATACCTTTATATCACTGGTAAAGATTATAATGTATTTTGGGAGGGTAAATAGTGAAAGGAATTATTAAATTTATGGTCAATCCACATCATAGTTCAAAATCACCCATTAGAATATTTGATACTGAGAAAGAAGCAATCAATTACAGAATTAAATTATTAGCAGAAGATATATATTCTACTCACACTGAAATTGTATGTAAACTAACTACTGATAGTTTTGAATTAGGTAAAAAGAAATGAAAGAAAATAAGTGTGATAAATGTAAAACTGGATCGCTATGTTTCAAGTGTGAGTTTAAAGACTTCCAAGTATGTGTAGTGTGTGGTGACTTTACAAACAAAGGTAAAGAAATTGATACTGACAAATGGCACTGCTCCAAGCATATTCCAGCATAGTAAGTAGAGGCTTTATGCTTCTACAGTAGCATTTAAATTATAAAATAGTGATTAAATGCTACTGTATGGGCATAAAATTTACCCATAGAAAGGTGTTTTAAATACATGACAACTAAATTTATTCAACCTACCTATCAGGAAATAAAAGGAGAACCAGTTAATTCCACCTCTTTCCAAGCAATCGAAAAGACTCTTAATGCTACCTTCTTTGAACGTCAAGATGAGGTAAGAGGTTTGTTAGTAACAGCCATTGCAAGAGGTAACGTACTTCTCTTAGGTGGCAAGGGATCTGCTAAAACAGCACTTGTAGAGGCATTAGCTTCACAGATTGAAGGAAGTCAACTATTTCATAGACTATACAATCGTATGTCAACTATGGAAGATGTTTTTGGTTCTCTCTCTTTGAAAGAATTAGAGAATGATAACTATATTCGTAATGTTGCAGGGAAATTACCTACTGCTCACTTTGCAGTTCTTGACGAGATTTTTAAATCAAACATGGCACTTTTAAATTCTCACCTTTCTATCCTAAATGAACGTGTTTATTTTAATGATGGTGGCTCACCTATTGAGATTCCATTAATGGGGGCTGTAGGATGTTCCAATGAACTTCCAGAGGGTGGCGTAACTGGCGAACTAGCACCATTGTATGACAGGTTTGAATTACGCTACATGGTAGACTACATAGCAGAAGAAAAGAACTTTATTAGTATGTTGGAATTAGCTAGTATTAAGCCTGCCCTATCTATTACCCTAGGTCAATTAAAACAAGCACAGATTGAGGCACAGCTAGTGTCCGTACCTGCCTCCTTTATTCGTGGGACATTGGTAACGCTCTGGAAGAAATTAAAAGTTGATGGGTATTCTATCTCAGATAGAAAATTCCGTAATAGCTTGCGATACCTAAAGGCTAATGCTTGGCTAGAAGGTAGACAAGAGGTTAATGAAGATGATATTGAGATTTTCTGTCACCTTTTGTGGGATGAGCCTGAGCAAATTAAACCTATTCGTAAAATTGTCTTATCTCTAGGAAATCCACTCACAGTTAAGGCAAATGAAATATATGATGCTTGCGCTGAACTTGCAAACATTGTTAAGGTAGAGCCAGAAGGAGCAACTAGATCTGCTAAAGCTACTGAGGCAAATCACAAGCTTAAATTAGCGCAGAATCAACTTAAAAATGCTATTATGCAAGCCAATGGCGTAGGTACTAGTAAAGCAGAGGCACGTTTACTGGAAATTAAGAAAATGAACGAAGAAATTGTCTCTGTATTATTAGGTTTATAATGGAAAATTCAATATTGTACGCTAAAAAACAACTAAAGGCAGGACTGATAAGTGTAGCAACTTATCAGTTTTTGCTGATGAATCTTGCAAAGGAGGGTTATTCATATGCAAGTTATAAAGCATGATATGTTTGATACAATGATTGCTAATGATCTAATTGAACAATCGCCTACGTTAAAAAAGACCATTGATAAGGGAGTCAAAACCCTATCAACCTTTGAAGATCTTTCAAGGGATATCTTCTACTCACTGTATAAACCAGAAAAAGCTGAACTAGCTACAGAAGTTCCTTTGACTCATAAATACAACAAACAGCAAATTGAAAAGATGTTGGAATCTCAGACATATAAACAGCTTAGAGAGTACACTCAATTGGATGAGTTTGGGAGCGCATTAGGATGCCAAACTGTTACACAGGAAATAGTATCAGTTATGGAAAATAACCCAGATATCCAAGACGCTATTAAAAAGACTAATGAAGCTATGGAAAAGCGCAAAGTTAAAGTGACCTTTGATCCAGATAAAACAGGTGGGCAATCTGGTGGTGGTGGTGGTGATATACCTGACGAAATTACTGTAAGCCCTAGCGATGGTACTGGTGATGATTCTCCTAGTGATGAAACAGGAGAAGAAAACATTGAATATGAATATGATATCACCCCAGAAGAGGCACAAGCCTTACAAGATAGTTTAGATAGGGCTAATGGTGCAATGAGAAGGGCTGTTAACAATGCTGTGACTGAGGCATTAGAGCAAGCAGAGGAAAATGATGCTGTATTTAATGGTTTTGGCATTGGCAATGGTGAATTAAAAAGAGAATCATTTGAAAACAAGTCAGCACTTCTAAAAGCTGTAAAGAATAGTCGTAACTTGAAAGAAGTGGCTAAATTAGTAGGCAGGTTAAAGGCAATATCTCGTAATAGTAAAAAGGCTAAACTCTCTGAGAATAAGTGCGAAATACATGATATTACTCAGGGTAATGACATTAATCACCTACTAACGCAAGAACTTGTTAAGCTTAAAAATCCCATTCTCAAAAAGGTCTTTTATAAGGACTTTGTTGAGAAGAAATTATTGCAGTATGATCTTAATAATCGTGATTCTGCTGGACAAGGTGATATTATTTGCCTTATTGACTCCTCTGGTAGTATGGATGATAGAGAAGGTGCATATACTAGAAGTGTATGGGCTAAGGCTATAGCACTATCCCTAGCTGATACAGCAAAGAAACAGCAAAGAGGTTTTGCTTATAACATCTTCTCTGGTAGAGATGCACAACATACAGGTGAAGCAGAAAAGGGAAAGAAAATGACTCCTATGCAACTTGTAGAATTAGCTGAATTCTCCTATGGTGGAGGGACGAACTTTGAACAGCCTCTTAGGTGGGCTTTTAAAAAGATTGGTGAGTCTGCTTGGAATAAAGCTGATGTAGTAATTATCACTGATGGTGAGTGTCGCATTAGTGGTACACAGTTAGATGAAATACTAGTTATTAAGAGTCAAAAAGATTGCTCAGTGTATATGATGGTTATTGGGCTAAATGCTGAACAAGCTAAAAGATATGGTGATCTTTCGTGGTGTGACCAGATACTAGAAATTAGTGACAAAAACCTAGAAGTAATGTATAGTAATATCTAGGAGGTGAAATCATGACTGATATTGAGAAATTAGAAGCAATATTAAAAGAATTAGCTAGTGTTGCTGTAAACCTTGACCTTCCAGATAGTGATAGACACATTGCGATTGAGAAAATACATATTTTAAGAGAGGCAATACGAAGAATTAAACTACTGTAAACTGTAGAGGCTTTTCGCCTTTACCTAAGATCTAACCTAGGGCTAGGCATTAGGTAAGGGCTAAATACTCCCTTAAATAAATGTAAAAGAGGTTTTAAGAATGACTAGTAATGATTTTGTTGCTGTAGCTGGAAATGTTCCTAATATCAAAGTTTGGGGTTATGTTTCATGGTACACTATTCCTGAGTCAGTAGAAATTAAAGACACTGACCTTTATACCCTAGCAATTAAGCATGGTATTCCCTCTAGCTACCTCCCTGCTAAGATCTGTAAGGCTGATGCTTTTCGTACTGCTACAAGAGAGGTAATTCCTTCTAAGAAAGTATCGCAGGTTAAGGTTGATGAGATTATTTCAGATAAAGACGAGATCATTCGCACCTTTGAAAGACCTTCTAGCAGGGAATTAGATCAAGAGATCCTTAAAAATGACATGAATGCCACTATTAACGCAGATAAGAGGCATATTGCTACTGCTAGATATGATCGTAACACTGACCTTGTAGACATTAAGGTAATTGACTATAATTACAGTGATATGATGAAAGATGTTGTCACAAAATATAACAGATACAGCGAATTTTACACTGGTGACGCTATTCGCAGAATGACAAAGAACTTCATTCGTGACATGTCTGGTATCTCTATGAGAAAATCAGGTGGTGTGGAGTTTATCCCCTTTAAAAACTGTGAACTACTTAAAAAGTTTGCTGGTATGTTACAAGAAATTAACTCTAATTGTGAAATTGAAACAATTCCTTTGATTCCTAGGGATGAAATAGAGAATCAACATCAATCTAATATGATAGAAAAACATCTTGTAGATGATATATCCACTAACGTAGCAGACGTTATTAAACTCTTTGGAGGAGACGCAAAAATACTATCCTCAAAGAATACTATTAAAGAACTTATCACAGAATTCAGCTTGTTACTTAAAGACAATCAATTTACTGAGTCTAAAATTAATGGTGCAGTGCTTAAATTCAACGATCAAATGGCACTTGTAAAAGACTATAAAGAACTTTTGCAAGTCAATCTTACTGAGATTGAGGATGATCTTAACTTGCTTAAAGAGCAAACTAGAAAAATAATTGCAAAATAACTAGTAAAAGGGGAGAAATCCCCTTGCTATTCACCTTTTTGCATGATATAATAAGGTATTGAATTAGATACTCAAAAAAAGAATAGGAGATGTTTATAAATGTTATTAACTGCTAAAAAACATACTGATGCTAAAACTACTGTACAAATTTGTAAAATGATTAATGATGGTGTTTTGTGCTACCACGTTGGTTTTCAAAGAGGTTTTGTATGGACTGAGGATAATAAACAGGATCTTATTCACAGCATTATTAATGGATACCATGTCCCACAACTAGTTGCCAGATTTGTAAATGATGTTTATGAAGTGCTGGACGGAAAACAAAGAACGTCCACTGTCCTTGCCTTTACTAATGATGAATTTACTACATATGAAGGCAAGCTGTATAGCGAACTTGACGCAGATGCTAAGAAAGTCATTGACACTTTCAAATTCAGCCTAGTCTATTACAAAGATATGACTGACGATGAGCGTAATATCATGTTTAAAAAACTTAATCATGGTGTTGCGTTGAAGAAATGGGACTTAACAAGGGTTGACGCTGGCACTGATGTGTTAGATGAAATTCAAAGTATTTGCAAACATCCCCTATTTGCTAAAATTGGCTTGTCTGACACTGCTAGAAACAATAAAGGTGACGAAGAATTAGTAGTTCATAGCATGATGGTTTTAGAAGGTGTTTGTGAAAATCTATCTGCTGTAGAAATTGCTAAATATACTGCCAGCCTTAGAAAAGATGGCATTAATCCAGTGTTAGTGCAAGAATTTCATGATAAATTGGACTACCTCTACAAGCTGACATTAACTGACAAACAATTTGCGTCATACTTTAAGAAGTCCCACTTCCCCATGATCCTCCATGCTGTTAATGGTCAACGCCTAGAGATTGCTGAATTCACTAAACGTATCACTGAATTCTTTAAGAAATATCCTGCTGGATACAAAGATAATTGTGGTGGTGGTATGAATAACTATACTAAGTGGATTAAGCGCGATAGAATTATGTATGGTCATTTCAACCATGATGAAGTAGTGGAGACTTTAGAGGAAGTAGCTGATAGAGTCCCAGCACCACAGGAAGATACACGTCATATTCATTCTCAACTTGCAAAACCTGATGATAAGAAAGAAGAAGAAAATACCACTCCTGAGATCTTGTTTCAAGAAGCAGAATAATAATTGAGGGGCTTGTCCCCTCTTTTTGATATGTAAAGGGGTGACTTTAATGTCTGATAATTTTTACAATATTATTACATGTGATTATGTTCTAGCATTATCTTTTATACTTGCTTTAATATCTATTTGTTGTTTTATTTATGTTATTAATATTTAAAAGGAGTTTTAAACATGCAAGATATCGAAGTTATGACCAATGATGAATTAAAACTTGAAGTAGCTATATTACTTAGAGATATTGTTAAAAATGGTATTATGGATGCTAAAGAACTACAAGATACTTTTCATGTATCTTCTGCCACTATCGCAGGGTGGAAAAGTGACGTTAATGAAAGAATGGTAGGAGTAGAGACAGCAAAAAAAGCTATTCCCCTACTTAGAAAAATACTTAATAAAGAGTCCTTAGAGGGGCTTGATACTAACGTAAAATTCAAATCATGTGTGAAATTTACTCATAAAAATAAAGTAGCCAAAGTTATTGCTCCCCCTATTTCCCCTGCTCCTCCTATCGTGAATATTATTACAGTAGAAAAATATACAAAAGACCAGTTAAAAGGCATTTATAGAGATAAAATTGGTGAAATCACTGAAAAAGTAAATAGCAGACTCAATGAATATTTTGGATACCTTGAATATGCTCGCCCTAATGACTGGCAGACGTGGGCTTACAAAGGAATGGAAATTACATCTTCAAAGAAGAATGACTTTCTTAATGGCGAAGGTATTGCTTACCTGTTAGGTGTGTATAAGGGGTGGATGAGGGATAATTGTTGGGGTGGATTTAGTTCTAATCACTTTACCCAGATAAGTAAGAAAATTGAGGAACGCTTTTCAGTTAAAATGACTGATGAGGCAATACACAAAATGCACAAACTACTCGCCAGTTATGGCACTATTAATATTATGGAATCCATTTTTGAATCTACAATACCAGATACTAGCGTTATTGTAATGGATAACATGTTGAAATATTGCATAGAAAAAGGTTTTGAAAAGGAGTAAACTATGGAAAATAAGGTTATTAAAGTTGAATTTCACCATTCAGAAAGTGGATTTTGCAAAAACGTCTACAGGCAAGTAGAGGGAAATGATAAAGGCAGATATTTCAATCAAGATACAGTATCAATGGAATGGTACACTTGTTACCCTAGTAAAGATGGTTACTATGAAAGCGATACACCAGTGAGAAAAGATATTGTATTTGAAATTGTGGAATAAGGAGTAGTTAAAATGGATAAAGTGTTTCTAGTTGCTTTATTAGTTGTAATTATCGCGATATACCAAAAGTGGAGTTATAAACAATGGGCGCGTAGGTGTGAGCGCGATGTTATCCCATTTACAGGAAAATGGAGGTAAATTATATGAAAAGGAATTTGATAGCTGGGCAACCTAGACAGCCCAGAATGTACGAACAAGTAACTTTAGAATGTGCAGAGGATGAGGCTAAAGAAATAGCTGATAAATTTCTGTATCAAGTGCAACATCTTTTAAAGTCTGGGGCTATAGATAGAACAAAACATAATAGGCAAGTATTATTTATTTCAGCACTAGGAAATGTAATAAGCGAAATGTCAGAAACATATTTAAGGATGTGTAAATAGTATGAGAAAACTGTTAAAGCTAAAGATTAATGAGGAAGTATTTCATGTTACCCTAGGTGATAACTCAAAGACTGTTGTTGTGAAGGATGTTAAGGCAAATAAGTACAAGCTTTACATTATCACCCATATTAATAACGTAGATGAAAAAGATACTTGGATTGCAATGCACGATTGGTTTAGCGCAGAGGATATGATAAGAATAGTTATGGATATGGGACTAGGGTTAACACCTACTGGAAAACTAATTGACAGTTTCTATGAGTGTCCTAGTTGTAGTTATAAGTGGGCAGTGGTAGACAATGTAACTATTCCAGAAGATTGCCCTAAGTGCTTTAAAAAGAATATAGACCCTCATGAAGTAGTTGATCATAAATAATTAATTAGCCTCCTAGTGCTATCCTTTGTGGATGGTGCTAGGAGGCTTTTTTACGTTCTATCACCTTCTTATTCTAAGAAGATTTTCGTGTACATTTGCTACACATTCTATCTGAGGTATCTAATGTACACACTGTTTTACTATCTTTAAAACTACTTTTAAAATACTCTGGGAGTAAACACTTCTCTTTACTTACCCATATCTTTTTACCATACTTCTTACCCCATCTACCACCATTATTAACTGACCTAAAATATTCAAATGGCATACCCATTGGAGTTGGCTTATGTGCTACAAATTCTTTTTCGTGAACACTAATAGAGTTTTCTATGTTGAAGTTATCAAAAGAGGCATCTGTAAATAATAGCTTAGAGAACTTCACAGGGAAAGAGTCTAGTTTTTTACTAATTGTTTTCTGTGAAAGACCTACTATATCTGCAATCTCTTGCTGATTCTTACCTTCTACAGTGTACAAATACAGGATCATTCTCTCACTTTCAGTCATATTTTTATTAAGGAATTCTATAACTTTTACAATCTCAGTTCTTTCCTCTTTCTCTATAATTGCATCTATTGGCTCTCTTCCTTCATATCTACAATACTGGTCAATTATTGATTCTTCATTAATTAATTGCTCAGAAATGTCTTTTAAAAACATACTTAGCTTATCCACTAATTTTCTACCTCAGTAGATCCAATATCAGACAACATATGTACACCAGTAACATTGTTGGGATCAATGCTAGGACTGTCATGTACTGCTTTAACGTAGTAACCATCTTTATCAACCTCTTTCATATTATTTATTTGTGTTTTTCTTGTTATGTCACAAGTATATTTGCAGTACACTATTCTAAATCCTAGCCACTCCCTATCTCCTGTGTACTTGTCTTTGTTTCTCTTAGGAATAGTTCTTACATGGGTAACGTCTTGGCATTGTAACTGTAACTGTATTTTAATTGCTTCTTTGTTTCCTACGATCCCTAGTGTGAAATATCTGCCATCACGATAAAGGTCTACTAGGAATAAGTTAATTGCTGTACTTATTCCTAGCTTTTCCTTTTTACTTACCTGTACTACCAATTCCCCCTACTCTCTTAGTAGTGCTTACGTCATTATCTGCTACTAAATATTTTACGAATATACCTTGCGCTATGAAGTCACCAGCATTTAAGTGGTAGATATCTGCACTATCATTATGCACTGCTAACATGATATGACCTTCATTATCAACATTATTATAGTAGTCACTATCAATAATTCCAGTGACATTTGCTAACCTAAGACCTTTCTTAATACCCATACTAGACCTAATATGTAGCTCTAAAACTTCATCTGCAAGCATGTAAGCTTTTAATCCAGTGCTAAATACGACTGTTTCATAAGCACCAATTAAGTAATCCTGTTGTATCGCAATGTCATACCCTGCTGAGTATTCAGTTTTTCGCACTGGAAGGACTACATTATCGTACCCCTTAATTGTCTCAAAACCTCTTGTTCTTTTAGCCATTTATATTACTTCCTTTTCATCAATTTTAATTCCCATTTTACCTCTCAGGCATAACTCTTTAAAATAAGGTAAACTATTGCACCAATCTTTAAAGACTTTCCAACAGGGTAACAAGTGAAATTCTCGCTGGTAATACATTGTCTTTAATTGTAGATAATTTGTACTCACTCCTGCTGTAAGTTCTAAACCTTGCCCTACGTTAGCTAGGATATTCTCAAAGTTTTCTGGAGTGGGGTATTGTCTGTAAATTTCAATATATTCTTTAGTAATATCTTTTATTCTGTGATCTATCCTTGAATTATACATTTCATCTAAATCCATTTTAAGTATGGAGTGCATAGTGGATTGGCTACTAATTATATCAAACCAGTGATATCTTTTGGCTTGTTGCCAAAGGTACTGAGGGAATTCACAGTCAGCCTGTACTATAATTCCTTTGAGAAAACAATCGTCTCCACTACCAGCACCAATATTACCTAACTTAAAACCTCTTTTAAAAGACATGCGATCCTCTGATTTTCTATATCTACCACCACATTCATAGGGCTTACTACAGTAAGTGTCTTGATAAATTGCCTCATTCATATCAAGAATCTCTGTTTGCATTGCATAACCAGAACGTATAAGTGACTCCTCTAGGGCATAAACTTTAGTATTGAATATTTTCATTGCACGTACAGTCCACAGTGACATAATTTAATAGTGCGATAATCCAAGCAGGGACAAATACTATCATCACTATGCTTTACAAGGCAGGGACAGTATCTTTGTCCATATCTCAACTCATTGGATGCCAATCCACTAAGCACCATATCCACAAGTTCTTTATCTGGATTTAGCATAATTACGCCACCATTCCAAATCTTTTTCTACGTTCCTTGATTTTAGCAGTTTGTTTAATAGAACCATCTGCAACTAGCATTCTAAATGCCTTTACAATTGACTCTAGGTTAGTTCCATTTTTAGCATCACTGTGACCTACACCTAGAGTCAGCCCTTGACCATCAATTTGTTGCCAATACTTATAGACTAGTAGATTATAACTGTCAACACATTCTGGATTAAGAATACATAATGCTAGTACATTATTTTTAATAGTGCTTTTTTCCACATTGTAAACCTTCTTTGTTATAAATTTCTTCGCTAACTTAGCGTTAAGACTATGAACTTTACTGTGACATGAGGAACATAACGTAATTAAATCAGTTAGTAACTCATTTTTAAATCTATTGTATGTTTTATGATGAACATGTAAATGATCTTTTGATTTACATACAGTACATCTATTCTTGTCTCTTTGCAATACCAGTACCCTAAGTGATCGCCATTTAAGAGAGTTAATATATACTGCATGGTCATGTTTCCAATTAGGATTAAATGGTAACTTATATTTCTTTTTTCTTTTCTTAACTATTCTACAACAATCTCCTTAAAATATAAACTTTTGATATATAGGGGAAATAATTCGTAATCACTTGACATACTTAGGCATTCCCCACATTTCCCAATAGACTCTTTAAATAATTCATTAGAATATCTGCACGTTTCACAGACTGTCATAAATTATACTTTAAAAGGAATTGTGGGTTAATTGCTTTAAAGGAGTTTTTAGAGTCTAATGTGCGAACTACAATACCCTCTGCCAATACGTCTGGATTAATTACTGATTTCCTAGTGGCAGTATCTACCCATAATGGAATATTAGAGTGAATTTCTTCATTATATCCTAAGATTGGTACTGTGCTTAAATCAAGGTATACCATAGTTCTCATAAATCTATCAAAACTAAGATATTCTTGTTTGTCAATATCCCATACTCCAAAGAATTTAATCTGTTTATCTGCTAACTTGTACTTATTTTCTTGTATTCCAGTACCAATTAACTCACCCTGTAGAGCAATATTGTTGCCACCAACATAAAAGTGACGCATTTTTTCCTCTATATCACTAGCAATTACAGCATTCCAGAACTGATTACCAGACTCTTGCTTAGGAAGATCAATATTTCTACTGCATACCCCAAACTTACCATTGTATAAATAGACTGTAATTGAACTACCATCTAATTTTTCAGTGATATAACATTCTTGCCCATTGGTTTTATTTAAAAGCCCCTGTAAGTTCTGTACCCTTGTTTCATCTGTCTTAGGAATTACATCCCAGATACTTTTCTTCTTTTTCTTACCAAACACTTTGTTGATAATCTTATGTAACCAATTAGGACACCAGCTAGGTAATTGAAATGATTTTACTTTTTCTTTATTTGTTGGCTTGTTATATTCATCTGGTTCAAACTTAGTGATTCCAAGTTCCTCAGTTACATCCTGCCCAACAATATAACATGCTCCCTTAGTAAGTATTTGTATGGGCATTATTAAACCCTGTGATATTTGCCCTCTAAGCTTAATTGTTTTTACTTTGAAGTACCTACTACGCATAAACTTAAACTCTGGACGATCTGGGAGAATACTATCAGTCTCAATGAAAACTATCATATCACCAATCCAATATTCTCCCTTTTTAACTACCACGTCCCAGCCTAGGACTTTACATACTTCCAAACTATCTGCATTAGCTATGGGATTAATTGACTCAATTACTTGTATACTTGCTAACTTTCTCAATGTAAATTTTTCACTTTCCTTTTTGCTATTTTTACTAACTCTTTTGGATAATCCTTAACATTACAGCTACCCACTATACTAGCAGGACACCATTCATGATATTTACCTTGACTTTCTAACTCTGGGTTATTTGCGACCATTCTTTTTAGAGTAGACTCTAACTTATCATAATCATAATCACATTTAAGGTTTTCATTAAGGCAATAATATACAATCCTATCAATTATAAGTTCTTCTCTAATTTCATCAATATTCATTCTTTTCTATCCTTAAATACTGATTTTTTACTTATCCACCACATGCCATGAAATTTGAAAGCAGAAATATTTTTAAATTTGATTAATTCCCTTACTTTACTTTCGCTCATTCTTAGTATTTTAGAAACTTCCTTAACAGTAAAAACATAATCTCTAACTAAATGAAATTTTTCATCATTCATTTTCATTCTCTATACCACACATTCTGGTTAGTGCTAGATGGAAATCTACCTTCTACATACTTATCTATTTCAAATTTACCAGTTTTAATTACATCAAACCTACTTTTAATAAATTCAGGAACATCTTTTAACTCTGATCCAGTAAATAACCAGAAGTCTTTTTTATTACTATTTTCTCTACCATGTTTACCAAAAATATTAGTTAGCGTATTTATTATAAAATTTATTTCTAATGGGCTATTGCATAATAAATCCCCACCAAGAATACTTATACAATCTATATATTCAATATTATCATTTATATCAACGTATATTTTAAATAATTCCCAATCATCTAATTTCTTACCAAAATCAAATGATTGCATCTCTGGGTTATGGCAACCTACGCACCCATGAGTACATCCACTGATATAGATTTCATATGTTAATTTCTTATATGGTTCTAAAACATCTTTTATAGTCCCTGCTATGTTCATTTTACTACGTCCTTATATTTACCAAGTAACTCATATCTCTGTTAATATCTATAAGTTTAAACCTTTTTAAAAGCCTTTCTGACTCTTGCCCATTTTTAAATTTTACATTTAAAGTATATTGCCAATTATTACTATATTCTATATGTATCACTTCTCCAATATCCCCAGCTTTTAACTCACTTCTATATCCACCATCTGTACTTGTGAGTTCTACGTAATCTCCAACCTTAAAATCCATTAGTAATTCCTCACATTTACTAGGTAACTCATATCACTATTATCAAAATACATTTCTAAATCTTTATCACAATAAGAGTAAATATTACCAGTATTAAAGGAAACATGGTAATCATTATTATAAATTGTGTGTATAGTTCCAACAACTTTATTTTTATAATAACTCCGCATTTCAGAAGTCATACCACCAGAACTAGTCCCTAGGGTTAAAACCTTATCTCCTAACTGATACTTACTCATCTTATATCAATTAAGTAGCTTTTATCATAAATATCTGCCAATTGTAAGCAACTTTCGTCAAAGTAATCACTTGAATTACCCTTAACATAGTACCAGTTAGTATTATGCACCCCATAACCACTAGCATTTTTATGTTCTATACTTGCAATAGTAAATTCTTGACCTATTTTTAACTCTCCATAACGTGTATGAAAAGTCCTTGTATCACCCTCGCAGGGAATTCCCTTTATTAATATTACTTTATCCCCAGCATTAAATATTAAAAACACCTCACATTTACTAAGTAGCTTAAATCACTTACTAGAATCTCAAACTCAAAACAACTTTCATCAAATTCAAAATTTTCCCTATCCTCAACTACACGATAATAATTAGTTGCTGGTAAGCCATAACCTATTTCATTTTCGCGATATAAATCACGTATTGTATAGATTTTACCAATTTCTAAACCTGATCTACATAAATCCCTTTCAGCACAACCATTAGGATAACCCTGTAATAAAATAACCTTATCACCAGTTTTAAATTTACAATCCATATTTATACCAAGTATCATACCCCCTCTTTTCTTAGTAAGAGAGGGTAAGTACAGAGAAAGAATTTAGTTAAAACATTTCTTTACTGCAAACTCTTTCTGTTTTCCTTCGTTCATATTAGTAACTTTACCAAAATAACCAACTACGCGACAATATTTATCACATTTTACTTTATAGGTCAATTAACCACCTCCCTTCACTAGGTAATATGGAAGGTTAATATTCCTGCTCCTGACGCAAATCCAAATAAGTAACAAAACGATGGAGGAATAATCATAGCTACAGTGGCACATGTAAATACTAGTATTAATGTGACTATATTTTTACTCATTTTAAAACCTCTTTCATAACCTTAAAACAATGGGGGCATTCTAATTTCCAGCCAGATAGTGAGACTTTTAAGATATGCCCACATGAACATTTGTAAGTGTAGATCATTTACCTAGGTTAATCATCATACCCTGTTGACTACCTAGAACTGTTTGAGATTGCTTACCATCCCATTTTTCAATCCATTTCAGTGAAACAATATCCGCAGTGATAGTTTGCTGAAGTTTTTGATTAGAGTAAGCCTGAGCGTCAGCAGTGATTCTCTGGGCATCTGCGATACCCTGCGCAACTGTAATTTGTTTCTTAGCTTCAATTACTGCCCTTTGATTTTCTAAGTCTGCCTGTTGCATTTTTTGCTGTGCATCAACCACTGCTTGAATAGCTTGCAAAGTTTGTGCATCTGGATCAATCCTTGAAAGATTATGAGATTCTACAATCATCCCCTGATCTGCTAGTCTTTTAGTAATATCTCTTGCAATATGTTCAGCGAAGTCATTACGTTTCTGCCCAAAAATATCACTAGTAGAGTAGTTACTTGCCAACACATTAATTACATTTCCAACCTCATTTCTCATGAAGTTATATTCAATATAATCAGCATTATTACCCTTAAAGTTAGTAAATATTACTGGAAGATACTCTTTATCAAAATGATAAGCTAGGTTATAGTTAACTTTTACTGGCTTACCATCCTTAGTAGTGACATTGAAACTATCATCTACGCCCTTTCTACCTTCATGGTCTGTATTTGTGTAGTAGACATTTTCCGTAGATACTGGATATTTAGTGACATGCACCATAGGGCTTACAATATGCCACCCTTGCGCTAATGTTTCCTTTTCAACGCCACCACTGGTATTGTATTGTACCCCTGCGTACCCTGCTGGAATACTTACTGTGAGGTTTAAGAATACTATGAACACCACTATCAACACAGCGAATATTTTAATTGCACCTCTAATTAACATTTTCAATTCCTCCTAATTTATTTAAGTTTGACGTATGCCTTACATAAGCTTGGCTAATTTCATTTAGTTCATCATCAATTCTTTTTGCCTCTAGTGCTAAAAAGTCAAGACGCTTTCTCCTAATAATACCCTGCTCATCTAATTCTTTTTGCATAGATACTACCCTTGATTTAGAGTAGTTAACTAATTTAGCTTGCAGGTATTTAATAAATGTAAGGAATTGATTAATACGCTTAGACGCTTTCATTTCCCTAGCTTTTAATTTCTTTAGACTTTTCATTTTTCACCCTTCATAAATGTCTTTTTAAGTCTTATCCATTTCCTCTCTATAATTATAGCAAATGATATAGAGAGGAAAGTACCAACAATGATTAAAGATATGATAATTAAGAAGAAGAATACTAAGAAGTTCATACTTTTTCTACAAGACACGTAGAACTAATAATTTCATCATCTGATTTTTCAATCACTGTATTCATATCTGCCATATCTTTTACAAATTCTTCAAAATCAAGATCATCTGGCATTTTTTCCACTACTACTGTTGTGATTTTAACTAACATTTTTAAGTTCAACTCCCTTATCTTTTAATTCCTGTACTTGATACTCTGTGAGTTCATGCTCACAATATTCTACACTACTTTGTAATTGACCACAAATTGGACACACGCTAATAATAGGAGAGATTGATACAAAAGGTAAAGATGTTTGTAATATAATCTTACTTACCAGTGACTTAACAGCTTCACCACTAATTGTACCCTCAACATGATATTGGAAATTAGCACCACCACTAAAGAAGTTTTGTAATTGTTCTTGATGTTCCACAGCATATTTTAAGGAGTATTCCTTATCACTAGGCAACCAACACCCTCTGGTATAATAAACACCATCTGTGCCATTAGCTGTAATAATATCTGGGTATTTAGCCTTATCCACCTTAGCTAACCTATGGGAACATCCCTCTGCTGGGACTAACTCTGCATTAAACCATAAGCCCCTGCCATTATACCAATCTTTACATTCTGTCTGGTATAGGGATAGTCTGTTATTCATAAACTTTAAAACTTCTTTTGAAAGATCCATTCCTTCTGGTGTATCAATTCCCTTTCCTAAGAAGTTAAGACACATTTCATTTAAACCTACAGCACCTATAGTATTAAAGAAGTTTGCAAAGTTAGGGACGAAACGCTTAATTGTTGGGTACATACCTAATTCCATTTGCTTCTCAACGTATGCACGTTTAGCTAGTAGTGCATCCTTTGCTAAGTCCATATTTTTTACAATTAGGTGTAGTAACATCTTTTTATTGTTACATGCCTCATATCCATACCTAGGCAAGTTCAGTGTAATAACTCCAATACTACCAGAGTTATCATTACTACTAAATTGCCCTCCTGCTTTCATTAGCTGAGTCATGTCTAACCTAAGTGAACAACACATGCTCTTTGTGGTATCTGGATCATAGTCACTGTTAACATAATTATTCACTGTAGGTTGACCAATTTTACCCATTGTACTAA
>JGI24142J45722_1000001_pt1 | contig 214078 bp, 173 predicted proteins | sample BarGraIncu00431A_FD_45722 | JGI IMG/M metagenome (IMG submission 45722) | reverse complement strand
AAGATGGTGAGCTGCCGCTGCCAGAAGGATAGATACGGGAAGGTATCGATGGGTCCTGTAATTGCGGATTGGCAAGGTTGGAAGAATTGGCATTGTAGGAATAGCTGCTGCCTTCGTAGGTGTGAATACCAGCCACACTGACAAGCCGGTGTATGTTTGAATTTGCAAAAGCCGGTGTGAAATACAATTTATTGAACGTATTGATGGTAAAACTTTCACCATCACTGTCGGAAGCACTGTTGGTCTGTTCGTTCGACCAAGGTAATCCGGTGGCCGATTGAGGAAGAAATTTTTTCCTTTTTTCGTTCAGTGCTTGAAAAGACACATCGAACGTATAGCGCCAAATCAGGTTTGGCTGATATTGAAGTGTCAGTTTCGGCAAAACCGTTTCGCTGAGAATGTTGTTCTGTCCGTCTCTGGCCATTGCCACTGGATTGAATACATTGGGATAACTACCCTGCGGATTGTTTACCGGCGTAAAATAATTCGGAGTTTGCAGGCCGAATTCGTTGAAATAATAGATGCTCTGATTGGGTGCTTTGGTATAGGCGTGGGAGCGAACATCGGCATTGGCACTGTTGCTGTTCGGCACGTAATTCCGTTCAATATCCGAATGTGTATAAGCCATGTCCGCACTGAATCGGAGTTTGTCTGAAACGAAATAGTCAAGATTCAATCGGGTGTTAATTCGTTGCAGTCCGGTTTCGATGGTGTTACCAACTTGGTCGAAATAACCGGTAGAAAAGGCATACCGTACTTTGGAGCTACCACCTCGTACCGACAGGTAATAATCTTGAGCCGAACCATTTTGAGAAACAGCATCCACCCAATCCGTATTTTGCGAATAATTGTAGTAAAATTCCGGATTGTTCGGGTCATAAGCGAACTGTGGATATTCCAACGGATTCAGGATAATACCTCTGTTCAATTGCGATTCCAAGATGAGCGATGTATATTCGTTACCACTCAGGGTTGGTATGTGAGAGGGTTTGGGATAAAACGAATTGGTTACACGGAAAGATACTTTGGGTGCTGAAATGGTACCTCTTTGAGTCGTGATCTGCAAAACTCCGTTGGCTGCTTTTGAACCCCAGATAGCAGTAGCGGCTGCATCTTTCAAGACCATGATTTCTTTGATGTCCGAAGGTGCAATGTTCAACAACTGGGAAAATTCTTCTTCTGTTGCCGTGGAAAAATCGAAATCGGAACTAATGGCTGTTTCCAAAGGAATACCATCAACCACGATCATGGGTTGATTATCCCCCGAAAAGGAGGTTATCCCTCGAATACGGATAGCCATCCCACTACCTGGATCACCTGCATTTGCAGTAATATCCACCCCTGCCATACGTCCCTGAATCATTTCATCCACCGAAGCCGCGTGCAAATCTGCAATTTCCGAAGCATCAAGTCTGGAAATCGACATGGAGATGTCCCGCTCGTCAATGGACATGCTTCCGACCGTCCGTTTGGGTTTCGACGAAACCACCACTTCGGCCAATGTCGTATTTTCGACCAAGGAAACTTTGATCGCCGTATTCGATCCGATCGGAATCACAACCTTCTTATAACCGATACTACTTATCGTCAAGTTGTTCTTTACATCGGTCACATACAAGCTGAAATTGCCGTCCAGGTTTGTTATCGTACTCGACACAACTCGATTGTCTTTATTTGATTCGATAACGGAAGCTTGTATGATCGGTTGCTTGTCATCGAAGGATATAACGGTCCCTCTGACCAAGATTTTTTCCTGAGCAAACAAACTTGCAGAAGAAAATAGCAGGATTCCGTACAACAAGCATAATTTTAGGACCAGTCGTCTCATGTTGTTATATTCTATTTAAGGTTATTCAATTAATTGCTACTCAGGGTGAACGTAAAGAAGTTGTTTACTTCGTGGAGCACCGCCTTGCAAGCTATCCTGTTACTTCTATAATTGTTCGGTATGGTTGTTCCTGTTACAGGTCCTCTCTGAACACGCATGGTTGAAGTTAAACCAAAACCTGCAGTGACCAAGATTCGGGTTCCCAGCGTAATGTTTTGAGGCATGAATGTAATGAGTCCTGTTGTGGTTTTGGAGATATCAACTCGCGTCGACGCACTGGTCAGGCCCAGCCTTTCACTTGTGATTTTCAAAATGGTTGGCGATAAAATGCGGTTGGGAGACATGGGATTGACCGGATAAATGAAGGTATAGCCATCATCTGGAAGCACCGTACCTTGAAGGAAATGCGCATTTAGGAACTGCGTAGCCTTGGCACGAGCGATCAAATCTCCTGCATTGATGATTTCTAAGGTGGGAAGAAAACCTCTGGTTACCGCTTGCGTCATGGCAGAATTGTTGACCATCAAGACAGTATAAAAATTTTCTGTTTTGATTCCGTCCAAATCGTCTGTATCTGGATTTTTTAAACAAGCTTGGACATAATTCACAAACATGGACACCCCTGAATTTTCGGTTTTTGCTCTCAAAAGATACTGCCAAAGGGTTAATTCTTTCCAACGAGCTTCACCAATAGCACTTTCACGAGGTGAATATTGAAGCATCCTGTCCACATTAAATACTTGGCCATTGTTGTAAGGATCTGTCACTTTAGTAACCGTAACCATCGTATTGTCCTCGATATTTCCGGCTGCCTGCAATTGATTGTTTTTGTAACGTACCAAATCACCAAAACCATTGACCAAAAATCCCCAGCCTCCATAAACGGTATTGGGAGCAGTTGTAAATCCGGTTATTTCTGAATTTACTTCATTGTTTTTAAGTCCGGGGAAATAATGCATTCGAATGAGCCGTTTGAGACGGTCGTCGGTGCTAGCTCCCGAAACGAGCGAATTGGAGAAAGTGGGAGGGCTTGCAGAAGAATTAAGCGTATACCCATCGGTCTTCAATAAATTGTCGGAGAAATTCAGCATGGTGTATTTTTCGGATGGATACCCATTTAAAATACTCTTCATCAAGTCTTCGCGCAAACCGGTACCGTAAAAATTCACATAAGCCTGATTTAACCAAGCATGACTTGGATTTAGAAAAATTTCTGAATAAACGGTTTCAAAGTACCTGCTTTTGATCACGTCGTTCGTCAAAAACACAAAACCGTTGCTAGCCAACTTTTTATCTGTAATCCCTGCATTTTCGAACGACTTGCCATAAGTTCCTTCACCATTTACATATTCTCCGGTAGAAGTCATGCTGCCCCGATACTGGGAGGGCCATACCAAACCTTTCACCATTTGCGTGTTAATAAGTGTTGTAACAACATCCTGAGGCAACTTGTCAATGGTATTATAATATTTCAGCAATTTGCTTTGCATATATGCTTGCAAAGCTTCGTTTTTAGGAACAAAAAGGGAGTTGCCAATCTTTTCGGTTTCATACGTGTTGGAGGCATCAGAAAAGATATTCTCCAAGATGGGAGAGAATGCCAGTAACTCGTAGTATTTCAGGTACATTTTATCCATGCTTTCACCCGGACGCAATTTTTGGAACATATCCAGCCAATTGGCAGGGATTTCGAAATATTTTCTGTAAATAGGTGAGCCTTTGGTATCTTTAAATTCTAGAAGTGATTTGAAAGTGGAATAAGACGTATCCCGCAAAATCTCATCCATGTTCCTCAAGGGTTCGCTTACGGTAGATACTTCGTGTATGATGCCATTCTCGGCAATGATATCTTCATGGAGGATCGTTCCTTCCTGTACATTTTTACCCGTATAGACCGAATTGGGAAAGAAGGTATTGTAATCACTCGCACCCAGCGGTTCGGGGAATGAGTTGAAATACGCATTTGAGAAAACAGGCAAATATTTGTAATTGTTATCAGACAAACGCAACTGATAATTAGTACTGTATGCTGAAATACCACCCGTAGTTGTCTGGTTGAACGACCATTTGTTGCTGTTTTCCGAATCCCTATAAGGTAAGGCGTAACAATTGGTTTTACGCTTGAAGGCACCGGTCACATACAATCTTTGGTCCAGATAGTCTCCCAAATGTTCGGATGTCCACTTGCTGTAAACAATGGAATAAGCTGCTATATTCTTACGCTCTTCGGCAGGAATGTCATCAACGGATGCATACGATTTTTTGGTAAGATACGCAGCAAAAGCGGAATCGTTGGGAGCAAAAACAGTATAAAGGCCAGCACCTTTCAATACCAATGCATACTCAGTACTATCCACACATTGCAGATAGTTGCTAAAACGACCCTCCTGCTCCAATACCTCATAAATTGGTTTTTCCAACCAACCCGGTCTTTCATAGTACTTTTCAATATCATTGCATTGATAGAAAAATACAGTAAGTAGGAGGCACAAAAAAATCTTATACTTCATATTCGTATTTTTATGGTGTTATTTTAAAACGAATCGACACCCTTATAAATAGGTTCAATTTATTGTTAGATTCAGGCTTAATTTCCATGAAAAGGCAATGTCAAAAGTACACAAGTTGAAATTGTTAATACTTGAAAAAATGACATAATGCTTATTAAAAATGAGACAGAAATTCTTACACACAGACGCTCCAAATCCTGAGTTAATGCCCAAATATAAAGAAGATTCCGCATTTTTATACCGACTATCTCTTATTTTTTCGTTCCTTTGCATTCGATTTCAGCTTATCATGCTGAATCAATGACCAAAAGCGTATGATATTTGACGATTTAGATTTAGAAGAAGAGGTTTTGGATGGTTTGTGGGCCATGAACTTCACGGAATGCACACCAGTACAGGAACTTGCAATACCGATTTTACTTGAAGGGAAAGACCTCATCGCTAGCGCCCAGACTGGCACCGGCAAAACTGCAGCCTACCTGCTTCCCATTCTCAACCACCTGGTTAAATCCGACCATCCCGAAGACGCCATCAACGCCGTCATCATGGTGCCGACACGCGAGCTTGCCCAACAAATTGACCAGCAGGTCGCTGGTTTCGCCTATTACCTGCCTGTTTCTTCCGTTGCCGTTTATGGTGGAAGCGACGGTATCATGTGGGAGCAACAAAAGAAAGGCCTTCAAGCGGGTGTGGATATCGTGATTGCCACACCGGGCAGGCTTTTGTCTTACCTAAAACTGGGCCTCATCGACCTCACACAAGTACAATATTTTATTCTGGACGAAGCCGACCGCATGCTGGACATGGGTTTCTTCGACGATATCATGCTCATTGTCAACGAGCTGCCCAGAAGGAGGCAAACGATGCTTTTCTCTGCCACCATGCCTGGCAAAATCCGGGAACTGGCCAAGACGATCCTGATTGAACCGGAAGAAATCCGCCTCGCGGTTTCCAGGCCCAATGACAAGATCGTCCAATCCGCCTACATCTGCTTCGAACGACAGAAAGCTTGGTTGGTCAAACAGCTTTTCGTAGAATCGCAACCCGATAAAGTCATCATTTTCGCTGGGTCCAAGATCAAAGTGAAAGAAGTAACCCGCACCTTACGCGGCATGAACCTTTCGGTGGCTGAAATGCATTCCGACCTGGACCAATCCGAACGCGACCGGACCATGTATGCTTTCAAGAGCGGCCAAGTGAACATTCTGGTGGCCACCGACATCGTTTCCCGCGGTATTGATATTGAGGACATCAGCGTCATCATCAACTACGACGTACCCAACGATGCCGAAGATTATGTCCACCGCATCGGCCGTACAGCACGTGCCAGTGCGGACGGGCTGGCTGTGACCTTCGTTTCCGAAGATGATCAGGAATCTTTTGAAAAGATTGAAAAGTTTCTGGGTAAACCCATTTACAGACTTCCATTACCGGTAGAAGTCGGTGAAGGCCCTGAATGGGAGCCTTCCAAACATCGCGGAAGCAGTTTTGGCCGAAAAGGCAAAGGCGGCGGTTTTAAGGGAAAAAGGAACAGTAGATAAATGAATGCACTAACTCCCGCTGCAAGCAGTGGGAATTACGCTACCGGAATTCAAATTTTATTGGTTTGACTTGACCAAAAGGGCGTTTTTTGAACTATATTTGAAAAAAATACGCACTATGGAACAAGATAGAACGATCGTCTTCATGGAATTCCCCTCTTCGGGAGAAGCATCCATCGTTAAAGGGGCCCTCGACTCGAACAACATACCCTGCTTCCTGAGCAACGAAAACAGCCCCTACCTAGGAGGCATACTAACAGATTTGATCGGTGTCCGCCTCCATATCTTTGAAAAAGACAAGGAAAAGGCGGATGAATTGATGGGACTTCTCAATTCCGCCCAAGATGACGAGGAACTTTGGGATCAAGCCGATTTGGACGAAGTCGGCGATTAAACCTTGTACATTTTTTCACGCTGCTCCTTGACCATCGGATCCAGAATATAGCTTTCGTAATCGGTCATTTTGTCGATGATGCCGTTCGGCGTCAATTCAATGATGCGGTTGCAGACGGTCTGAATGAATTCACGGTCATGCGATGCCATCAACACATTCCCTTTAAATACAGTAAGCGTATTGTTGAACGCCTGGATGGATTCCAAATCAAGGTGGTTGGCCGGTGAATCGAGTACCAAAACATTGGCACTCTTGAGCATCATGCGTGAAATCATGCAACGCATTTTTTCACCCCCGGACAAAACGGAGACTTTTTTGAAGATTTCTTCCCCGGAGAAAAGCATTTTCCCCAGATAACCGCGGACGTAGCTTTCACTGGTATCGTCCGAAAACTGACCCAACCATTCCACCAGATTCAAATCAGAATTGAAAAAGGAGTTGTTGTCAACCGGCAAATAAGCCGGCGTAATGGTGATGCCCCAGGTATAATGGCCTTCGAGCGCGTGTTTTTCGCCGCTGATGATTTCGAAAAATGCGGTCATGGCGCGGGAATCCCTGGATACAAAACAAATCTTGTCCCCTTTTTCTACGTTGAAGTTCACATCCTTAAACAAGATATCTCCGTCCATGCTGGCGGCCAATCCGCTGATTTCCAAAACAGAATTTCCGGGTTCGCGTTCAGGCGTGAAAATGATTCCCGGATAACGGCGGGTGGAAGGCTGGATGTCATCCAAATTCAGTTTTTCCAGCATCTTGCGACGGCTGGTTGCCTGACGCGACTTGGCCACGTTGGCAGAAAAACGGCGAATGAATTCCTCCAGTTCTTTCTTCTTTTCCTCAGCCTTCTTGTTCTGGTTTTGTTGCTGACGCAGTGCCAATTGGCTGGATTCATACCAGAAGCTGTAGTTGCCTGCAAACTGTTGTATCTTGTTGAAATCGATATCGATGGTGTGTGTGGAAACGGAGTCCAGGAAGTGACGGTCGTGCGAAACAACCAATACGGTGTTATCATAATTGGCCAGGTAGTTTTCAAGCCACATCACGGTTTCCACGTCCAGGTCATTGGTCGGTTCATCCAGCAATAGATTGTCGGGTTTACCAAAAAGTGCACGTGCCAGCAACACCCGGACTTTTTCTTTATTGCCCAAATCTCCCATGAGCATGTAATGCAAATCTTCCTTAATGCCTAAGCCGCTCAGTAAGGAGGCGGCGTTGTTTTCGGCATTCCAGCCATCCATTTCGGCAAAAGCTTCTTCGAGTTCAGAAGCTCTGTGTCCATCGGCATCCGTAAAATCCTCCTTCATATAGATGGTATCTTTTTCGGTCTTGACTGCCCAGAGTTTGTCGTGCCCCATCAGAACGGTATCCATGACCGTATAGGCATCGAATTCAAAGTGATCCTGCTTCAATACGGACAAGCGTTCGCCTACGCCAAATAGTACAGTTCCGCGAACAGGATCCACGTCGCCGGATAAAACACGAAGAAGGGTGGATTTGCCTGAACCATTGGCACCAATGATACCATAGCAGTTGCCTGGAGTGAATTTGAGATTGACGTCTTGAAATAAGACACGTTTACCGAACTGAACCTGAAGATTGCTGACTGTGATCATTATTAACTACCTTAATTTAGAGGCCTTTCGCAAAGCCGAATGATTGAAAACCCCTTTTTCCAAAAGGGAGTGCAAAGGTAGTGGTTTTTAGCTGAATAGCCGCAACGGTTTTTACAAAAAATCCCCACCAGCAACAAGTACCGACAGGGATTTCCCAATTTATAATCGTTTGAGACTATTCTTCTCTGCGTTTCGGACGTTCGGGACGGGGTCCGCGGTCGCCATACGGACGATCACCTCTGTCGCTGCGTTCGGGGCGGTCGCCACGTTCGCGTTCCGGACGTTCCACATAACCTTCCGGCTTGGGCAACAACACTTTGCGTGAAAGCTTGTATTTGCCTGTCTTCGGGTCGATGTCGAGCAACTTCACGTCGATTTCGTCGCCTTCCTTGAAACCGGCTTCTTCAACTGTTTCCAGACGCTTCCAGTCAAATTCGGAAATGTGCAGCAAACCGTCCTTGCCAGGCATGAATTCTACAAAGGCACCATAAGGCATGATGGTGCGGATTTTACCACGATAGGTTTCACCCGGTTCAGCAATGGCTACGATGGAACGGATCTTCAACATGGCGGCATCAATGACAGCCTTGTTGTTGGCAGATACTTCGACGCGACCTTTGCCTTCGAGTTCTTCGATGGTTACAATGGCACCGGTTTCTTCCTGAATACCCTGAATGATCTTTCCGCCCGGGCCAATGACAGCACCGATGAATTCTTTCGGAATCCAGAGTACTTCGATACGGGGAGCGTTGGGTTTGAGGTCGGGACGCGGTGCTTCCAGCGTTTCCATGATTTTGCCCAAAATGTGCAAACGACCGTCGCGGGCTTGCAGCAAGGCTTTTTCCAGAATTTCGTAGCTGAGGCCGTCAACCTTGATGTCCATCTGGGTGGCGGTGATACCGTCTTTGGTACCGGTCACCTTGAAGTCCATGTCGCCCAAGTGATCTTCGTCACCGAGGATGTCGGACAAAACGGCGAAGTTGGTGCCGTTCTTTTCAGAAATCAGACCCATGGCAATACCGGAAACCGGTTTCTTAATGGTCACCCCTGCATCCATCAGAGCCAGCGTGCCGGCGCAAACAGTTGCCATGGAGGAAGAACCGTTGGATTCGAGGATATCGGAAACGATACGTACAACGTAGGGATACTCTTTGGGCAGCATGCCTTTGAGGGCACGGTGAGCCAGGTTTCCATGACCGATTTCACGACGGCCGACACCGCGGGATGCGCGGGCTTCACCGGTGGAGAACGGGGGGAAATTGTAATGCAGCAGGAAACGGGTTTTACCGTGGTCCAGGACATCGTCGATGAGCTTTTCGTCCATCTTGGTACCCAGCGTGACGGTAGTCAACGACTGCGTTTCACCGCGGGTGAAAATGGCGGAACCGTGGCAACCTGGAAGGTAATCCACTTCACTCCAGATGGGACGGATTTCGGTGGTCTTGCGACCATCGAGACGTTTGCCTTCATCCAGGATGGAACGGCGCATCGCTTCTTTTTCCACAGCGTGGTAGTAGCGGCCTATCATTTCCTTCTTGGCAGCGGCCACTTCGGGATCAATGCTTTCAATATATTCTTTCACGATGTTGTGGAAACCGTCGATGCGAGCATGCTTGTCGGTGTTTCCGGAAACGGCGATGGCGTAAGCCTTGTCAAAGGTTTTGGCCCAGATGTCCTTTTTCAGGTCTTCGTCGTTTACTTCGTGGCAATAGGTGCGTTTGACAGTTTTGCCAACCATTTCGGTCAGTTCAATCTGCGCTTGGCACTGAATCTTGATGAATTCGTGCGCTACTTTCAGGGCTTCCAGCAAATCGGCTTCCTGTACTTCGTCCATTTCGCCTTCTACCATCATGATGTTTTCGATGGTGGCACCAACCATGATGTCCATGTCGGCTTTTTCGAGTTGTTGGAACGTAGGATTGATGATCCATTTACCGTCGAGGCGGGCAACGCGGCATTCAGAAATGGGGCCGTTGAAAGGTATGTCGGAAACAGCCAGGGCAGCAGATGCAGCAAGACCGGCCAGAGCATCCGGCATGTCGATGCCGTCGGCAGAGAAAAGCATGACATTTACAATGGTGTCAGCGTGGTAATCGTCCGGGAAAAGAGGGCGCAATACGCGGTCTACAAGCCGGCAAACCAGAATTTCGGAGTCACCGGCACGGCCTTCGCGTTTGGTGAATCCTCCTGGGAAACGGCCGATAGCAGCGAATTTTTCTTTGTATTCTACCTGCAAAGGCATAAAATCAGTACCGGGGGTGGCGTCCTGTGCGGAGCAAACCGTGGCGAGCAACATCGTGTCCCCCATCCGGACCATTACGGATCCGTCAGCTTGCTTGGCCAGTTTCCCGGTTTCGATGGTGATGGTTCTGCCATCAGCCATTTCAATTGTTTTGACAATCGGGTTAATCATAAAAAAGCGTCTTTTAAAATTGTCGTTTTTGTTTCTTATATAAAAAATCGTGCAAAGTTAGTAAAAATAACAGTACCAAAAGCCTGTCTATGAAAAATTAAGGAGGAAACGGGCAGCATCATGACCCATTTGCCATGTGGAATAATTGTCAAATGCGTAGACATATTGCCGTTTTATCAAATTCAACCTAAAAAATTAGGTTAAAAGTGTCGTTTTCAGACAAAATTCAGGATAAATCCTTGCAAAACATTCTATCTTTGGGGTACTGAAACCCAATTTCACTTTTATAAACCTCAAAACCCAATCGTATGAAAAAAATTGTACTCCTAACAGTCATCGTTTCACTTGCATTCAGCACTTCGACCTTCGCGGTTGACAGAACTTGGAATTTTATGAATTGGAGCGCCACCACGCTGTCCAACATGGCAGCTGACACCATCGTCAACTGGAAACAGGAATCAATAACCCGCTTCAGCAATAGAGTGGCATTTACTGCTGGCTCAGTCATTACTGCTAATGGAATAGTCGTTTCTGAAATCTCCGGTTTGACCTTTGGAACCCTTGGCGCAGGCAAATTAAGAATTGACTTCAATACCAACCCAGGAAGGCTAATGCTTAACGGTGGTGGCCTAATCATCAATGTTCCTGACTGTGCAGCCGGTGATACGCTGGTGGTGTATACTAAAACTGCAACCACCGGTAATGCCCGTGGTGTCACAGTTACGAACGCTGTTCGCGTTTCTGGTCTTGATTTATCTGCAGACTCCCTTATCAACGTGTTTACCGTAACAGCTGCAGGTACGGTTCCAATAACCACCACGGCCGGTCTTCACTTCCGCCTCATTGCTGTTTCAGCTCCAGGTAGTCCTGCCGTGAACCCTCTTTCCACAGGTATTTCAACCCCCACGCTCAATGCAGTTCCTGTTAAAACTGTCTACTACAGCTTGAGCGGTACCGTTGCCGGACATGATTTTGCAAGCCTGAGAAAAGGCCTCTACATTCAAAAGACTTGGTACAGCAATGGCGTGGTCCAAAACTCAAAATTTGTTAAGGCTTCGGAATAAGTCTATGAACCTTATTGAACCGGGCTTTGACTCTTGCACGAATAGACGCACAAGAGCTCAAAACCCGGTTTTTTTGTACAGGACGTTAAATAATGCTTTCCAAAGGCATGCTTTTTGGCATTTCCAACAGAAATCCGTAGTTTTGTTGTTCATACCCAGAAATCCATGAGAAACCGGACCTATATTTTAAGTATCTGCCTTTTGGTACTTGTCGCCGGATGCAGCCGCAGCCCGAAACTTGAAGTGGAAGGGGAAATTACCAACGCCGTCGGAAAAGTGTTGTATTTCGAACTTTTCGGTATAGACAAGGCTCAAGTACTGGATTCTGTCCAGCTCGACAAGGGCGGTCATTTCAAATTCAAGACCAAACTACCGGGAGCTCCTGAATTTTACAGACTACGCATTGACAACCGATTCATTCATCTCGGAGCCGATTCCGCTGCAAACATCAAGCTGCATGCAGACGCAGTAGATTTTGGGAACAGCTATGAGGTGAGCGGATCCAGATGCTGCGAAAACATCCGTTACCTTTCCGACCTTCAAGGACATACATTGATGAGCGTTGACTCCCTAAGCAACTTGTTCAATACCGGCAATCTTCCCAGTGCTGAATTCCAGGATAAACTGATGTTGGTATTCGACCAACACAGGGATAAAGCCAGGAAAATCATTTATGAAAATCCCCGATCACCGGCCGCCTATTTTGCCTTGTTCCAACGCCTGCACAATTACCTGATTTTTGATCCTTACGATGCCACTGACAACAAAAGCTATGCCGCCGTCGCCACGTCTTGGGACACGTACTTTCCGAACTCGCTGCGAAGCAAGCACTTGAAACTGCTTACGCTTCAGGGAATGAAGGAAATCCGGCAAACCCGAGACGCCCGTAAAATTGAAATTAAGGAGAAATCAAAAATGTCGCTTTTTGAAATAAAATTGCCCAATCTCTACGGTAAGACCATCCCGTTAAGTGCGTTGCAGGGTAAGGTGGTCCTGTTGGATTTCACCGTCTTCCAAGCCGATTTTTCACCCTCCAGAAACCTGTTTTTCAGGGAGTTGTATCACAACTATGCGGAACAGGGATTTGAAATCTACCAAGTGTCACTGGATGCGGATGAACAATTCTGGAAAACAGGCGCCAGCAATCTGCCCTGGATTTGTGTCCGCGACAAGAACAGTGCTCAGTCCCAATACCTTCGCACCTACAATGTGCAATCCATCCCCACCTATTTCCTGATTGACCGAAACGGTGACATTGCCATTCGAGATGCACAAGTGAACGACCTTAACAAGGAGATACTGAGGCTTTTATAAAAACATGTTTTAAAACAACTGGCTAATACTTGATTTTCGCCTAATTGTTTTATACATTTGCAATTACTAGATGAGAGTTCCGGTTCCGGCCGGAATTCTTTTTGTTTTATATGTCAAATCGTTACTAATATACTTTTTTATGTCAGTGAGCTACATGACCGTTGACGGTTACAAGAAATTGGAAAAAGAAATTGATCATCTGGAGTCCATCGAACGTCCCAAGATATCACAACAGATAGCGGATGCCCGCGATAAAGGTGATTTGTCAGAAAACGCCGAATACGATGCCGCCAAGGAGGCACAGGGTATGATGGAAATGAAAATTTCCCAACTGAAAGAGCTTTTCCTGAATGCCCGCATTCTGGACGAAAGCAAAATCAACACCGATTCCGTCCAGATCCTGACGTGCGTCACCCTTTATAATACGCTGACCAAGCAAGAATTTCAATACACCATCGTATCTGAATCGGAAGCCAATTCCAAGGAAAAAAAGATTTCCGTAAGCACCCCCATCGCCAAAGGTTTGCTTGGCAAGAAAGTGGGCGATATCGCTGAAATCATCGTTCCAGCCGGAGCTATCACCCTCGAGATCCGTAAAATCGAATTAGCTAAATAATCGAAACCCATGGCCAGCATTTTCAGTCGAATCGTGGCCGGCGAAATACCCTGCTACAAAATTGCGGAGAACGAACGCTACTTCGCCTTTCTGGACATCAGTCCGCTGACACGAGGTCACACCTTGGTCATTCCCAAACGGGAAGTGGACTATTTGTTTGATCTGGACGATGTGGAAATCGCTGAAATAAATATATTTGCAAAAAAAGTGGCGGAAGCCCTCCGTAAGGCTGTACCCTGTAAACGCATCGGTTTAGCCGTCATTGGATTGGAAGTGCCTCATGCGCATATCCATCTGATTCCGATTCAGAAGGAAAGAGACATGCTGTTTTCAAACCCCAAACTGAAACTTTCGCAGGAAGAAATGGAGAGGATTGCCGCAGATATAAGGTCACAGTTATAATCCGATTGAAAAAAAAATCCGCAACTGATAATTGCGGATTTTTTATGCTTAAGATTTCGGATTACAACTCTTTTGCAAAGCGGAAACCACAGGAACCCAGATTCAGATCAGGGACATTGTGATCCCGACGGGAAACGCGCAGGGCATTGACATCCTCATCAGCCCAGCCACCACCGCGACGCACCTTTTCCGTTACACCGGACTCTGTTGCATCCGCATCGCTCATACCTTTGGGATTCGTTTGTGAAAGAGGTAAGTACAGATTGTACCAATCGGCCACCCATTCCCAAGCATTTCCGCTCATATCGTACAGATTCAGGCTATTCTTGGTTTTAGTTGCAACGGGCTGTGTATCCTTGTGCCCTTCCGGTAAAATCTTGGTGTTGAATTTGTACCAGGCAACAGAAGTAGAATCCGCCAGACTGCCGCCGCTAAACAAAGTTGGGAAGCCAGCAAGCTGACCGACCTTGCCTCCACGGGCAGCCCATTCCCATTCCGCTTCAGTCGGAAGACGACCACCAGCCCAACGGCAGAATTCGTTGGCTCCATACCAAGTCACACGAACCACCGGATGGTTTTCAAATCCGGGCTCGATCATCCAAGCAGCATTTTCCGTATCGTAATGAAGACCATGAAGATTGGAATACAAGAGTGTTTTTGTCACACCGCTTGCCGTCAGTCCGCTTCCTCCAAATATGATTTTTCGGCTTACAAGAAATTTCAGGAACTGAGCATTGGTGACTTCCGTCGTCCCGATTCTGAATGCACTGAGGGTAACACCATGAATCGGAAATTCGTTTTCTTTGGCGTAAGCGGATTGTTCAGTTGTGCCACCCATCTGGAAGGATCCACCATCAACGAGTTCAGTAGGGACAATTACGCTTCCGGGATAAAAACTATACGTGGATCCATAGTAAATGGAGTCGTCCGTCTTGGCGTACAAACGGTAGCGGTAACTGGAATCGGCAGACAAATCGTTGAAGGTCACTCTGACATCAGTGAGGGAACCCTTGCTTTGGTAACGAGTGCTGTTCGAATAATTTAAGGTAAGTGTCGGTCTCGTAGAAAAAAGGAAGCCCGACTCCTCGATGTCGTCACCCACAATTGAAACAGAACCGTTTACAGCGGCGGACGTATTGGTCACATCGTATACACTGTTGGTTATCAGGGAAACGGTGATGTCTTCTTTGCAGGAGGTGATAACCAGGCCAATACAGGCTGCGAGGATAAAAAATAAGGATTTCTTCGGGAACTTCATGTCTATTTGCTTTTAACGGACGGCACGAATGCGTGCCAAGGCTTGCAAATGTAGGAAAAATCAACTTGCAAAACCTCATATTTACTCGAATTATACATATTTTTCACATTCAGCGGAACACTTTAGAACGGGTCCACATCGAAAAGGACCTGTACACTCTTGTAAGCCGATTCCTGCCGAAGGGCATCCTGTGCCCAAAGCAAGACTTCACGGACCTTGGAGGCAGAAGCTGTTACTTCGGTTTTTAGGAGTAATTGCTGATAGTGGAAATTATTGATCCTGGCAATGGATGGTTGGTCTGGCCCCAAAAGCCGACCTCCCAGGATGGGGCGCACCGCATCAGCGAAATAATGGGCGGCACTGCGCACCACAGCTATATCCTTATGTTTGAAACGAATCTGAATGAGGCGGGTGAATGGTGGATAGGAGAACTGTTCGCGCAAGGCCATCTCCCGTTGGTAAAAGCCCTTGAAATTGTTTTGGATGACGTCCTGAATGATGGGTTGATCGGGGTCTGAAGTCTGCAACACCACCAACCCTCGTCGGCCCTGACGACCGGCGCGACCACTCACTTGAACCATCAAATGGAAAGAGCGTTCGTGTGCCCTGAAGTCAGGAAAATTGAGCATTTGATCGGCATTCAGAATGCCCACTACACGCACGTGCTCAAAATCCAAACCTTTGGAAACCATTTGGGTACCAATGAGGATGTTGGTCTTGCGCGATTCGAAATCGCTGATGATTTGCTCGTAAGACTTTCGACTGCGGGTCGTGTCCGTATCCATACGGCTCACCAAGGCTTCGGGGAATAAACTTCGTACTTCTTCCTCGATTTTCTCAGTACCATAACCCAACAAGGCTAGGTCTTCCGATTCGCAGGATGGGCATTTGCGAGGGAGCACCTGCTCAAAACCACAGTAATGGCAGGTGAGTTTCTGATGGTATTTATGATAGGTAAGCGAAACATCGCAACGCTCGCATTTAGGCACCCAGGCACAGGCTTTGCATTCCAACATCGGAGCATAACCGCGCCGGTTCTGGAACAAAATGGCTTGCCCTTCGTTGGAAATGGCGTCCCCGATCTTAGTGGTCAACAATGGAGAGAACAACGTCTTCATGATTTTCTTCCGCTTCAACTCCTTGGTATTCACGGCGATGATTTCAGGCATTTGCATGTCGAAATGCCGAACCTGCAGTTCCACCAGGCCAAACTTTCCGTTCAGGCAGTTTGAATAGGTTTCCAGGCTGGGCGTGGCGGTGCCGAGCAGGGTTTTCGCCCCGTGCAGGGAAGCCAGCACCAAAGCAGCATTGCGGGCGTGGTAGCGGGGAGCCGGATCCTGTTGCTTGTAGCTGGTTTCGTGTTCTTCGTCTACGATGATGAGGCCCAGGTCACGGAAAGGCAGGAAAATGGAGGAACGAACGCCGAGTATGACCTGATAGTCGTCTTCCTGGAGCATCTTTTTCCAGAGTTCTACCCGTTGGGCATCGGGGAATTTGGAATGATAAACGCCCAATTTGCTGCCGAACACCCGCTTCAGTCGATTGGAAAGTTGGGTTGTCAGGGCAATTTCGGGAACTAGATACAGTATCTGTTTTCCCTGAGCGATGCATTCCTTTATAAGGTGGATGAACACTTCTGTCTTCCCGGAAGAAGTCTGACCATGCAAGAGGCAAACCGGCTTTTGAAGTAAGGATGTTCGGATCGAATCCAAGGCTTCCTGTTGTTTGTCGCTGAGTGTTGAAATCGGGGAAACCGCTTCGGTTGATCCCACCAATCGGTCTATGGCAAGGTCAAATACTTCCAGCACGCCTTTGCTTATTAAGCCCAGTAAAACAGCAGTAGAGGCTCCTGCCTTTTCCATCAATTCTTTCTTGCCGACTAGTTCGGGGACTGATTTCCGGAAGAAGTCGGAAAGTTGGAGGTAAATCATCAGGACATCAAGTTGCTTTTTTGCCCGTGTTGATTCATCCATAAAGCCTTTCAACAGCTCCGGATCAAGCAGGTATTTGGCTGTAAGCCGAACATAGGATTTGGTTCGGATCTTGTACGTTTCACGAAGCCCTTCCGAGACAACCAGCGCCCCTTTTTCGACCAATTCCTGCACAACAGGCAACGGATTGGCAATTCCGGTGATGCGACTCAACTCCAGAATGTTCATTTCTTTTCCAGGAATCAAGGTGTGGAGTAAAAGCGTTTCCCGCTCTTTCAAGGGCGTTTCTGCCTCAAAGTCTTCGGTCAGTGAAACCAACGTTTCACTTTCCAGTTTCAACCCGGAGGGCAAGGCCGCTTTCATGACTTCTCCCGGAGCGCATAGGTAATAGCTGGCCAGCCACTGCCAAAACTTTAGCTGGGTTTCACGCAGCATCGGCTGTTCGTCCAGCAGGCTCAAAATGGGCTTTGTCAGGTATTTCTCAGGTGTTTCTCCGTGAATCTTCAAGATGATGGCCGTATAGAGCTTTCGCGCTCCAAGGGGCACAATGACCCTGCAACCCACTTGGGCGAGTGGGACCATCTCTGAAGGTACTGAGTAGGTAAAGGTTTGGTTCAGAGGCAGTGGAAGCAAAACGTCGGCAAAAACCTCCGGCGTTGTCATGGCAATTGAAGATTGGCCCAGAGGGGATAGTGGTCGGAATAGTGCACGTGCTCCACGTTGGTTTCCACGCAACGGATGGCTGGGGTGTGCAAAATATAGTCGATGCGGAACAAAAAGAGGTTTTCGTGAAAGGTATGACCCCAGCCGTTACCCTTTTCCACCCAACAGTCGAGTATGTCCGAACGGATTTTTCGGTAGGTATAGGAACCAGGGACATCGTTGAAATCACCACAAACAACGACTTCATAAGGTGACTCATGAATGGCTTTTGAAACTGCATCGGCCTGGTTTCCACGGATCCGGGTTGATTTACCAACTTTACTGCCCAGCAGACCAGCCACTTTCGTTATTTTGGCCGACTCCCTCTTTTGAATGATCTCGGTATATTGATCCTTTTCTTCCCTATTCAACTTATTGGATTCCAGATGGTTGTTGATCACACGAATCGTATCGTCACCTTTTTTAATGTCATACACCCAAGAAGAATTCGACATACTTTCATATTCAATTCGGTGGAACCGTAAAATGGGGTACTTGGACATGCAAACCACCGAGTAGCGTTCCTCCTTTTCACCGGAAGCAAAATAACGATAGGCTTTCAGTGCCTTTTTTGTTTCTTTTTCGAAACGCCCTTTCAGAATAAAATCAGCACCGACTTCCTGCAGACAGACAATATCCGGATTCAAATCGCGGATATAGGCGATTATAGGATTCAGACTATCGGATGTTTCCTTGCCAGCATGGGTCAGAAATTCAACATTGTAGGAAAGCACCTTAAGTGTTTCTCCCGTCACTTCTTCCTGTTTGAAATGGATCGGGAACCAGGATCGCACAGAATCCAAGGTCAGGAAGAAGCCGAACAAAGATACCAGAATCCAAAGTTTCAGCCGAATGGCCCAATAGAAAACAAAGAAGAGATTGACCAGCGCCAGCAGCGGAAAAGCATAGCCAAGAAATGAAGTAAGAACGGAATGCTCCGGTTTGATCAAATGGATATAGCCGCACAAAATCAACAGCAAAACCACCCCGAAATTGATGGTCACGATGAAGGAATGCAGTATTTTCCAGAAGCCTTTCATGAGCTGTATTATGTATGGTTTCGTCCGTTTTTGCTGGACTCGAAGAGTTGCTGTTTTTCCTGAGCAGTGAGACTGTCGTAACCTGATTTCTTTATTTTATCCAGAATGGTATCCAAGCGATCCATTTCAGCTTTCTTCATATCCCTGTATTCCTGATCGACATCGGGAGCTTTGTTGGTTTTTTCAGATTTGGATCGCTGATAGGTCACTTTCATTTTGGGACGAGGGCGGAAAAGGGTGATGATCCCATCGAGGAACGGATTGATCCACTGGGTGATGTCGATGTTTCGCCTCAGCGTCCATCCGAACACCAATCCTGCCACAGCTCCTCCCAAATGGGCCATGCTACCGCCTGCATTACTACCGTTCAGGCTTAAAACGTCCATGATAACCATGATGATGGCCAGCCATTTCAGCTTGATGGTGCCCAGGATAAACAAAGAAACAGGTTCGTCTGGACGGTAAAACGCCACCGCGATACCCAAGGCAAGAATGGAGGCGGAAGCACCCATCAAGCTAGCATTCACACCTTCAAATGCAGGCAGTAAATTATAGAACAATGCAAAAAATAGCGCACCGAAAAGTCCGCCGATGATGTACAGCCCGCCAAGCTGCCTGGGGCTGAACCAACGCAGGAACATGCCGCCGAAGAAATACAGCCACAACATGTTGAACAGGATGTGCATCAAATCCAAATGAACAAACATATAGGTGAATGCTGTCCAGGGAGTTACAATAAACTGTAGAAAAGAAGAGGGCATTTCGAGAAAATGCATGAACCCGTCCCCTTCCACTTTGAACAGGCTCAGCAGAACCAATGTCAACCTTAACACCAGAAAAATGCCAGTATTGATAAAAATAAGCCTGGTGACTATGGTCCCCTGTTGAAATTTTGATGCGATGTTATCCCATAAAGAAGCCATTGCCTATCCCTTTCTTTTTCCAATAACGAATTAAAAAATAACCGAACAGCATGCCCCCGAGGTGGGCGAAATGGGCCACATTGTCACCCGAGAAACGGGATATTCCGGAGAAGAGTTCCAGCAGTCCATAACCGATGACCATGTATTTGGCCTTGATCGGAATTGGAATGAACATCAGGTACAAAGGTGTATTGGGGAAGAGCATGCCGAATCCGAGCAGGATGCCGAACACACTTCCGGAAGCTCCTACCGTGATCATATTCGGGTTGCTCAAAATCATATCCTTCGCCTGCAGAGCAGCCTCCGGGCTGAAAACGTAACCAGGTGTCACCTGCAGGTATTTCAGGAAAGGAGTCATGTCCGGATTGGTCGCGAAATGGGAAGCCGCTTCCAGCATCGGCCTTAGTTCGATGTACCAGGTTAGTTCCTGCATCAATGCTGCACCGATGCCGGTCACCATATAAAACAGCAGGAAACGTTTGGGCCCCCAAACCTGCTCCAGAACCCGGCCAAACATAAAGACACCGAACATGTTGAAAAACACGTGCGCCGGATTGAGCGGATCGTGCATGAACATATAGGTGATGACCTGACTGAGATTAAAATGGGAAGAGCCGACATAATGCAAACCGAGATAATGCTCGAGTTGAATGTCTAAGCTACGCAGGGCAAATGTTGCCACCCACATCAGGGCATTGATGATGATCAAATTTTTAGTGACCGTCGGAACGGAGGACATGAACCCGGAAGAAGAACGAAAACCACTCATAGAAAGGATTTAGTTTGTAAGGGAAAGCCGATGGAACCTACCTTCCGACTGAGACAAAGGTATAAAAATCGGTGCATACCGACTATATTTTGACGCATTTTAATAAAAAATGAGTCTTAACGTGTTTTTTTCTTCATTTTTTCTTGCAATAATGAAATTTAAGCATACTTTTGCTTCGGTGTTCTCAAAATTAACACCCTATCAACCTTTGCATCAACCCCTTTTGTTAAACTTTATATTCAAAACGTACTATGAACAAAGCAGAACTTATCAGTGCCATTGCCGACAAATCCGGCTTGAGCAAAGTGGACTCCAAAAAAGCCCTGGACGCATTCTTGGGTAGTGTAGCCGAAACGTTGAAAGCTGGCGATAAAATTGCGCTGGTTGGATTCGGAACATTTTCCGTTGTTAATAAAGCCGCACGTACCGGTATTAACCCCGCTACCAAACAACCCATCACCATTGCTGCCAAAAAGGTTGTTAAATTCAAAGCTGGTGCTGAATTGGCCGGTCAGATTTAAAATCTTTTTACGACACTATAAAAAAAGCTGCCCCTGCGGGTAGCTTTTTTTTGTGTCTTTTTTGCCGTAACTTTGCGGCTCGCTAACCAATCACTACATGACCATCAGCCAACTTCTTGAGAAAAAAGCCCTACAGGCCATTGAAACCCTCTACGGCCAGACCGTGGACGTTTCCCAGATTCAATTACAACCTACCAAAAAAGAATTCGAAGGGGACCTTACACTGGTGACATTTCCTTTGCTGCGCGTTTCCAAAAAGAAACCGGAAGAAACGGGTGAGGAGTTGGGCAAATGGTTGGTTGAAAACACGCCTGAACTGAGTAATTTCAACGTTATCAAAGGCTTCCTCAACCTGACCGTTTCTCCTGCTTATTGGCTGAACGAATTGGTATTGGCAGCCGCCACACCCGATTTCGGCATCACGAAAGCTGGTGCCGATTCACCGCTGGTAATGGTGGAATACTCCTCGCCGAATACAAACAAACCTTTGCACCTTGGCCATGTCCGCAACAATTTGTTGGGTTTCAGCCTTTGTCGAATCCTCGAAGCCAACGGCAACAAGGTGGTGAAAACCAACATCGTGAACGACCGAGGTGTCCACATTTGCAAATCGATGCTGGCTTGGAAAAAATACGGTAACGGCGAAACCCCGGCTTCTTCCGGCAAAAAAGGAGACCATTTGGTTGGTGATTATTATGTTGCTTTCAACCAGCATTATTTGGAAGAATTGGCTGAACTGCAGGCTAAAGGCATGACCAAAGAGCAATCGGAAGCGGCTTCCACCCTGATGGCTGAAACGCGTGAGTTGTTACTGGCCTGGGAAGCGGGCGACCCCGAAGTACGTCGGCTTTGGGAAACCATGAACGGCTGGGTGTATGCCGGTTTTGATGAAACATATAAGAAATTGGGCGTCAGTTTCGACAAAATATATTACGAATCCGAAACGTACCTACTTGGTAAAGATGTGGTTTTGGACGGACTTGAAAAAGGCATCTTTTACCGCCAGGAAGACGGTTCGGTCTGGGCAGACCTTACTGAAGACGGGCTGGACCAGAAAGTCTTGCTCCGTGGTGACGGAACGTCGGTCTACATGACCCAGGACATAGGCACGGCCAGCCTACGTTACAGCGAATACCCCATCGACAAGATGGTTTATGTGGTAGGAAACGAACAGAATTACCATTTCCAGGTACTTTCCATTCTGCTCGACAAAGTCGGTTTCTCCTGGGGCAAGGACCTGGTCCATTTCTCCTACGGCATGGTGGAACTGCCCGAAGGCAAGATGAAATCGCGCGAAGGTACGGTGGTGGACGCAGACGATCTGGTAGATGAAATGGTGGGAACCGCCCGTGACACCTCCCGCGAACTGGGTAAACTGGACGGCCTGACGGAAGCAGAAGCCGAGGACATTGCCGATATGGTCGGTATGGGTGCCCTGAAATACTTCATTCTGAAAGTAGATCCGCGCAAGAACATGACCTTCAACCCCAAGGAATCCATCGACTTTAACGGGAACACCGGTCCGTTCATCCAATACACCCACGCCCGCATCAAATCGGTGCTTCGCAAGGCTGAAGAACAAGATTTGAAAGCAGAAGCGACAATAGCTGTTGCCCAGAGCCTTTCCGACAAGGAATTATACCTGATCCAACTCATCGACAGTTTCCCCGAAACGGTAAAAGATGCAGCTGAAGGCTTCAGCCCAGCCATCATCGCCAATTACATCTACGAACTGGCCAAGGAATTCAACCAATTCTACCACGAATACACCATTCTGAAGGAAACCGACGAGGCCCTTCGCAGTTTCCGCCTGCTGCTGGCTTCCACCACAGGCAAGGTGATCCGCACTGGCATGGACTTGCTCGGCGTTCGGGTTCCTGACCGCATGTAATTGAACCTCACTTAATAACACTACCCAAATGAAAATCACCTTTCACGGCGCAGCACGTACTGTCACCGGCTCCAAGCACCTCATCACATTGAACAACGGCAAGAAACTCCTGCTGGATTGCGGCATGTTCCAAGGCATGGGCAAAGAAACCTACCCGTTGAACAGGGAATTCGGCTTCGATGCGCGGGAAGTGGATTATATGATTCTGTCGCATGCGCACATCGACCATTCAGGGCTCATTCCGATGCTCGTGAAATATGGTTACACAGGCAAAATTTTCGGAACGGAGGCTACGCTAGACCTCACAGCCATTCTGCTAAAGGATTCAGCACATATTCAAGAAGCGGACAGCAAGTTCGTCAACAAGAAGCGTTTCGCCGAAGGCCGCGAACTCGTGGAACCCCTTTACACAACGGACGACGTGGAAGATGCCATTCTTCAGTTTGAACCTGTGCCTTATGAAACGCCCTTCACCATTGATGAGGACATTGAGTTGGAATTGTTCGATGGAGGCCACATCATCGGAAGTGCGACGGTTTTTTTAAAAATCATAGAAGATGGGAAACTCACCCGAATAGGTTTCAGCGGAGACGTAGGTCGGTATAACGACCCCATTCTGAAATCGCCGCAGGCATTCCCTCAGGTGGACTACATGCTCATCGAATCCACGTATGGCAACCGTTTGCACGACAAAATTGAAGAAACGCCGGAGCATTTGCGGGAACTTATTGTGGAAACCTGTATCAACAAACGCGGCAAACTGATCATTCCTGCTTTCAGTGTTGGCCGAACCCAGGAATTGCTGTATGTGTTGAACGAACTGGAGCTGAACAACCGGCTTCCGAACGTCAGGTACTACGTGGACAGCCCGCTCTCCTTAGCCGCCACCAATGTGGTGAAAAAGCACCCAGAATGCTTCAACAGTGCCATCCAAAAAATCATGAAGTTCGACAATGACCCTTTCGCATTTCGTGGCCTTCACTTTATCGAAGACAAACGGGAATCTCAGGCACTCAACGACATACAAGACCCTTGCGTCATCATGTCCGCTTCTGGCATGGCTGAAGCCGGCCGTGTAAAACACCACATTGCCAACAGCATCGGCAATCCAAAAAATACCATCCTGATGGTGGGTTACTGCGCAAAAAACACCTTAGGCGCCAGGCTGAAGGAACATCCGTCTGAGGTCAACATTTTCGGCACCATGTTCCGAGTGCGGGCGGACATCCGTCAGATTGAATCCATGTCAGCACACGCCGATTACAATGATCTTTGCCAATATTTGTCTACGCTTGAACCCGACAAAGTGAAACGTGTTTTCGTCGTACATGGTGAACCTGACGCCCAAGATTCCTTCCGCGAAAAGCTGATCCGAAAGGGCTTTCGGGACGTGGTCATTCCGGAACCGCACGAAACGTTTAGTCTATAACAAAACATTTAACCCCAAGGCAAGCCCTAGACCCTGATTCTGTCCCAAGGGGGGATTTACCCGAAGTGATTAAACTTTTTGATTGAAAGGCATTCTAATTATCATTGCATGCTTTTCAATAGGTTTTCCATTTGGTATCAAGTTTTATGAATGTTCGATCACTTACCTTGCTATTCGTAGCTTTCCTGTTTTCCTGTATCCCACTTTTTGCAGCTCCCGACCCAGTACCAACCGGTACCGTGGGCGGAAAACTCCTTGACCAGGAATCCAAATCTCCCCTGGACAATGTGACTGTTTTCATCTATCAAGGTGCCAGTGCAAAACCTTTTAAGGTCGCCAATACCGACGAAAAGGGCGTTTTCATATTCAGCGACGTCCTTCCTGGCGAATATCGGGTGGAAGCAGGTTTTTTGGGCTATCTGCCCTTCGAAGAAGTAATTCAGGTCCTGGCCAATCAACAAACCCATCTTGGTGAAATTCCATTGAAAACCGATTCCAAAATGCTGAAAATGGTGGAAGTGACCGGTTTGCGTTCGACCATGAAACTGGAAGTGGACAAACGAGTTTTCTCTGTGGACCAGTCTGTTGCAGCTGCAGGTGCGAGTACCAGCGACATCCTGAAAAACCTCCCTTCGGTGGAAGTGGATGCAGAGGGAACGGTGTCTCTGCGCAACAGTACCAACGTCATCATCTGGATCAACGGGAAACCCTCCGGTTTGACTTCCGACAACCAGGCGCAGGTACTGGAACAAATGCCTGCCGAAAGCATCGACCGCATTGAGGTGATAACCAACCCTTCTGCCAAATACAGTGCCGAAGGTTCTGCAGGCATTATCAACATTATCCTGAAAAAGGACCGAAAAGCAGGCTATTACGGGAGTTTGCGCGCAGGCGTCAGTTCGCCGCTCGGCTACAATTTTGGAGGAAACTACAATTATTCTTCGCCGAAATGGGATTTGTATGCCAATCTTGGAACACGTGCCGATGTGCGAGAAGGCAGCGGCAGCACCAACCGTACCACCTACACCTCGCCCACCAGTATCGATCCAAAAGAATACATGAATTCGCTGACCCAACGCGACATGTCCCGCGGTGGTTTGTTTTTCCGTGCCGGTGCCGATTACCACTTCAACGATAAACATACGCTCAGCCTCAGCGGTTTTGGCATGAACGGGAACAGGGATTCCGAAAGTTCCATTCAGTATAATTACTTTGACAACATGAAGCAACTGTACTCAAAGCGTCAACGTAATTCGGTTGAAAACGGCGGTCACAACAACTACGAGATGGAGCTCGACTACCAATGGGAAATCGCGCCGGAGCACAACCTGCATGCCATCTTTTCTGCAGGTACGGGAGGTTCACCTCAAACCAGCAACTTCACCCAAACTGACTTCAACAGTAGCAATATAGAGACCGGCAGCCTGAGACAAGACGGCAGTGGCTCCGAATACGAAGACGAAATGGATTTCCAACTGGATTATTCTCGGAAGTTTTCGGATAAATGGAAGCTGGAAGCCGGCTGGAAATCGTCCATGGAAAGTCGCCTTGGTGACGACATGATTCGGAATCTGAACGGTTCCAACTGGATTACGAATTCTAAAAACCTGTTTGATTACACCGAACAGATCCATGCCGCTTACGGGACGCTTACTGGTAAACTCACCCAAAAATTGGGTTACCAGCTGGGATTACGGGCAGAGCAGACCTTCGTGAATTTCAATTCGACCAATCAGCTTACAAACGCTGTTGATCCTCATGAAAAAAATTACTTGAAGCTCTTCCCGACCATTTTCGCCAATTATACGTTTTCTGAAGGAACAGACCTGCAGCTAAATTACAGCCGCCGCATCAACCGTCCCCATGGCCATTCGTTAAACCCGTTTGTAAACATTTCCGACTCCTCCAATATTTGGGTGGGAAATCCCGACCTGAATCCGGAATACTCCAATAATTTCGAGATAAACTTCCTGAAAACCTGGACGGAACATACGCTTTCTGCAGCCCTGTATCACCGCATCAGCGAACAAGTCATTCAGGATATCCGCTACCTGGATAACGGAGTGATGAAGCAAACGCCCGAAAACGTGACCAATTCCACTTCATCCGGTTTGGAACTTGTGGCCAAAGACAAATTGTTCAAAATCCTGGAAACGACCACCACGCTGAACCTTTATCAGCAAACCATGGATGCATTCACTTATCGTGGAGAAACGTACAACGGAACCAACGGATTTTCCTGGAATGTTCGGATGAACGGACAAATCCTGTTGCCGCTGGGAATGATGGGGCAGGTTTCTGCCTTCTATTCCGCCCCCAGAATTGTAGCCCAAGGTGAAATGAAAGCTGCCTATTCGCTGGATTTGGGACTTCGCAAAAGCTTTTGGGACCGGAACTTGCAAGTATCTCTTAACGGACAAAACCTGCTGAACTCCTTCAAGTTTGAAAACACCACAAGCGGCCCGGGATTCTCACAAGTCACTTCCAATCAGTTTTTTAGCAGAACCATTCGGCTGAATGTCACTTGGAACTTCGGGAATCTGAAGCCTAAGGAGAAAGAAGGCAAGGGCAACGATCAAGAAAACTCAGGCGGGGGGGAAGGCGATTTTTAAGCTTTCTGCAAGAATAATCTAAAATATGTGGAAAGATGTTTCAAAAGAGCACTAAGGTCAAGGCGCTGCTTATGAGACATCAGTAGTGTATAAAGATGCACAAATAGGCTGTTTGTGAGTAATTTCCTTGCGAAAACAAAGGTTTTTATGTTCCTTTGTAGTATCCAATCAGACTTCTAATTTTATCCTCAATAGAAAATTATGTCAGATACTGCTAAAATGACTTCGCTTGAAAAAGTGGTCATTCGCTTTTCAGGCGATTCTGGTGATGGCATGCAACTTACCGGCAGCCTTTTTTCGAACCTTTCCGCCATTTATGGAAATGAAATCGCCACGTTTCCGGACTTTCCTTCCGAAATCCGAGCGCCGCAAGGCACCACAAGCGGCGTTTCAGGCTATCAGGTGCATGTAGGCGCCACAAAAATTTATACTCCTGGTGATTTGGCTGATGTGCTTATCGCCATGAACCCGGCAGCACTTAAAGTCAATAAGAGGAACATCAAACCCAACGCAATCGTTATCGTCGACGAAGATGCTTTTGACAAGGCGGGTATGAACAAAGCCCATTTTAAAACGGAGAATCCCTTTCAGGAACTGGGTATGACAGGCATCCAGTTGATTTCCGCTCCCATTTCCACCATGGTGAAAGCCAGCCTTTCCGAAAGTGAAATGGACAACAAGAGCATTCTTCGCAGCAAGAACATGTTTGCACTGGGTCTGCTCTGCTGGCTGTTCAACATCCCTGTCGATACAGCCATGCATTTGTTGGAAAATAAATTCAAAAAGAAACCCGCCATCCTGAGCGCCAACCTCAAGGTCTTGGTGGATGGCTACAATTTCGGGCACAACACCCACGCCAGTGTCTCCACCTACCACATCGATGCCACCGATATGCCCAAGGGCACGTACACCGATGTAAAAGGCAACCAAGCAACTGCTTACGGCCTCATTGCCGCTTCTGAAAAATCGGGATTGCCTCTTTTCCTGGGAAGTTACCCCATCACACCAGCCACCGAAATATTGCAGGAGCTTGCAGCCCGCAAAGATATGGGTGTAAAAACCATTCAAGCCGAAGATGAAATTGCCGGTGTTTGCACCGCCATTGGTGCCAGCTTTGCGGGTCATCTTGCGGCCACCTCCACCTCCGGTCCAGGCCTCGCACTGAAAAGTGAAGCCATCGGTTTAGCCGTTATGGCAGAACTTCCGCTGGTGGTTGTTGACGTTCAGCGTGGAGGCCCTTCCACCGGCCTTCCCACCAAAACCGAACAATCCGACTTATATCAAGCTCTTTACGGACGCAACGGCGAAAGCCCATTGGTGGTCATGGCTGCCAGCACTCCTGCCAATTGTTTCGATTACGCATACATGGCTTCCAAGCTAGCCGTAGAGCATATGACACCCGTTATTTTACTCACAGACGGTTTTTTGGCCAACGGCTCTTCTGCCTGGCGCCTGCCTGATATCAACAACTATCCGCCCATTGTGCCGCCGTTTGTACACGCCGACATGCAGGAAACCTGGAAACCCTATTTCCGGAACAAGGATAACGGCGCCCGTTACTGGGCCATACCCGGCATGGAAGGCTTCGAACACCGCATTGGCGGTCTTGAAAAAGACCACTGCACGTCAGCCATTTCCACTGATGCCAAAAACCACCAACGCATGACCGACCTGCGTCAGGCCAAAATCGACCGAATCGCCGACGTCATTCCCACTCTTGATGTTCAAGGCGCTCAGGATGCCGATTTGCTGCTTGTCGGCTGGGGCGGAACCTTCGGGCATCTGTATTCGGCCGTTGAAGAACTCAATGCTGAAGGCTTCAAAATCGCACTTGCCCACTTCAACTACATCAGCCCCCTGCCTCGCAATGCCGAAGAAGTATTGAAACGCTTCCCAAAAGTGCTGGTTTGTGAGCTCAACATGGGTCAGTTTGCCGGCTATCTTCGCGCCAAAATCGCAGGAATCGCTCCGCTTCAGTTCAACAAAGTGGAAGGTCAACCCTTTATGGTAGAAGAAGTCAAGGATTATGTCAAATCAATTATCAACGCATAAATGATGGAAAACAAACTATATACCCCAGCTGAATTCAAAAGTGACCAGGAAGTACGTTGGTGCCCTGGCTGCGGAGATTACGCCATCCTGAACAGCATTCAGAAAGCCATGGCCGAACTGGGTGTGGCGCCGCACATGACTTCCGTCATTTCCGGCATCGGTTGCTCCAGCCGTCTGCCTTATTACATCAATTCCTACGGCATGCATACCATTCACGGTCGTGCCGCAGCCATTGCCACCGGAGTTAAAACTGCCAATCCTGAACTCATGGTTTGGATGGTAACTGGTGACGGCGACTGTTTGGCCATCGGAGGAAATCATTTCATCCATGCAGTTCGTCGCAACGTGAACATAAACATCATACTCGTCAATAACGAAATCTACGGTTTGACCAAGGGACAGTATTCACCAACCTCCAAAATGGGTTTTGTATCCAAGACTTCACCTTTCGGCACAGTCGAAGAGCCATTTCGTCCTGCACAGCTCACGTTCGGCGCACGCGGCGACTTCTTTGCACGTACCCTTGACGTCGATTTGAAGACTTCTCAGGAAGTCATGCTGGCCGCTGCCAGGCATCAAGGTTGCTCTGTGGTGGAAGCCCTGACCAACTGCGTCATATTCAACGACGGAACCCACAAGAGCCTTTCCGATAAAGATTTCCGCGCCGATCGCACCGTCGTGCTTCGCCACGGTCAACCCATGATCTACGGAAAGAACCAGGATAAAGGCCTCATCATTGACGGCTTCGACCTGAAAGCAGTCACCATCGGTGAAAACGGGATAACTGAAAAAGACATTCTGGTACATGATGCTCATTGTGAGGACCGCACACTGCATTTCAAACTCGGCAACATGACCGGACTCGATCTTCCAAAAGCAATGGGCGTCATCCGCGATGTAGAAGCCTCCGTCTACGATCAGGCCCTTGCCAAACAGGTTTCGGACGCCCAAACCAAATCACCCAACCGCAAACTTGGAGATTTCCTGAAAACATTGGAGACGTGGGAAATTAAATAATTCTTTAAAGAGCATATTGATAGAAATCATTCTAATTTTTCTATGTAAATTTGTTATTCCATTTTGAAAAATTGCTCATCATCTCTACCATTGGAAGTAAAGAACAGATTGTACATATGTTGTAACAACAGAATAATCTTTGTATAATGATCAACATTTCTATTGTACTCTACAATGCACCACGCATTCAAGTACAGTTATTAATTAACTCTTTGACCGTCAACCCACATCTCAACAAAATATATCTGATTGACAATTCTGAAACAGAAACAACAGACTATAAAGGGGATCATCTTCATTACATTTTTGTTGGAAAAAATATAGGATTTGGAGCCGGGCACAATATTGCCATGCGAGAATCCTTAAAAGATCAAGTCGTTTATCATTTAGTAATCAATTACGACTTAAAGATTGAAGCGAATATTATTGATCGGCTTATTGCGAAAATGGAAGAAGACAAGTCCATTGGCATTATCATGCCTAAAGTCTTGAATGAGGATCATTCGGTTCAACTTTCACCAAAATTACTGCCAACTCCATTTTATGTCTTATTCAGTTCTTTCAAACCCTTTCGAAAACTCTTCAGAAAGATGTACGAAGACTACACCATGAAAAACTATCTGGATATAACATGGAATCTGCCCATCATTACAGGCTGTTTCAGTCTGTTCCGCGTAAGTGTTTTATCAGAAATTGGTTTATACGATGAGCGGTTTTTCATGTATTTTGAAGACGACGACATATCCAGAAGGATACATTGCAGATACAAAACCGTCTATTTTCCTGAAGTAACCATTGAACACGCGCATCAAAGAGGAGCGGCCAAAAACATCCAGCTTTTTGTCATTTTCGGTACTTCTGCCATCCGATATTTTAACAAACATGGTTGGATTTTTGATTGGGAAAGATACCGTATCAATAGAAATATTCTTAAAATCGCCAAAATGAAAACCAACGAAAAGATATCTACCATGTCACATAAGAAAATGGTCGATTAAAACCTTTATTTTTCATCTGTTTTAGCCCTTAAAAACCGGTAAAAAACAGACACACATACGAAACGGCCCTATTTACCGTTAACATATGTAACGTTAACGAACCGGTCAGATGCAAAAAAAAATAGTTATTTCAGCAATCAATATATTTCAAGGGGGAGCCCTTTCCGTTCTGGAAGATTGCTTAAATATTCTGATTTCAGATTACTCTGATTCATACGAAATCATCGTTTTTGTCCATGACAAACGCAATTTCAACTCAGAAAAACTGACACTTATAGAATTACCCAAATCCAGGAAATGCTATCTGTATAGACTCTATTACGAATATATCTGGTTTTTTTTTCAGTCAAGAAAAATAAAACCTAATTTATGGTTTTCTTTTCATGACATTACGCCAAATGTAAAAGCCGGTATCAGAGCGGTCTATTGCCACAATGCGAGTCCATTTTATAAACTTTCCTGGAGAGAATTCACCATGGAACCGAAGCTGGGCTTTTTTAACGTTTTCTATAAATATCTTTACCGAATCAATACCACAAAAAATGACTTTATTGTTGTTCAACAAGACTGGATACGAAAAGAATTCAAAAAGAAGCTAAATACTGTATCGGAAATAATTGTGGCCAATCCAGAAGTCAGTCTTCCTGATATTAAAGCACCAGACTCTGCCTATGATGACAGAAAACGGTTCTTCTTTCCTACTTTTCCAAGAGTTTTCAAAAATATTGAATGTGTTTGCGAAGCTGCAATGTTATTGAACAAAAAAAACTACGACTTTGAATTGTGCATTACTATTTCAGGCCAAGAAAATCCATATTCCAAAAAAATAGTAAGTCGTTATGGGGCTGTGAAAAACATTAAATTTATCGGGCCCTTGAAAAGGAATCAAGTCCTCGATATCTTGGCAAAGTCAGAAGCCTTGGTTTTTCCATCAAAACTTGAATCTTGGGGTTTGCCTCTTTCTGAAGCGAAAATATTTGACAGAATCATTCTGGTCTCGGATTTACCATATGCACATGAAACCGTTGGAGAATATACAAAAGTATCTTTTTTCAACCCCGAAGATGCTTTACAGTTAGCAGGCCTAATGGAAAATGTATTGAAGAAGAACATACAATTTGATGGGAACAGTGTAGTAGAAATTGATTCTCCTTACGCCAGAAACTGGAATGAGATTTTTCTTTATCTCCTGAAAGCAGATCACAATGCATAAAAAATATAATAAAATAGAAACGTACGGCCTTCTGGGGGTTATAAAGATGCTTTGGTCCCTCCTATACACCAAAATGTTCTTCCCAGATGCCCGGATCATACGCCTCCCTATAGATATCAGAGGTAAAAAATTCATCCATTTTGGGAAAAACTTGACAACCGGCATAGGCTGCAGAATAGAGGCCATTCCTTTTTTTTCCAAGAAAACAATGATTCGATTTGGCAAGGATATTGAAATAAATGACTATGTACATATCGCCGCCATTTCATCTGTAATAATTGGTGATAATGTGCTCATAGCGAGCAAAGTCTTTATTTCCGATATTGGACATGGCACTTACAGTGGAAATGTTCAGCACGATTATCCAGACATTCCTCCCAGAGATCGTCCGTTGACGGCCAAAGCTGTTGTGATAGAAGATAATGTGTGGATTGGAGAATCGGTTTCCATTTTGCCAGGTGTTATCATTGGAAAAGGGACAATCGTCGGAGCCAACTCCGTAGTCTCCAAATCTCTGCCGCCTTATGTAATTGCAGTAGGAGCCCCTGCAAAGCCAATTAAGAAATATAATCAGATCACCCAAAAATGGGAAGCGATACCTGACTAAAGTTTTGGGGGGGCTGATTGTATCAATTGATATTATATCGTATTTTTGCGCATCTTAATTTACCTTGAATAATTAAGATGAGTGCTCTTTTGGATTTTGTCCGAACTGAAAAGTGGAATATATAATATATTGAAAAAGAAATACATAGCAGAAATGCTATCATTAATAATTTACGTATGAAATTTAAATTGAGATGAAGAGACTCTTTATTGCTTTAATTTCCCTGGTGATGGTGGGCTTTCTGAACGCTCAGAACCTTAACAGCCTTACTCCTGAGCAACTCGAGATGTATAAGAAATACAAAGGAGGCCAAACTACAAGCACAAATAACGGGACATCTGCAACTCAGGAAACTGAAAATCCGGAACGAACGACAACTGATGAAACGATTCAGCCAAAAAAAGAGAAAAAGGATCTTCAAATCTTGGAACTGGATTCACTGGACATGAAAGTTCTGGAGGAACTTCAGGCTGCCAGAGCCAAAATACTGGCCAAAAACAGGCCTGTAATACCGGAAGTTTTTGGAACAAACCTTTTTAAGGACCAAAAGTTGACTTTCGAACCAAAACTAAATATACCGACGCCCACGAACTACATTTTAGGGACCAACGATGAACTGATTATTGATATTTCAGGTCTTTATGAAGCCAATTATCGTTTGAAAGTTTCACCTGATGGTACTGTACGTATACCTGCTATCGGATTGGTCAAAGTCAGTGGGCAAACGATTGAAGTCGCTTCGTCAAATATAAGGAACCGCATGTCAAAAGTCTATTCGGGGGTAAGTTCCGGTGAAACACATATCAACATTTCACTCGGAAATATCCGAAGCATCCGAATTACAGTAGTCGGTGAAGCAGCTCACCCGGGATCCTATACCCTGCCATCTCTTGCAACTGCATTCAATGCACTTTATGCCTGTGGTGGACCCGGCGAAATGGGTTCCATGCGCGACATTAAGGTTATCAGACGTGGCAAGGTCCTTGCAAATATAGATATGTACCGGTTTTTAGTGGATGGTATTGCTACTGACAACATCGCACTTCAAGATGAAGATGTCGTAAAAATTGAGCCCTACCAAAAACGGATTACTTTCACCGGTGCCATCAAACATATTGCCATTTTTGAAGCATTACCAGGCGAAACACTAAAAGATCTGATCCGATTTGCCGGAGGTTTCACCGAAAACGCATCCAAATTTCTAATCACTGCATTTCGTTTGACAGAACGCGAAAAAACGGTGGTGGATGTCAGTGAAGATCAATTTGCAACATTTGAACTGAAATCAGGTGACCAGTTTAACGTGACCACTACATACGACAAGTTTGACAACCGAGTGTACATTACTGGATCCATCATGCGCCCAGGGGCATACGCACTAGAGCCTGGTATGACAATCAAACAACTCGTTACCAAAGCGGACGGGCTAGAGGATGATGCCTATCTGAACATGGCTGTCATTTATCGCCAAATGGAACATTCCATTCCTGAAGTAATCGGCTTCAATTTGGGTGCTATATTGAAAGACAATGCACCGGACCTCCTGCTGCAAAAGAACGACTCAATCAGTGTCAGCAACCTGGTCAATTATCGCGAAGTGGAAACCGTTTCCATCCTGGGGGCTGTCAAGGCACCTGGCATATACAAACTGATGGAAAACATCTCCATCAAGGAATTAGTCTTTAAGGCCAAAGGTTTCACGGAAATGGCTTCCACAGACTCGGTGGAATTGATCCGAATCATCAAAGATCCAAAGAAATTATTGTATACAGATGAAAAAACCAGCGTCATGAAATTTCATCTGGATAAAAACCTGAACTTTAACAATGGTGAAGGGGAGTTTCTGCTTCAGAATGGGGATCAGGTCATTGTACGAACCATTCCAGGTTACGAAGAAATCCGCATGGTCAAGGTTGAAGGAGAAGTCATTCAGCCAGGCACCTATAACATACTAAACAAAACAGAACGCTTGTCCGATTTGCTGAAACGTGCCGGGGGGCTTACCAAATATGCCTATCCTGTCGGAGCTTATTTGATCCGTACCGAAAAGACCAGTGGTGTCGAAGGTATTCTGAAACAAAAAATGGTTGACAACGCCAAGCGGCAATTGCAAACAAAATCATCTGCCAACATCGATGCGAAATTACTCAAAGAAACAGGGGGAGTTGAAAATCTAAACGAAATGAAAAAAGAGCTTTCAGGTACAAAGTCTGTAGAACAATTGTTGAAAACAGAAGGCATTGTAGGTATCAACCTAAAAGAAATCATGACAGAGCCAGGTTCCAGACAAGATCTTTTCCTGGAAGAAGGTGATATACTTTATGTACCACGCGAACTGCAGACCGTCCGGGTACTGGGCGAAGTCCTGTTTCCGACCTACGTCAGTTACAGCAAGGGCCTGACATTGCGTTATTATATCAGCAATGCCGGGGGCTTTTCAGAACGCGCACAGAAAAACAAGACCTTCGTGCTGTATGCCAACGGTTCTGCCAAAAGTACGAGCAGCTTCCTTGGCTTCAGGTCGTATCCACCAATCAAACCTGGTTCACACATCGTTGTTCCTGAGAAACCGACTGAGCTAAGAGAAAAAATATCGACTGCCGAACTTGTTTCCATCATGAGTTCCATCGCAACAGTCGCTGTACTTGTCATTTCTGTTATTAAATAACCATACAATGATTGAAAAAGCGAATAAGCCAACCGACCTGGAAGTCATACTGACAAAGTCTGCAGAGGTGCTCAAGAAGTCTTGGAAATACTTGCTGAGCAAATGGGTGATCATTGTGATTTTCGGCCTGGGAGGAAGTGCACTGGGATTGGTCGCTTCCCTGATGACGAAACCTGATTACAAAGCACATCTTACATTTGCATTGATTGAAAACACAGGTGGTTCATCGGGTCTTGCCGCATTGGCTTCATCCTTCGGACTTGGCGGGCTTAGTTCCAGCGATGATGCATTCAGCGGAGACAATCTGCTGGAAATCCTAAAATCGCGCTACGCCATTGAACAGACGCTCTTGGCACCTGTCCTTTACAAGGATAAGCACATGAATCTGGTCGAAGTGTACATTCAGACCAATGAGCTGCATAATGCCTGGAAAAAGGCAAAGAACAAAGAACTCAGGACGCTGACTTTTCCCATTGCACAGAAGAGAAAATCATTTACCAGGACTCAGGACAGTGTCCTGCACGTTTTCTATCGGGGTATAATGGAAACAGGTGCCCTGACTGTTGCCAAAAAAGACAAGAAAACAGGTATTGTCAATGTTGATTTCACCAGCAAGGATGAAGTTTTTTCCAAACTTTTCGTAGAAAAACTCATGACAGTTACCTACAAGTTCTACAAGGACACTAGAACGGCTCAAAGCAAAGCCAACATTGAAATGATGGAAGTCACTGCAGATTCCATCAAACAGCTTTATGAATCGGCATTAACAAGGGGTGCATCCTATTCACAACTCAACATCAATGCTGCCATACAGACAGCAGCTGTTCCGCGGATCAAACAAGAAAACAATGCCCAACTCTATGCTGCGGTCTATGCGGAAGTCCTGAAGAACCTTGAAACACTGAAACTGGACCTGGCACGTCAAACACCATTGGTACAGATTATTGACTCGCCCATCCTACCACTTGATAAAGAGCGGCTAGGCAAAGCAAAAGGCATGGTCATCGGCGGGATGATCGGGGGTTTCTTAATTGTAATTTACCTTTTGACAAGCCTTTACTTGCAGGGCCTTTTCATAAAAAAAGAAAATTGAAATGAAAACAGCACTAATTACTGGAATTACCGGGCAGGACGGAGCCTATTTGGCCGAACTACTGCTGAGTAAAGGGTATGAAGTCCATGGTGTCAAGCGGAGAAGTTCTTTGCTGAATACAGGAAGAATTGATCATTTATATAAGGATCCTTTACTGGAAAAAACCAACATGTACCTCCACCACGGAGATATGACCGATTCAGCCAATATGATTCGCTTGGTACAGGAAGTACAGCCTGATGAGATATACAATCTGGCGGCCATGAGCCATGTACACGTCAGCTTCGAAGTTGCCGAATATACTGGAAATGCAGATGGATTGGGTACACTTCGGCTACTCGAAGCAGTAAGGATGCTGAATCTTGTTGACAAAACCCGAATTTATCAGGCGTCCACCAGTGAGCTTTACGGCAAAGTGCGTGAAACCCCGCAGAACGAGGATACGCCCTTTTACCCCAGAAGTCCATACGCAGTAGCCAAACAATATGCGTACTGGATCACTGTAAACTACCGGGAAGCCTACAACATGTTTGCCTGCAACGGTATTCTGTTCAATCATGAAAGCCCGGTTCGGGGAGAAACCTTTGTGACCAGGAAAATCACAAGAGCTGTCGCAAAAATTGCCTTGGGTATGCAAAAAAATCTTTTCCTTGGCAACCTATCCTCTAAGCGCGACTGGGGGCATGCCAAAGATTATGTGGATGCCATGTGGAGGGTCCTTCAGTATGATAAGCCTGAAGACTTCGTCATTGCCACCGGTAAAACGACTGAAGTGCGTGAGTTCGTTCGACTTGCCTTTCGTGAAATAGGTGTTGAACTGGAATTCAAAGGTGAAGGTGCTGACGAAAAGGGCTACGTCGCCTCCTGCATCAATTCTGAATGTCAATTGAAACCAGGTGATATGGTGGTTGGAGTTGATCCCTATTATTTCCGTCCGACCGAAGTAGACCTTTTGTTGGGTGATGCCACAAAAGCCAGAACCTTGCTGGGGTGGACTCCTAAATATTCCGTAGAGGAACTTGTCAAGGAAATGGTTGAATCGGATATCCATTTGTTCCGGGGAGAAAAACTCCTGATGGACAATGGGTATAAAACAAAAAACTATTTTTGATTAAACTTACATGGGAAATCGGAATGGAGGCCTTGTAAAGTCCACACTACTCATCACCTTTTGCTCCATTTTGGGTATTGCAATCAGCTTTATATCACAGTTGATCATTGCTTACTTTTTCGGCGCAAAATTTGAACGGGATTCTTATTTCGTAGCCAGTACTATTCCAACCTATCTGTCGGCTATTATCGTCGGTTCCATCGGTATGGTTTTTTTGCCCAAAGTAGTGAAAATCCAAAACGACAGCCCAGAGGAACTGACGCGTTTTCTAAGTACGGTTTTCTGGGGTATTACAACGGCTTCAGCTTTAATTGCGCTCATTTGCCTCATTTTTTCGAAAAACATTCTTGAATTCGTAGCGAGTGGGTTTAACGATGAGCAAACTATTTTTACCTCGAAGATCCTTTTCATCATCATTCCTGCGTTTGTCTTTACCATCCTCAGCAATTTGCTAAGTTCGTTGTATCAGATTCAGAACCGCTTCCTGTATCCTGCGTTTGCACCTATACTAACTTCTGCGATTAGTTTATTGTTTGTCGTGTTATTAAGCAAATCCATGGGAATAATGGGTCTGGCCTGGGGGTTCCTCGTTGGCTCAGTTTTAGCTTTTGTGTATTTGCTGCCCATTTTAAGAACGTATAAAATTCGCTTCACCCTTCAATTCAAAGACCCTGAGTTCCTGACGTTCGTCCGGACGTTCTTACCGCTGCTTATCACTGGTATCGTGTTCCGTTCCACCAGCATTTTTGAGCGCTCCATTGCTTCCGGCCTGGAGGAAGGGAGCATCTCGTTCCTTGGTTATGCCAGCCAGATTCTGTTGATCATGGCAACCCTTACCGCGAATGGCATTGGCGTCAGTATTTATCCGACTCTTTCAAGGTTATGGGCTGAGAACAAAAAATCAGAGTTCAATGTTTTTTTTACCAAAATCATACGGATCCTATTACTGATTTCCATTCCCATTTCGATAGTCATCATTTTTTATGGAGAGGCTTTTGTCAAGATCCTATTTGAAAGAGGCGCTTTCGATCATAACGTGACGCTGGCAGTAAGCCAGGCATTGGCCTGGTCCATGGGGGCATTCATTTTTCAGGGCTTGGGTAATGTCGTGACAAAAATATTCTACATCTCTTCCAGAACCACAGCCATTTCAATCATAGCAAGTATTGAACTCTTGCTCTATATATCGCTCGGGTATATTCTGTCGACACATGTTTCATTTGTTGGTTTATCCATAGCGTTGTCCGTCTCTAGCATGTTGAACATTTTATTGTCCATCGTTTACATACATAAGAGACTAATTCCGATGAAGTTGGGCTCTCTGGCCTTTGATTTGATCAAGATTCTGCTAGCCAGCGGGATAAGCCTTCTGGTGGTCTACTTAACCTACAATTGTATAGCGGGCATTTCGGGTTTCGCTTATTTGATTGTATGTTTGCTGTTGGGAGGAGTCACATTCTATATTGGTGGTATTTTCCTGAAAATTGAAGAGCTCCTTTTTCTAAAAGAAAAATTAGCTAAACTATTAATCCACAAATAAATACACGATCATGTTTGAAGAAATCAAATACAACGACGAAATTCTGGCCATCATTGTACGCAATGATTTTTCGAAAGAGGGCATCGCATTTTTTACACCGAACGATTTCTCACAACAATTGGCCTATATGAAACATCCGGAAGGCAAAATAATCCATCCACATGTGCATAATCCTGTAGAACGGGTAGTGCATTATACCAAAGAAGTGCTTTTCATCAAAAGTGGGAAACTACGGGTCGACTTTTATGACGACAGTCAGAACTATCTGGAAAGCAGGATTTTGAGCAGTGGCGATGTCATTCTGCTTTCTACGGGTGGACATGGTTTTGTAGCGATGGAAAATCTGGAAATGATTGAAGTCAAGCAAGGTCCGTATGCTGGTGATCAGGATAAAATCCGGTTTGAGGGAGTGGATGAGTCAAAAATCGTTATCAAATAATTGAACATGGAATTCGTACCCGTATGTGAACCGTTCTTGAACGGAAAAGAAAAAGAATATGTGGATGATTGCCTGACCACAGGCTGGATATCTTCTGCGGGCAAATACGTGAAAGCTTTTGAAGAAAATTTTGCAGCATATTGTGGTGTTAAATACGCGGTGGGGGTTTGCAACGGAACGGTTGCATTGCATTTGGCCCTGGTCGCTTTGGGCGTCAAAGAAGGTGACGAGGTTATTCTTCCCAATTTCACCATGATCGCCTCAGCATTTGCCGTGTGCTATACAGGCGCTATCCCAGTTTTTGTGGATGCAGAACCGGACAGCTGGAACATCGATGTATCCAAAATTGAAGCGAAAATTACAGCGAAAACGAAAGTCATCATGCCTGTTTCCATTTTTGGACACCCCTGTGACATGGATGGAATTCAGACACTTGCAGACAAATACCAATTGAAGGTCCTGGAAGATGCTGCCGAATCTCATGGAGCGGAATACAAAGGAAAAAGGACAGGTAACCTGGCTGACATTACTGCTTTCAGCTTCTTTGCCAACAAGAACCTGACAACAGGTGAAGGTGGCATGGTCGTAACCAACAATGAGAAACTGTACAACCTGTGCCGTTACCATAAAAATCTGTGCTTCCCGTTGGATGCTCCCAGAAATTACATGCACGAAGACATCGGTTTCAATTACCGTATTTCAAATATTCATTCAGCCATCGGCCTGGCACAGGTGGAAAAAGCGGATGAGTACCGGGACCTGAGAATCAGGAATGCCAGCTTGTACAAAACACATCTTCAGGATATTCCTGGAGTGATGCTTCAAAAAACAAAAGAACAGATACTCAACGTACATTGGATGAACAGTTTGGTCATTGAACCAAAAGCATTCGGTCGGACAAGAGACGAACTGATCGCAGAACTGAAGAAAAACAACATCGACACCCGTTTGCTTTTTGTCGGCATGCACAGACAACCTGCACTTAATAAATTCGGATGCGATTGCACCGGGAGCTATCCGGTCACCGATTGGCTGACGGAAAATGGCTTTTACCTGCCTTCAGGCAGTAACCTGACCGAAAAAACAATATCCGAAATTTGTCGGATCATCAGAGCATTCCAACAATAAGTATCTCTATAATTTCAGTTCAATGCGGGTTCGATTAATCAGTTACGAAGATGTAAACGAATGGATTCTGGGCAAATTTGTCCTAAGAATGCAGGATGATTTGCTCAAAATGGGCATTGAAGCCGATATAGCCAAAGTCCCGGATCCTACTGCCGATATCAACCATCACATCATCTACGAACAATTCAATGGAATTATAACCAATCATGACACGTTGATGATTACTCACATCGACAGCAGCGACAAGCTCAATCATCTGAAAGCGGTTATCAACAAAGTCTGTTATGGCATCTGCATGTCAAAAGATACCATGCAAAAGCTGGTTGCACTCGGACTTCCCAAGGAACATCTCTGTTTTGTAGACCCTGCTCAGGACGGAGATTTTGTACCCCGCAAGATTCAAGTGGGCTATACTAGTCGTTGGTATGCAGATGGTCGGAAAAGAGAGTACCTGCTCAAAGATTTGGCCAATCATCTGGACAGTCGCTTCTTTGCCTTCAAGTTCATGGGCGGTGGCTGGGACAAAATCATAAACCTGTTCCGTTCAAAAGGTTTTGAGGTTGACTATTTCCCCGATTTCGACCTGACAGGTTACAAAAAGCTGATGTCAGAAATCGATTATTATCTGTACACAGGTCTGGACGAAGGTCAGATGGGTTTTGTGGACGCGCTTGCCGCCGGATGCAAAACAATCGTCACACCGCAAGGTTACCACTTGGATGTTAAGGACGGAATCACACACCCTTTCATTGACAGCAAAGATTTACTCAAAATATTCGATGAGATTTTTGAGGAAAAAGCAAAAAGAATTCGTTCGGTCAGTGACTGGACCTGGACGAACTATACGCTCAAGCATGTGGAAATATGGAATCACATCCTTGGAAACGAGGAAAGACTGTTGGGAGACGTTTCCTATAACGATGGCATCCACTCCATTTTGGACGCGGATCAAGAGTTAGACGTTTCGGCCATTGATGTTCAGAAGCTTAAAAGAAAGCTCTATTTCCATGGATTGAGACGAAAGATTTTCGTCCGGTTCCACTATTACACCTCGAACATATTCTTCAACAATATAAAGCGGAAACTCTTAAAACGATAGTCGAACGTGGGAAGCCCAACGATTTCAGTTGTAATGAGTATTTACAACGAGCCTGAAGAATGGTTGAAGGATTCCATCGAATCCATTTTACATCAGACATTCACTAACCTGGAGTTCATCATTGTCAATGATAATCCGGAAAGGGAGCTCAATGGTTCGCTTGTACGACGCTATATGGACATCGATTCTCGGATTCGACTCATTGAAAATGCGGATAACATTGGATTAACCTGCTCCCTTAACAAAGCGTTCAAGGAGGCTCATGGCACCTATATTGCTAGGATGGACGGTGACGATATTTCACTTCCGGAACGATTGGAAACACAATTCCGGTTTATGGAAGCACATCCGGATATCGGCGTTTGCGGAAGTTGGGTCCAATTTTTCGGAAATCTTCGTTTTTTATCTAAAAAAGTATATAAAGTACCTTTAACACCGAGGCAAATTAAATCCGCATTACCATTTTACAATCCCATAATCCATCCGACATCCTTTTTCAGGAAATCGGTCATTGAACCTTTTGAGCCGCTCTATGATGAAAAGTACAGAAGTGCTCAAGATTATCTGCTTTGGGAAAAGTTACTGAATCACACTATTGATTTGGCTAACATAGAGAACGTCTTACTCCGCTACAGGGTTTCCGAAAATCAGATCAGTTCCGCTCTGAAACAGAGTCAGAACACAGTAGCTAGCACCATTCGTTTAAGAACCCTTGAGAAATTAGGTCTTCGTCTTTCGGAGGATGAAAAATCATTGATGATCAGCCTGGCCAATAGGGAGCATCTGACTCTACAATCACAACTAAAGGACGCCGAAGATTTGCTACTAAAGACCAAAACCTTTTTAACGGACCTAGATTCGTCAAACACCTTCATTGTTGAGCAAACACTTTATTCTGAATGGTTATATTGCTATTTGAATTTCGCTTTCAAAAGAAAGAACGTGTTCAGATTTTTCAGCTCAACGCTGTTTCAGCTCCGTTTCCTGAGCTTGAGGAGTTTTGTTAAGATTCTGATTTAAAAATAGTCTACATGGAATCCATTAACACCAAACTACCTATGGAAAGGGCGGAACGCGACCAAAAGCAAATCTACCGGTTGCTGCTCCTTGGACTACTTACATTGACGTCATTAGTCATGTACCTATTTCGGCCAATGGAAGTGTCCATGTCCTTCAATTATTGCTGTTTTACAATTTTTCTGCTGTCCACTTTTATCTATTATGGCTACAAGAAAAAAACGAACTATTTTGATTTTGACACCCTCTTCATCTTACTGTATGCTGTCGTCGGCTTTGCCTATTCAGTCTTTTTTTATGATGAAAACGAACCGTACAACATCGCATTCAGCTTATCTTTCGATACCAAATTCATACCTACCGGAGCCATTCTTTTTACACTCGGCATTCAATTCTATTATTGGGGTTCCATTGCGATACGCGAAAACAAATTGAAGGAGAAGGTGTTAGAACTATCTAAAATTGAGCCGATTAATAACACCGCGTTGTCTATCATCGTCATTTTACTATGCATTGCGTTCATCCTTTCCGGTGGTGTCCAGTATTACCGTTCCATTTATTTCTACAAAAATACGGCACCTGAAACTGGATTGACACTTCAAATCATGTCACTACTACATTCCTTTGCCATTACAGCCATTGTAACGGAGTTTTTCAATAAACTGATCCATAAAGAACATCTAATCAGTCCTGTTCTGATCATCTCCATTAGCATCGTCATTTTGCTGATGTTGTATGCCGGAAACAGAACATTGTCTTCCCAGTTGGCATTACCCATCATTGGGCTGTATACGATGTATTTCAAAGATATCGGGAAATTGAAATTCTTTATTTTCATATTGATTGCAACAGTTTTCATGTGGTTGATTCAGTTCACGCGTGTTGGAATGGAGGTGGAATCCATCGAAAAAGGTTCTGAATTGATTCGCGATTTAACTATACCGACAAGAAGTACGTATTCCTGTATGGAATATATTGAGCAATACGGCCATACCTGGGGCAGGAATATGACGGGGGGGCTTATTGCAATAGTTCCTTCGCTTGAACGGGTTTTGGTGCTGGCCTTTGGAATGGATTCCAGGACAATGGGTTCAGCAGAAGTTTTAACCGACTTCACACTCGGGCCAGATCCATATGTAGGTCTGGGGACCAACATCATTGCGGATCTGTTCCTTTCATTCGACATTTTCGGAGTCATCCTATTTATGTTTATATTGGGCTATTTTATAAACAAGAGTCAAGCGGAGGCCAAGATGCTGAACTACTATTATATGATTATATATGCTTCCTTGATGTCCTACTCCGTTTTTTTAGTCAGAACAACATACACCCATCCGGCAAAACTGATTGTCTGGTGCTTAATCATAGGGGTCTTAAATAAATCATTGTCTCAAAAATTATTCCATAAATCCGAATGCGAAGAATAGCTTTTTTTACTCCAGGACTTAAAATCGGCGGTATTGAACGTGTTTTCATCACCTATGCTGAGGAATTTATTCGGCAGGGATATGAGGTATCTTATGTGATATGCAAAGACGATGGGACTTTCATTTCAGCACTCTCGCCTGAATTGAAAGTTGTTTCATTGGGAGACAGGCAGCTCAGACATTCCATCATCCCACTGTACCGCTATCTTAAAAAGAACCCCGTCGACTACTTCATTTCAGGATTCGTTATTGCGAACGCTTTGAGTATTCTACTTTGCAAGTTGGCAAGATCCAAAACAAAAATCATCATTTCGCATCACAATCATTTCAACATTGAACAACAGAGCCTACTGCCCTCACTGATTATCGGCCTGTTATATAACAAGGCCCATCGCATTTTTTCCGTATCGGAAGGCATCACTGAAATGCTTCTGAAACGACATGTGAAGCGTTCTAAATTACAGACTATCTACAATCCCATTAACATTGTCCAAATCAAAAATGCGGCTGATGAAAAACTGGATTTTCAACTTCCCGAAAAGTATCTATTGTTTCTAGGGCGATTGGGAGAAGTTAAAAACTTGCCGTTCCTGATCGATGCATTCCACTTGTTTTCGCATAAGAACCCTGATATTCACTTGGTTTTTCTTGGGGAAGGGCCTATGAAAGAAAAACTTGAGCAAATGGCTTCAGTAATTGGATTGAAAGACAAGATCCATTTTATCGGACCGCTTTCGAATCCATTCCCTGTCATAAAAATGTCCTCTGCATTGGTTTTGCCTTCCTTCTCAGAGGCTTTGCCTACCGTCATCCTTGAAAGTTTTGCACTGGGTAAAACCATAGTCGCGACACCGACGAATGGTGCACTTGACCTGTTGGAGCATGGTAAGTTCGGGTACTTGTCCAAATCGTTTGTTGATACAGAAGAATTTGCAGCCTTGCTTGAAAAAGGGGTTAAGGAACCTTACCCGGTCAGCGTGCTGGAATTGAAAGCGGAACAATATGATGTTGAACGAAAGATTCACGAGCTCGAAGCTCTGTTTACATAAAAATCAAATCTTATTCAACAGAAGTCAATTTTATATAACTTTGTTTGAAACTTTAAACACGTATAATGGAATCAAATTTCAATTTCTATAGTATGTATTACGATTTACTATATACTACCAAAAATTATAACGAAGAAGCAAAATACATTTCTGAATGTATAAAAAAGTATCATCCCAATGCCGAAAAAGTCCTTGAATTTGGCTCAGGAACCGGTATTCACGGATTAATTCTTCAGAAAATGGGGTATGATATTTATGGTATTGAGCGAAGCCAACAAATGGTTGACCAGGCTTTGTTGAACGATTACCCATGTATGCAGGCTGATATCGTTGATTTTAAAATGGACAGACAATTTGATGTAGTCATTGCATTGTTTCATGTGATAAGCTATCTCAATGACAATGAATCGTTGGAGAAAACATTTAGAAATGCGTCAAAATGCCTGAAACAAGAAGGATTATTTATTTTTGACATCTGGTATTCACCTGCAGTATATTCTTTAAAACCAGAAACTCGGATAAAGAAAGTGGAAAATGAGGAAATAAGTGTCATTCGTTTTGCTGAACCTGAAATGCATGTCAACTCGAATGTGGTAGATGTCAATTACTCCATACTTGTTAAAAATAAGAGCACCGATCATTGGATTGAATTCGAGGAGAAGCATCCAATGCGTCATTTCTCAATCCCGGAAATCAGCCTTTTAGCAAAACTCACAGGATTTGAATTACTGAAAGCTGAAGAATTCCTAACAGGGAAGTTACCTTCTGAAAACACTTGGGGTGTTAATTTCATACTAAAAAAAATCGAATAGTCCTGTATACCGTTGGGAAAGCTAATGAAGTGTTGTATTACTGATACCCATTATCTACTATTCAAAGTCTCCATTATTACCTTTTTTTGTTTCTTTTGCATTCGTGTTGCCTGTTGAAGGCATCTAAATACTAACCTTAAAAACCACATCTGTTTTATGAAAAAACTCTTGACAGGCTTATTTCTGTTTGCCGCGATAGGCTCACAGGCCCAAACCAACCTTCAGGTTCATTACGACTTTGGTCAGAACCGTAAGTATGTGACCACTACGTTGGAAATGTTCAAACCCGACAAATGGGGGAACACGTTTTTCTTTGTGGATTATGACTTCAATTACGGTAACGACAAACATCCCAACATGTCCTACATGGAAATAGCGCGTTGCATCAACACGTGGGGAGGACCAGTTAGTTTGCAAATCGAATACAATGGAGGTATTGGTGGAAGTCCTGGTAGAGGCGCTGATTTCAATGGTTCCTCTTTTGCCATTAATAACGCTTGGTTGCTTGGAGTTGATTATGGTTTTCACAACGCAGATTATTCCAAAACCTTGAATCTGAAAGCGCTGTACAAGCACATAGTCGGCAAACAGGAATCCGCTCAGTTAACCGCTGTCTGGGGTCTCCATTTCATGGATCGCAAAATCAGTTTCACCGGTTTCGCCGATATCTGGCTGGAAAAGAATACGTTCAATTATACGGACAACAAAACCAATCCCGTTTTTATTTCTGAACCCCAATTGTGGTACAATTTCAATGATAATCTGTCTGCGGGTGGCGAAGTGGAACTTTCTACCAATTTTGGAGGTAACCAAGGTTTTATGGTAAATCCCACCTTAGCTCTCAAATGGAACTTCTAAAACATTGGTGCCATGTTTGAAAAATTCTATCAACTCAAAGCAAACGGAACGACTGTTAAAACAGAAGTTCTGGCAGGGATAACCACATTCCTGACCATGGCCTACATTCTGGCTGTGAACCCCAATATCCTGGCAGCTGCCGGTATGGACAAAAATGCCCTTTTCACCGCAACAGCTGTTGCGTCCATCGTTGGTACACTGGCCATGGCTTTGTATGCCAAGTTGCCGTTTGCACAGGCCCCAGGTATGGGAATGAACGCCTTCTTTGCCTTTACGGTAGTATTGGGTATGGGCTATTCCTGGCAATTCGCCCTGACTGCCATCTTGATTGAAGGCGTCATTTTCTTTATCATGAATATGCTGAACATTCGGGAAGCCATCGTAAATGCCATTCCGGCTACTCTGAAAAACGCCATCAGTGCGGGTATCGGGTTGTTTATCGCGTTTATCGGATTGCAAAATTCGGGCATCGTCGTCAACAATGACGCTACCTTAGTACAAATAGGTGACATCACCCAAGGTACTCCTTTGCTTGCCCTGATTGGCCTTGTCATTACGGCAGTACTGCTTATCCGCAAAGTTAAAGGCGCGTTGCTGATCGGCATTCTAGCTACAGCGGTGATTGGTATTCCTATGGGTATCACCACCTTTGGTGGCATCATGGATGTTCCTCCTTCCCCCGCTCCGCTCTTCTTCAAATTTGACTTTTCCAAGTTCTTCACTTTCGACATGCTCATCGTGACCTTTACGTTCCTTTTTGTGGACGTGTTCGATACCGTTGGTACGCTGATCGGTGTTTGCTCCAAGGCTGGAATGCTCGATGAAAAGGGACAAATTCCCAATGTAAAAAAAGCATTTTACGCCGATGCCATCGGTACGACTTCTGGTGCCATTTTTGGTACTAGTGCTGTTACCACCTACGTGGAAAGTGCAGCCGGTGTTTCCGAAGGTGGCCGTACAGGTCTGACCGCATTGGTTACTGCCGGTTGCTTCGTTCTGGCATTGTTCTTTGCACCTTTGTTCCTTTCCATTCCTAGTGCTGCAACAGCTCCCATCCTGATATTGGTTGGTCTGATGATGCTTTCCCCCATCAAGGATATAGATCTGGACGATTATGCGGAATCTGTTCCTGCGTTCATCTGCATCATTGCCATGCCGCTCATGTACAGCATTGCCGAAGGAATCTCTCTCGGTCTGCTCAGCTATGTGTTGCTTAACATGATCAGTGGCAAGTTCAAGAAGGTTTCAGTCGCCATGTATATTCTGGCAATTCTGTTTGTGCTGAATTATATTTTCATTCAGTAACCAACTTTCTTACATTTAAAAAGGTTGTGCCCCAAACGAGGCACAACCTTTTTTGTTTTTACCAAAAAAAGCCGTAATTGAAGCTCCTCGCCGCAAGCAGCGGGGAATGCGCATCCGAAATTCAAGTTTCTGAAATTTGTAGCAATTCCTATTCTCCGACGAAGTAAATTAGTAGGTTTTTGTGCTAATTTTGGGAATTAGACCCCTCTTTTTTGGTATTATTACCTATCTGGTTTCCATCTGTAACACGTATTTTTGTATGATGACGTTTAGTGTGGCATTGCCAACTGGCATTCACCAACTTTAATCTATCTCTCAACTATGAAACACATTCGCACCCATACCCGGGCTCTTTGGTTGTTTTTCGGTATTTCAATGCTGGTTTCCTGCAGCGACAACATGAAGGATTATTATAAAGAACCTGAATGGCTCAAGGGAAGCATTTACCAGGTTCTGGAAGACCGGGGTGACTATTCTCAATTTCTGAAAGGTATTGATCTGGCTGGCTTCAAACCCATGGTCAACGGCAAAAGCATTCTGACAGTGATGGCACCGACTGACGCATCCCTGACCACGTACCTGAACGAAAATTATAGCGCGGGTACTACAATCGAGAGCCTTTCAAAAGAAGAGCTGAAAAAATTAATTGGTTTCCACCTGATGTACTATGCTTTTGATAGAAAAAAACTAATCAATTTCAGACCCAATGAGGGTGATGCTGCCACTGATGCACAAAATGACCTGAATGCCGGCCTATATTACAAGCACCGCACCAAAAGCCAAGACACGATTTCTATGGAGTTAGATACTGCCGGACATCCTGTCCACTTGTATCATCTCGAACGATTCCTTCCGGTTTTTTCTTATCGGATGTTTCAAACCAAACAGATTGACCCAAAATTCAACTACGAATACTTCTTTCCAAATACTTCATGGCAGGATAATGCTGGTTTTAATGTTTCAAATGCTGCTGTGGATGAATATTCCGTCATTGCAGACAATGGCTACCTGTACTTGATTGACCAAGTTCTCAAACCCCTTGAAACCATTTATAAGGAAATTGCCTCAAACCCTCAGTATTCCGATTTTCAGAAGTTGTACGACAAATATGAGTATTATCAGAAAGATGACAATTTAACGCTGAATTACGGCAATGGAATGGACCTGTACCAACATTATTACACATCTCCCTTGCCCAATATCGCATCTGAATGGCCAGTAACAGATTACACCAGGATTTCTGATCTGACCCATACTTCCTACAGCGTTTTTGCACCAAGCAATTCAGCATTGAGTACGTTCTTCAATGACTACTGGAAAGTTGGAGGTTACGATTCGCTTCAAGATGTGAGCCCAAACTCCATCCAATACCTCTTGTATAACAGCGTTTACTCGGACCCCACCTTCTCTTCGGTCGTTTTTCCGGAGGAAATCACCAAAGGCAAACTGACGAACAGCTATGGAACCGTCATCAAATTCAATGTGGATGAGGTTCCTGTCGAAAACAGGAAAATGTGCGTAAACGGATCATTCTATGGTTGTGATGTTTTGACACCCCCTGCAATGTTTGGATCGGTGACTGGCCCCGCCTTCCAATACAAGAAATTCAGCTATTTTCTACAAATGATGACGACTGCCGACCTTGTGTTGACCTTGTGTTCGGATGCGACTAACTTTTTTATGCTTTATCCAACCAACGATGTCATGAACGCGGATGGTATTACATTGTCAGGAGACCTTTTGAAACGCGGGGCAACAACGATAAACGGTCCTGCCCAGCAAGCATACGTATATGGGCATGTTGTCAGCTTAGATGGGATTACAGGCACGTACAGTTCGCTCCCTGCCTCCGGCGACCATGTGCTTCGTACGCTGTCTCCAAGCGTGTTCCCAATCTACTGGTACATGCACAATGGAAGAGTCACCAATAGTGTAAAATTCAACGACATGCTGACCACACCTGGTTCCACCGAGGAGGATGTGTTCTGTGATCTCGAAGAGTTGGAATTCCGGAATGGTTGGACGAACGGAAAGTCTTATGCTTATACCAATACCAAAAAGAATTTTATTTTTGAAGGCTCACTGGACAATGCCGTTTATGGATCTTTTATCCCCATGATGATCAACAACAGAAACGACGCAACCAAATTGTATTATGGCTTTGTCCAATTGCTTGACAAATCAGGAATGCTTGATATTGAAACACAATCCATCAATGCTGTCCTTGAGGGTTGCCTGATGTTTCTGCCAACGAGTGAGGCTCTGAAACAAGCCATTATTGATGATAAAACAGTGGATAAGATTCCCGGGCTCACCACAACGAACACTTCCGTCACCGATGCAAATTTCTTTGCGAATTGTACGGTAACCAATGCCGATTCCTTACAGTATTATCTCAAGCACTATTTCATTCCACAAAGTACAGCGGTCATTTCCAATTATCCGTATGTAGGTTGGGATGAAGTCACAACTGGCGGGCTGATGACCTTGCAATCGTACGATGTGATAAGCAGCGATGGTAGGGCGTCGACCTTTACAACCAAGATGAATGTAACCGATGATGGAAGCAAGCTAAGTGTTCAGTCGATGACCAATGAAGGTGTTCTAACTGGTTCTAAAGTCGATGTAATCAGTGACTTTCACTATTTCCCCTTCATTTTCAAGGATGGCTGTGTCCATTTCATTAATGGTATTCTATAAAGACTGTAAGAAAAATCGATACTATGAATAGGAAGATAGTTGGTTTAATGATTTTCATGATTCTACTCGCATCTCAAGTGCTTCAGGCGCAAGGCGTCCGTTATATAAAGGGCAAGGTCTACGAAATCATCAACAATAAGAAAGAGCCCAGCACCGGCGTTAATGTCGTCATTTCGACCGAACAAAATCGATTGTTGATCGGTACGATCACCAACTCTATGGGGGAATATTCTCTGAAAGTGCCTGCCGACGATGCCTACAAGGTTGTTTTTTCCTTTATTGGGATGAAACCGCAGACGTTCAGATATACAGGGCAAACTGAGTTGAACGTGACCATGGAGGAGGATGCCCATTCGCTCAGCGATGTGGTCATCACAGAGCAACGTCAGGTAAAGAGCGAAATGGGTATCACCATGAGGGAGCAGACTTCTGCCACCCAAAAAATCAATATGGATGAGATTGTGAAGAATTTACCGGTTGCGTCTGTTGAAGAAGCGCTACAAGGACGCATGTCCGGTGTGGACATTATTGCCAGTGGTGACCCCGGTGCAAAAAGTTCCATCCGAATCCGCGGAACAGCTACGCTCAATTCCAATTCCGACCCGCTCATCGTCATCAATGGCGTTCCTTATAAAACCAAGATCAACGATTCTTTTAACTTCTCGACAGCAAATCAGGAAGATTACGCCGACATGTTGAACATCAGTCCAACCGACATCGAAACCATTGAAGTTTTGAAAGATGCTGCTTCTACGGCTGTTTATGGTACGAGCGGAGCCAATGGTGTCTTACTGATCACGACCAAGAAGGGTGTCAAGGGTAATACGCATTTCACTATTTCGTCCAAGGAAACAGCAAAGATTGAACCCAATGCCATACCGATGCTGAATGGTGACCAATATGTCGCGTTTATCCAGGATGCCATTTGGAATACCGCGAATGCACAAGGTATTGCCAATTCAGCTGATTATCTCAAAAAGCTTTTTGACACTCCTGAAATCAACTACAATCCCGATTGGCGCTATTTCGATGAATACAATGCGAATACCGACTGGCTTTCGTATATAAAAAAGAATGCCTTCATCTCCGACAATAGTTTTTCCATGTCTGGAGGTGGTGATAAAGCAACCTATCGCTTTTCTATCGCTCAATTGAATGAAGGGGGAACGACTGTGGGCACTGAATTGAAACGTCTTACGACCAGCCTGAACATTGGCTATAGCTTTTCGGACAAGCTCAAGGTGAATGCCGATTTCGCCTATTCTGATGCGGATAAAAAAGCCCCTTGGACTTCGTCCGTACGTGCGGAGGCACTCAGCAAAATGCCAAATAAAAGCCCGTTCTGGATCGATGATCAGACAGGTTTGGCCACGGACAAATACTTTACACGTCAAAACAGCCAGGAGTTTCAGGGCGCATTTAATAGTTCTAGTGGTTCTTCCAACTACCATCCCATCATCATGGCCAACGAAAGTTACAGCAATACCAAGCAGAAAGAAGAAAACATGACCTTCCGGCTGAACTATGATATCTTGAGTGGCTTAACCTATATCGGTTATGTTTCCATGAAGTTCAATACGGCCAAATACCGCACCTTCCTTCCACAGTCGGCAACCGACGTTACTATCGACAACACGTATGCCAACCTTAGTTCGGATGGCTATTCGAACAACCTTGCCCTACAATCCGAAAATAAACTGTTGTACCGTAAGAACTGGAATCAAATGCACAACATCGTTGCGACGGTACTTTGGCGCACTTCTCAATCGGTCAGTTCCAACTACTCAACGGAAATTTATGGTGCGTCTTCTGCCGGGATGTCAGACCCCGTCACTGGAGGGTCCATTAAGAGTCTTGGATCCAGCAATTCGGAGGTTAGAACATTATCAGGTATCGGTAATTTTAATTATACGTTGATGGACCGCTATATTTTAAATGGAACCGTCAATTACGAAGGGAATTCCAGTCTTGGAAATGCAAACCGCTGGGGGCTTTTCCCATCACTTGGCTTTGCTTGGCACGCCCAAGAAGAAGATTTTCTGAAAGATGTAGAATGGCTTGAACAATTGAAATTTCGTGCCAGTATCGGCCAAAGTGGTCAGGCACCCAGCGGAACGGCTCCTTATGTTGGAACGTATAAGTCAATTGGGCAGTATGTTACAGGCGAAGCTATCACACCCTATTCCATGCAACTCAACAAGCTGAAGTGGGAAAGCTCCACCGAATCGGATTTTGGTGTTGATCTGGGCTTTTTCAACAACCAGCTAACTATGACCTTCGATTATTATTACAAATACACCGATGATTTGCTGCAAGAGAAAGTAACTATTCCTTCTTCGGCTGGATACAACGACCAAAGCAACAAGATTTCGTATTTCAATTCAGGTGCATTGAGCAATCGTGGTTGGGAATATCGCATCGATTATGAAATTTTCAAAAATGAAGACTGGATGTTAAGCTCCAATTTCAATATAAACCGCAACATCAATACGATTGAGACATTACCGGAAAACCTTATTGAGTCCGTCTATAAATTCAGTAATGGAGAATATGCTCAGAAACTGATTGCAGGAACACCGGTCGGTTCATTCTTTGGTTATAAATATGACGGAGTCTATCAAAATACCGAAGAAACCTACGCCAGAGATGCTGAAGGCAACGTCATGGTCAACCTTTTTGACGATCCCATTGTTATGAAAAACGGGAAATACACCTGCTATCCTGGGGATGCCAAATATGTAGACCTAAACAATGACGGCATCATCAATGAAAAAGACATCATCTACATAGGCAACAGCATGCCATTAGTTACCGGAGGCGGCGGATTCAACGTAAAATACAAAAACTTGTCGGTGACCACCTTCTTTCATTACCGTCTGGGTCAAAAGATCATCAACAAAGCACGCATGGAAAGTGAGTCTATGTATGGAACAGACAATCAGAGCAAAGCCGTATTACGCCGCTGGAGAAATGAAGGAGACGACACGACCATTCCTAGAGCTTTGTGGAACTATGGCTTAAACTACCTAGGGTCCGACCGCTTTGTGGAGGATTGTTCTTTTCTACGTTTGAAAACACTGTCGGTGAGTTACAATGTGCCCAAAAACGTTTGTAAAAAACTTTACACCAACAGCATCAATATCTTCCTAACCGGTTACGACATGTTTACCTGGACAAACTATACGGGTCAGGATCCTGAAGTTTCCCTACCTACAGGCATTAAGGATTTAGCGTTTGATAATGCGCAAACACCAAGAAGCAGACGTTTCGCTGCTGGTATTTCGGTTAACTTTTAAAAAGCGTCGTATGAAATCTATCAAACATATTCTTCTTACCGTTTTGCTGCTTGCTGCTTTTTCCTCTTGCAACGGTTGGCTCGAAGTGATCCCACAGGATAAGCAGACCAGTGATGCATACTGGAATTCGCAGGAAGATGTCGATGCTGTGCTGACCTCCGGCTATTTATACCTTCGCAATATGACGATCAGTTACCTGATACCATTGGGTGAATTACGTGGAGGTTCCATCTATAGCATTACAACCAACAAATTGCAGAGCTTTCAGGTGAAACCCACCGACGAATCCTTGTGCAACTGGGGGCCTTTCTACCAGATCGTCAACATTGCCAATGTCGTGTTGGCCGATGCAAAAAAAGCTCAGGAAAAGGATGATACCTACGAAGACGAAGAATTAAAGGCCCATTATTGCGAAGCATATTTTTTGCGGGCTCTTAGTTATTTCTATCTGGTCCGGAACTGGCGAGAAGTTCCTTTGATCACTACCGCCTACGAAGACGATTCTCATACGTATAATGTAGCTAAGTCATCGGAGGCTGAAATCATCAAACAAATCAAGAGCGACATCCTGGCCGCTCTGAACACGGGCGCCGCTAAAGAAACCTACAATACCACTTGGGAAACCAAAGGCCGTGCTACCAAATGGGCATTGGATGCTTTGATGGCTGATGTTTGTCTTTGGTCCGAGGATTATTCGATAGCCATCCAGTATTGCGATAACTTGATGAATGCCCATTCTGGCAATGCTCCGGCTCTGATGACCACAGCAACCCATGCCAAATGGTTCTCCATGTTCAATCCCGGCAATAGCAACGAATCAATTTTCGAACTCCAGTGGGAATATCAGGAAAATCAGACCAATACCCTGCCTGTCTTGTTTGATAATATCAACACCAATAAGAAATATCAGTTATCCAGCAAATTGCTTGAAGAATTCAAGTTGGAATATGTTTATACCCAGGATAATGTACTTGAAGCCGTAAGATCCCTTTATGGTGGATTTTTCACAGAGAACCCTCTAACTTGGGAATCTGCCACCAATGGCTATGTATGGAAATATTGCGGTTCACAAACCCTTACCGATAAACGTACCGCCACGTATTACGACCCAAATTTCATCCTATATCGCATGGCTGACGTCTTTTTGATGAAAGCGGAAGCTCTTGTACTTAAAAGCGATTCAAAGGCCGACTGGAAGGAAGCGATTATACTGGTCGACAGCATTCGGCAACGTTCCAATCTGGAAAAATGGGGATTTTCAGATGATTACAATGAAGAAGACCTGCTTAAGAAGATTCTTTATGAGCGTCGAATGGAGCTGGTTGGTGAAGGGAAATGCTGGTACGACCTGCTTCGTTTCGGACGAAGAAGCAACAACAAATACAAAACAACTTTTCTGGTTGATAACGTAACACTTTACAACAGGCAAGCAGGTGAGTCCTGGTTGATCTCCGTGATGAGCAATGACGATGCACTTTTCTTGCCAGTCAGCGAATCCGAATTGAAAGCCAATAGCTTGCTCGTTCAAAACCCCTATTATTATTGATGCTACTATGAAAAAGTCTATATTAGCCTTACCAATAGTGCTGCTTGTCCTTCTAGCTTGTAGCGATCCCTTCTTAAACCAGACGTATGTGGAAAAAACAAACGCTGATCTGGAATTGACCAATGCTTCGTTTCTGAAAAAGAATACAGCTGAATTTTCATTATGGATTGAGCTTTTGAAGTACGCTGACATGTACAACGCACTGAATGACGCCAGTACAACTTCCACCGTTTTTGCCCCGAACAATGAGGCCATGACCGCCTTTCTGGAGTGGAAAGGGGTGAGTTCTGTCACTGAACTCAGTAAGAATTATGCCAAATATGTGGCTCAGGTACACATTCTCAATTTTGATTTGGGAGAATCGTCCTTTATTACGTATGTGGACGCAGGAAGCATACCCATTCCCACCATTTTTGGTACGTATCTGAAACCCTCCTATGGCTTCCTGAATAAAGACGTTGATGATGCAGAACTGGTTAATGTCAAAATCCAGGACTCTCTCAAAATTTATTTGAACAATGAGGCGAAAGTGGAAGCACTTGCCCGAACGACCTCCAATGGTGAGGTCTATACCTTAGGTGGTGTCATTCATCCCTTGTCAGAAACCATCCTGGAAGTGCTTCAGACCTATAAGGAATATTCCATATTCATTGAAGCGATTGAAAAAACAGGATTCGACAAAGTCGTTTCACACTATGCAGACACTACTTATAATTTGGATGGCAGTTTCTCTGTAAATGATGTTCGTTTTACCTGTTTTGCAGTACCCGACACCATTTACAAACAAGCCAACATCAACAGTTTCGAAGAGTTGAGTACGCACCTGAATGCAAACGCCAATTATACCGATTCTACCAATGCGCTAAATCAATACATTGCCTATCATTTCCTTGGAAAAAGTTATACCAAAGCGGAACTGTTCACGTTTCAAGAATCCGGACAAGTTGTTTTGTTTGATACCAAACTGACCAGCCAGGTGATTACTGTTCAACATTTAAATGGTGCCGATCTGATCAATGGTGTAGCAGGGATCACGAGAAGCGGTATCCAGGCGCGTAATGGTTTGATCCACAAAATTGACAACATCATGCCCGTTTATGAGCCCAGTCCGGTCGCTGTACGCTGGGACTTCTGCAACTACTCCGACATCCAGTCCTTTGTGAATGCATGGGGGGCATTGAACAATAGAGGGGAAGTATTTTCAAATGCCCCGCCCTCTTCTGAAATCATGATTGACCTGAGCAACGATTTCCGTCAAGGGAATTTGGGTTCCATTACTTCCTTTATTTACAAAGCCAACGCGGCCAAATCGCTTACTAGCACGTATCGAAAAGTCGGCTTCATCAAATGTACCAGATTAAGTTCAACATACCCGCTCCTCAACATGTACGGTGCTTATATGAACAACCTGATGGTTATTAATTTGGGTTATGCGGGTTGGATCCAGTTCAAAACACCGACCATCGTTAAAGGGAAATATAAAGTGTATTTCTACTATGGCTCTTCATCCAGCTTAAAGAGTTATTACCCCGCCGGAAGTCTGACTAAGATTAGCATGGATGATTATCAAAAAACACTAAAGATATGGCAAGGGCTCCCTGGGAAATTTACGGAACCACTCAAACAGTCGAATATCAATGCTAGCGGCATCGCCAAAGATGTACTTTGGGATGTCGTTCAGTTCGAGAAATCAGAGAGCCACACTTTTAAGGTAACACTGATGGACATCAATGCCAAAACGAATGCCACGTATCGTCAGATGTGGGATTATATAGAGTTTGTACCGATTACAGAATAAGCAAAATGAAAACAGTAACTATACGTGCATTTGTCATGTGTTGCCTGATGGCTGGAGGCTTACTCTCTTGCCAGAATGCTTGGGAAGACCATTATTCTCAGTCAACATTGGAATCGGAAAGCCTGGTCATCTGGTCGGGCGACATAGAGAGTTACATCAAGGCTCAGGACAATCTTACACGGATTGACTCCTTGCTTACCTCACAGGAAATGTATGCACAGACGGCAATCTCGAATGGATACACCTATCTTGTTTACGATAATGCCGCCATGTTGGACCGAATTGCAGCCAACGATGCCGATCTTGCCCTGAACAGCGTATCAGACATCTCTGTATCTCCCACTAAACTGGTAAAAGGCTTCGGCATCTGTACCCGTTTGAATAAGAATATTTGGGTGAATGAGATTGATAGCACCACCTATCTGGATAATTTCAAGCTAACAAAAAAAGTAAAAGCCACCAATGGTTATGTGTACTACGTGGAGAAGGTAGTGCCCATCCGAAAATCTGTCTATGACATGCTGAAAGGATTGGGAAGCAATTATTCTCAGTTTGTTTCATTGGTGGAGAAATACGAGGAATCGTATTTCGATCAGGAAAACAGCACCCCAACCGGCGTGGATAAACAGGGCAATGTAACGTATGATTCCATCATTTCCGTACGCAATACCCTCATGGACAGGTATACGGCTGAGGGATTGAAAATGTGGGACATGCGTTCCGAAAACTATCTAAGCACGATGTTTATCCCCTCCAATAATCTGGTACAACATGCCATCACAGCTGCATTGGACAGTATTCCCAAGTGGTTGGGCAGAGTGGCTACTGCAGACGACCGAACCAAATTTGAAAAATGGATTGTCCGTGCCTGTTTTATTAACAAAAGACTGGCGGCAGAAGATGTTGCTGCTTCCAGTCCCGATTTTGATTGTGTTGGAGGTTACCAACAAATCATTGACAAAACCCAGGATGCGAAAACCTTCCTCCCTATTGATCCGGCACGCTGGAGGCCATCCGTACAGAAAGTTGATTCGAGCAATACCGTTCCTTTGAGCAATGGAGTTGCCTATTACCTGAACAATCTGAAAATACCCAATCATGTAGTGATTTATCGCGTAAAGTCTCGATTTTATGAACTCTGGAGTGCTATGACCGCTGATCAAAAGGCAACGTATTTCCGTTGGAACAACTGGATCATGCCTGATATATTGAATGATGCCCAAAGCAGCTTCACCCTTTCAGGAACCTTACCTACCATGTATTATCATGTGTTGACCGCCATTCCGAGCCCAGAGGCCAGAGCAGATTCATTGGTTTGTAGCGTCAACTACGACGGATTACTATACAATTCTACCACCAATAAGTTGACAGAAGCCTTTCTGCCTGCAGGTGAATACTATCTGCGAATGGGATTTAAGCACAGCTTACGGTATTCCATCAATATCTGGTTCAATGATCGGAAAGTAGTGGATGATATGTTGCTGCAGGCTACCGGCTCCAATTTCCATTTCGACCGTGGTTCAGCCAGTGACCTGGATTATTACGGCAGTTCTTCCATTTGTTATCCTGAGGGGTTTGACTGGCGATATTGGTATGAAAAAGATCCGAAGTCTGTTGCCTACGATACGGATGGGTATCAGGTGGCCATTGTTACCATTCCCAGAAGTGGCAATTTTACCATCACCATCGAGTCAAACGACGACGCCTATCTGTACGATCCGACCAATCTCCGCACAAAAAACAATGTCACCCAGTTGATGATGTACCACTGGTGCCTAAGACCTACCAGGAATAACTATTAAATGAATGAGGATATGATGAAGAAAACAAGTATACTGTTCCTTTTCTCCTGTTTGTTGTCTTTCAACTTATTGGCTCAAAGCACTCTGTTAATAGGGAAAGTTAAGGGTACGGATGGAATGCCTATTGAAGGGGCCATTTTCTCCGTTTCCGATGGAAAATCATCTGCCATCTCAGCGAAAGATGGATCTTTTCAATTACCTATCACCAGTCGGAATTACACCATAAGAATCGTTGCAGAGGGCTTTTATGATAAAGAATACCCCTTGAATGAGAACATTATCCCAAAAACCATTGTTTTGATTCCGTTAACGGAAGTAAAATACAACGGATCCGTGAGGTTTCCAGATTTTACCGAACTCCGGGAAAGCAAAAGTGCCAGTACCCAAGGTGTGAAAAAGTTGGATCTGAAAAAGGATTTTACCATCGACCTTGCCATGCAGGATGAAGTCACTGGTTTAAAAGTAATCCGCAAAAGTGGCATGCCCGGTGAAGGTGGATACCTAAACATTCGTGGCATTCATTCTGTCGTTGCAGGCAATACGCCACTCATCGTTGTAAATGGGGTACCGCATTTTGGCAATGAAGAGCTTTCTGATGTCATCAACGGTTATTCCAGAAGTTCACTTTTTGGGTTCAACACACAAGATATCCGCAACATCACAGTGTTGAAGGGTGCTGACGCTGCAATCTACGGCTCTCTTGGCTCCAACGGCGTCATCTTAATTGAAACAGAGCAGGCAACGTCAAACAACCTCGAAACACGGATTTCATTTAACGGTCAATATGGCTTCAGCACTCCCAGCCGGAGCATACCGGTTCTAGGTGTTTCAGACTACAAGACCTATCTTCAGGACATCGGCATGACCCGTTACAGTTTGATCTCATCGCTGTATACCGATTATCCATTTCTGCAAAATTCAGACAATTTCTATTCGTATCTTTTCAACAACAACACCAATTGGAATAAACAAATTCAAACGCCAGCCTTTGTTACCGACAATGTTTTTCGGGTCGAAGGAGGAGATGAAATTGCCAAATACAATATTGCCTTCGGCTATTCTTCGGAAGGTGGCGTTTTGGGAAATACCTCGACAGACCGCTACCATACGCTGATCAATTCCAACATCATGGTAAGTCGGGACGTGGATATCTTTACCAATGTCGGTCTTTATTATGTCAGCAGCAAACTCCAAGAACAAGGGAGTGAAACGGCGACAAATGCCATTACTTCATCCTATCTCATGATGCCAATGCTCAGTCCTTTCAAAAAAGAACCCAGTGGCAATATTCTGAAAGGGTATTCTACCTACAACGGCTGGAACGTCGTTGGCTATCCTACCTTCGGATATGACAACGTTAGCAATCCGTTAGCCATTGTCAATACCGTGGATGCTACCGACAAGATTTACGATGCTAACATTCAGTTGGGGCTGAATTACAGGGCTAACCGTTATCTGACATTCACTGGAATGATTAACCTGTATTATAATTACACGGAAGAAGGCATTTTTATCCCAGGTGTAACCGATCATGCCATTGTACCTCAATATTTCAACACGGGCTTAAATACGGTGCGTAAAGGTATCATCCAAAATTCAACGGATTACTACGGGCTCAGCGCATTGTACAAACGCACTTTTAACGAAATTCATCAGGTTTTAGCCAATGCCGGTGTTCGGTATATGGGCCGATCTGTTGAGTACGACCGCTCTGCTGCATACAACACTCCCAACGATTACAATCAGACCTTGGGCACTGCATCCGACGACAAAGATATCTCTGGAAACAACAATGAATGGAAGTGGCTTAACTACCACCTTCATACAGATTACATCTACAACCATTTGCTGAAAACGACTTTCAATCTAGCCGTGGATGGAACATCCGTATCGGGTGTGCAAACCGACCGTTTTGGATTGTTCCCCTCTCTGGGTCTGACTTTCATGTCTGCCAACACAGGAGCTCTACCTACATTTATATCGTTGCTTAATGTAACGGCTGAAGTGAGCAGAACTGGTAATAGCCGTTTTTCCTCCAACTACTCGAAAAACTATTATCAGAATTCCAATTTCTTCAATCTGGGAACCATCACGCGTTCCAATGTCCCAAACACCAAACTTCAGTGGGAAAAGAAAGATCAATTGGATCTGGGCATCGATATGTCTATGTTTGACAACAAGTTAAACCTTCAAGTCAATGCTTTCTCTGCCAATGCTTTCGATTTGCTCCTTGCCAGAAATGTGTCGAGTGTTTATGGGTCCAGTCAATATTACGACAATGTGGGCCAAATCACCACCAAGGGCTTGGAAGTCTCTTTCCGAATAAATCCTGTTCATACGAAGAACCTCGATCTTATTTTCGGCGCTTCTGCCTCAGGGGCTTCCAGTCTAGTGAAATCTTTGGGCAACAGCACGGAATTGATTACTTCTTTAAAAACCTTCAACGGGGATGATGCCATGATCCTGTTACGCGAAGGTCAATCGCCCTATCAGTTCTATGGTTACCAAACCAACGGTGTCTATTCCACCACCGATCAAGCAGTTGATGGAGCGTTAGCCAATATTTACGGCAAACCTTATCAGGCTGGAGATATCCGGTTTGTGGATCATGTAGCGGATGGTACCATCAATGCAAAAGACAAAGTATTGTTGGGGAGTGCCACTCCAGATGTATATGGGGGGATGAATTTGTCTTTCCGCTACAAGCAACTATCCTTACTCGCCGATTTTGGTTACTCGGTTGGTAACAAAGCCTATAACGCTTTGAGAAGAGACTTGGAATCCATGCAGTTTTTCTACAATCAGTCGGGTTCGGTACTCAACCGTTGGCAAATTGAAGGTCAGGAAACCAACATGCCACGCGCAGCTTATGGTGATCCATCCGGTAATAATCTGTTTTCCGATCGCTGGATTGAGGACGCCTCCTATCTCAAGTTGAGAAGCCTCACCCTGCGCTATGAATTCAAGAATGGGTTGCTCAATTTTTGCCGAATGGGCTCTTTGTACCTTGTCGCTGAAAACTTGTATACGCTGACCAATTATTTGGGAAGCGATCCAGAATTCTCCTATTCCTACAACGAGAGCATGCAAGGTGTCGATTATGCCAAAGTGTCCTTGCCTATAACCGTGAAAATGGGTGTCAGCTTAAACTTCTAATGATTATGAAACGACTATTCAAGTGCTTTTTCTTGCTGAGTATCCTTACTTTAACAGCCTGTACTGAGTTTTTCGATACGGACCCTGACAACATCACCAATTCGAAAGACTACATTTCTAAAGACGACGAAATGTATAAAGGTTATCTAGGTATTTTGACCAAACTACAACAGGCAGGCGACCAAGCCATTTTTCTGACGGATACCCGGGCTGATTATATGGAAGTGACAGGTAATGCTCCTGTTGAATTGCAAGACATCTACAATTACAAGGACACAAAGGGCAATTCATACGCCAATCCGCTTTGTTATTATGCCGTGATTATTGCCTGCAACGACTTTATCAGTAAAATGCGTATATACCATGAGAAAGTGGGGAATAATTTGGACGACAACAAAGCAGAAGACTTTAACAGCCTTATAAGCAGCTCTTTACGTATTAAGGTCTGGGCTTATTATACCCTTGGGAGAATTTATGGCAAAGCCTATTGGTTTGATGATCCCCTCGAAGATCTAAGTAATTTAACTAATTCTGCTGTATTTACGCCGCTAAACGACATGAATGCCATCGTTGACAAATGCGTGAATTTACTTGACCAAGGTGTAGTCGTGTATAAAAATCAACGTATTCCCGCTGATCTGGAAATGAATTGGTCGAGATGGCTTGATCCGGAAAGTGCCAATCAAAACGCTTATCGTTATTGGAATTATTTGACTCCAAACTGGCTTTTGCTACGTTGTGAATTACTCTCCTGGCGAGGGACCCACGATGATTGGCAATGGATGAGTGACAACATCCTGCAATTCCTTTATGATACACAGTCGGTAGTGGATCTCACGTACGTGCCGAATTCCATGTATGCATGTAATATTCCCCTGACCGGCACTTATTATCAACAGTTCTTTACGGAACAAATCGGTAACAGATATCAGATGGTTTCGGGTATCATGTACGATTATGCCAACGATCAGACCAACCGCTTGGTAGAATATTTCTGTCCGGAATATCCAGGGAAATATTATCTACGACCTTCCGACTATGCTGTCGGCAAATACATCGAAACGGATCTTCGCGGGCTCACTCAAAAGATTTGCATGAATACGCTGAATGGAAATACATCCTTCACTAAAAATTACTATTTTAGAGGGGCTTATCTGAAATCGAAGATCTTTGAAATTATGCCAACGATCATCCTGCAGCGCGGAATGGATTTCCATTTTTTGCTGGCCGAGGCAGAAAACCATCTGGGACACTGGAGGCAAGCCAAATGCATCCTGAATCAGGGCGTAACCAATGAATTTACTTATGCCAGTTACATGCCTAGGAGCTGGAATCCAAATTATTCCACCTGGTGGGGTCCAAGCGGTGGATATGGTGATGTCGGCATTGTGGGCTGTGTGCGTGGCGCCAGTCATGCCCTACCTGATTCAAGCAGTAGCCTTTTGGAATCAGAAAGAATGCGCCTATATGATCTGGCTCTGGCCGACGAATATTTGCTGGAATATCCTGGCGAAGGCAAAGCATACAGCTACCTGATCAAAATGGCAGAACGTCATCATTCAGCTTCCATCATCGCCGACCGGGTTGTACCCAAATATCCCACTGACAAACAATCGGAAATACGTGGCATCATTGAATCCGGTAAATACTGGGTTGATTGGGATCTGAAGGGAGATAATGAATAATACTTTTTTGAAACTACTAACCTAATTTAAATTGTATGAAAAAACATCTTTTACTCTTAATTGTGTTGTGTCTTTCGTTTGTCCTGCAAGCAAAGAACACATTGGTCTCCACCAAAACCGCTTTCACAACAGCATGGGGCATTGCGGCTGATGGTGATACTGTAACTGTAGGTTACATGGGAGGAGTTGCCTTGAACATCGGCGCTGTTACTATGCCTGCTGCAGGAGGTGTCATAACCCTTAGGGCTCAATATCCGGATTCTATCCCTACGCTTCAAATTGAATTTCAAGGTGTTACTCTGGCCAATACCGTGACCACTGGTCTGATCTTTGAAAACCTTCACCTACAATACCGTTCTCCGGATGGTACATCGGGTCAGGTGATCTACTACAATCTTAAATATGCCAATATCTCCAAACTTATTTTTCGAGGATGTGAATTTTCCAAAACTGTACGAAGTCTTTTCCGTAGCTCGAAACCAGCAGCAACAACTCTGGATCCAAGCACAAATTTGCCTTACACCAGCTGCGGTGACGTTGAATACTTTGAAATGACTAACTGTAAAGCACATAATTCCTTTGCAATAACGAATAACTATCCGTTGATCTATTTTGGCCATTTGCCCATAGAAGTCAATTTCAAAAACAATACTTTTTACGACATGTCTTACCTAAAAAGTATCTTCACGATGAACTACGCAGATCCAAATACGGGACGCAATGCCGTCATCAATTTTGAGAACAATACGGTATGCATGTCGGGTCCCACAGGTGGTATCATCTCAACAGGAACATTTCTTGGCCAAGAGGCTCAATTCAACATCAAAAACAATATTTTCCTGGTTCCGAATTGGGTAAATGCAACCAATTTGCATGATACCTTGTATGCCGATCCCAAAATCGTGATAGCACGTTATGGATTGGTTACTGCTTCCAACAACCTTGTTCAAGGATATAACAACTGGCTATCAGGACAGTCACTGGATGCAGAACTACAGGGTGCCTTTGTTTCTTGTGACACCATTCCACAATATACAATGGCTAGCTTAGGCGTAAAATGGGAAGATTTTGCCAATCCTCAGGCAGGCAATTATTCCTATTTGTTTACGAATCCCATGGCAACAGCAAGCTCTACAGGTGGCCCCATCGGTGATCCACGTTGGGTTCTGAGATATAATACTCCTAGATTCCTAAATGTATCTGCCGATAATGCGCAGGCAGTGGTCACTCCGATCAAAGATGTTTACGAAGACGGAACATCGGTGAAGGTAACTGCTTCCACGGTCGTTGGATTTAACTTTGTCAGCTGGCGTGACACCTTGGGTAATGTTATTTCTACGGCAAATCCTTACACATTCAACATCACAGCCAACGCCAACTTGGTAGCACATTATGAAGCGCTGTTGACCAAAACCGTATCAATCATCTTGAAGGGAACCAATACCGCAACCTATACCATTGTTCCTTCCCGGACGACGTATTATGCCGGTGACATCATCACCACCACGCTGAACACTCATGCCATCAATACTTTCCTTGGATGGAGTGACGGTAAGACAACCCTGGTTCGTGTAGATACCCTCAGCGTGGACTTACTCCTAACAGCCAAGTTCACCCAACAACCGTATATGTTGGCTTGGGATTTTTCACACCTGACAACCAATAATGCAACCTATAAAAGCCTTGCTTCTAATGTTGCACTTGACCCCACCAATAAGGGAGTCATGAACTTGACACTCGGCCCGGATACGTTGGCTGCGAACTTCGGAACCCGCAACAACAAGTTCCTCGGTGCTGAAGTGAACTATTGTGCCTTGCGTAAGAGTTTCAATGCAAAAGCCAAACCGGATTATCTCTACATCAATTTTTCCACAAAAGGTAAAACCGGCTTGAAGGTCTCCTCTGCAATCGCTTCAGATAATAACATCCATAAGATTCAGAAAATCGAATATTCCTTGGATAGCATCAACTACACGACGTTTGTAACCGATTCCATGCCTTCCGACAGTGCCAGCCTATGGAGCAAATGGAAAACATTGCAAGGCAACCTGCCTGTTGAAGCACAAGACAAGGATGTCGTCTGGGTGCGTTGGATTTCCGATCCGACCAGCCCCCTCTTAGCAGTCCCTTCTTCCGATAAAAAGTTTGAATATGCCTACATCTCCAAAATCGTCGTTTTGGCCGACCTGGACATGGGAGGTGCCTCTTGGCGCGTGAATCCGAATGAAAGCTATACCACTGGTCAGGAAATCACATCGGTTCCCGGAATTAAATTGACCTTGGGTGGCGGAACCAACGTTTGGACGACCATCGACACTACATTTACTTTTGGTACCGCAACCTATATTTCAACCTTGAACGGGACGGGTAATCCAGTGGATGCTGCAGGCAAGAAATTCTCAGCAGCCGGTGGTACACCTCCAACCAATGGAGCATTCTACAAATTTGATGTGACTAACGATGGCACACTCGATGCTGCCATCATTATCAATGCGAACAAACCTTCCTATATTGTTGAGAACACAACGGCCATGGCTGGATACAGCAACTTTCAAGTGACCGTCAAGACCTACGCGACCTATTCCATCTCTGTGAAAGCAGGAAGTTCCTATTATTTCTTCAGTGAAGGTTCCAAAATGGGTATGATGGGATTTGTATATACCAGCGGAGGTTCAGCTATCAAAAATCAGGTGAAAACCATCAATACGGTGTATACCTCAGGTAGCAGCTTGTTTGTAAAAGCAACAACTGCCGGACAAGTCTTCGTCTATGACTTGTTGGGCAAAATAATACGTTCAGTCAAAGTAAACGAAGGCATCAATGAAATCTCCGGCCTGAACAAGGGAATTTACATTGTTAAAATCGGAACTGAAAACATTAAAGCCATCCTTTAGTTGTTTTTTTAATCAAATTGAAAAAGGGCTGCCGTACGGTGGCCCTTTTTGGTTTTATAAAAAACGTCAATTTTTCGACAGAAATATTGGTTTTATTCCACCTTTATTTAAAAAAAGCAGCGTATAATTGTCATTCAAAACACACCTTTTTGAAAATCTAATTTTGATCGAATGAAAAACAGACTTTTCTTACTAATTGCGTTTCTTGCTTTTTCATTTTTTTCCTTCGCCCAGCAGAGAACGGTGAAAGGCAATGTGAAAGATGAAAGAGGAGAACCTGTCATTGGAGCTACCATTGTAGCAAAAGGAACAAACAAGAGTATCATATCGGATGTCGATGGAAATTTCAGCTTTAGTGTACCGACTACAGCCAAGACTATTCTTGTGTCATCGATTGGCCTGGATAAAAAAGAAGTGGAAATCAAGGATAGAATGATGGTTATCGTTCTTAATGATAATGCTTATTCCTTGAACGAAGTCGTTGCCATTGGTTACGGCACCCAACGGAAAAGAGATCTGACAGGCTCGGTTTCCTCCGTCAGTGAGAAATCATTGAGGGACATCCCTGTAGCGACAGTAGCTGAAGCGCTGACTGGCAAAATGCCAGGCGTCCAGGTTACCACGACGGAAGGTTCCCCGGATGCCGAAATAAAAATCCGTGTGCGCGGAGGTGGATCCATCACGCAGAGCAATTCGCCCTTGTACATTGTGGATGGTTTTGCCAGAGACGACATCAAGGACCTTTCTCCAAGTGAAATCAAGTCATGCGACGTTCTGAAAGACGCTTCTTCCACAGCCATTTACGGCTCCCGCGGTGCAAACGGTGTTCTCATCATTACCACAAAATCAGGTGAAGAAGGCAAAACAAGGGTCAACTATGCCGGATATGCAGGCATAAAGAACATTACTAAGGAACTGGACGTGCTTTCTCCCTATCAATTTGCCCGGAAGCAATATGAACGTGCCCTATATGGTGATAAAAAGGTGGCAAGTGAATACGAAACTTATTTCGGTAGTTTTGGAGATCTTGATTTGTATAACTACATGAATGCAACCAACTGGCAAGATAAGACTTTTGGCAGAACGGGAACGACACAGAATCACAGCATTTCCGTCTCAGGTGGTTCAAAAACCTTTGATTACGACGCGACTTTCAGCCGGATAGACGACAAAGCCATCATGATCATGTCCGATTACAGCAGAAACAATGCCAGTGCCAAGTTCAATATCAAACCGGTTGAGTGGCTGAAAGTCAACCTTTCGGCCCGCTTTTCAAATACAGTGGTTAATGGCTCAGGTGCTAACGATGTAACCGGTGGGGAAAAATCGACTAATGACTCCCGCGTTAAAAGTGCGGTGGTTTATCAACCCATCAATCTGACCAACCTCGTCGCTCAGAATGATGATGAAGATGCCATTTCGAACTTGTATTCTCCCATCGTAAACTCTCAGGATAATAATCGATATCAAAATACCAACGATTATAGACTGAACGGAGGACTGACAGTGACACCGACCAAGAGCTGGAGTTTAAGCTCCAATTTCGGTTGGCAACGAACATCGAAAGATGATGAACGCTTTTACGGACTGAGTTCGTATTTTGTTAAAGACGGTGGTGCAGGGAAAAGAAGCAACATGCCTGCTCCGGCCATTTTATTGAGGAATACATACACTACTGTTTTTCAAAACTCAAACACCGTCAACTTTAAAAAGGACAACATCCTGGAAGGTCATGACATCAATATCGTCGTCGGTGAGGAAACCTACATCAAAAAGTCCAATTACCATCTGGACGACATTCAGGGTATGCCCCAGGCTTACTTATCAAAACAAGCATGGGCAAATCCAGATTCAGGCACTATAAAAATGCAGGATTACACCTTCCCGGACGAAGTCTTATTTTCATTCTTCGGTCGTCTGAATTACGACATTCAAGGCAAATACCTGCTTGCTGCGACATTCCGTGCGGATGGTTCCAGCAAATTCGCCAAAGGAAAAAGATGGGGTTATTTTCCTTCCTTCTCTTTGGGATGGCGAATTTCAGACGAAAACTTCATGGTCGACACCAAAGGATGGCTCTCCAACCTCAAACTGCGTGCCAGCTATGGTTCCTCCGGGAACAATAATATCAGCAATGCCGCCTATATGCGTAATTACTCGTTGGCTCCAACCAATTGGCTGCCCAATGATTTCCCCCAATCCATCTTGACGGTCGGTTCGTATATTAATGATAAGTTGGTCGCTGTCATGCCTAATCCGGATTTAGTTTGGGAAACAACCATCACCCGGAATGTCGGACTGGACTGGGGTTTTTGGAACAACCGTATTAATGGTACCATCGAAGCCTATAAGAATACGACTAAGAACTTGTTGATTCAATTGCCGGTAGCCGGTTCGGGCTATGCCTACAAGTGGTTGAATATGGGTCAAACATCCAATCAAGGTGTGGAATTTAATGTGAATGCAGCCTTGATCCAAAGCAAAGACTTCAACCTCGATATCGGTTTCAATATAAGTGCGAACCAAAATAAAGTCGACAATCTGGGTACTTTCAGCTCCTACCAGTTCAACGAAGCATGGACAAGTTTATCAGAAGCCTCCAACAGCTTTATCGTGACTCCGGGTCAGCCGGTAGGTTTGATCTACGGATATAAAAACATTGGTAGGTATGATGCGACAGATTTTACATGGACAAATGGCAAATGGGTTGCCAACACCGGAGTCGTGGACAACAGTGCCATAACCGGCCTTAGTTGGGGACCAGGAGCCATGAAGCTTTTTGACAAAGACGGAAGTGGCGCCATCACAGAAGCAGACCGTGTAGTGATCGGAAATACGAACCCGAAACATTACGGCGCCTTCAACTTCACCTCCAACTATAAAAGTATTGACATTTCTGCCAATTTTAACTGGGTCTATGGTAACCAAATCTATAATGCCAACAAAATTGAAATGTGCACGGAATATTATAAGTATAGGAACCTGTTGACTACCATGCAGAATTCTTATTCACAAGTAGACTGGACAACGGGTGCACGAATTACGGATCCCACCCTTTTGGAAGCGGCCAACGTAAACGCCGACATCTGGGCTGTTCCTACTGGAAGATACGCTACAACTTCTTGGGCGATTGAAGATGGTTCTTTCCTCCGATTGAATAACCTGACCATTGGTTATACCCTGCCTACCGAACTTATGTCAAGTCTACATATACAAAAACTACGTATCTATTGCACGGCGTACAATCTATACACGCTCACCAAATACTCTGGTTATGATCCCGAGGTCGATTCACGCCGTTCATCACCGGCAACCCCAGGTGTTGATTACTCGGCTTATCCCAAAAGCCGTTCATTCAATGTTGGAGTTAACATAACCTTATAAACTAGGACCACAATGAAAAAATATAGTATCCTTCTATTATTTGCGCTATTAGCCTTGGGAACATTCACCTCCTGTAATGATATTCTAACGGTATCAAGCGCCTCCAACTATGGTGATGTAGATGTGTTTGGGACACCCGAACAAGCCAATATCGGCATCGCATCCATTTATGAAATTTTTGTGGAAAATAATTCCTACCGTAACCGTATGTGGTTGCAAATGGGAACGAATACTGACCTGGAATATCGTACAGGTTGGGCAGGGACGGCTGCTGGGGTATACACCAAAGTGGACGATTTATTTTCACTTTATAGTGCCAACTCGATGGTTGCTGAGGGCTTTAACGATACCGATGCCAATCCTTGGAACCGTGTTTACAGTGGCATCGAGCGTGCCAATTTGGCCATAGAAGGCATTCGCACGTACGGAAATCCTGCTGCAGGAAATGATATGGGTCAGTTGTTGGGTGAAGCATTGACCTTACGAGCCTTTTTCTTTTATGACCTCATTAAATGGTGGGGTGATGTTCCAGCTCGTTTTGTTCCTGTCAATGCCGACAACATCTACATACCTAAAACTAATCGGGATGTCATTTACGACCACATCATCGCAGACTTGCAGGAAGCATCGACTTTGCTTTCAGGCCCAGGTGGAACCTTTACGACTACGACTCAGCGTATAAGCAAAGATGCAGCAAGAGGTTTGTTAGCCAGAATTTGTCTATCCGCTGCTGGTTACTCCATGCGCCCGGACAGCACGGTTTCCGATACCATCGCCATCAAGATTACAGTTTCAGATACCCGCAAAACAGAGCTCTATACGATTGCCCGCAATGCATGCCGCGATATCATCACCGATGGACATTACGAATTAGATAGCACATTTAAGACAATTTTCTATCAGCAATGTCAGAACAATGTAACACCTGGACGAGAAGTCATCTGGCAACTGCCTTATAAGTTCGGTAACCGAGGTCGCATGTTGTATAATCTAGGTTTACCTCGTGAAGCAGATCAAAGAACTGGATCGCACAACACGGTCGCAGTTGGGGGGCAGTTCAAGGTAATGCCCAGTTTCTTCTACGATTATGACAAGAACGACACGCGTCGTGACATTACAGTTGTACCCTACAAAGTGATGAAAAACGCCACTCTGAATGTGATGGAACAATCGCTCGGAAGTGGAGTGGTCGGCTTCAATCTTGGCAAATGGCGCGCTGAATGGCTTAGTGTTCCTGTTACCGGTACGGATGACGGAGTTGCTCCGATCGTATTGCGTTATGCCGACGTCTTGCTTATGTTTGCCGAAGCAGATCTATTCCTGACTGGAACGGAAGGTTCTGAATATTTTAATATGGTTCGTCGTCGTGCCTTCAGCCAACCCCTAAATACCGCTTCAGTCTATGATTTGACACTCACGATGGACAATCTGAAACAGGAAAGAGCCTTTGAACTTTGTGGAGAGAATTTACGCAAGTATGATTTGATCCGCTGGGGAGAACTCAAGGCAAAAATCGATTTAGCTTCAGCCAACCTGACAGCCCTTCGGAACGGAACAGGTAATTATGCCACGGTTCCAAGCAATATATATTCCAAATACGTTGTGGACAGCACCATTGCTCCTGGAGAACGCATTTTGGCCATTTACGGATTAAATCGGGGAGAAACAGATGTAAAAACGACTACCGATCCAACCGGAGGATGGACAAAAGAGGTATGGACAAAAGGTAAATCAACCATACCAAATGATTATTACCTGAGTGATGGTTTTATTACGCACTTCTATCTTCAAAATCCAGACAAACGCCAATTGTTACCCATTATGCACCGTATCATTCTCGACAGCAACGGCAAACTGTCGAATAATTACGGTTATGGCAATTAATCATCCTTCAACCTATACAAACATGAAAAAAATAAAATCAACCTATATGTTGCTGGCTTTGATGGCCACAACTTGTTTGGGGGGGATGTTTACCTCCTGTACGGAAGATTTCAACCTTTTGGAATTGCCCAATCTGTTTCGTCCTATCAATATAAATGCTTCATTTAAAGGGGTTAAAACGACAATTAGCTGGTCCACGGTAAGCAACGCCACGAACTATACGATTGAAATCTATTCGGATAGCCTGGCTTTCGACAGCACGAACATTATATTGAGAGATACGACGTCAAACACTTCCTATTTGGTGGAATTAGCTGGCGAAACCCGCTTCTCTGCTAGGATCAGAGCCAATGCAAGTGATTCGACCAAGAGTTCAAAATACAATGGGACACTGACCTTTAAAACCCCGGCAGAAAACCTATTCACTGGCTATGAATCGTATATGAACGACATTCATAAAACGGAAATCAAATGGTTGCCAGGTGCTAATGTCACGCATCTAGTCTATTCTGCTACCAGTATTACTGACTCAATAATAACTATCTCTGCAAGCGAAGCTCTTGCAGGAAAAAAAGAAGTTACGGATCTTCCGAACGCCAACTATACGGTTAAAATCTATAACAGAACCATTACCCGTGGTACAATCAAGGTGTTGGTGGAAGGTGATGTCTTTTTAAGTGCCTTACAGACTGGGGACCTTCTTTCTACGCTAAACAGCGCAACATCCGGTCAAGTCATCGTACTTGATTCAGGCGCCGTTTATACCATCGGAACTGCGGCATTCCTTTTCAATAAAAACATCAAGGTAAGAGGGCGTACTAGAACCAATCTTCCTGTTATCTGCATGTCGACAGGAACCACATCCAGTACTGCCATGTTGGGCATTGATACGGTCACCATTGATAAAGTTGCGTTCGAGAATATCGATTTCACCGGTTATGTCACGAATAATCCAAGTGCCACCAAAATTGATTACCTAATCAATAATGGTGCGAAGTTTACGTTGGAAACCCTCTCGTTTACAAACTGCAGAATGCACAATTTCGGAAGGACGCCAATGCGCCTGAAGGATGGTAAAGAGCAACGGATCACCAACCTTATTTACGACAATTGCGTGATCAATGAAATTGGGTTCGGCAGCACGTATGCACTCGTAAACGTGAATACAAAGGACTACATCACCAACATTACCTTTAAAAATTGCACGATGTACAATTTTAAGGGTTCGTTGATCTTGAAGACAGGTGCATATCCCATGGGGCAGGTAAACCTGACAAACTGCACCATCAATCAGGCCGTTCAGGAACCGGCATCAACACGACTGATTTTGGATTTCAACAATGCTGATTTTGGTACCACCGGTGGCATTACCATCAAAAACTGCCTGTTTGGAAGCACAGGTCCTACGGCCGGCGTTTCCCTTGCAGCAGGTATACGTCCCTCCAATGAAAAAGTCACATTGTCAGGTTGTTACTACACCACCGATTACATTGACGAAACGGCGGTTGGAGGAGTTTCCTTTTCCATCAAAGGTAAAATGACATCTTATTCAGGAGCCTCCACTGCCTTGTGGAATGATCCTTTGAACGGTATCTTCACGGTTAAAGATGCGGCTTTTGCAGGTAAAGGCACGGCTGGAGATCCGCGTTGGTATTGATTTTAACTCGTCTTGACATTTAGAATGAAGTAGGGCAGCCCGTTTTGAACTGCCCTACTTCTATTATTGAAATGATCGTTATTCCTTTACTCCGTACGCCAAATCCCCGGCATCGCCCAAACCTGGAACGATGTACGAATGACCGTTCAATTCCGGATCGATGGCTGCACACCAAAGCGTGGTATCTTCAGGGAAACAAGCCTTGACATAATCCACACCGGCTTGACTGGCAATGATGGTGGCCAAATGGAGTTTTGCCGGTTTGCCTTTGGAAAGAAGGGCTCCATAGGATAGTTCCAACGAACTGCCTGTTGCCAGCATCGGATCGGTAATAATGAGCGTTTTCCCATCGATGGAAGGTGAAGCGATGTATTCGATGTTGATTTCGAATTTGAGGGCATCTTTGTATTTGCGGTATGCAGAAACAAAGGCGTTTTCAGCTTGGTCGAAATAACTGAGGAAACCATGGTGAAAGGGCAATCCAGCTCTCAATATCGTAGAACAGACGATCTGATCGTCAACGGTATTCACAGGGGCAAAACCCAGCGGGGTCTTTACTTTCTTCTCGCTGTATGTCAATACCTTACTGATTTCATACGCCATGATTTCACCGATGCGTTCCACGTTGCGGCGAAAACGCAGGCGGTCGTTTTGAATATCGACACTTCGAATTTCAAGTAGGAACTGATTAAGCAGGGAATTGTTCTGAGAAAGATTGACGACTTGCATAAATTTGATGTTTTTACAAATGTATAAAAAAGGTTTCTGACCGCTTCGATTTCCTCCATATTTTATAAAAATGCACAATAATGAATATTTCGTGCAATAAAGAAATTTTTCTTTAATTAGCATCTTTTTTTGGAATTTTGTCCCTATCTTTGTCCTTCCAAAAGAAGGTTTTCGATAAGATAGTTAAATCAGTATAAATCAATTCATTATTTAAAAATGGCAAACTTAGATTTGAGCAAGTACGGCATTTCGGGTAATTTCGAAATCGTACACAATCCTTCCTATGAAGTGTTGTATCAGGATGAAATGAACCCCGCAAACGAAGGTTTTGAAAAAGCCAAGTTAACCGAAACCGGCTGTACAGCAGTTTACACCGGCAAATTCACCGGTCGTTCCCCCAAAGACAAATTCTTTGTCAAGGATGCCGTTACGGATAGCGCCATGTGGTGGGATGGCACCATCAATCGTCCTACTTCCGGAGAAGTATTCGACAGTTGCAAAGACCTAGTAACAAAGCAACTTTCTTCCTCCCCCAAACTGTACGTAGTTGATACCTTCTGCGGTACCAACGAAGATACCCGCATGAAAGTGCGTTTCATCATGGAAGTTGCATGGCAGGCTCACTTCGTGACCAACATGTTCATCCGTCCTTCTCACTTCGAACTGGCCAACTACGGTGAACCCGATTTCGTATGTCTGAACGGTTCCAAAACCACCAACCCCAACTGGAAAGAACAGGGTTTGAACTCCGAAAACTTTGTATTGTTCGACCTGACTAAGAAAATGCAGATTATCGGTGGTACTTGGTACGGCGGTGAAATGAAAAAAGGTATTTTCTCCTTGATGAACTTCTACCTTCCCCAACGCGGTATCGCTTCCATGCATTGCTCTGCCAACGTAGGCAAAGACGGCGACGTTGCTGTATTCTTCGGTTTGTCAGGTACGGGCAAAACCACCCTTTCTGCCGACCCGAAACGTTACCTCATCGGTGACGACGAACACGGTTGGGACGATCACGGTGTATTCAACTACGAAGGTGGTTGCTATGCCAAGGTGATCAACCTGAGCCAAGAAAACGAACCGGACATCTGGCGCGCTATCCGTCGTGATGCATTGCTCGAAAACGTAACCGTGAACGACAAAGGCGAAATTGACTATACCGACCAATCTGCAACAGAAAACACCCGTGTTTCCTATCCGATCTACCACATCAACAAGATTGTTTCACCTTCACGTGCAGGTCACGCCAAGAAGATCATTTACTTATCTGCTGATGCGTTCGGTGTATTGCCTCCGGTTTCCATCCTCGACAACAACCAGGCTCAATACCACTTCCTTTGCGGATTCACTTCCAAACTGGCAGGTACCGAACGCGGTATCACGGAACCCGTTCCTTCCTTCTCTCCTGCTTTCGGCGAAGCATTCCTGACTTTGCACCCGACAGCTTATGCCAGCACGCTGGTTAAGAAAATGAACGAAAACGGCGCCAAAGCCTATTTGGTGAACACCGGCTGGAACGGCACCGGCAAACGTATCTCTTTGAAAGATACCCGCGCCATCATCGACGCCATCATCGATGGCAGCATCGACAAAGTTCAAAGCCAGGTAATTCCCATCATGAACCTGACCGCTCCCATCAAACTGGAAGGCGTTTCAGACATCCTCGACCCGCGTACCACCTACACCGACGTGAAGGAATGGGAAACCAAAGCTACCAAGCTGGCTGGCATGTACATTGAAAACTTCAAGCAGTATTGCGACAATGACGCAGCTAAAGCGTTGATCCCCTCCGGTCCTCAGATCTAATCAGTTCAACTGGTATATTCTGCAATCCCTGCTGTCCTGAGGACAGTGGGGATTGTTTTTTACCTCAAAATGGAAAAAATAGTGTATTTTCGTAATCAGAATCAAGGCTGAAATGCCTTTCAAAAAAAAGATTATGATTAAACCCAAAGACCAGATACTGGTCATCTTTGGCGCTTCGGGCGATCTTACGCACCGCAAGCTGATACCTGCCATATACGCTTTGTTCGACCAAGACATGATGCCAGAAAAATTTGAAGTCATTGGCATCGGCCGTTCTGCACTCAGCCAGGAAGCCTATCGGGACAAAATGACTGAAGGCATTCGCGCTTTTTCAGAAAGCAACCATATCCACGATGATGAAGTCCTTGCCTTTAGTAAGCACCTCACCTACTTTCAGATGGATGTGTATGACCCGAAAGAATACCATCGACTGAAAACCTATATGGATGCCTGGTGCGTCCGGGAAAATGCTGAATCCAACTATCTTTTTTATATGGCACTTTTGCCCAGTGCCTTCGGTCCTGTTGCCAAGAACCTAGCTGAGGTTGGATTACAGACTTCAACCAATACTTTTCGTCGTTTAATCGTTGAAAAACCCTTTGGCTACGACCTCGAATCCGGGTTTCAATTGAATCAGGATCTACACGAAGCGTTTGAAGAAAAGCAGATTTACCGTATCGATCACTACTTGGGTAAGGAAACCGTGCAAAACCTGTTGGTAATGCGCTTCTCAAACGGCGTCTTCGAACCACTCTGGAACAGGAACTTCATAGATCGGGTGGAAATAACCTCTGCTGAAAGTCTGGGGATGGAAGGCCGTGGAAGCTATTACGACGGCTCTGGCGCCCTTCGGGACATGTTGCAGAACCACTTGCTCCAAGTGGTCGGGTTTGTGGCCATGGAGCCGCCGTCTTCCATGGACGCGGATGCCATACGGAATGAAACCCTGAAGGTGTTGCAATCGCTCAAACCCTTAAAGGAAGAGGATGTGGCATCGCAAGTCATTCGTGGACAATATGTTCAGTCTAAAGTGCGTGGAGAGGCAATGGCTAGCTACCGTGATGAACCAGGTGTTAATCCGAATTCACGCACCGAAACCTACGTGGCCGTTAAATTTTTCATTGACAACTGGCGTTGGGGTGGTGTGCCGTTTTTCATTCGTACGGGAAAGCGACTGCCTACCCGTGTCACCGAAGTCGTGGTGCATTTCAAGCCTACTCCGCATGTGCTGTTCAACAACGACGAAGTCTGTCAGCGCAGCAATCAATTGATCATCCGCATTCAGCCCGATGAAGGCATCCTGCTCAAAATTGGCATGAAGCAACCCGGTGCAGGCTTCAACGTGAAGCCGGTGAATATGGATTTCCACTATACGGATTTGTCCGACATGCATTTACCTTCGGCCTATGAACGGCTTTTGTACGATGCGATGATTGGTGACTCTACACTTTATGCCAGAGCAGACGCCGTTGAAGCAGCTTGGAGATTCGTGGCACCCATCCAAAAAGCATGGGCTTCGGATCCAGACCAAAAAATCCATGGCTATCCGGCTGGAACCTGGGGGCCTGAAAATGCCGATGAGCTGATGAAGGGTTGTCCCGAAGGCTGGCGCTATCCGTGCAAGAATTTAGCTGACGATGGTCAGTACTGTGAATTATAAACCTATGGAATGCCCTCGGATACTAATTTTTGAATCACTGGACGAAATGGCACTCAAAGCCCTCCAGTGGTTGACGGAAAAAACAGCTGCCCAAGATACAGTGTCGGTCGCCTTATCCGGTGGAAACACGCCACAAGCTCTGTTTGAATGTATTGTTAAACTCGATAAGGGAACTGTAGACTGGAACAAGCTCTTGGTCTTTTGGGGGGATGAACGCTGCGTTCCGCCTGAACATACCGACAGTAATTTCCGGAGTGCCCAAAAGAGCATCCTGATACCCCTGGACATTCCGGAGGAACATATCTTTCGAATGCAAGGAGAAGCCGAGCCCGAAAAGGAGGCGGCACGTTACAGTCAGCTTTTGGCTGAACACTTAACCATGGTGGGCGGGTTCCCTCAATTTGATCTGGTTTTGTTGGGATTGGGTGAAGACGGGCACACGGCCTCGATTTTCCCTGGCAATGACAGCCTGTTTGCGACTACCCAATTCTGCTCCGTTGCCAAGCATCCACAAAGCGGCCAGCATCGAATTACACTGACTGGCACTGTAATCAATCATGCCGCTGAAGTGGTTTTTTTGGTTACCGGAACCCCAAAGGCGGGTATTGTTTCCCAAATTGCAGAGACTCCTGAATTGGTGCATTATCCGGCAGCAAAGGTTTCCCCCGTTTCAGGAAAACTCACTTGGCTCGTGGATAAAAGCGCTGCATCCGGATTAAAGACTTAAATTATTTGATGGCTATCATCAGAAATATCGGAAAGTCCTTTGGCCCTTCCAGAGTCATTTTCCGCATTATGAAGCAGGTTTCCGTTTGAACACTCAGGAAGCCTGCTTTTTTCATTTTTTCTTCCAGCTCAACGGCATCAAAACCGTTGTGACCATCAAAACCAGCACCGTGAAAGGAACCATCTTCCGTAAACAAATCGGCAATTGCCAGAGATCCGCCTTTACACAAGAGTTCGAAAAATCGGTCTAAAATATCCTGGGTTTCAGCTACATGGTGCAAAGCCATTTGGCTAAAAACACAATGAAAGGTTTCAGTTTCATAGGGCTGTTTTGTCAAATCAAACAGCACTGGATGGAGGTTTTTATTCGCAGATTCCTCCACTTTCTCACGCATCACGGCCACCATTTCAGATGCAGCGTCCATCATTGTGATACTGCTGAAACGGTCGGCCAGCATAAAGCTTAGAATACCTGTTCCGGCACCAAATTCCAGAGCCTTCATTTCCGGCTGAACCGATATCCGTGACAACAAGTTCTTTGCAATCGCTTCTGAACGCTGGGCGTGAATGTTATTACTGTCCCAGCTTCGGGCTGCGTTATTGAAATCTGTCATGCTTGGTGTTTTTTAGCAAGTTCTTTACCCAGGATTTCCGCACCAACGGCTACACACAATGCGCAGGGTCGTTCGGCATAGTATGTTGCATTACGGTCGTCGGGAGTAACTGACTGAGGTTCTCTGCTAATATCCAACAAGTCGGCGCAAATATAACTGCCTAGCCGCTGTTTGAACTTACCAGCCGTCCGTTGCACTGCTTCGTAATTCTTAGTTTTTGCATCGAGGTCTTCAGGGTTCGATGCTGGTATTTCCATGCCTAAAACCATGAACATTCCTGTAGCTGCTCCGCAGACCTCCCGTAAGCGCCCCATTCCTGCGCCAAAAGGGGCAGAAAGACGTTTCAATGTTTCTAAATCAAACGGGAAATAGTCGGAATATGCCATAACCACGGATTGGCTACAATTATACCCTTCTTTAAAATAATCGACTGCCCTGATTATTCGTTCATCGATTTCTTGCTCAGTCATTTTACCATTTTTTTCAAAGATAACCCCTTTTGCCTATTGGCGAATGCCTTTCCTATTAATTTAAAACAATTATTTCCTTGTTCAAGGTCAAGAACAAGGTTGTGCAGCGAGAACAGCTATTTCAATCAGTTTCTAAATTGCCTTTGTACATTTGTAAATAAAAAAAACTACATTTATGGCACTGACTATCAGCCCTCGCGCATGTCCGCAAAACCACCGCTGTCCGATCGTATTTAATTGTCCGGTCGGAGCAATTTCACAAAACGGGAATGGATTGCCCGTGATTGATGATGAACTTTGCATTGAATGTGGTAAATGCGTCAGACAATGTCCAATGAGGGCAGTTGTTACAAACAATTAAAAAAGGAATCAAATGAAAAAGAACATGGGAACCATTGACAAGACTGTACGGATTGTACTGGCTCTTGTCGCAGTTGTGCTTTTCTTTACCCACGTCGTTTCCGGCGTACTTGGAATCGTATTATTAGTTCTCGCGGGCATTTTTGTACTAACCAGCCTCATCAGCTTTTGCCCACTGTACTGGCCCTTTGGTATCAGCACAATCAAGAAAAAGGAATAATGTCCTAATCCTATTTTCTGGATTTATCGCTATCTTTGACGGGCTGAATCATTTAACAATGAAAACCATTACCGAAAACGATAAAGCCTTTATTTGCGATATTCAGGCACCCTGCTTTCAAATGTTGTCCAGTGAAGAAGCCGATCTGGTACGGAACAGCAAGACACAAGTGCTTTTCCGTAAGGGCGATACGTTGACCAAACAAGGTGCTTTCGCTTCCTATATCCTATTCCTCATAAGCGGAGTTGTCAAGCAATACATCGAAGGCAGTGACAATCGTAGTTTCAACATTCGCATCGTTCAGGCAGGTGATTTTATCGGCCTATCGTCCGTCTTTTCCAAAAGCGTTTACACCTATTCTACCACCGCATTGACCGATTGCCAGGTCATGCTCATCGGGAAAGATAGCCTTTCGGACATCATTCAGGGTAACGGGACCTTTAGCTTTCATCTTATTCAACGTTTTTTCAATCAGAATGCAGATTTACACGAAGTCTTGCAAAACCAGAAATTCAAACAGATGCACGGAAGGTTGGCTGGAACCCTACTGTATCTGAACGCGCTGAAAAGCACACTGCCCAACATCTTCCAACTGATGACACGCAAGGACCTGGCCGATTTTGCAGGAATTTCCACTGAAAGTGCGGTCAAATTGCTTAAAAACTTTGAAAAAGAGGGCTTGGTTGAATTGCAGGAAAAGGATATCATGCTTCCCGACCTTGAACGGCTTATAGATATTCAGAAACGTGGATAAAAAAAAGGATTTCAGTTTTGAACCTGAAATCCTCTCATTTTATAAAAAATCTGACTATTTTTCCAATTCCTTATAAACCAACGCACTAGCGCCAACAATGGCAGCATCACCAGCCTTGAGTTGCGAAGGAAGAATCTTCACTTTGTTTTTGAAGATAGGCAGCAGATGCTCTTCCATACTTTCGCGGGTAGGCTTGAAGATGTATTCGCCGGCTGCCGTAGGGCCGCCAAAAAGGAAGATGGCTTCCGGACTGGTATGATGCACCGTATCGGCAAGGCCTTGACCCAACCATTTACCCGTTTGTTCAAAAACCTCCAGTGCTACAGGATCACCGCTTTCAGCCGCGTCAAAAATCATTTTAGAATCGAGTTCATTAAAGGATTTATTGGCCAAAAGGCTGTTTACGGCATTGTCACGGGCCATGATTTCGAAAGCTGTCCGCTTCATGCCTGGAGCAGAGCAGTAGGCTTCCAGGTGGCCTCTTCCGCCGCAGCCGCAAAGACGTCCGCCAGGGATCAACGTGGTGTGACCACATTCCCCTGCAAAACCATCGTGTCCGTACAACAGGTGCCCGTTTACAACGATACCGCTTCCGACACCGGTTCCAAGAGTGTACATCACAAAATGCTTCATCCCTTTAGCTCCCCCGTAAATCATTTCGCCCAAAGCGGCAGCATTTGCATCGTTGGTCAAAGCAACGGCTTTAAATTCCGGAAACTTTTCATTGAGCAGTTTTGCTAATGGAACGATGCCTTTGAAAGAAAGGTTGGGTGCATACTCAATAGTTCCATTGTAGTAATTACCATTGGGAGCTCCGATGCCGATTCCGAGGATTTCAGATTCGGGATTCATCAGACTGACCGAGTGAATCAATTCCCGGATGGCAACTGCTAAATCAGTGACATATTTGTTGACGTCACCGTGACTAGGGGTGGGAATATTTCCTTTTACCAGTACATTACCTTCTTCGTCTACTACGCCAATGGCAGAATTGGTTCCACCGATATCAACACCGATTGCTACTTTTTTCATGGGATTTTCTGAGGATTTAATTAGAAACCTACAAATTTAGCGTATTAATCCATACGGACACCGCGTTTTTTTGTTAAAGTTCGAGAAGAAGCGTTTCACGCGAACCTAAAGTCAGGGTCTTGTCCAACAAAACCGTTTTGCCTGTTAGCACATCGCGGCCGCTGACGGGACCTCCCAGCACTTCCTGATATTGATCCAGGCTGATGGTATTTTCCTTGTCCAGCCCGTTGAGTATCGCCAATACTTTCTTCCCCTGATAATCACGCACATAGACGTATGCGCCGTTTCTGGGAACAAAATGTTTCAGACTGCCCTTGGAAATAACTTCATTACCCTTGCGCCATTTCAACAAAGTGCGAAGGTAGTCATGCGCTTCGTTCTGAAGGGCTGTTCGTCCTTGAGAAGTAAAGGCGTTTATGGCATCGCCAGCCCATCCTCCGGGGAAATCTTTACGGATGTTTCCGTCGGCCATTTTCTTATTCCCGTTCATCAGGATTTCTCCTCCATAATAAATTTGAGGGATGCCCCGGCAGGTCAATAAAAATGTATATGCTTGCTTGAAAACATTCAGGTCGGAAGGCATTTCCAGCAGGAAACGGTCCGTATCGTGATTTTCCAGAAAAACCAGCAAGTTGTTGATATCCGGATACATAAAATCAAAACTCAGCAATTCGTAGATTCGCGTGAGGCCGTTGTCCCAATCCGTTTGTTTATGGAAAGCATTGTGGCTCTCCAGCATAAAGGAGAAGTCCATGACCGATTTCAGATGTGAATTCCCTTTTTTGTTCAATTGGCTGTTGGCCTGCCAATAAACGACACCCGGCATGTAATTGATCCAGGATTCGCCCACGATGTTGAAGTTGGGGTATTCGTCCATCACGTCTTTGCACCACTCAGACATCATTTTTTCATCCGCGTAGGGATGCGTGTCCTGACGGATTCCGTCGATACCGGCATATTCCACCCACCAGATACTATTCTGAATCAAATAGGCGGCCAAATGTGGATTCCGTTGATTCAGGTCGGGCATTGATTCCACAAACCATCCGTCGGTCATTCTTTTGGTGTCATACTGCGTTGCATAAGGGTCGAAGCTGACAAATTTGTCGTGGTTGGTCTGCACGAATTTACCACCATTGTTGATCCAATCGGTAAAAGGCATGTCTTTCACCCAGACATGCTCGCTGCCGCAGTGGTTGAAAATCATATCCATGACCACCTTTAGGCCTTTCTGATGGGCCTGGCGGATGAGGTCAACATATTCTTGATTAGAGCCGAAGCGAGCATCCACCTTGTAATAATCGGTGGTGGCGTAGCCGTGGTAAGAGCCGCCCGGCATGTCATTTTCGAGCACCGGATTCAGCCATATGGCGGTCACTCCAAGGTCTGAAATGTAGTCCAAATGTTGCGAAATGCCAGCCAAATCGCCACCGTGACGTCCATTCGGTTCGCTCCGGTTGGTTGGCACGGTACCATTGGTCATTGGCAGGTTGTCGTTGGCCGGATTGCCGTTGGCAAAACGGTCGGGCATCATGAGATACAACACGTCTGAACGGTCGAAACCCATTCGGCTGGCAGGATCCACTTCCCTGGCTTTCAGTTCATACGTGACTTTCTTTTTTAGTTTCCCTTGGGTGAAAAGCATATTGATCATCCCGGGTTTGGCCTGACTCAAATCCAAATAAAGGAACAGGTAGTTTGGACTGTCGGCGTTGACCAATTTGTTGATCTTGATTTCTGGATTCAGCACCTGCACCTCGGAAGCATCGATCTGGTCCCCATAAATCATGATTTGCAGTTCGGGATTTTTCATGCCTGCCCACCAAAATGCGGGTTCCATTTTGCGAATCTGGATGGCTGCTGTGAGGCTAAGGGTAAAGGCCAGAAGGACCAGGGAAAGAAGAATTCGTTTCATACTACAAATTTAGTTTCAAAATTCGGGAACTCCATAGTTCAAGGTTACCCTGTTATCTAAAATTAGGAGACTGTCATTGACTGAAAAAATGCGTAAGACCGAACGTTCCATCGACTTTGCTTCTTTCGGAATCAGTGTGGCGAAACCTTCTTTGGTGAAAACGAAAAAAGACTTCGGAAGCTCAACGTTCTGCCACAACACATACAATTCCGACGGACGTCCCGAGCAATCCAACAACAATCGGTTGTTCAACATCCCTTTGACTTTCAGGTCCTTTGGAGCCAGAGAATCAATAGATGCTTGGTCAATTGTCATCAGTATGATGCTTTCCCCATCTTTCCAAATCCGTATCGGATGCAAGTTTCTTTTTGTCTTTTTCTGAATAAGCCTATAGATGCAAGAACCCTGTTTCATGGGGGATGCGGTAAAACCCGGCGCAAAGACGGAGTCTGGACAACTATTGCCAGGTAAACAATTGCTTAGATTCAACGTGTCCACTTCATGATGGAATGTGACACAGGCCAGCAACGACTCATTGGCTTCTTTCCATACCCCTTTCAGCGGGCCATGGGATTCACAAGCCGTAAACATCACCAATAAACAACCAATCAAAATTGTTGTTGTTTTCATGAGTCGTGGATTATTAAGTTATTTTCTTGCCTTGGGAACCGAAAGTAACGGTCCTGTCAACCAACTGCTCTCCGTTTTCCCTTTGTTGCCGATCAGAACAATTTTATAGCGTTTTTCAGTCGTAAAGGACATGCCCTTCATCAAACGACATTCGAACGTCACGATTCCTTTTTTGGTTGAAGCCTTGAATGTATATTCTGCAAAACGACCCTTCAAGTAACCATAGCCATCGCCTTCATCTTCGTAAAGCTTACCGGTGGCTTCCCCTTTCTTGTTCAAGGAAACCAACAGAGTTAAGGAGTCGGCGCGATACTCAACAGTGCTCTGAACCAAATTGCACAGTGGAACGATGGCGCCTTCCCTAATGCTTACGTCGGGTTGATACTTGTCGGTCAGGCTGTTTTCCCCAGCTAGTGAAACGACTCTCCACTTGCCTTTCGGACGGGCAGGAGAAACCGCCCATTTGGGCACCACCATCAAATCGGCACCAAGCAGGAAGGCTTGTTCTTCACGGCGCAGGGTCGTATCTTTCACATCAGCAAAAAACAAGGGCCTCATCACCGGCATCCCCGTTATGGATGCGTCATGAAACAACGTATAACTGTAGGGCAACAACCGGTAGCGACGGTTCATAGCCACCCGTGCCACCTTTTCCACTTCAGGACCAAAGGCCCAAGGCTCCCTTTCGTTGGTTCCTTTGGAGGCATGGCCTCTAGAGAAAGGATAGAATGCGCCGAGGGCAATCCAGTGCGCAAACAAATCGGCTTCCGTATTTCCGTCAAAACCACCGATATCCGGTCCTGAAAATCCTTGTCCTGATAGTCCCAGGTTTATGGACATTGGAATCGATAATTTGAGATATTTCCAAGTACCCTGGTTGTCGCCCGTCCATGTCGCTCCATAACGGTGACTCCCCAGATAGCCTGAACGTGACAGGATGAAGGGACGTTTTTCAGGGTTCACCACTTTGATTCCTTCTCTGGATGCACGGATCATCAACGTGCCGTAAACATTGTGATAGCGCAGGTGTGAATCCGGTTCGAAGCCTCCTCCGCCCCGGTGGAAGTTATTAGCAGGCATCGAATGGTCAGGCACATCAAACACCGCTGGCTCGTTCATATCGTTCCAAACACCATCGATGTTTTGGTTCATATATTCCTTGTAAAGACCTGCCCACCACGCGCGGGTCTCCGGCATGGTGAAATCCGGGAATTTGCAGGGTCCAGGCCAAACACCACCTACAAAATCCTTTCCTGTAGAATCTTTTACCCAAAGGTCATGTTCCTGTCCCTGCTGATACACCCAATAGGCAGAATCCTGTTTAACACCAGGATCAATCATCCAAACACCCTTGAAATTAATTTTGTGCAAACCGTCATTGACCGCTTTAGGATTTGGAAATTTGATCTTGTCAAAGGTAAAAATGCGGTATCCGTCCATGTAATCGATGTCCATCCAGATGACGTCGCAAGGAATCTTGCGGTTCCTGAATTCCTGCGCCACTTCAAGCACCCGACTGTCCGGCTCGTAGGAGTAACGACTTTGCTGGTAGCCGAGGCTCCAAAGCGGAGGCAACTCCATCTTGCCCACCAGGTCTGTGAGCGCTGTCATCAATGCTTCGATGGATTTCTTTTGGATGACAATGACACGTGCGGCAGGAGAATGAGCAGTGAACGTAATGCTGTCGTTCAGCACCAAATCCTGACGCCAAGTATTGTCTGAAAGCACACCAAAGGCCGTTCCATCGGCATTGACACCCAACACCCACGGATGGGTCTGATACAACCGCTTGCCATTGTAATCCTTATACGTGTAGTTGTCGGTATTCCAGAGAATGATGTCCTGGCCATTTCTCAAAAGCGGACCAGTCACTTCGCCGGTCCCGTACAAACTGGCATCTTTGGGGACAGCGATGGAAACCACAGCTTTTCCGTCTTTGTTGTAGAAGAAAGGCGTTAATTTCCAGTTTTCAGGAACAGATTGAAGAACCTTTGGTTCCTGCACCAGTGCAAAAGAAGGTAAATGAGCTTTTGCATTGAAATCAGACGGATAAAAGACTGCGACATCAGGTGCAATCAGTCCGTCACGGGCATCCTTTGCTTGTACATTGAAAAACAATGCCCCTGCCAGAATCAGGGTTGTTAGTTTTTTAAATTCCATATCGATTAGAGTTTGTTCAGTTTGATTATTGACATTTTCCCATCTGCCTGCTGAAGGCGACAAATATAAAGACCTGCAGGAAGTGAAGAAACATCAGCTTGTTGGTTGAAAATGTCCAATTTAAGCACCTTCGAACCGTTCAGTGCAAAGATTTCTGCTGAAACCACTTCAGGACCGCTGAAGCCGATCATGCCTTCAGCCGGATTTGGAAACAAAACGATTTTATCTTCAGCTGATTTCTCTTCCAACCCATTGATAACTTGATCCGTGAAAACCCTGAATTCACCTGGGGCAAGGCTTACTATCATCGCCAAGTCTGTGACGTTCAACGCTTCACCAGTAATCAAGTTGTACCAGTTCCCAGTCTTGGTGAAAAGTGGATAACAAGTAATGGTCGTTCCGGTATAGTTGGCTACGACAATAGCTGACAACGTACCGTCGGTAAGATATTCGCGCCTTCCACCGGCCCAATTTGCAAAAGCGGCTTTGAAATCCCAGCTGGTCGGTTGAGTGAACATCAAAGGATGCTGATTGCGCAGGCTAAGCAGTTTGGAATAGGTTTCATAGAGTTCCAGACGAGAGGCGCTCTCCAGGTAGTTCCAACGAACCGGTTTACGTCCAGTTCGACCATTGAAATCAATGTTGACGTCGTAACCAAGTTCCCCGAACTGCCAGATCATCTTCGGTCCCGGGGTCATCAGGAACATCGTCGCATTGGCTGCGAGCTGTTTCATCCGAAGCAGGCTGTCAGTTGCTATGCCATTGGCCCCATACGTCAATGCCTTGTAGGCCATACGTTCTTCGTCGTGGCTTTCCATATATCCGACCAGTCTGGGTTGAGTCCACCCTCTACTGGCGGCGGTGAGGTTGGTAAAGTCACTACCGGTCTGCGTTGCCATGGCCGTTTGACAGAACGCATAGTTCATGTTTCCCCAGACCATCATGCCAGAATCCGCCAATACCTTTTCTTCGGTTGTTGCACTAAAATGCTCTAGAATGAGGTAGGCTTTCGGATTTGCCGCTTTTACAGCACGGTTGTAATCACAGAGAATATCAATGCGTCCCTGGTTGAAATTGCCCCAAACGGCCACATCGGTCGTGTAGAACGTGCTGGGCGTGAATCCTTTGGATAGGTCGAAACGGTAACCGTCCACCTTGAATTCATTCAGCCAGTATTTAATTACGGTTTTGAAATAAGCCCGGGTATACGTGCTGGAATGGTTAAAGTCCGAACCCACATTGTACGGATGCATGGCAATTGGGAATAAATAGGGATTGGTGGCCGAAGGGCGATTGTTGGTCGCATCCCACCACATTCTGGCCATGGGGCTGAGTCCCCAAGAATGGTTGAACACCACGTCCAGAATCACGGCAATGCCCCTGCGGTGGCATTCGTCAATAAAGCGCTTGTAATCGTCCGAAGTGCCGTACGCTTTGTCCGTAGCCATCCAGAAATTGGGATTGTACCCCCAACTGTCGTTTCCGTCGAATTCGTTGATCGGCATCAACTCGATGGCATTAATGCCCAAATGCTGCAGATAATCGAGTTTGGCCGTAGCCGCATTCACGGTGCCTTCCGTTGTGAAGTCACGGAAATGCAGTTCGTAAATGCTCAGATTGCCATAAGCGGGCGGAGTAAAGCTGTTTACCAGCCAGTTATAGACAGGTTTGGCGGTTTGCAACACCGAAACGACGTTTTCAGTCAGGCCAGCCGGATAGGGCTTCAAGTTCGGATAGACTTCCGCATACTGATTGATCCACTTATCATTCCATGGATCCAGGATTTTTTCCGAATACGGGTCACCGCAAAGGATGGTTCCATCTACATAGTACTGGAAACCATATTCTTTGCCAGGGGTCAGTCCATTGAGGCTTATCCAGAAATAATCACCGTCTTTGCTTAACTGATAATTGTTGTCAGGCTTCCAATCGTTAAAGTCTCCCAACAGATAAATATACGAATGCCCCTTGGCGAATAGCGACAGGGTAGCCTTCGTATCGTTGATGTAATTGATACCGTCACTGATGCCTATAGGACGGGTAGCAGTGGGAACGGCCGATGGCCGAACGCAAACGTAAGAGGAATCACGGACGGAGGTCGTCCCGTTATTGGCTTCGGCAATAATGTAAAAAGATCCCGAAGTTGAAAAGGTCTGTGCAACTGTAATAGTTGTTGCATTTGATAAGGTGGTCCCTATTTGTGTACTGTTCAGATACATCTTCAGGGTACAAGGCTGAGAAGCAGTGGCTTTCAGTGTAAGGGCAGAAGAAAGAGTGACCAGGGAAATGGCGGTGGAAGGCGTGTTCAACGTCAGATTCAAACCCGGACTGTAGACGGGCAGAAGAATATCGGCACCACCAACGTCACGACCGGTTTTTGATCCATCTGTATTGCGAATGACCATCGCAATATTCTGGATAACCTCTGTCGTATTGGTGATTCCGAAATAGCTCCTCACATTTGGAGAAAGCGTCAGTTGCCATTTATTGGCACTCAAGTAAGTCAGCTTGGTCGCATCAACATTGACCGCCCAGGCGGATTTGACATATTTCCAGTCGGAATTGCTGGTGCTCAGGTTGGTGATGACTCCTATATGCGCCCATAGCTCACCCGTAAAACCATTTAGACCTTTGTCTCCCTGCGTGGCGTCGAATGTCAAAACGCAGTTGTCTGCCTCCGTCACAAAAGAGGGATTGGATACAACCACCTGTCCCTGAATAAAATAAACATTCAGTAGCAGCAATAGAAAAAAAAGAACAGGTCGTTTCATGGAGGAGGTTTTGGTAAGTTAAGCATGGAGAAAAAAGAACCCGGCAGACAGCCTGCCTGCCGGGTTCTTGAAGTTAACCAAAGGAGGAGTTAATTTTTAACCAGTTTGTATTTGTACACCGGACCAACCAGATCCAATGTGATGGTATACGTTCCGGCTGCTGGAACTTTTATGTTAGCACCTCCGGCATTGAGTTTCAGGTCTGCACCGTCATCACCGTAGTTGAGGTCCCATCCAGCATTGGCACGGAACTTGATTTCACCATCTGCGGTTAGAGCAATCGTGGCCGTCCACTTGTTGGCAGCCTGATCGTAGGTCATCTCTTGATCCGAATTCCATCCGTCTGCCGTTGCACTTCCGATGATACCCCAACGGGTAATCTTCATCACTGAATAGGTCAATGCGGTCAAGTCTGCATTTACCTTGTAGTAACCTCCGGTTGCCAATGATATATTGTCACCGCCTCCAGCAACAAGTTTACCTGGGCTGATGTAGCTATGCTCACCTTTATCTATTCCCCAACCCGATTTCGTAAACTTGAATTGAATGGCATTGTCTGGATTTCCTTCATTGACCATATACACATATCCTTCGTATGATTCATCCGATTTCAAGGAGTAAATACGTGAATATTCGGTGCCTTCACCATTCCAAACACCGCCACCAAATGGTGTAAAGTTACCCGGCAAATTCAAGTGCGGATAGACTATTACTACCTCATACGGAGTCAGTGTCATAGCAACTGAATCGGACGAAATCGTTTCAGGTGTCAGTCCAATAACTTTTGCCACAACTTTGATTTCTACGTTTGAAGCCACACCTTCGAGACCACCAAGGGTTAACAAAGCGGTGTTGATCTTATCGTAAGTCACGTCTGCAGAAGTCGTTGTTCCCGTTGCAATATCAATTGCATTGGCAAAAGAAGCACCTGCCAGATCCATTTTGAGCGTATAAGACACCGCAGCATCATACCCGTAATCGGGTGCTTGCCAGCTGAATGTCAGCGTGCTGTCTTTCTCAGCTTCGGCCATGGTCAACGCGGCGACCGGCGCGGCATCCATAACCGGTGGAGTGATCGTGTCAGTAACAGTAGCCAACTCCCTCTTGTCGCAAGCCATCAAAGCTGCTCCAATCATCAGGGTAAGCAATAAATTATTTTTTTTCATAATTAAATTTGGATTGAATGGTTAGTTTGATCAATAATCTTCCAGTTGTGAAAGGTTCGGATTGGCGTTGATGTCTGCAGAGGGTATCGGGAAAATATTGTATTTCGCATCCACACCGGCTCCGGCCTGAACACCACCCTTGAAATCCCACAGGTAATCAGTGGAAGTCAATTTGCCAAAACGCACCAAATCCGTACGACGCTGTGCTTCCCAGAGGAGTTCACGGCCACGTTCTTCCAATAGGAATGCAAGACTAACATCCGTCCACACAGCAGGCCTGTTTACAGCATCTACAATATAGGCACGGTCATGAATGGCCTGAATGTAAGACAAGGCTGTAGCTGTGCTACCTCCTGTTCCACCGCGAAGAACAGCTTCAGCGTACATCAGATAAACATCAGCAAGGCGGAACAACGGGAAGTCCGTATTCGGGAAAGATCCGCCTGAATTCACACCAGTACTGGTCATGTTGCTGTATTTAACGACTTGTACACCTTCTTTGAATTCTCCAATATCTGTCATGTTCAATTTGTTGTAGCTTATGTTCAACAAAGCACAACGTTCATCGACCGCTTCGTTTCCGGCGAAACGGGTATACACGCTCTTCGTTGCGTGATTGCCTTGCCAGGCACCAGGAGCTGCAATTCCAGACTGCAAGTCCGCATTTACTGCTGAAGACATCAGGAACATCATGCCTCCCCAAGATTGCAGGTTGTCTTTGTCAAATACCATCGGAAAAATCATTTCAGGCGAATTCTGATTATCAGCCTTGAACAGGTTGGCATAAACTGGTTCCAACGTATAACCGGAAGCAATGACATCGGCGCATGCAGCAATACATTCCGTATTCTTTGCCGTACCTATATAGATATCAGCATTCAAATACAGTTTTGCAAGCAATGTCTTGGCAGCTGCCTTGTTGGCTCGACCGTAATTAGCAGCATCAAAACCAATCCAAGGAGTCATCAGATCTGCATCGATGGCTTTGAGTTCCGTTTCGACGTAATCAAAAATCTGAGGAGCAGTAGCCATCCCAGGAGGTATGGAGCCGATGATAGAAGCTTCGGTTACAAACGGTCCCTGACGGAAATGATCCAAAACATGGAAATAAGACAACGCCCTCAGGAAACGCGCTTCAGCACGGTATTCCTTAATGGTTGCCTTCAATGCATCCGAAGTGTTACGAGTCGCTAGTTTGGCATCTGTTGTTTCCCGTAGGAATTCACTTGCCAACGTGATCTGGTAATACAAACGGTAGTAGAAACCTTTGATGAACACATCGGAAGCAGTCCAGGCAAGGCCGTGGAAATTCTTAATGGTCTGGTCATTCCAAGCACAAACGGCTTCTTCGGTAGGCAATTCCTGCAGATTCCAAAGCATACGCAGGTAAGAAGCCTGGCTGCCTTCGTCAAGACCAACGATATCAGGTTTGCCGGCAGGGCCTTGGAGGCCTGATATTGATAGCCCGGAATATATCTTAGCAATGAAACTTTCATAAGAGCTATCGTTGCTGAAAACGACATCAGCGGTTACTTCGTCCGGATCGATCGGCACCGTATTCAGGTCATTGTAACAAGAAACCAGCATGAACGGGAGCGTCACCAGCGAAATGAAAAGAAATAAATACTTTTTAGTTTTCATATCTGGTTGTATTAAAAGTTAATGGAAACACCGACAATGAATGTTCTCGGCCTCGGGTAGACATTGTTGTCAATTCCGCTGTAAATTTCAGGATCCAGTCCTGAATACTTAGTCAGCAACAACGCGTTCTGAACCGTTCCAAATACGCGTGCATTTGCATTGGTTCCGAAAGGTTTATCCAACGTATAACCAAGTGTCACATTATCCAAGCGGAAGAAAGACCCGTCTTCAAGGTAGTAATCCGTCAGATACTGAGCATTGTTGAAATTGGTTTTTAGAGCACTAAACAGACGGTTTTTGAGGAAGTCGGAGTAATAAGAGTCACCCAGATTTTCCCTGGTAGACCGGACGTTGTTGTAGACCGAGTTGCCAACGTTGCAACGGGCAGACAAGCTAAAGTCCCATTCCTTATACGTCAGCTTGGAGCTCAAGCCCATAATCACGAGGGGAGCGGCCTGACCAGAATGGTAAAGGTCTGCCTCCGTAATTTTTCCATCTTTGTTTCTGTCCACATACATGCCTTCCAACGGGTTGCCATTGGCGTTGTACACTTGTTGATACACATAGAAGGAATTCACCGGGAAACCGACACTGTTCATTTGAATCTTGTTACCAGTACCTCCAGAGACGTCTCCTTTGGGTATACCAACGTAACTGGCATCCGCATATCGAGTCAGTCTGGTGATTTCGTTCTTATTATAGGCAACATTGAAACCAAGATCCCAATTGAGATCCTTACTTACAACCGGCTTCGTGTTGATGCTGAATTCCACACCCTGGTTGACCAAGTCACCAACATTGGTGGCGATTTCATTTTTGAAGTTGGTTCCTGCAGCAACTGGGATGGTGTTGATCAAGTCGAACGTCATACGTTTGTACAAATCAAACGATCCGGCAATTCGACCGTTGAAAAATCCGTAATCAAGACCAACGTTGTAGGTACTCGTCGATTCCCATTTGATTTTGGAATCATATCCAATTGGGCGAATGAGTCTGATTGCTTGGTTACCGAACATCATATATGCACCGGAAGTTCCATATTCATAACGAGCAAGATAAGGATACTCATTATTAAGCACATCCTGCTGGCCAGTTACACCATAACCGACGCGAAGCTTTAGGTCGCTTAGGTTGGTGAAATCAGACATGAAAGCTTCTTCGTTGATTCTCCAAGCTAATGCAATGGACGGGAAAATTCCGTGTTTGTTACCAGGAGCAAATTTGGAAGACGCATCATCGCGTAAGGTCATGGTCAGCAAATATTTTTCGTTGAATGTGTAATTCACACGACCAAACAGGGATATCAGAGCTGATTCTGAGGCATCTATGGTCTTCGTCTTGCGGGCAGTACCGTCCAAAAAGAAATATTCATTGAAACTGTCATTATAAAAGCGTTGGTAGGAATATCCGCCCATTACATCCAGTTTACTGTTGATGCCAGAAAGGTCTTTGACATAGTTCATGTAATAGTCCAAAACCAAGTTGCGGGTGTTTTGACCGTACGGATTCCGTTCTCCCTTACCTTGTTTCACGTCACCCCAAACGTACGATTGATTGGATTCGTCGGCAGTTTTGACTTCGCCTGAACTCTTCGTCAAATCATAGCCCAAATTCAAGTTCGCTTTCAATTCAGGAATAGCTTTGAATGTATAGTCGAACTGCGCATTTCCAATGCTTCTGTAAACAGTGGAAAGGTCAAACTTTTCATTCAAAATAGCCACGGGATTGGCAATGGCAATCGTGTTGGGTTTTCCGTCCGTTTTCAGAGAAATGAAATAACCATTACCATATGTTCCAGCTTGCATGACCGGTACAGTCGGGTTCATTTCGAGGGCAGCACCGATGGCGCCCTGATCGGCAAAGCGGTTCTTTACCACCATACCTTTCAAATTGGCGCTCACTTTCAGTCGGTTGTCCAGGAAAGAAGGATTGATACCAATGGCAAACGTACCCCTATTCATATTTGAATTCAGTAAGATACCGTTTTCAGAAATGAAATTAGCTGACGCACGGTAAGGAATGCTCTTGACAGTACCCGTTACACTTAAGTTATGGTCGGTACTGATGGCTGTGCGGTAGATTTCATTCTGCCAGTCCGTTTTTGCAGTCCCAAGCCAACTAGCTTCACCAGAACCTACTCCGAATTGATCATTGATCAATGTTGTGAATTCACCAGCTGTCATGGTCCGAATTTTTTTGGCAATCGAGCCAATGGAGAAGTTGCCGCTGTAGGTCAACTTCGGCATACTGGTTCCGATTCCGTTGGCACCTCTTTTGGTTGTTACCAAAATAACACCGTTGGATGCACGTGAACCATAAATGGCCGTTGAAGAAGCATCACGCAGGATCGTGAAGGTTTCAATGTCATTGGGGTTGATGGTGGACAATGGATTGGTAGCACCCCAAATGGAGGTATTGGAAACAGGCACACCATCAATAACAATCAGAGGGTCATTGCTGGTTGAACCGTCCATGGAAGAACCACCACGAATACGAATGGTAGCAGCAGAGCCCGGAGCTCCACCGTCAACCGTAACAGCCACACCGGCCACTTTACCCTTGAGCAAGTCGGTTGGTGATACTGCCAAACCACGGTTGATTTCATCAGCCTTGATCGCTGTCAAAGCACCAGTCGCATCTTTCTTTCGCACCGTTCCGTAACCGATGGCGACGACTTCACCCAGTGAAACGGATGATTCCTGAAGCACCACTTTGAGCGTTCCTTTAATTGTTGAAACAGGAATATCGACAGGCACATAACCCATGCAGGATACATTGAGCACTGAAGAAGTGGAGGTGACGTTAATGGAGAACCCTCCATTAGCATCCGTGATGGTCCCATTGCTGGTTCCTTTGACGGCGACGTTGGCACCGACAATCGCGACGTTGTCCTTATCGAGCACCGTCCCGCGAATGGTCGTTTTGTTCTGAGCAAAGGCCGAAAGCCCCAGACAAAGAAAAAACACCGAAAGCATAAATCTGATTTTTTTCATCTTTTGGTAGCGTATTAGATTAGTAATTAAGAAAATATATATGGTTTTTAATGATTAGTCCCTGTCTTGTACAAAAACGACGGAAACAGCAGCCAGCAACAGACAAACACCAGCCATCAGAATCCCACCCATGGCATTAGATCCCATCCAATGTTCAATGATGGGACCACCCACCAGACTGCTTACAATCTGCGGAATGGTGATGAAAAAATTGAAGATGCCCATGTAAACACCCATTTTGGCGGACGGAATGGAACCAACCAGAATGGCATAAGGCATGGCCAGAATGCTGGCCCAAGCAATTCCCACACCTACCATTGATGCTATCAGCCAATAGGAATCATGGATGAAAAACATGGAAATCAGTCCTGCACCACCAATCACCAATGAAAAGGCATGGGTGAACTTGCGACTGGTCTTCTTTGCAATCCAAGGCAAAGCCAACGCATAAAACATGGCCACCAGATTGTAAACGCCAAACAAAATGCCCACCCAGTCACCCGCTTTCTGAAAAGCTTGCGAATGTGGATCGGTAGTTCCATAAACTGCTGAAGCCACGGCAGGAGTCGTATACACCCACATGGTGAAAAGTGCAAACCAAGAGAAGAACTGCGTGATTCCCAATTCCTTCATTGTTCTGGGCATTTTGGCGATGTCCTTGAATATCACCATCAAGCTCTTGCTTTCCTTGGTCTTCGGATCAGCATTTGTTTCATCCGCAAAAAAGCTTTCATGCATTTCAGGAGGATATTCCTTGGTGCGGATAATAGTCCATATAATGGTTCCCATCATAAGCGCAGCACCTATATAGAAGGATACCAACACATTCAGCGGCATTCCACCAGCAATAACCTGATTTCCAATGCCCGTCCATTCAGAAAGTGCGTATGGCAACCAACTCCCAACTACGGCACCGATGCCAATCAGAAACGTCTGTATGGAGAACCCGAGCGTCCGTTGTTCACTGGGCAACTGGTCAGCCACCAAAGCACGGAATGGTTCCATGGCTACATTGAAAGAAGCATTCAGTATCGTTAGTATGCCTGCCCCGACCAAAAGCGGCGACATGACTGCCGATAAACCTGCCGAGTGGGGCATAAACACCAAAGCCAACGAAGCCAAAATCGCACCTACCAGGAAATACGGTTTTCTCCGTCCCATACCATTCCAGGTATGGTCTGAATAATGCCCAATAATGGGTTGAATGATCAAACCGGTAAGCGGAGCCACAATCCAGAACCAAGAAAGCGTGCCCACATCAGCTCCGAATGTTTGCAGAATACGACTGGCATTGGCATTTTGCAGGGCGAAACCGGCCTGAATGCCAAGAAATCCGAAACACATGTTCCAGATTTGCCAAAAAGAGAGTTTCGGTTTTTGTGTCATTCGTCTCAATTTAAAAATGCAACCAGCGAAGATACCGGCGGCACTGTCACCCTGTTCCCTGAAATAGTCGTCATTCCTTTCAAATCAATTTTTCCGTCCGAAACCACGATGGTCCATGTTCCGGCAGGTATTTCCATCTCCCTTGCAGAGGCATTTCCGTTGTGAATCACCAAGATGGTTTTCCACTTGTCACCGTTGGCATTGTTATTCAACAAAAAACCGAGAACACCCGGTTTGGAGGGTTCCAAAAAGGACAGATTTTTACGTACATCGGTAGCCAGACTCATCCGAAAAGCCGGATGTTCCTTGCGCAAACGAATCAATTCTTTGTAATAGCTGAACACGTCAGCCTGCAGCAGCTTGTTTTCCCAATGCAGCTGATTGATGGAATCGGGCGATTCAAACGAATTGGAAACGCCGAATTTGGTCCGTAGCAATTCCTCGCCCGACAACATAAAAGGTACACCTTGGGCCGTAAAAACCATGGTTTGAGCCAGCTTGTCCATCCGGATCAAATCTTCCAATGTAGCACCTTCGGTAGCTGAAGTCTTCAGCTTGTCGAACAAACACATATCATCGTGACAAGAAACGTAATTGATGACTTCACCCGGATTGTTGGCATAAGGCGCTTTCGAATAATTCACCTTGGTATTGTCCACTTGCGGATGCGCAATGGCACCGACGATCCCAAACTTCACGCTTTCTTCCAGTCCTGTCATTCCACTGGCAAAACCCGGAGCTTTATGATTGTTCCAACTTCCCTTAACCGCATCGCGGAAATCATCGCTGAAAACAGCAATCCGAGGCATCTGAAGCCCATTTTGCTTGATGGCCCGCAGTGCTTCCGGAAGCGGAGAACCGCCGGCAGTCCAGCCTTCACCATAAATAAACAAGGTGGGATCGACTGTATCAAGCGCCTTGCGGATTTCGTTCATGGTCTGAATGTCATGAATGCCCATCAGATCAAAGCGGAATCCATCAATATGGTATTCCTTCACCCAGTACAGCACAGATTCAATCATGTACTGCCGCATCATCGACTTTTCAGAAGCAGTTTCATTGCCACAACCTGAGGCGTTGGAGGGTGTTCCGTCAGCATTGTAGCGGTAGAAATAACCGGGTGCGGTCAATTCAAAATTCGAACCAGCCAGACGGTAGGTATGATTGTAAACAACGTCCATGATTACACGGATGCCCTTTTGATGCAAGGCCATGACCATCTGCTTGTATTCACGAATGCGCGTTTCAGGCGTATAGGGATTGGTGGCGTAGGAACCTTCAGGCACATTGTAATTCTGAGGATCGTACCCCCAGTTGTATTTTTTGTCTGAAAGTTTCGTTTCATCGATGCATCCAAAATCAAAGGTGGGTAAGAGGTGCACATGCGTCACACCCAATTCCTTCAAGTGATCGATTCCAGTGGAGAGACCTTCGGCTTTCGTATGCTCTTCGGTCAAAGCCAAGTATTTACCCTTGTTTTTCATCCCTGAAAGCGGCCCCACGGAAAAATCCCGCAGATGCATTTCATAGATAATGATGTCCGTAAAGCTCTTCAAAACCGGTCGGTGCTCGCTGCTCCAACCTTGGGGATCGGTCATTTTCAGATCAAGTATCGCAGCACGCTTGCCGTTGACACCTGTCGCCTTGCATTGAATACCGGGCGTTTCACTAAGCCATGCTCCCTGATGATTGATTTGAAACGTGTAGAATTTCCCTGAAAGCGTACCTTTTACCTTGACGGACCAAAACGCACCGTCTTTTTTAAGATCCAACGTCTGATATGCAGTACTTTGAAGACCATCGGTATAAAGATTCACACGAACCTGCGCCGCTGTCGGTGCCCATAACGTAAAAATGGAAAATGAAGGGGAATAATTAAGCTCTTGGTACGAAAGGTTTTCTTTCGCAATTTTTGCATTCAAATGAGTGGAGGAACTCAAAAATGACAAAAACAAAACAAATGTCAAAACAGATTTTAAATTCGGCATTCGGTATCCAGTTCAAGGTAATTTGAACCGCAAATATCAAACAGGAATGCTTAATTAAAATCTAAATTCTGACGAAATGAACAATTCGGGTTATGAAATGAACAATTACCAGACTAAATAAACGAATAAATAGTTAAAGGGGCTCAAAAATGTAGCAAAGTGTCAAATTGACACTAATTACCCTCCAGCCAGTTCAGGAAGTCAGGAACCCGGATTCGGCTCACCAAAATGCCTTCAGTCAGGGCTGGTTCCAGCTTAATTTTCAACCGACTGTTGAAATGTTTCGAAACGGATTTAACGGCCTGAATATTGGCAATGCAGCCCCTTGAAAGTCGAAAGAAACTTTTGGGGTCAAGTTGATCTTCCAAATTGTCCAGCGAGTATTCCGAGAAATAACGTTTGCCGGAGCGACTGACCATAAACGTTGCTTTGTCTTCCGCATAGAAGTAAGCAATTTCTTCCACCTGAAGGATTATGATCTGGTCGTTTTGTTTGGTGATAAAGCGTCTCTTGTATTCCTTTGGGGCCGATTTCATCAGCAATTCTTCCAGAGCCTTAAGATCGGTCTGACCCGATTTGCTCACACGGGACGACTTCTCCACCGCCTTGACAAATTCAGTGCTTTCAATGGGCTTAAGCAGATAATCCACACTGTTGACCTTAAAGGCCTTGATGGCAAACTGGTCATAAGCCGTTGTGATGATGACGGGCGCTTTCACCTCCACCCGTTTGAATATCTCAAAACACTGACCATCGGACAGTTCCACATCCATAAAAATCAATTCGGGTGAATTGACCGCCAGCCAGTCGGTCGCTTTATCAATGGAAGTCAAAACAGCCATGATCTCCGTATCCGGGAAATGGGCTTTCAACAATCGTTCCAATTGCAATTGAGCAGGGATTTCATCTTCTACGATCAGGACTTTCATATTCTTACACTACGCTTTTATCGATAATTGGTAGACTTACAGAATAAAGTTCGTCGGTTTTACGGATAATAATGGATTTCCCGAACAATGCCTGATATTGACCTTCAATATTCTTTAGACCTAGTTTGCTGGAATTCGCATCCTGCGTACGAGGAAAAAGGTTGTTTTCCACCCGGATGTATGTACCCTGAATATCGATTCGAATTTGAAGCGGATTCTCCTTGCTGATCACATTGTGCTTCGTGGCATTTTCCACCAATAACTGAATGCTGCAAGGAATCACATACGTTTTCAAATAACGAGCGTCCAAGTTCATCTCCACTTCCAACCCCTCCGGGAAGCGTTCCTTAAGCAGATCCACGTACATGTTCACAAAAGCGCGTTCCTCCTCCAACGTGACCACTGGTTCGCTTTCCTTACTCAACAAGTAACGATACACGCCGGCCAGTTTCCCGATGAAAACACTGGCGCGGTCCGGATCAGTATGAACCAGGTAATCCAACACATTCAGGCTATTGAAAAGGAAATGCGGATTCAACTGACGTTTCAGCTGTTCGTATTGATACTTGACTTTATTCCTTTTGGTGATTTCAGCATCGAGCGCTTTCCGGTGCGACTTCCTGTAATATAAAATGACATCTGTTGCTCCCATCACCAGGATGTTGAGCATGGCTGCCACCAGGAATACGGCTTCAAACTGCCTGCTGGCAATCAATTCCCCCCAACTATATACCTTGAGTTTTGGCAGACAAAGCATCAAGGTCACTATTAAGGATATGACGAGGAAAGAGAGTATAAAAATGAGTACCCTTTTGGTTGGGTTCTGCCCCCACGAAATAAACTTGTTGATGTAATGGACGGACAGAAAGCCAGCGATAAACAGGAACAATACGACTGGAATGTTCTTGAATATCTGGAAAATCAGATCAAAGACATCGTACTGGTAATCGGTTTGCAAATAATTAAGTAAATCCACATAGATAATGCGAAAAAGCAATACGGCTACTGCCAATATCACAATTTCGCGCCACTTGCTGGTTTTATTCAGGAACTTCATCCTACTCTTTCTTCTGAGTACGTCTGACAATGAAATAGGTAATCCAGCCAAGAATTTCAGTAACGAGGGCTGTTGTGTAAATCTGCGCCATCGTTTCGGTGGTTCCCACGTAATCGGTAAACCATTCGGCTCCTTTGGTACCCATGAAAAAACCGCCCAGAATACAGACTAATGTCAGTGCGGCCGTAACATCCAAAGGGTATTCATTCAATCTGGCCAAAATAACGATCATTGCTATGGTCAGAATTGTCAGGTAAATACCAGGATCGTAACCCTGATTCAAGATGAGTGCGGCAAGTACAGCATGCGCCAAAGCAAAACCATGTACAATCAAATTCGCCGATCGCGAAGGAAATCTCATAAGTGTCTTTGTTTTTCGGTCAGTTCTAAGTGTACCAAAGATAGAAGATAACTTTGAATTTCACAGCCCTAAGTACATTATTTTCATCATAGAAGCTCCTCGCTGCAAACAGCGGAGAATGCGCACCCTGTAATAAAAAACACAACATTCATACAATCCATTCTTTTTTGTACTTTTACAGTTATTAACATTTCCCCGATGCGAGGCATAAGAGTCCTTTTACTGATTGCATTCTGTGGCTTAACCGCTTTCAGTTGCGTGCAACAAAAAGACCGGCGGGTAACCGTTCAAGGTGCACTCTCCCAAATGAGTGTCTCCAAAATCTATGTCACCTATATGGACGCACATTTTAAGCGAACCATCGATACCATACAATCCAGCATGTCCGGGAAATTCAGTCTGAAACTCCGAACCTGCGATGACCTAGCTCCCATCACCATCTACTTTGCCAGAAAAAAATGCTGGACCACCCTCTTTGCAGAACCCGGCGATCACATCACCCTAAGCGGAAATATCGAATATGTGGATATGCTAACGATAAAGGGCGGACTCGTCAACAACGACCTGAACCGCTTTAAGATGGAGATCAGAGATCTTTACAAAGAACGCCTCGACCTCTTGAAAGGCTCCTATTCCAGAGAGAATTCCTCCGAAGTCAGGATGGCTGAAATCAATCTCCTGCTGAAACGGGCGGCCAAGGAATTCATCATGGAGAACCCAACCTCCATTGCCAGCATCGTATTGATCCAAGACTTCTTTTATCAAGAATACGACCCCTATACCAGCGACCTACTTGCCCTGTTGAAAGGGCCTGCCTGCAATTGCCACCTGGCAAACAAGATTCGGGATGGCATCCGAAAAGGACATTAATTTATTATTTATTTGTTTTTATTTAATATTTGAATAACTTTGCAGCATACCAATACCGATTCGTATGCTCGTCAAAGTTGCCAGCGCTGCCATTCAAGGCATCCATGCCAAACCCGTTCAAATTGAAGTTCATCTCTCCAGAGGCATCCGCTTTTCACTGGTCGGCCTACCCGACAATGCCGTCCGCGAAAGCCATGAGCGCATCGTTTCCGCCTTGCAGGTAAACGGTATGGACCTCCCCCGCAAACAGATTGTCATCAACATGGCTCCCGCTGATTTGCGCAAAGAAGGGACTTCCTACGACCTTCCACTGTTGGTCGGAATCATGGCCGCAGGAGACTACATCCCTGTTTCCTCTGTCGAGAACAGTCTCTTTATCGGCGAACTCTCGCTGGACGGCAGACTTCAGCCCATTCGGGGCGTCTTGTCCGTAGCCATGTTGACCAAGGATTCAGGCATAAAGCGGCTTATTCTTCCCGCCGCCAATGCACAAGAAGCATCCGTTGTAGAAGGCCTTGATGTTTTTGGAGTGGAGACTATCCTTGAGTTGGTTCAATTGCTCAAGGACGATTCCGCATTCACCCCTACCAAGGCCAACCTGCTACCTCCACCCTCGGAAACCTTTTCCCACACAGAAGATTTTTCGGATGTGAAAGGCCAGGATCATGTCAAGCGCGCGGTCGAAGTCGCTTGCGCAGGTGGCCACAATCTGCTTTTAGTAGGCCCTCCAGGTGCCGGGAAAACCATGATTGCCCACTGCATCCCAGGCATTCTCCCACCCATGAGCAGGCAGGAAGCGCTCGAAACCACCAAAATCCATTCGGTTGCCGGGAAAACAGCGATCGGCTTCGGCCTCCTGCATCAGCGCCCCTTCCGGTCTCCCCATCACAGCATCAGTCCGGTAGCCCTGGTTGGTGGCGGGAGCAAGCCTCAGCCCGGAGAAATCTCGCTGGCACACAATGGTATTCTTTTTCTGGACGAACTTCCGGAATTTCAACGGAACGTTTTGGAAGTTTTGAGGCAGCCTTTGGAAGAACGCACCATCCGCATCTCCAGAATAAGCTATTCCATCGACTATCCGGCCGGATTCATGCTAGTCGCCTCCATGAACCCCTGCCCTTGCGGCTACTACAACCATCCCGAGAAAGCCTGCGTCTGTTCACCCGGACAGATTCAGCGGTACATGACTCGTATTTCAGGCCCATTGCTCGACCGGATTGACCTGCACATCGAAATTTCACCCGTTTCGTATGAAAAACTGAGCGACCTGAGACCCTCCGAAGCCAGTCATTGCATCCGAGATCGGGTCGTACATGCCAGAGAAGTACAGGAAAAACGGTTTGGGATCCTTTCCGATACGACCTGTAACGCCAGAATGAGAACCAGGGAAATTCACCGTTTTGCGCAACCGGACGAAGCAGGACGGAAGCTGCTCAAAGCAGCCATGGAGAAGCTCAATCTTTCCGCCAGAGCCTACGACCGCATCCTGAAAGTCTCCCGTACCATTGCCGATCTGGACGGTTGTGAGCACGTTGAATCCAGGCACGTTGCAGAAGCCATCCAGTACCGTACCCTGGATCGGGGAAACTGGGGACAATAACTCTTTAACACTTAATTTCGTGTGCGTACAAAGGTCGCAAATTCAGTGGCGAAATTTTATTTTAGGTAATCCCTATCCTTGAATGAGATTCTTTTGATCTCTTAAAAGTATAATGTTTCTGCGAAAAATAACTGATCCCAATTGTAAAGATGGACATAATCATATTAGATGGCGTCGGGAAAAATTTAAAATAATCGACAAGTAGTTTTAGCCCAATATAATTAATTGAAAGATTAATAAAAAACACGACTAAATAGCGAAATAATTGAACTCGACCATGCAATTCAGAATGAGAGAAAGTTACATGCTTTTGCAATAGAAAACCGGATGCTAAAACGATTGGGAACTTTATTCCCAATGTTGCAATATGGGAACTAATTGTCACAAACCCAAGTTCCAACATCTGGTGTTTTAAAACATAATTGTAAATCAAAAAATAAAGCACCCAATCGAACACTAAATTAATGGATCCAATTAGCACATATCGGAAGAATTGCAAAGTCATGTATTTGCGAAATGGAGGATACAGAAAATCCAGGAGACTTCTTATAGCATCGCAAAATGTTTCGAAATATTTCCGCATAAAACCAGACTTAGATTAAATCAAAATCAGCTAGATTAACATCCCAATTGTCAATGTTACAAATGGTTTTAAAATCAAAGGCCTCTTTTTCCAGCGTAATGCCGTTGAAATAAATCGTTTTGGGTTCGAACTTTTTGGGAACCTTGATCATTCCAATATTCCTAAACGAAAGGTGCCCGACAAAAAGCAAGGAGTCGAAGTTCCGTTTTTCATGTTGAACAATGTAACGTGCTGCCCTGCAAAAGTTTTTCTCTGATTTCTGTGTGACATCAATCAATGTTGCTGTTCGAATCCCCTCGATGGTTTTGAGTTTGTAAAAAAATTCCAATCCCGGAAGGTTTACTTGGCGGTAACCTCCGTCCATACGCTTATATCGTGTCGGATTGAAGGTTTCTGAGTCTCTGTGAATCGGTGATGAGTAAATTACATCTGATGCAAAAAACGACGAAACCGCCAGCCAGCAACGACAGAACAAATTTGAACATCCGTCCAGAAAATGCAGCTTTTCTTTTATTCCACCAATACGTAAGGGAAGACAGAAGGTATCCAATCTGCCTATGTCAGGCATCAGATTCGTGGCAGTAAAGACAGGGTAGGATGCATCGTTTGGGAAGCCCATGACAAAAACAACACCATCCGCTTTCAACCGTTCAAAAGCATTATTGACCAGGTCGTAAAAGTTCTCAATGCCTCGGTGAGACTTGCGAATCATGGTGTCGATACTAACCGTAAAAAGGTGCTTCTCCCCTTGCACTATGTAATAACCAGGAACAAATGCATTTGCTCCTACTATCGTCCCATTATCCACGATAAGGGAATGATAGGAAAACCCCAGTACATTGTTCTGATATTGGTTCAGGAACTCCTTCAGCGTCCTGTGCTCATGAAAAATGTCATTAAATAGATCCAGGATTCCCTTTTGATCCGCTTTTGTAAGCTCTGATGTTTTCTTGACCAAAAATTCCATTAGGCTTGAATCTTTAGAACGGTGGCTCCATAGGATAAACCAACACCAAAACCTGCCAATAGGACATTCCCTTTAAGTTTATTCTCTTTTTGGGCTTCACACAAAGCAATCGGGATGGTGGAAGAAACGGTATTCCCAACCGTTTCAAGAAAAATGTAGAAACTTTCTTTATCAATTTCCAATAACTTCCTCAAATAGTTGATCATGTATTTATTTGCCTGATGGAATACAAAAAGATTCACTTGCTCTTGTGTCAAATCATTTTTTTTCAGAACATCTTCTACCATAATTGGTACAATATCAGACGTAAAGTCAAAGATGCCTTTCCCATTCATAAACAAATAATCACTTGAAATGGGATTACCGGATTCATCATAAGCAAGATCACACAAGGCCTTTTTTTGACGCAGTCCACCCGTCTTGACAATTAAACTTTCGGCTCCACGACCATCCGTACCCAGGCTGAAAGCACCAATCTCAGCAAAACCGTCTGTTGAAATGATGGTTGCGGTTGCACCATCGCCGAAAATAGTTCGGTTCCCTTTGTCATCAGGATGTATATGCTTGGTATAGGTTTCTGCCGTCAAAAGAAGCACATTTTTGGCAACACCACCCAGAACAAGACCTTTGGCCAGAGAAAGACCATAGACATAACCAGAGCATCCAAGATTGAAGTCTAACGCGCCACAGTTGGTAGACAGCTTCAGCCTATCCTGAACAATACAAGCTGAAGTCGGCAGGAAATAATCAGGACTTTGTGTACATAGCAATACAAAGTCTATGGTAGAACGGTCCATTTTATGCTCATCAAAGAGATTCTCTGCTGCACAAACAGCCATATCCGCCGCAGTTTCATTTACGGCGGCAATATGTCTTGATGTCACTCCTATCTTAGACGCAATCTTATCGACCGTCCATTCTGGAAACAGTTCAACCAGTTTTTCGTTGGTTAAGACTTCTTCAGGCAGGTGGTACGATATGGATTTAATGAATGCCTTCATATATGAATATTATTGAACGGAGTAACCACCATCAAGCAGGAGGCTACTTCCTGTCATCCATGCCGTTGCATCGGATAGCAGGTATACAACAGCATAAGCGATTTCTTCTGGTTTTCCATATCTTTTAAGGGGATAGCGTTTGGCATCCTCTTCAAATTGTTCTTTTGTTAAAACGGTTTGGTCAAAGATCCCGGTATTAATCATCCCCGGATTAACGGTGTTTACCCTGATGTTCCTAGGTGCTAATTCCAGGGCCAAGGCTTTCGTAAAGCCATTCAATGCAGCTTTTGTTGAACCATAAAGACTTCCTCCTATTGCGCCACAATAAACTCCTGACATGGAGGATAAAAAAACAATGGATGCACCTTTGTTCAACCTTTTTTTCTGTTGCAACAGCTGAATGAGACGAATATGTGAGAAGGTATTAATCTCAAAGATCTGTTCAAGATCGCTCCTGTCCGAAAGTTGACTTACTTGCGATTTGACGATGCCTGCATTGCTGGCCACCCCGTCAAGTTTTGGCAATGCATCAACCATGTTTTCGAGTTCATCTTCTGATGTCAGATTGATCGATAGATATGTATGACCGACCCCATGAAGTAGATGGAGAACCTCTTCAAGTCTCTGACTATTCCTGGCCACAAGAATGAGGTGAGCTCCCATTCTGGAACACTCGATGGCAATGGAACGACCAATCCCGGAGGAAGCTCCGGTTACCAAGATCATTTTACCTTCAAGGGTGAACGGATTATTGATCATTTTTTATTTTTCTCTACAAAACTAAACAGTTGCTGAATAGTGGAAATTTCACGCAAATCACTAAATGAAACTTTCACCCCGTATTTCTTTTCAACCATATTCAGAATTGCCAAGCTGATCAACGAAGACCATTCATCAAGTTCACGGAAATTGGTTTCAGCTTTAAATTCAGATAACTCCGTATCATCAAATTGAATTGCAAAATTCTTTATAAACTCGTTCATTTCCATATCATTGCATTTTTAGTAAAACAGCTGTGAAAATACCGTTTTTTTTGTGCCTGCACAACGAATCCATTAATAAACTTCATAAATAGGCAGCAAGTAATAGCCCCGATTTATGCAATCAGCTCAAACCTGAAAAGGATGTTCTTTAATGAAACTGGAATAGGTACAAATGCTAAATCCCTGTGAAAGAAGACTATCCAGGCGCTTGAAAACATTTTTTCTATTATAATACATCAAGAAGTTGTAAAAAATGCTATCATTAATTCCAGGGTTCATATACCGTTCCTGCTCCCAATCGATATCGTATGGATGAAAATAACCAATGACAGGGACGTTATTTTTTATACATCTCCGTGTAATGCTCTTGATGCTAATCAGAGGCAATGCCCTAAAATAAACACCACCTACTGCTGGTATAACAAGTGGCCCGAACTTGCCCATGGTCAAAGGTATTTCAACAATTTTATCATTCATCATTTTTGGCTGAAACCCAAATCCCTCCCACCCGTAAAACGGATTTTTCGCCGGTAATACTGAACATGAATACTTGAAGTCAAGTTCAGCCAACACGTCGTAAACCCACTGCGTTTTTGGAGTAACAGAAAAAATTGGTGCTCTAAATCCCTCGATTTGTTTTGCACCAGCACGTTCCAGAACCATTATATTACTTTCAAGATCTTTTTTAAATTCATCTCGAGTTTGTTTATCTAAAGGTAGATGATTATTCGTATGACAAGCTATTTCATGCCCTTCACTTACAATTTCATTAATGAGGGATGGATACAAAACTGCGACATCACCTGTTACAAAAAAAGTACATTTAAAGTTGTGTTCTTTAAGCCAATTTAAATACCTATGTGTATTGGTCGGCACTCTCTCTTGATAGTCCTCCGGATTTGAAAGCCTCAGTCTGATATCCTCTAAATCTATGCTAAACAGAAAAGTTTTACTCGTTGAGTTCATTGTTAAATAATTTACAATTAGATAGGCCAAAGTTTTTATTTTTGAGTAATAATCATACAAATAGATAAAAACTCGATGATTATTCCGCAGTAAAACAAATGCAAAGCACTATTATTCGCAAACAATTTCTATGTTTATGGTATAGGCCCTGGATCGGGGGAATTGGGGACAATAATGGAAAAAGCTTGCAACTATTACGCTTAGCTTTCCAACAATTCCATGAAACTGGACTTGATGTTGTTGGGGTTCAAATCGTCCGTGTCCATGATGTATTTGCATTTGAGGTAGAACCCCTCGCGTTCTTCCAATGACTTGGCAATGTAGAATTCCAGCTCCTTGTCGTCTTTTCCGACAATCAGCGGACGTTTGGTACGAGACATCTTCAGTCGGTCACGCAATTCACGAACCGAAGTGCGCAGGTAAATCGTTTCTCCATGCGCATTCATGTATTCCATATTGTCAAAGAAACAAGGCGTTCCGCCACCTGTTGAAATAAGCGTGTTTTCAAACTGTGCAATTTCGTGCAATGCCTCCCGCTCGAGTTTCCGAAAACCTTCCTCTCCCAGCCCGTCGAACAATTCGCTGATGGATTTCATGAACTTCTGTTCAATGAATGCATCCAAATCGACAAACGATAATTTCAATTCTTTGGCCATCAGCTTGCCATAAGTGGTCTTGCCTGAGCCCATATATCCGATTAAAAAGTAGTTGTTCATAGGTTCAAATCAGGGATAAGTGGTTAAAATGGGGGGACAATGATACAAAAAAAAGCAGCCAACACAAAAGGTTCGCTGCTTTTTTCTTTTTATTTAGGATCATACGCCCGTTTATTGATTCCAAAGGACGATTAATACGACAATCCCCAATACAATGCGGTAATAGCCGAAAACACTGAAATCATGTTTCCGGATAAAGTCCATAAAGAACTTGATCACGGCATAGGCCACGATAAATGCGACGACAAAGCCGATGGCAATGACCAGCCATTCGAACGACGAAAAGGCCAAACCATTTTTCAGGATGGTTAGCAATGTGGCACCGGCCATAGTCGGTATCGCCAGAAAAAAGGAAAATTCAGCGGCAGCACCTCTGGACAGCCCCAACAGCATGGCTCCGATAATCGTAGCGGCCGAACGCGAGGTTCCAGGTATCATGGCCAGACACTGAAAACATCCGATGGCAATGGCTAGACCAAACGGAATGGCCGAAACCTTATCAATTTTGAAAGACGTCTTTTTAGAATTGAATCGTTCCAATACGATTAGAACGACACCGTAAAATATCAGCGTGATAGCAACCACTTTGGAGTTGAACAGATGCTCTGTGATGGTATCGTCGAACATCAGGCCAAGCACCACGGCTGGCAGAACGGCAACGAGAACTTTCATCCAAAGACTCCAGGTCGCTTTCTGCCGTTCTGGCGTTCCGGCAAAAGGCCATAGGTCTTTCCAGAAAAACACGATGACAGAGACAATTGCCCCCAATTGGATAATGACTTCAAAAGCGGTGGTAAAGGTTTTATTCGTGGAAAGTTTCAAAAACTCATCCACCAGAATCATGTGACCCGTACTCGAAATTGGGAGAAATTCGGTTATCCCCTCCACGATACTAATCAGTATCGCCTTCAAAATCATTATAATATCCATAAATTACACTTTTGCTAATTACTTGCAAAAATACTTATTCCCACTTTGTGTTACGCATGTCACCACTCTTCAGAAATTCTAAGTGCATCGCGTGAGCAATACTCAACGTATGAGGCGTATGCGAATCCTTGTTTTTCTTCACATAATCCCAAAGCATTTGCTTGTAATCCGGATGCACACAGTTTTCGATAACTGTCTTGGCACGCTGAACAGGCGATTTACCGCGAAAGTCTGCCACTCCCTGTTCGGTGATCAGCACTTTCACGGAATGTTCATTCTGGTCAATGTGTGAAGCCATCGGAACAATCACACTGATCTTGCCGCCTTTTGCGACAGAAGGACAGGTAAAAATGGAGAGGTAAGCGTTGCGGGTGAAGTCACCGGAACCGCCGATACCATTCATCATTTTGGTACCCATGACGTGCGTGGAGTTTATATTGCCGAAAATATCAGCTTCGAGTGCCGTATTGATGGTAATCAGACCTAAGCGGCGTGAAACTTCGGGGCTGTTCGATATTTCCTGCGGGCGGAGCACAATTTTGTCTTTGAAAAAATCCCAATCCTTATAAATCCCGTCCAGCTGCGCTGGAGAAATCGTCAGCGAGCAACCGCTCACCGAAAGAACATCGCCGGAACGCATCAGATCGATCACCGCATCCTGAACCACTTCCGTGTACATCCGGAAAGGAGGAATGCCAGGGTTGGAGCCCAAGGCGCCAAGCACTGCGTTGGCAATGTTGCCTACACCGGACTGGATGGGCAGGAAAGAGGCGGGAATGCGACCGGCTTTCATTTCCTTTACCAAGAAATTGGCCACGTTGGCACCTACGGCGTCCGTCACAGCATCGGCAGGGGTAAATCCGCCAACTTGGTCGTTTTCGCAGGTTTGAACGATACCCACGATTTTAGCCGGATCCACTTTCAAAACCGGACTACCAATGCGATCCATCGGTGAAAAAACAGGAATTACACGACGCAAAGGAGGATCCAACGGTTCATAAATATCATGAAGGCCCTTAATGAATTTGGGGTGTTTGGTGTTCAGTTCCAGAATAATCCGGTCGGCCAAATGGGCAATCGTTGGCGAAATCCCGACACCGGTCGTCAAAACGAGTTCACCGTCTTCCGTCACGTCGCTAACTTCGATGATGGCTACATCCAGTTTCCCGAAGAAACCATAACGCATTTCCTGAGCAAGAATGGACAGGTGCATGTCAAAATAGGGTACACCGCCACTGTTCATGCTTTTCCGCATATCCGCATTCGATTGATAGGGTGTACGGAACAGAATGGCATTGGCTCTCGATAGCTCACCGTCGAGGGAGTCGCCGGTCGATGCACCGGTAAACATGCCGATCTTGAATTGACGGCCTGCTTCATGTTCTTTGATGGCCTTTTCGGCGATTGCTTTTGGGATGATTTTAGGGGAACCCGCAGGTGTGAAACCACTAAATCCAACACGGTCGTTGTGATGGACGAAAGTTGCTGCTTCTTCGGCAGAAATGAATTTTAAAGACATACGTCAAGGGGTTTTAAAAACGCCACAAAGGTATGAAATTTCTTTAAAATTTAGTTCTAAAAATCTCACTGTAAATGATGGCTTTTTTCATTTCATCCCCAGAGGAAAGGTCTAAGGTAGCCATAAACGGATCCACATACTCCTCAACGGGCTCAAAGATCTGACTTTTAGATGCTGAAGTGGCTATCGTGTGGCGTTCTTTTACCTCTGGTACGTCATAACCCATTTCCGCATTCTTGGAACGATCGAAAGGGGCATGAGCTGTTTTCGCAGAAGGACTGTACACGGGTTGTTTTGCTACAGGCTTCGCAACTGGAACGGGCACGGGATTCCTGGGAATATAGTCGTCTTTTTCACCCATTTCCTGCAGAAGTTTTTTGAGGATGTCACCACCGACCGACGTTTTGGGCTCAGTCTGGTTTTCAACCGGTTTCTTCTTAAACGCCTTCACAATGGATCCGACCACCGACAGGGCGACAACCAGATAGAAAAAATAATTGTTGTGTTCCATATCCCGGGATTTTTTTCAAAAATAACACAATCTCCCGTCAAACACAAATTTAAAACATCAGGAGGCCAAAAACTGAGCCGCTCTCGAAAAAACCTGATTGAAAGACGCATTCAACAGTGCAGGCTCGATGCTCGAGTTCATTGGAAACGGCGACTCATGAGAGTATTCAAACGGAAAGTCGAGCAACTGGAATTGCTGAAAGGCATTTTCATTACCCATGCAAGCCTCCACTCCTTCATAAGGCATGACCTTGTCCTTGCGAAGGGAGATGCCGCTGATCCTGTTTCCCAGATTTTTGAAGAAACCCTCTCTTTTTTCACGATCCACTTCCGGTGCGATCATCGTGTCAAAGGCACTTCTGGCTTCATCCAAAACCTCCCGATGGATGGATACCGACGATTGTTCCTTTTCCATCCAATCCTTCATGTAGAAACTCAACAGCCTGTCATAGGCCGGTTTATCCATGATACAGCGGGACTCTCCGAACATCGACTGAAAAATGGAGCCCCCGCAGAATATAAAAAGTTTGGATTGGTCGAACAGATGATCCGGATTGGCCATCAGTGCGATTTCAGCCAGAAAGGCACCGATGGAATAGGCAAAGAAATCGACCGTCGTACCTTTCTTGAACTTCGGGTGCTTACCGTTTTTTAGGGAAGTCGCCAATAAGCGCAAATCCTCCACCGTTTGACGGCCGGAGGTATAGAATCGAACCGGATCTTCCGAAAGCCTTTCGCTCATGGCCACATTGGCAAAGCACAAAGACCTGTCAGGCCCTTCAATTGCTTGACGCTTGCGTACGAGCATCGACATGCTGCGCGGATCGCTCCACAGCCCAGGTGATCGGTTGATGTGATACGCGATGGGAAACAGGATGACCGCTTTGTGGGTGTGCTCTGCCAGGTATTCTGCCCAGCAAAGATACTTGTCCCAGTTCCGCTCGTTCAGACCATGGAGCAATACGATGACGTTGGTCGCTTTTTTCCATCCTTTCGGGAAAAACACGGGGTAGTTGAAACGATTGTTTTCGACAATGGCTCCATCCTCCAATGCATGATTGGAAACCTGGGTAGCCAGTTGGAAATTATAGGAAGACTCGAACGGAAAAAAACGGATGTCAACACCAGACTTTTTAAGGGCAACATTTTTACCCATTCCAAAGAGCCGCAGCATCTCCTTTTGACGTTTTACGAAATCGAGTACGTTTATTTTTATGGATTTTGACATAGTATGCATGTATTTTGGATGCAAAGTTGGTGAGCCTGAGCATCTCCTCCAAATCAAAGGTCTTTTGTACACTTATTTGGGGGCGTTTGCCCCAATCTGGGGTGAAATTGGTTGCAGCGGGGTAAACAAATACTAAAAATCGGGAACCATTTTGCTTTAACTGAATAAATCAGCTACTTTTGCATACTCCATTTCACTAGCGTCATCAACGACCCCATGCCTCAGAAAACTCCTGATTATCTGACTGAAAAGAGCAACATTGTCCGTTTGATACTCTTCACGGCGGTGTTCGCTCTTGGCTTCATCAACCTATATCACCCCTTCGGTACTTTCGAATCGATTAAAGCAACTCCCTCCGTCTTTTTCCTATATTCCAGCCTAATCACATTAACGGGGGTGCTGGTTGTAGTCATCAGCCGCATCATCATGTACTATTACTGCAAGAAGAAAGCCCTATCGCTTATCTACTACGGCCTTTGGGTCCTGGTCGAAATCCTGGCAATGTCTTCCTTCTTTGCCCTGTTTGAAAAATTGGCCTTGCATGATCTACACCCTTTTGTTGAACTGATGAAAGTCTCGACCCTGAACACCAGCTTGGTGCTCCTGCTCCCTTACACCATCCTTTGGCTCTATTTCGCCTGGGCAGACAAAAAAAAGAAACTGGAGCAAATCGATCAGGAGGACAACGTACCGCTCCAGACCAAAAAAGGCATGCTCAGTTTCCACGACGAAAAGGGGGAACTGAAACTTTCCGTTCAATCCGATCAGATGCTTTACCTCGAATCCGCCGATAACTACGTCAAAATCCATTTCTTGAACAAAGGGAAAATCACTCATTTCATGCTCCGGAATTCCCTCAAAAATCTCGACGATAACCTCGCAAATACCCCCATGATCCGTTGTCACCGTTCCTACGTGGTAAATTTTGATAAAGTCAAGGTCTTGCGTAAAGAAAAAGACGGCATTTATCTGGCTTTGGACGAAGAAAACATACCTGACATTCCTGTATCCAAAACCTACACTGAGCGCGTAATGGCCAAGTTTGCCCTCTATTCGGTGTAATCCAAGCATCATGACTCTAAAAAATCAGAAAGTTTTCATAGAAACGTATGGCTGCCAAATGAACGTGGCCGACAGCGAAGTCGTTGCCTCCATACTCGGCATGGACGGTTTCGAAGTGACCGAAACGCTTGCCGAAGCCGACCTCGTCCTGATGAACACCTGTTCCATCCGCGAAAACGCTGAACAAAAGATCATTTCCCGTCTCCAGTATTTTCAATCACTGAAGAAAAAAGGTAAAAAGCCGGTAGTCGGCGTACTCGGCTGCATGGCTGAACGCGTCAAGGATGAGCTCATCCGTGATCACCACGTGGATTTGGTAGTCGGCCCAGACGCCTACATGGATCTGCCCAACCTAATTGGTGCCGTTCAGCAAGGCAAAAAAGCCATCAACATCGAACTTTCCACGACCGAAACCTATAAAGATATCATTCCGACCCGCCTGGGCATGGGGCGCATCAGCGGTTTCATTTCCATCATGCGCGGCTGCAACAACTTCTGCACCTATTGCATCGTTCCCTACACCCGAGGCCGGGAACGCAGCCGTGATGCCGAAACCATATTGGAGGAACTAAACGACCTATGGGAAAAAGGTTACAAGGAAGTGACCTTACTCGGACAAAATGTCAATTCCTATTCCTACGAAAACGTCGATGGCATCAAAATCAACTTCGCAGGTCTGATGGCATTGGTGGCTCAGGCCCAGCCAGGGATGCGCATCCGCTTCGCCACCTCCCACCCCAAGGATATGACCGACGACATCCTGGAAACCATCGCCGTCAACGAAAACATCTGCAACAGCATCCACCTGCCCGTTCAGTCCGGCAGCTCCAGGATTCTGAAACTTATGAACCGCAAATACGATCGCGAATGGTACCTCGAGCGCATTGCAGCCATTCGTCGCATCATTCCTGAATGCGGCATTTCCACCGACGTTTTCTGCGGTTTTCATTCCGAAACCCCGGAAGACCATGAACAGACGCTTTCGCTCATGCGGGAAGTCGGCTACGATTCAGCCTTCCTGTTCAAATATTCTGAACGCCCAGGCACCTACGCCGCCGAGAAACTTCCCGACACGGTTTCAGAAGAACTGAAAATCCAACGAATCAACGAACTGATTGCCCTGCAGAACCAACTTTCGGCAGAAAGCAACCACAACGATATCGGCAAGACATTTGAAGTCCTGGTGGAAGGCTTTTCAAAACGATCCCGTGAAAAGCTGTTCGGCCGAACCGAGCAAAACAAAGTCGTCGTTTTTCCTAAAGAAGACGCTCATATCGGTCAATTCCGCCTGATAAAAGTGACAAGTTCGACCTCAGCAACGCTTCTAGGTGAATTGATTTGAAATAAAATGTAAAAAACGGAGGTTTTCATCGTATATTTGTGATAAATTTCGCACTTTTGCGCCAATTTTGTGGATACTGCGCTCATGAACAAACAAAAGACAATTAACGCAACAAGGGTTTTCAATGCAAGGTTCAATTCGATTGTGAGCATCAGCTTAGTGCTGTTGTTAACGGGAATCATGCTTTTTCTCGGACTTATTGCGAACCGGCTTTCAAAACACGTCAAAGAAAACATCACGCTGTCCGTCATTGTGGACGACGAAATGCATTTGCCTGACGCTAAAATGTTTCAACAACGCCTTCAAGCTTCTCCATGGGTGAAATCGGTCGAATACATTGACAAAGAGAGAGCCCTAAAGGACCTGAAAGAAAACCTTGGTGAAAATCCTGAAGATTTGCTGGGATCCAATCCCCTGCTGGCCTCTTTTGAAATTTTCCTAAAGGCCGATTATGCCAATACCGACAGCATCAACGTCATTGAAAAGGCACTGAGGCAGAACAAAGGTGTGGAAGACGTCCTTTACCGAAAAGACCTCGTTCACCTTGTTAACGAAAACGTCCGTCGAATCAGCGTTATCCTTCTGGTTCTTGCTATTTTCCTCACCATCATTTCTTTTTCACTGATCCGAAATACGGTTCGGCTCATGATCTATTCCAAACGATTCCTCATCCGAACCATGCAACTGGTCGGAGCAAGCAATAATTTCATCCGTAAACCCTTCCTGATCGAAAACCTCTGGACCGGCATCATTTCTGCCGTGGTGGCTACGACCATCCTGACCGGACTGATGATTTACGTGGAACAACGCCTGAACGGAAGCCTGCAATTGCTTGATTTCGGAACCATGGCCATCGTTTTCTTTTCCTTGCTGCTTTTCGGGCTCATCATCATCATCAGCGCGACCTGGCTGGCAGTGACTCGCTATCTCAAAATGAATGTCAGCGACCTTTATTACGTTTAGAAACCACTTATTTTTGAAATAAAATGAACAAGAATTTCGCTCTTGGAAAACAAAACCTTATCCTGATCGGCATCGGCGTAGCCTTTGTGGTCCTAGGTTTTCTGCTGATGATGGGTGCACCCTCTGGTCAGACCGAATTTAATCCGGATATCTTCAGTTTCAGAAGAATAGTCCTGGCTCCTGGCGTCGCTCTGTTTGGATTCCTTTTTGTCATTTTCGGCATTGTCAAAAAGAGCAAAGACGCGTAAACCTGCAGAATGGATTTTATTGAAGGAGAAATTCTGTATTTCAACAAACCCCTGACCTGGACTTCCTTCCAGCTGGTAGCTAAAGTGCGCAACAGTATATGCCGCCACCTTGACATCAAGAAGCTGAAGGTCGGACACGCAGGGACCCTGGATCCGCTGGCAACAGGCGTGATGATCATCTGTACCGGAAAGGCCACCAAACGTATTGAAGAATTCCAATACCAGACCAAGGAATACGTCGCCACGCTGGAACTTGGCGCCACAACGCCCTCCTATGATCTGGAAAAGGAAATAGACAATCGGTTCGATTTCAGCCATGTTACCGAAAAAATGGTTGAAGAAACACTGATTAAGTTCGTCGGACGTATCCAGCAGGTACCTCCATCCTTCTCTGCCTGCAAGGTGGACGGTAGACGAGCTTATGAAATGGCCAGAAAAGGTCATGAGGTCACACTCAAACCGAAAGTGCTGGTCATCGATGAGATCGAGTTGCTGGAATGTCAGCTTCCGATGGTTAAAATTCGGGTAGTCTGCAGCAAAGGCACCTACATCCGGGCATTGGCCCGTGATTTGGGAGAAGCGCTGAACTGTGGTGCGCACCTGACTGCACTTTGTCGCACACGCATCGGCGAAATCAGGCTTGATAACTGCCTGAACGCGGACGATTTCACGAAAGAAATGCTGGATGAGAAATAATTTTATTAGATTCTATAAATAATGAAGCTTTCCAAATTCAAATTCAAACTCCCGGAAGAACTGATCGCTCAGTATCCGTCCTACAACCGGGATGAATCGCGCCTGATGGTCGTTGATCGCGCCACCAAAACCATTGAACACAAACTGTTCAAGGAGTTACCCGGTTATTTCGACAACCACGATGTATTCATTTTCAATGACACCCGGGTATTTCCGGCCCGATTGTATGGTAACAAGGAAAAAACAGGTGCCCAGATCGAAGTCTTCCTGCTTCGCGAACTGAATCAGGACTTGCGTCTTTGGGACGTATTGGTCGATCCGGCTCGTAAAATCCGTATCGGCAATAAGTTGTATTTTGGTGAAGACGATTCTCTAGTGGCTGAAGTCATCGACAATACAACCTCCCGCGGACGAACCCTTCGTTTTCTATACGACGGCACCCATGAGGAATTCAAGATGGCCCTCTTCGCATTGGGAGAAACCCCATTGCCCCGCAGCATCAAACGTCCTGTGGAAGCCGAAGACGAATCCCGCTTCCAAACCATTTTCGCCCGCAACGAAGGTGCGGTAGTCGCACCCAGCGCTGGTTTACATTTCAGCCGTGAATTGCTTAAACGCCTTGAGATCAAGGGCATAAACTTTGCTTATGTGACCCTCCATGCCGGTTTGGGCAACTTCCGTGAAATTGACGTGGAAGACCTGACCAAACACAAGATGGACTCCGAACAAATGTTCATTTCCGAAGAAGCCGTTCGTACGGTCAATACAGCCAGAGACGAAGGAAGAAAGATTTGTGCCATCGGGACAACCGTGATGCGTGCCTGTGAGAGTTCCGTCGGAGCAATGGGACACCTGAAAAGTTTCGACGGTTGGACAAACAAGTTCATCTTCCCACCCTACGAATTCAATGTGGCAAACTCGATGGTTTCCAACTTTCATACGCCACTTTCCACGCTCCTCATGATGGTGGCCTCCTTTGGCGGATATGATCTGATTATGGAATCTTATGAGTTGGCCATTCAGGAAAAATACCGCTTCGGTGTTTACGGAGATGCCATGCTGGTTATTTGATATGGCTCGGATTTACCTTGGACTAGGCTCCAACCTGGGAGACAAGGAAACGAACCTCCTGAAAGCCATTGAACAAATAGAAAAACAGATCGGATCTATTATGGCCCGTTCTGTTTTTTTTGTTTCAGAACCCTGGGGGTTTGATTCAGGCAATACTTTTTTAAACGCCTGCGTGGCCGCTGACACGGCGTTCAGCCCAACAGACACCCTTCGACGCCTTCAACGCATAGAAAAAGCGCTGGGGCGTCCGGAAAGGGTTTCAGGCAAGTATAAGGATAGGGTGATCGACCTGGATATCCTTTTTTACGATGATTTGGTGTTGGAAAACTCCGATCTGACTATTCCACATCCGCTGTTGCATCTTAGGAATTTCGTTCTGACACCTTTGGCAGAAATTGCACCAGATCTGATTCATCCGTTATTCGAAAAAACGATACGGGAGCTTCAATCCGAACTCATCGGACAATCATAAATTTACAGGCTTGGGATTCGGTTCCGTCCTCGGAAGCGCAAAAGACCAGATACACACCACTGGAAGCCTTTTTCCCGCTTTTCAAAATGCCGTTCCAGGAGAACTGGCCACCGAGAGAAACACCACTCACTACAGCATTTCCACTAAGATCCGTGATTCGGACCTGCGTCTTTTCCATCAACCCGGTAACCGTTATTTGTCCGTTGAATTCAGGGCGAACCGGATTCGGGAATACATGAATGTCCCTGTAGTTCACAGATCCTTCGGTCGCATCGCTACGATAGGAAACTAGGCCGGCGTCGGTTCCCATAAACACTTCGCCCGTTTCCGGGTTGATGGCAATGGACCAAAGGTAATCAGATGGCAACGGACTGTTTTGAGTCGTAAAGTGATGAACAGTTTCCAGGCCATCAGATGACAAAAGATAAATACCATTTCCCTCTGTTCCAATCCATTTACGGTTTGCTCCGTCCACGGCCATGCAGTTGATTCGCGTATCCTTCAGCAAATAATCAGCGTTGTCCGTACCATCGTTTTTTGGAATCTTGACACGGGTAAAGGTGTAATCCCTGTCGAAAATCCGGGAAACACCAGTAGCAAGGACAGGACCCTTATTCGTTCCCAACCAAATTGTACCGTTTTTGTCTTCCACCATGCTACAGATGGTAAAAATATCCGAAATTGCACCATCTGCATCCGAAAAATTGTCAAATGCTCGTCTTTGATCATCGGATGTATCATATGGTGTTCCATTAGTATCCAACACAAAAATTCCAAACTTTACACGTACAGAATTCATCCAAATCTGACCTTTGGAGGTGAACAAGACGGAGTTCCAAGTCGGCGCAGTCTTCATTTCAGAATAAAAAGGCTGAAGCCAGGTACCATCGGGTTTCAAAATACACAAGGAGGAATCGGGTAATTCGCAAGTCGATGAAGGACCTTCCGGATAATACTTTGAATTAAGAACCCAAAGATTGCCATCTTCATCGAAGGTAGCACCATCTACGCGGCAAAATCTACCGAGAATAATGTTCCTCAATGGGCTGTTGCCTGGTCTGTGATGCTTATAAAACAAATTGTTCCTGTATTCCAGCATGCCATCCCCCCAGGTCGTAATGAAATAATGGGTTTTATCGGCAGGATCTATAGCCATGTTCATGAAATCCAGAGGTTGATAACCGATGGCTTCAAACAATGCTTGCTTGTCGTTGAGTCCACGCCATTGATCGTCTTCAAAAACCATCAGATCACCGTCATAGAATTTACGATTTCCCCAACGCGCACCAGCGGTAGCATAGTAAACACCATCTTGGAAAAAAGCATTCCAAGCCGTATTTTGAGTAGGTCCGTCCGGAATGATTGAATCCTTCTCCAGCACATAAGCGTCGTTTATAAATTTCAATATAGTCAGTCCGGAAGTACCGGAAGCCATATACAACTTCTGTTTCTTAGAATCCCAGGCAACCGAATTATCTTTTACTGATTCAACCGATATTCTGTTCAAGTTTTTGTCAAACATATAGGTCGTCATGCCTGAACATGCGAATAAGGCACTGTCCTGCACAGAGATGTCAGTAATGCCTGCATCATTTACAAATGCTTGCCAATGACCCGGCAACCCTTTATATAAAACACCGTTCTGGGCCAACGCAAAAAATTGATTACCGAACCTTACCAACTTTTTGGCTTTTGTACCCAATACGAAGGTAGCCTCTTTCCAAAAGGAAACATCCTGAAGATTATCAGACCTTCTGCCCGAATAAAGACCATTAACTGTTGCAACCATTATGGAGTCGGCCCACACGGTTGCATCCACGCATTTCGTATAGGAGGAGGAAAAACCTAGATAATAGTTTTCTGCATATTCTTTTTTAGCAAGATCAAGAACAATCAATCCTACCCCGGTGGATAAAAAAGCTTCACTTCCGATAACGCGAAGACCGTAAATGGTTTTATCACCCGTCAGCGATTTGTTTATAAAATCTGGAAGATTGATCAGACCCTTGGATGTGAGAAAATCAATATTTCCGTCCGAATAGACAATAACCAGCGTTTTTTGATCAGAACTCCATCCTAGAAAGGTTACCGTATGGCCGTTCAGACCATCCAGTGTGGTGTATGTTTGCATCTCATCGCCAGAGACCTTGTAGGAAAACAATTTACCACTGGCTTCCACATATACTTTATCGTCTGCAAAGACAACCTGGTCAGTCGTCTTGTATGAAAAATGGGTGCGCCATTCCCCAATTGCCGGACTGGCGAATGCCGATGCCGAAATTAAAAAAACAGCCGACCATACCTTCAGGATTCTGTTCATCGGCTCATGAATTCAGCAAAAGCCTGAAAAGCCAATGCCCTGTGACTGATTGTATTTTTTTGTTCTGCAGACATTTCGGCAAAACTTTCTTCAAAATTGTCCGGAAGAAATACAGGATCATATCCGAATCCGTCTGTTCCCCTTTTTTCTGTCAGAATACGTCCATTGATGATACCTTCGAACAAATGCGTCTGACCATCCAGAATCAAAGCCGCCACTGTTTTGAAACGTGCTTTTCGGTTCACAACACCGTCCAGTTCCTTCAATAACTTTTGGATGTTGTTTTCAGCAACGCAATCCTCGCCTGCATACCGGGCAGAATAAACCCCAGGGGCACCGTTCAAAGCTTCCACTTCCAGACCTGTATCATCCGCAATGCAATCAATACCATTTTTTTTCCAAACATAGTTGGCTTTCTGTATCGCATTTCCTTCAATGGTATCCTGAGTTTCAGGGATATCGTCGAAACAGCCGATTTCTTTCAAACTGATAAGCTTGAAACGAGCGTCCAGTATATCGGAAACTTCGCTCATCTTATGAGCGTTGTTGGTGGCGAAAACTATTTTGTGCATGATTACTAAACGACTAAAGCGCCAATTTATTTGAAAGCTCCAGCATTTTTCGAATGGGCTTTTCAGCTTTTACTCGGATTTCTTCAGGAATTTCAATGGATGGTGTTTCGTTCAGAAGGCACAGATACAATTTTTCCAGCGTATTCAGTTTCATAAACGAGCACTCATTACAGGCACAAGTACTGTCATTGGGTGGTGCCGGAATGAATTTCTTATCGGGGCAAGTCCGGTTCATTTCGTGTAAAATGCCGGATTCCGTAGCCACAATAAATTCTTCATTGTCCGATTGTTGAACATAGTTTAGCAAAGCTGCTGTCGATCCGATGAAATCGGCCAGAGTCAGTAACACTTGTTTACACTCCGGATGTGCCAAAATTTTAGCATTTGGATGATCCTTTTTAAGTTGAACCAACTTTTCTATTGAAAACTGTTCATGAACGTGACAGGCTCCATCCCAAAGCAACATATTTCGACCGGTGAGGCTGTTTATATAATTACCCAGATTTCTGTCCGGTCCGAAAATAATTTTTTCTTCTTTTGGAAAACTTTGTACAATGGATACTGCATTGGTGGAAGTTACTACAACATCCGTAAGCGCCTTGACGGCAGCTGATGTATTTACATATGTAATAACCTTATGATCTGGATGTTCCTTTACGAATGCTTCAAATTTATCTGCTGGACAACTGTCTGCCAGCGAACATCCAGCTTCGATATCAGGTATCAGCACCTTTTTTCCGGGTGATAAAATTTTTGCTGTTTCTCCCATGAAATGAACGCCGCAAATAACTAAAATTTCCGCATCTGTTTTTGCAGCCTGTTGCGCCAAAGCCAGACTATCTCCGATAAAATCTGCTATATTCTGAATGTCGTCATTTTGATAGTAATGGGCCATGATGACCGCATTCTTTTCCTTTTTAAGACGGTTTATTTCAGAAATGAGTGCTATCTTTTCCATATATAAATACTTAACAGCACAAAATTAGGCATTTTATTCCTAATTTAGAGCACTAAAACTAAAATGCATGAAAAAACTCAGCATATTGGAAATGAATCGTTTATCTAAGGATGAATTCAAAAAAACAGCTAAAATTCCGTTGACCGTCGTTCTGGATAATATCCGTAGTTTGCACAACATCGGTTCTGTTTTTCGTACGGCCGATGCCTTTCTGATTGAAAAAATAATACTTTGTGGAGTATCGTGTCCGCCTCCCCATCCTGAACTTCATAAAACGGCATTGGGAGCTGAAGATACGGTTGATTGGGTTTATATGGAAAGTACCATGGATGCAGTTCTGGAACTTAAAAATCAATCCTATTTCGTGTATGCTATTGAACAGGCTCATGGCAGTATTTCTTTGAATGATCTCATTTTAAATCCCTTGAATAAATATGCTATTGTTTTGGGCAATGAAGTCAAAGGAGTTCAACAGACCGTGGTTGATAGTTGTGATGCTTGTTTGGAGATTCCTCAGCATGGTTCCAAACATTCCCTGAATGTATCTGTTGCATCCGGTATCGTTCTTTGGTCTTTTTTCAAAATGCTTGGAAAGCTTTGAACAAGGAAACAAACAACAGTCTCTTATTATTCTTTAGTTTTTAAAGTTTAAAAAGAAAAGATAGTATAATAGACTGTTGATACTGTTGATTGATTTTTAAATATATTTTGATCCAAACAGGTTGTGAATAGTTTTTATACTTTGTAAACAGGTTATCAACCATTAAAAATATCCTAAGAATCTGATATCAAACTTTATTCATTCATTTCAATATTTATACAAAAAAGCGGGTGTTCATACTTTTCGGGTTTTACTTTTGTTGATAGCGTTGTTTACATCGTTCATGGTTTTTTGCAAAGACCTTCCCTCTTAAAAGTTGTTTACAAAATCACACCATTTTTCCATACTTATCCACCGCAGTTGACAACTTATCAACATCCTTTTTCCTATATTTGTCAACCCAAAAAAGGAAATCAACTTGAATAATATAGCTGAAAATACCCCGTTGATCAAACAGTATTTCGAGATGAAAAGCAAACATCCCGATGCTGTTCTTATGTTCAGAGTCGGTGATTTTTACGAAGCATATGGAAAAGATGCTGTGGAAGTCGTTGAAATACTGGGTATTGCCATGACCCGTAAATCCAATGGCGGTGCAGGACCCATTGAAATGTGCGGTTTTCCTCATCATGCCTTGGATAATTTCCTTCCTAAACTCGTACGAGCAGGCAGACGGGTAGCTATCTGCGATCAGTTGGAAGACCCCAAACAAACCAAAAAATTGGTAAAACGTGGTATAACCGAATTGGTTACTCCAGGGGTTTCCACCAATGAACACATTCTGGATCAAAAAGAAAACAACTTTCTGGCAAGTCTTCATATTGAAAAATCATATGCAGGTGTTGCTTTCCTGGATATTTCAACAGGTGAATTTTTAGCCGCCGAAGGATCTTTCGATTATGTTGACAAGCTGCTGAATACCTTCTTACCTAAGGAAGTCCTTTACGAACGTGGCAAAAAAGACCTTTACAAACAGCATTTCAATTATTCTTGTGCCAAATTCGAATTGGACGATTGGATCTATAATGAAGATTCAGCCAATAATCGTCTATTGAAACAATTTCAGACCAAGAATCTGAAAGGCTTCGGCATCCAAAACCTTCAGGCAGGCATTATTGCATCTGGTGCCATCCTATATTATATGGATTTGACCGAACATAATCAACTAGGTCATATTCAATCGATTTCAAGGGTGGAAGAAGAGCGCTTCGTCCGATTGGACCGATACACCATTCGCAGCCTTGAATTATGCGATACCATTAATGATGGAGGTCGCAGTTTGTTAAGTGTGATCGATAAGACAAAAAGTGCCATGGGGGGGCGGCTGCTTCGCCGCTGGTTACTTTTTCCGCTCAAAGAATTGGCTCCTATTGTAGAGCGCCAGGACATCGTCGACTATTTTTTCAAGAACCCCGAACTTCGGGAATACATTTCAGGAAAGCTAGGACTCATCGGCGATCTGGAACGCATCGTTTCAAAAATTTCGGTCGGAAGAGTTTCCCCACGCGAATTGGTTTATCTGAAAACTTCCCTGCAAGCGGTCGATGACATTCGTCGGGCCGTTCAAGAAGATGCATCGAATTTGGAGGATCCTGGGTTTCAGGCCCTATTGCGAATGGTCGAAAAAATGAATCCTTGCGATGCTATTCGCGAACGCATTCACCGGGAAATTGTGGACACTCCACCCATCGCTCTGAATAGGGGTGAAGTAGTGCGTGACGGAGTGAATCCCGATCTCGATGAATTGCGCGACTTATCCACTTCAGGCAAGGATTTTCTCCTGGCAATTCAGGAACGCGAAGCAAACCTGACCGGTATTGCCAGTTTGCGTATCAGTTTCAACAGCGTCTTCGGCTATTACATCGAAGTGCGCAATTCCCAGAAAGACAAGGTCCCTGCTGAATGGATCCGCAAGCAAACTCTGGTCAATGCGGAACGCTACATTACTCAGGAACTTAAGATTTACGAAGAAAAAATCCTCGGAGCGGAAGAAAAAATTCAAGCGCTGGAGCTAATAATTTTCACTGCGTTAACGTTGGAACTATCTAAATATATGGCTGATATTCAACGAAATGCATCCCAGATCGCCCAGTTGGATTGTTTGATTTCATTTGCATTGGTTGCCGTTCAAAACAAATACCAACGCCCGGAAATGGAAGTAAGCGACCGCCTTGAAATCATCAGTGGCCGCCATCCGGTCATTGAAAAACAATTGCCCTTGGAGGAACCCTATATTCCGAACAACGTCCACATGGACAGTAATTCGGAGCAGATCCAAATCATCACCGGTCCAAACATGGCTGGTAAATCAGCCTTTCTCCGTCAAACAGCATTGATCGTATTGATGGCTCAAACCGGTTCATTCGTGCCTGCAGATGCTGCACACCTCGGGTTGGTTGACAAGATATTCACCAGGGTAGGAGCCTCCGACAACATTTCCTCCGGAGAATCCACATTCATGATTGAAATGAATGAGGCCTCCGATATCCTGAATAATCTTTCACAAAAAAGCCTGATTTTGTTCGATGAATTAGGCAGAGGAACTTCCACGTATGACGGCATTTCAATTGCCTGGGCCATCGTGGAATACATTCATGAACATCCTAAATTTAAGGCTAAGACCCTCTTTGCCACGCACTATCACGAACTCAACGAGATGGAGAAATCTTTTTCCCGCATCCGGAATTATCACGTGACCGTGAAGGAGGCAGACGGCAAGGTAATCTTCTTGCGTAAAATGGAACGGGGCGGAACCGAACATAGTTTTGGTATTCATGTAGCCAAAATGGCTGGAATGCCACAAAGCATTTTGAAACGTGCGAATCAGATACTGAGTCAGATGGAAACCGAAAACCGCAAGGGTTCCATTCACAAACCGACGCATGAAATTGCCAGCGAAAGGGGAGGGATGCAGCTCAGTTTCTTCCAACTGGACGACCCCATCCTGTCTCAAATCCGCGATGAAATCATCAAGGTGGATGTGAACAACTTAACACCGTTGGAAGCACTGAACAAACTCAGTGACATCAAGCGGATTCTTAAAGGAACGTTTTGAGTAGCGAGCGCAGAGACAATGTTTACATTGGCTATGCCTAGTCACGAAAAACGACTGTTTAAAATAAACGAAAATAAGGCTTAAACGTTGAAGCGGAAGTGCATGATGTCACCGTCGTGTACGATGTATTCCTTGCCCTCCACGCTCATTTTACCAGCTTCTTTCACAGCGGCCTCCGATCCATATTTGAGAAAATCCTCATACTTGATGACTTCTGCACGGATGAAACCCTTTTCAAAATCGGTGTGGATCACACCGGCACAAACCGGTGCCTTGCTGCCTGTATGGAAGGTCCAGGCACGGACTTCCGGCACACCGGCCGTCAGGTAGGTGCTGAGATTCAGTAGTTTATAAGCAGATTTGATCAGGCGGGATACGCCGGATTCATGCAAACCTATTTCGTTCAAAAACATTTCGCGCTCCTCGTAGGTTTCGAATTCAGCGATTTCAGATTCGATTTTGGCAGCGACCACCAAGATTTCTGCGTTTTCATCCTTGACCGCTTCACGAACCATCTCCACGTATTTGTTTCCGCTCACGGCAGACGCTTCGTCCACGTTGCAGATGTACATGACGGGTTTGTTCGTCAATAAGAATAGGTCGCGAGCTATTTTTTCGTCGTCCTTGGTGTCAAATTGGACAGAGCGTGTTGACTTGCCTTGTTCGAGCGCTTTCTTAAATTTCAGGAGCACTTCCAGCACTTGTTTGGCTTGCTTGTCACCACCGGTCTGAGCTTGTTTCTGCACTTTCTGAATGCGGCTGTCGATGGTTTCCAAATCCTTGATCTGCAGTTCATAATCAATGATTTCCTTGTCACGAACAGGGTTGATGCTTCCGTCAACATGAGTCACGTTTTCGTCGTCAAAACAACGGAGTACATGCAAAATGGCATCCGTTTCGCGGATGTTGGCCAGGAACTTATTACCCAAACCTTCACCCTTGCTGGCACCTTTCACCAGACCGGCTATGTCCACAATTTCGACCGTTGTTGGAACGATGCGGTGCGGGTGGATTAATTCAGCCAACTTGTTGAGCCGATCATCGGGTACAGTGATGACGCCGACGTTGGGTTCAATCGTGCAAAAAGGAAAGTTTGCAGCCTGAGCCTTCGCGTTCGAAAGACAATTGAATAGGGTGGATTTGCCGACGTTTGGCAGGCCGACGATGCCGCATTGTAATGCCATAGTGAAACTATTTGTGGATAATAAAACGCTTGAAAAACCTTTCTGATTCCCTCAGATCCCATTTGAGTGAACGTTCTGTTTCACCCGTGCAGGAATGCTTTCGGGCCGCAAAAGTACGAAAAATCAGGCAATTTTACGAATGAGCCTCGAGCCAATTCTTCCCGACACCTACATCTGCCTTCAATGGTACATCCAAATGGACTGCATTTTCCATCTCGTAGGCCACCAATTCCTTCACTTTTGCAAGTTCGTTTTCCGGCACAATGAAGTTCAATTCATCGTGTACCTGCAGAATCATGGTGGTTTTAAGCCCTTGTTTTTCCAGCGCTTGGGCAATCTTGACCATGGCCACCTTGATGATGTCCGCTGCCGTTCCCTGTATCGGTGCATTGATGGCATTCCGTTCTGCATAACCTCTCACATTGGCGTTCTGTGAGTGAATATCCTGAAGGTATCTTTTCCGGTGATACAGCGTTTCCACCCAACCGTTTTCCCTGGCCTTTTCAATAGAGGCATCCATGTAGGCCTTAACTTGTGGGTAGGTATTGAAGTAGCCGTCAATCAGTTCTTTGGCTTCAGTTCTAGAGACACCCATCCGTTCAGCCAGACCGAAAACGGAGATACCGTAGATGATTCCGAAGTTGGCTGTTTTTGCTTTTCGGCGCATATCCGAAGAGACCTCATCCAACGGGATTTTGTATATTTTTGCAGCAGTTGCCGCATGAATGTCCAAACCATCGCGAAAAGCCTGAATCATAGAAGGATCCTGACTCAGGTGAGCCATCAGTCTTAACTCGATTTGGGAATAGTCGGCAGAGAGAAACAACGTTCCGGGTTCTGCGGAAAAAGCCTTTCGGATTTCACGTCCCTGCGCATCTCTCACCGGTATGTTTTGCATGTTCGGATTGCTCGAACTCAACCTACCTGTTGCCGTAACTGCTTGATTGAAGGATGTATGTATCTTTCCTGTTCTCGGATTGATCAATTCGGGAAGTGCGTCGATGTACGTACTAAGCAACTTTTTCATACCACGCTGATCGAGAATTTTCTCAATGATGGGATGCTTGCCTTTCAGTCCTTCTAGCACATCTTCGGAGGTCGAATACTGACCGGTTTTGGTTTTTTTGGCCTTCCCGCCGATAGCCAGTGTATCGAAAAGAATTTCCCCGATTTGCTTGGGCGAATTCACATTAAAAGGCACTCCTGCCAGCTCCTGGATTTCTGCCTCCATCTTTTCCAGAGCTGCAGTCATGATTACCGAAGATTCTTTCAATGCAGCCCTATCAATGGCAATTCCGTTTGTTTCCATATCCGTTAGAACCTTAACTAGAGGCATTTCAACGTCATAACATAGGAAGTCAAGTCCCTTGTCATGAATTTCTTTTTCCAGGACCTCTTTCAATTGCAAGGTGATGTCCGCATCCTCAGCGGCATATTCATAAACATCGGCAGGAGCGAGGTCCCGCATGTTTTTTTGATTCTTACCTTTCGGACCTATCAATTCATCAATGTGTATGGTCCGGTACCTTAGGAAAATTTCGGCAAGCAAATCCATGTTGTGCCTCTGCTCGGGTTGAAGCAGGTAATGTGCAATCATGGTGTCGAAAAACGGACCTTGAACGTCGATCCCGTATTTTTTCAAAACGACCATGTCGTATTTTATGTTCTGTCCAATTTTCAAAACCGAACCTTTTTCAAGAATTGCCTTAAACGGTTGCACTTTTTGAAATCCGGCTTCACCCGAAGGAACCGGAAGGTAGTAGGCTTCGTTTTTCTTCCATGAAAACGACATTCCGACCAATTCTGCCTCCATGGCATCCAAACCTGTGGTTTCAGTGTCAAATGAGAAAAAATCCTGTTTACTGATTTCGACCAAAAAATGAATGACTTTTTCCTCTGAATCAAGTAGATAGTAGGAGTGAGGCACCTCTTTCAAGCCTTTGAGGTTTGAAAATTCATTTACAGTTGAGACTTCGCCTGCATTTACAGAAATCTCGTAGACGTTTGTTGATGCATTTTTTTCTTCTGATGAAACAGGTTCATCCCAAAGTGAAAATTGCCCGACCGGAGCCAAGTGTTTTTTACCCGATGTTTTTTGTACTTCGGGTTGCTCCACTTTTTTTTCTGTCACCGCAGGACGCGGATTTTGAAGTTTGTTCAAGTGGGTTCTAAATTCCAACTCTTCGTAAATCTGGCGAAGAGCTGTTTCATCTACGGGATCCCGATGCAAATCTGCTTCATTGAATTCAACAGGGACATCAATTTTGATGGTGGCCAAAAATCGGGAGAATTCAATTTGTTCCTTGTTGTTCTCAATCTTTTCTTTTAACGCCCCTTTCAACTTGTCTGAATTGTTCAACAAATTTTCAATACTGCCGAACTGAGCGAGCAATTTTCGGGCTGAAACATCACCGACACCAGGACAACCCGGAATATTGTCAGACGTATCACCGACCAAACCCAGATAATCAATCATCTGTGTTGGACTTGTCAATCCGTATTTGCTCATCACTTGTTCTGGCCCCATGATCTCGAATTCGCTGGAACCGTACTTGGGCTTGTACATGAACACATGATCGGTTACTAATTGCCCGTAGTCCTTATCAGGAGTCATCATAAAGACGGTAAAGCCCTCTTTTTCAGCCATTACGGACATGGTCCCTATGACATCGTCTGCCTCAAATCCTTTTACTTCAATAATGGGAATGTGAAACGCCTCGATTATTTTTTTTATCCAAGGAACCGACCAGGTTATTACTTCCGGTGTTTTTGGTCGTTGGGCTTTGTATTTTTCAAACGCGTCATGACGGAATGTCGGTCCGGGAGGATCGAACCCAATGGCGATGTGACTCGGGTTTTCACGTCGGAGCAAATCCTCCAATGTGTTCAGGAATCCGAAAATAGCTGATGTGTTATGGCCTTTCGAATTCATCCTAGGGTTGTTGATAAATGCGTAATATGCCCTGTAAATCAATGCATAAGCATCGAGCAGGAATAGTGTTTTGGAGGAATCCATGTGAACCTGATGTTTGTTTTCGTAAAAGTACTAAAAAATGAGCAAGCGTCATTTTTTTATTATTTTTGTAATCCCATACGCTCCATGATGATCGAACATATCCGAAAACCAGTTGACCAAGACTTTCAACGCTATGAAAAGGCTTTTAAAGAAGCCATTCATACTGACAATGCTTTACTGAAGGCCATTCTGGCATACGTCAGAACAACGAAGGGAAAAGAATTGCGACCGATCCTAACTCTTTTGGCTGCCGGAATGTTCGGAACGGTCAATGACGATTCCATCACAGCCGCCGTTTCTCTTGAATTGCTTCATACGGCCAGCTTGATGCACGATGACGTAGTTGATCAGACGTATGAAAGGCGTTCCATGTTTTCTGTTAATGCCCTTTGGAATAACCGTATTGCTATCTTAGTTGGAGATTATTACCTTTCAAAATCGGCTTTCATCACCGCAAAAATGAAAACCCGTCGCATAACAACCATGCTTTCCCAGTTGGGTTGTGACCTGTCAGATGGAGAGTTGCTGCAAGTTTCCAATGAACGCAAGCTCATAATCGATGAGTCCGCCTATCTCGAGGTTATACGTAAAAAGACGGCTAAGACATTTGCTTTTTGTACTCAAGCCGGTGCGATTACGGTAGAAGCCACTTCGGAGCAGGAAGAAAACCTTCGATTGTTTGGCGAAAATTTAGGTATGGTCTTTCAAATCAAGGATGATATTTTTGACTATTTTCAATCGGGTACTATTGGTAAACCCACCGGAAATGATCTGAAAGAAGGGAAAATGACACTGCCCTTGATCTTTGCATTACAAAATGCAACTAAAGAAGCTAAGCGACCCTACCTGAACATGATTCGGAACCGAGATTTTACCCCGGAAAACTTAATTAAAATCAGTCTTTTTGTACGTGAAGCCGGAGGTATTCAATATGCTGAGAAAAGGATGAAAGAATTCGGTGAAAGCGCCAAGAAGAACATTGAAGAATATCCGCCGTCTCCTTTTCATGATTCGTTGATAGCATGCCTTGAGTACGCAATGTCCCGAACCAAATAAGATGTCTCAAGAGACCGTCAATCTCTGCGTTACTGTTCGCCAGCCACTCCTCACGTACCTTAAGTACGCTCCGGGGTGTCTGTCAATCAGTGCCTTGACCTTGACGCCCTCTTGAAACATCTTTCCGAAATTAATTGAGACTTCCCCAAAATTTTATTTTTAAGACTGGTATTTTCCCATTTCGTTCGATGTTGATTTAGAATGCGATGGTCTGTTTTTCCATGATTTCAGTTAGAATATTGTTGGCTAATCTGCTGGCCCCGTAACGGAAGAAGTCTTTCTGTAGCCATTCCTCCCCTAGGACATCTTCTACAATGCAATAGTAATCCAGAGCCTCTTCAGTGGTAACAATGCCGCCAGCGGCTTTAAAACCCACCTTTTTGCCTGTTTTATCATAGAACTCCTTAATGAGTTTACACATGACGTATGCAGCTGTTGTCGTAGCAGCCGGTTGTTGCTTCCCGGTTGACGTTTTGATGAAGTTTGCACCGGATTCCATCGCTAGAATCGAGGCAATACGTATTTGATCCACATTCAACGACCCTGATTCCAGAATGACTTTCAAATGAGCTTCCCGGCAGGCTGTTTTGATTTCCTGAAGTTCTTCAACGATTTCATCGTATTTCTTCTCCAGTAATTTCCCGATGGAAAGGACGATATCGATTTCGCTTGCCCCATCCAGCACCGCAAGCGATGTCTCAGCAACTTTCACCTCGACAAAGGTCTGGGAATGTGGGAAACCAGCAGCAACGGAAGCGATTTCAACACCCTCCGTCAGACAATCCCGTACGGTTTTAACCATGGAAGGGTAAACACAAATGGCAGCAACATTCGGAAGTTCTGGGTAATTTTCCCCAAAAGCATTCACCTTTTGTACCATTTTCCCAATGCCTTCCTCCGTATCAGAGGTGTTCAGACTCGTGAGGTCAATGCAACTCAGGATGGTTTCGTACGCCTTTTTACTACGACTTGCTGCCTTCCTTTTTTTCAAAATTTCCTCAATGCTTTTATGCACATCTGCCTCATTGTAAGATGCATATTCTTTTAGTATGCCCGTCATCTTTTCCATTTCAATGTAATTTTTTATTATTCAAATGTCTGTTTCTATCTCTTTCGGTCTTTTTACGAAGATTGTGTTCAAAAGCCTCCGTCAAGTCTACTCCTGTTTGATTGGCCAGGCATATCAGAACCCAAAGAACGTCAGCCAACTCATCCCCTAAATCTTCGATGGATTCATTTTCTTTTACCGACTGATCCCCATATTTTCGAGCAATGATTCGGGCTACTTCACCTGTTTCTTCCGTTAAAATTGCCATGTTGGTCAGTTCGCTGAAATAACGGACTCCGTAGGTCTTGATCCATTCATCGACCTTTTGTTGAGCATCTAAAATAGTCATGGGTTCATTCTTTGTTTTTGGTATCCAAATAAAGTGTCACAGGTCCATCATTGGTTAAACTGACCATCATGTCTGCTCCAAATATTCCAGTTTCGATTGTTTTTCCAAGTTTAAGATTCAGCATTCCCTTAAGCTTTTCGTAAATAGGGATGGCAACTTCTGGTCTGGCAGCTTTGATAAAGGAAGGACGGTTCCCCTTTTTTGTTTGTCCAAAAAGGGTGAATTGGCTGATTAACAATATATTACCATCAATATCTACTACGGATTTATTCATCAATCCACCCTCATCTGCAAAAATTCGCAATTGTATGATCTTGCTGCTAATCCATTCAATATCATCCTGATTATCAGCATCTTCAATTCCTATAAAGACCAAAAGGCCTTGATTGACAGAACCCTTAACGTCTCCTTCAATTTCGACTTTTGCATTGGATACTCGCTGAATTACCGCTCTCATTCTTCTTTTTTTGGATGTAAAAATAGCGATATTTTCTCTGCCTTTGATGCCCCAACTATTTTCTGAAGATGCTCCAAATCTGCTTCCCGAATCCGTTTCACGCTTTTGAATGCTGTAAGAAGAAGTGTTTTGGTTGCAACTCCTATGCCGGTTATGGCATCAAGCTCCGAAGCGGTTTGATTTTTACTCCGGAGCTTCCGATGAAACGTAATGCCAAACCGATGCGCTTCGTCCCGAAGTTGCTGTATTAATCGAAGTGTTTCAGAGTTTTTATCCAGATAAATTGGCACGGAATCGTTGGGAAAAAACAATTCTTCCAAATTCTTAGCGATACCGATCACTTGCAATTTGTCAAATACGCCTACTTCTTTTAATGCTGTTACAGCAGAAGAAAGTTGACCTTTACCACCGTCAACAATAATCAATTGGGGCAAAGGCTGTCCTTCATCCTGTAAACGCTGGTATCTACGTTTCAACACTTCTTCCATGGAAGCAAAATCATCAGGACCAATTACCGTTTTAATGTTGAAATGCCGATAGTCTTTCTTCGATGGCTTCGCATTTTTAAAGACCACGCACGAAGAAACAGGAAAACTGCCCTGTGTGTTCGAATTGTCAAAACATTCGATGTGGAGGGGTAATTCGTGTAAATTCAGGTCCTTTTTAACAGTACTTAAAATCCTGGTGGTCCGTTGTTCCGGATTTAATTTCTCCTGCTGTTTGAGTAGATCCAATTTGTACTGTTTGACGTTCTGAAGAGATAGCTCCAGTATTTTCTTTCTGTCACCACGCTGCGGAATGGTGAACGTAATGCCTTCCAATTCCAATTCAGGATGAAAGGGTACGATAATTTCCTTTGCCGGACTTGCGTACCGTTGCCTGATCTCAAAAATGGCGGTGCTTAACAATTCTTCCTTTTCCTCTTCCAACCGTTTTTTGTATTCAATCGTCATCCCCCGAACGATACAACCGTTTACCAGATACAGGTAATTGATGATGGCCGATTGGTCCGTTTCAGCGAACGAATACACTTCAATATTGTGTAAGCCTGAGTTCACAATGGCCGATTTGCTCCGATATTGCTCTATTAAATCATATTTTTCTTTGATTAAATGCGCCTCTTCAAACTTAAGTTCATCAGAAAGCATCTTCATCTCATTTAGAAGGTGCTTACTTATTTGATGGATGTTTCCTTTCAGGATTTCTCGGATCTCCTGAATATTTTCCATGTAATCAGCCAATGATTGGTAACCCTCGCAGGGGCCTTTGCATTTTTTAATCTGGTATTCAAGGCAAACCTTGTATTTTCCACTGCGTATATGCTGATCAAGCATCGGCAGCTTGCAATTCCTGATGGGATAAACCCTTTTTATTACCTGCAATAAGGCTCTTACCATGGGAACGGAGCTGTATGGACCAAAGTATTCAGAACCATCCCGGATAATATTTCGTGTTAGAAATACCCTTGGAAAGGGCTCTTTTTTAATGCAAATACTCGGATACGTCTTGTCATCTTTGAGCATTACATTGTATCTCGGACGGTATTGCTTTATCAAGTTGTTTTCTAGAAGCAGAGCATCTTCTTCCGTACTGACAACGATGATTTTTAAGTCGTGAATTCTTCGGACTAATATTCGAGTCTTTGGTGAATCGACATGGTCTTTAGAAAAATAGGAAAGAACTCTTTTCTTAAGATTTTTAGCTTTTCCAACATAAATGATAGTCCCTGTTTCATCAAAGTATTGATAAACACCTGGGTTTTCAGGAAGTCTTTTTAGGATTTCCTGAACACGTTCCTGTATTGGGTATATACTCTTCATTAAACTGCTTTATCTTATTCTACGGCCTCTTTCAATATATGAGCTGTTTATGCTAGGTTTCGGCTCAATAGTTCGTTTCCAAATTCTCAAAAGGAGACTGTTCCACGTGGAACAACTCACTATCTTCCGAGCAATACCAGCAGCACATTAATATCATTTGGCGAAATTCCTGGTATTCTACTGGCTTGTCCAATCGTTTCAGGTTGAATTCGATTTAGTTTTTGCCTGGCTTCGATGGATAAAGACTGTAAACTATCATAATCAAATCTTTCAACAATACGAATACTATCTAAACGATGGATCTTTTCGGCAATCCCACGTTCGCGTTCAATGTATCCTTTGTATTTAATATGAATTTCTGCTGATTCTACGATTTCATCACGCATGTTCCGTATGCTTTCGATTTTTTCTTTCAGAGCTGAAATGTGGGGTTGAAGCTTTTCAAAGTCCAATTGTGGGCGTCCAATCAAGTCAATTAGGCGAAGTCCTTGTTTAAGCGGTGCGGTATCAAACTCCAATAAGGCCTCGTTGATGTATTTTGGTTTGATGGAATAGTTTTCACAAAAGCCGATGAGATCGTCAACTTCTTGCTTTTTCTTGAGGAAAAGGTTGTATCTATCTGAAGTGGCCAAACCCAGTTGGTAGCCCATCGGTGTTAAACGCGTATCGGCGTTGTCCTGTCTCAATAAAATTCGATGTTCGGCTCTAGACGTAAACATACGATAGGGCTCGTCCACGCCCTTGGTTACCAAATCATCGATCAAAACGCCGATATAGGCATCATCCCGTTGTAAAATCATCGGCTCACCTCCATGACAAGACTGATGCGCATTGATCCCGGCGATCAGACCTTGGCCGGCGGCCTCTTCATATCCCGTCGTTCCATTGATTTGACCGGCAAAAAACAGGTTTTTTAGCAGCTTGCTTTCGAGGCTGTGCTTGAGTTGAGTTGGGTCGAAAAAGTCATACTCGATAGCATATCCTGGGCGATAAATATGAACATCCCGAAAACAAGGTATCTCTTTCAATGCATTCAATTGGACTTCCAAGGGTAAAGAGGAAGAAAACCCGTTCAGATACATTTCCTGTGTAGTTTCGCCTTCCGGTTCCAAGAAGAGTTGGTGTTGATCTTTATCGGCAAAGGTAAATATTTTCGTTTCTATACTCGGACAGTAGCGAGGGCCAATGCTCTTAATTTGCCCGTTGTAAAGGGGAGAATCTTCCAAACCACCGTGCAAAATATCGTGTACTTTGGGATTGGTATAGCAAATCCAGCAATTCCGTTGTTGCAACGTCCGTGGCTTGAAATCCAGGAAGGAAAATTTGTGAAAGTCGTTTTCTCCCGGCTGTTCTTCCATTTCATCGAAGTTTACACTGCGTGCATCGATTCGAACTGGTGTGCCTGTTTTCATCCTGTCGGTTTTGAATCCCATCGAGCGTAATTGCTCGGTCAATCCAAAAGAAGCCGGTTCAGACATCCGCCCACCTGGATATTGGGTCCGTCCGATATGGATCAATCCGTTTAGGAACGTTCCGTTCGTCATGACAACACACTTGGCGGAAAATGTAGCCCCAATTGCCGTTTTCACCCCGCAAACTGCATGGTCTTTAACTTCCAGACCAACGACTGTATCCTGCCAGATATAAAGGTTCGGTGTGTTCTCAAGAACGTCTTTCCAGGCAATGATGAATTTCTGACGGTCACTTTGAGAGCGAGGGCTCCACATGGCCGGACCTTTTGAACGGTTCAACATTCTAAATTGTATGGCTGTCTTATCCGTGATGATTCCTGTTTGTCCGCCCAGGGCATCGATTTCACGCACAATCTGGCCTTTAGCAATGCCACCAATGGCGGGGTTGCAGCTCATCTGACCAATTTTATTCATATCCATCGTGATCAGTAGGGTTGTGGACCCCAGATTGGCGGCCGCAGCAGCGGCTTCACATCCCGCATGGCCGGCACCGATGACGATAACGTCGTAAGAGAAATTCATATATGAATAGTGCTATTAATTTACAATAAATTATAAATAAGACAATGCTACATCCTCCTGTTGATGCATGATGCATTCATCTTGAGGGGTTTTATCTTTAAATCCGCAAAGATGCAATACGCCGTGAATGATCACCCGCAAAAGTTCTTGCTCCGTATTCAGACCTAAAAGAGAGGCATTGCTGGCAACCGTTTCGGTGCCAATAAAGATGTCGCCGGAAATCCTATTGTCTTCCGAATAATCAAACGTGATGATATCCGTGTAGAAATCGTGTTCCAGAAATTGCATGTTATGTTCCAGAATTTTGGAGTCCGAACAAAAAATATAGTTGATTTCACCGGCCTTTTTTCCGTGAGATGCAGCAACACCAGTAATCCATCCGGCAACTTGTACCTGATTGATGGAAGGCATTTCGTAATCATCGGTTTCAAATCGGATCATAGCTTCATTTATTTGAAAAAGGCGTAGGCAAGGAATATAGCAGCCAAAGCACCTGCAAGGTCAGCCAGCAACCCTGCCCAAATAGCATAACGTGTTCTCTTGATTCCAACGGAACCAAAATAGAGGGCTACGATGTAGAACGTCGTATCTGCTGCTCCTTGAAAAAGGCAGGAGAGGTGACCCACAAAAGAATCCGCACCATACGTCTTCATTGAATCGAGCATCATCCCACGAGCACCACTTCCGCTCAGAGGTTTCATGAATGCGGTGGGTAGCGCATCTACGAAATCCGTGTTCAATCCGACCGATGAAATCAGGTATTTGATGCCGTCTGTCAATAGCTCCATGGCTCCGCACGCGCGGAAAACGGCTACTCCTACAAGCATCCCTACCAAATAAGGTATGATTTTAACGGAGGTTTCGAAGCCTCCTTTAGCACCATCAATGAAGGCTTCCCATACATTGACCTTTTTATAGAGGGCACCACATATGAATGTAACGATGATACCAAAAATAGTGACATTGCTCAAAACACTCGATGTAGTGGCCATTTCTTCTTTCGACATGGTCGAAAACCACCAGACTAAAGCAGCCAGTACGAGGACAATTCCACCTATCCAACCCAAAACTGTACGATTCAACAGGTTTAGTTTCTGACGTATGCCTACAAACAGTATGGCAGAAAGCGTTGCGACAAAAGTTGCAATCAAAATTGGAATGAAAACGTCGGTGGGGCTTGTGGAGCCCATGATGGCACGCTGGGCGATGATGTTGATGGGAATAATGGTCATGCCAGCGGTATTCAAAGCCAGGAACATGATTTGTGCATTGGATGCGGTTTCCTTATCAGGGTTGATTTCCTGCAGACTTTGCATGGCTTTCAAACCCATGGGCGTTGCAGCGTTATCCAAGCCAAGCATGGTGGCGGAGAAGTTCATGAGCAACTGTCCGTTGGCCGGGTGATTTTTCGGAATTTCCGGAAACAGTTTGCTGAAAAACGGACCGACTATGCGGGAAAGAAATCGGATGGCACCTGCCTTTTCCCCTATGTTCAGGATGCCAAGCCACAAGGTCATGATTCCTGCCAACGGTAGGGCAATAACCATGACGGCGTTTTTGGCCGAATCGAAACTGGCAGTCATGATGCGTTCGAAGATGGTGTAGTCCTGGAAGAAGATGAGTTGAACCAGTGCGACCACAAAAGCAATCAGGAAAAACGCGACCCAGATGTAATTTAATGCCATAGCTATAGGGGATTTGTTTGCAAAAGTACAAAAAAGATACGTCGGTCGTTAATTGTAAAACTTTCTGTAACTTTGCCACTCAAACAAGGAAACATGCGGGAGGATTTCGATATTCGCGAGGAACAACAAAGCGACTGGGACAAGGAGGCAGACAAAGCACTGCGCCCTCTCCGATTTTCTGATTTTAAAGGTCAAGAAAAAGTCGTTGAAAACCTGAAAATCTTTGTTTCTGCTGCCCGTATGAGGGGAGAGGCGATGGATCATGTCCTTTTGCACGGCCCTCCCGGATTGGGCAAAACCACCCTTTCCAATATTATTTCCAATGAACTCGGTGTCGGCTTCAAAGTGACATCTGGTCCCGTACTAGATAAGCCTGGCGATTTAGCTGGCGTATTGACCTCGCTCGAGCCCAACGATGTGCTTTTTATCGATGAAATTCACCGCTTGAGCCCAGTCGTAGAAGAATACCTGTATTCGGCCATGGAAGATTTCCGAATTGACATCATGATTGACAAAGGTCCGTCTGCAAGGTCTATTCAATTGGAAATAAACCCTTTCACCATGGTTGGAGCGACAACTAGAAGTGGTTTGCTCACCGCACCGTTGCGCGCACGATTCGGTATCAACTGCCATCTTGAATATTATAAATCAGAGGTATTGAGCAACATCATTCTGCGTTCAGCCCGGTTGCTAAATGTGGCTTGCAGCAAGGATGCGGCGGATGAAATCGCAGGACGCAGCCGGGGTACGCCTCGTATTGCAAATGCTTTGCTTCGCAGGGTGCGGGATTTTGCACAGGTAAAAGGCAACGGAGAAATTGATCCTGCCATTGCACGCTTTGCATTGGAAGCGTTGAATATTGACAAATACGGTCTGGATCAAGTGGACAACAAGATATTAAGCATCTTGATCGATAAGTTTCAGGGAGGTCCTGTCGGATTAACGACCATTGCTACGGCTTTGGGCGAAGATCCAGGAACCATCGAGGAAGTGTATGAGCCGTTCCTCATTCAGGAAGGTTTCCTGAAACGGACTCCACGAGGCAGGGAAGTGACGGAGCTGGCCTGGAAGCATTTAGGTAAGTTCAGGCAGGGAGCATCACAGGAGCTTTTTTAGAATTAGCCGCTCTATTATAATAGGATAGTAGTTAACTTTTTAGGGCAATGCCCTTATTTAAATCAGGTTTTTTTATGGCTGAGATGAAGAGTCTGGCAAAAGATACTGCCATCTATGGCGTAAGCAGCATTCTTGGTAAGTTTCTGAACTGGTGCTTGGTACCTTTTTATAGTTACGTTCTGCCATCCACTGGGGATTATGGGATGGTCACCGACCTGTACAACTGGACTGCCGTCGCGTACATTCTGCTCACGTATGGCATGGAAACGGGATTCTTTCGTTTTGTCAACAAATCGGAGGAGGATGCCCACAAGGTTTATTCCACGACGTTAACCAGTGTGGCCGCCACATCCATTTTCTTTATCATCGTTTGTCTGCTTTTCAATTCACCGATTTCCATCGCAATGGGCTACGGAGCACATCCAGAATTCATCTGGATGATGTGCATCATTGTGGCTATCGATGCTTTCAGCGCAATCCCGTTCGCCTTTCTTCGTTACAAAAAACGCCCGGTTGCATTTGCTTCCCTGAAAATGGTGATGATTTTCTCCAACATCATCCTAAACATTTTTTTACTCTGGGTCTGTCCAAAAATTTATGCCTGGCAACCAGCTTTAATCGATTGGTTCTTCGTTCCAAACTATGGGGTGGGATACGCCTTCGTGGCCAATTTCCTTTCGTCGATCATCAGTTTGTTGACATTGATACCCTATATGTGGGTGAAATGGATATTCGACCGTGCGTTGTGGAAGCGGATGCTAAAATACTCGCTGCCACTCTTGATTTTAGGTTTGGCAGGCATCATGAATCAATCGTTCGATAAAATCGTGTTCAAGTATTTATTTGACGATCAGCAGGAAGCGCTCAAGCAATTGGGTATCTACGGTGCCAGCTTCCGGATCGGTGTTGTCATGATGATGTTCACCCAAGCGTTTAGGTATGCCTATGAACCCTTTGTCTTTGCCAAACAAAAGAATGTGGACAATCAAAAAGTATATTCGGATGCAATGAAATATTTCATCATTTTTTCCGTGTTCATCTTTCTGGGTGTCATGTATTACATGGATATTCTCCAGTACCTCATCCGCGGTGACTATCGGGTAGGGTTGGTCGTTGTCCCCATCGTGCTGGCATGTTTTATCTTCCAAGGCGTCTATTTCAACTTGTCTTTTTGGTACAAACTGAGTGAAAAGACACACTGGGGTGCCATTATTGCGCTTATCGGGAGTGTTGCCACCATTGCAGGCAATATCATCTTTGTCCCAATTTACGGTTATGTCGGCTCAGCCTGGGTCGTATTCGTTTGTTTCTTCCTAATGATGATTCTTTCCTGGGTGTTGGGGCAGAAGTATTATCCGATCAAGTACGATTTGAAATCGGCCGGACTCTACACCTTACTGGGCATATTATTTTACCTGGCGGGAATGTTTGTACCGATCGAATCCATGTTGCTCCGATTGACTTACCGCACCATCCTTTTGTTGCTTTTTGCAGCGTACGTTGTTTATAAGGATCTGCCTCTTAAATCTATCCCTATTCTGAACAAGCTGGTTAAAAAAGGTTGACCTTCCGCCATTTAACACACTCAAAGTGGACGAATGGTGCACCTGACAGATGGGAAAAGGCTCTATCTTTGCCTTAACATCTTTCATCTTAAGGTAACCATGAATTTGAAATCACTATTCTTCGTGTTCATTGTCACCATGCTGGCAATCAGTATGGGCGTTCAAGCTGCAGGTCAACTTTCATTTCCCGGAGCAGAGGGCTTTGGCCGTTATGCGGTTGGCGGACGGGGCGGAGCAATCTACCATGTGACCAACCTGAACGATTCAGGTACAGGCTCGTTTCGCGATGCCATCAGCGTATCGAACAGAATTATCGTTTTTGATGTTTCCGGTATCATTAAAGTGACAGTAGGCGATCCCCTGATTTTTAAAAACAATCTGACTATTCTCGGTCAAACAGCTCCAGGTCAAGGTGTTCAGATTTACGGAGAACGTGTCTCTTTTTCCGGAGCAAACAATATCATTGTCAGGTATTTGCGTATTCGGATGGGCATCGGTGGCACCAGTGCAAAAGATGCAGCCGGTGTAGCCAATGGTTCAAACATGATGTTTGACCACATGTCCGTGCTTTGGGGCAGGGATGAAAACTTCTCTGTCAGTTGGGACAGCAAAGGTACCGAGCCCGGAAATATTACCATTCAAAACTCGATCATCGGGCAAGGTTTGCAAACGCATTCCTGCGGGGGACTCATTCAAACAGACGGAGGTGTCACCTTGTTCAGAAACCTGTACATCGAAAACAAAACCCGCAATCCAAAGGTGAAAGGTCTTAACCAATATGTGAACAACGTTGTTTACAACTGGGGAAATGGGGGTTGTTACATCATGGGCGATACCGAAGGAAATTCCTGGGCGCATCTGGAAAATAACTATTTCATCAATGGGCCGTGGGATGGTGCCACTTCTCCTTTTTCACGTGGAACACCCACTTTTACCTACATCGGTAAAGGGAATTACTGGGATGCCAATAAAAACGGAGTCTTAGACGGTGTTCAAATGACTTCAGACCAATATTCTGGAAGCACGCCGGTCGCAAATTTTGCAACCTGGGATAATTCAACAACCCGCCCACAGTCACACCCGATCATTCAAAGCATGATGTCTGCCAAAGACGCGCTGACTTGGATCATCGACAGTGTCGGACCATCTCTTCCTGCCAGGGATGACGTGGACAAATACATCATTGATGAATTGAAAACCATGGGTACTGGCGGAACGGTTGGTGGTATTTCGACCGAAAAGACATTGCCTCACGGTGGAACGGGTGTCTTGTACGGTGGTTACAAACCGATGGATACGGATGGTGACGCCATTCCTGATTGGTGGGAAACAGCCAATAGACTCAACCCGAACGATGCAACGGATGCAGCCAAAATCGCACTCAACGGTTATGCTAATTTGGAGAATTATTCTTTTACAATAAATGCGGCCTATCCTTTCATCAAGTCGCCTTCAGGACTGACATCGCCCTCCCAAAATACCACCAACATTCAGTTGAAATGGACAGACAATTCCTCCGATGAAACGGGTTTTTATATTGAAAGTTCGGCCAATGGATCTACCTTTTCACTAATTGGAACGGTTGATGTAAACACAACTACATTTACGCATTCAGGCCTGTCGCAGGTGACTAAATACTATTATCGAATACGAGCGTTCAATGAAAAGTTGGCATCACCATACAGTGCTGTTTTCAGTACATCGACTTGGGGAGATCCGAGCATTCCGGTGCCCAACTCCACCCCTTCACCTTCCGATGCCGGTTCCTATGGGGTGGCAAATGCATTGAAGCTGACTTGGACCAATGCCTCGACACCTTACGGCGGAGCATTGCGTTTTTTTGTCTATCTGGGCACCAATAAGGACAGCATGCAATTGGTTGCCGACAGCATAACCACGCCTTCTTACACTTATGGCACGGTACCTGTTGGGAAAACCTATTATTGGCGCGTCGACACACGCAATACCATGAGTAGGACTACCGGTGCCGTCTGGTCCTTTGAAACGATTCAAGGCGGACAATTGTTCACCACCAATTTTTATACGGTACCGGCTGCCTTTTATACTTCATACGGATCTACAGCGGCTACGATCAATATTGTTTTTTCAGCAAACGCATCAAAAACAGTAGGCGGTATGACTTTTGGATGTGGTGCGACTTCCATCCGCATTGCTTATATCCCACAGGGCAATCCGAGTTCATTAACCTCCGATTACGGACCCTATACACTTGCTGACACAGGATCAACCTTCGGCTGTGTGCAGTTTGTAACCGAATCATCAGGCGGGTTTGTAAAATTTCCTGAAGTTCAGGGTCCTTGTACCATTACCTTATGGACTGGGAACACCTCGGCGGCTTCCCGCTCTTTTTACCTGAACACCATCATCAATGGTACAGAAACCAGAGCGACGACCTTCTCTATGGCGGCTGCAAAACGGGCCTTCAAATTTCAATACACCTATCTTGGTACAGACAAAGTCGTATTTAAAGTTGATGCCAACGGGAAGAAAATCAATCTGAACGATATTTTGATTGAGTCTTTCGTTCCAATTGTTTCGGAGGATCCAATTGCCATCACTTCTTCACCGGACACATCAAACATCAGTTACATGGATGGTGCCATGACCTTAAATTTCAATCAGACCATTCGGTACAATGGTGGCATCCTAATTAATGGCGACCAATTCGAACAAGTTTCAGCATCTGGAGGTGGGACGACCTTGAGTGTGAATTACACTGCATTGGATGCGAATACGGATTATGTCATTCAATTCCCTGAAGGTGTCCTCACTGATTTTTACAATACAAAGTCCTTTAGCAATGAATTCGCCTTTAGAACCTGCGATTATTTGCCAACAAAAGTGGCGGCTGATACCCATTTTGGAAAAGCCGTCGTGTCACTTCCATTGACATTCAAACCTTTCAATGTGGTGGCACCTTATACGACGGTAGGTAGTCTGACTCAAACTTCTGCCGCCGATTTTCCACATTGGATTACTGCAGCGGGAGGAATAACGGCAGACTCTGCTCTGATGACCTCGACTTCGGACAAGATGATGAGTTATTACAACGATCCGGCCAAGATTTTAAGAGTGAAAGCAAATATGATTGGAGCTGGAACGGTTACCCTGAAAGTTCAAGAATCCAGGAATCCCGATGGAACTCCGGGTTGGCGGACCATTCGGCAACTGACTCAAGCAAATTTCCCGTTGGATATGGAATTTTATCTGAATACGCTTGCACAATTTGTAAAGATTGTCCCTGTGAGCATTTCAGGCACGATGGTTGTAAAGGAAATGCAATTGACGAATGCTGCAGGAAATTATCCGACTGTGCTTTCCGAGGCAATCGCCGATTTGGGCGTCCGGGCGTTTTCTTCAACAGGCCGTCTTTCGTTGCGTGGTCTTGCATTAGGCATGGATCTGAACATCTATGACACAATGGGTCGATTGGTTTTAAACAAAACAGCTCTTGCTGAAACCCAAAACCTTGACTTGAAACACGGTTTTTATATCCTAAAGATAAGATCCGGAAAAACCTCCCAAAACCTCAAAGCATTCGTCTTTTGACTCTTTTTCCCAATGATACAGACGCTTTTTGGCAGTACGGTGAAGGATGTTTCAAAAGAGTGCCAAGGTCAAGGCGCTGATTGACAGACACCCCGGAGCGTACTTAAGGTACGTGAGGAGTGGCTGGCGAGCAGCAACAGTTTCGATGGTCGAGAGCAGAGGCTAAGCTAGCTTAGACTATGCCGAGCGAAGAAACTGGCCTACGGAGTAAACAGCAGAGATTGGCACTCTTTTGAGACATCCGGTTAGTATTTGGCGCCTTTTCCGTTCAACTCATGACGGAGCTGACGCCAGTGAGGCAAGTATTTGTCCATGCAGGCCTTGAACTTAGGCCCGTGGCCGCGTTCGTGCAAATGGCACATTTCATGAACCACAATATACTCGATGCATGGGAAGGACTTTTTGGCGAGTTCCACGTTGAACCAGATCCGATGGTCTACTACATTGCAGGTGCCCCAACGGGTTTTCATGCGTTTCAGCTGAAAATAGTTGACTTGGACACCCATAACGGGTTCCCATTCACGTATTAGTGCCTCCACACGCTTTTTAAGCTCGATGCGATACCAAGCGTCCAAAACACTGGGAACAGCAGTCTTGGTGGCTCCTGGTTTTAAATAAACCGTAATGTTGCCTTCCGTATCCAGCAGGACTCTGGGTGCAATTGGATGATGATGGATTTCAGCCGGATGATTGGTTCCTAAAAAAGGGATGGAACTGAAATCGGAAGGCTCCAGTTCTTTTATTTTGTCAATGCGTTCGAGGTGTTTTCGAATCCAATCAGTTTTGTCTGAAAGGAACGTCAGGGCATCACTGTCGCTTACATGATGGGGCAGAGACAATCGGACCTCACCTTCCGGAGTGACCGTCAGCCTCAAGCTGCGCATGGCCTTCCGGTGAAGTTGGATCACCAGATCTTCCACGAGGAGCTCACTTTTGTGAACGCTCGATTTCGCGGAGGTTTTCGAGTTTCTTTTTAGCCAGAAATCCATAAATGTCTTCCAAATGCTCTATAACTTTTTGTTGGCCGAACTCATAAACTTTGCCCACCAATCCGTCCAGGAAATCTCGGTCGTGAGAAACCACAATCAGGGTTCCGTCAAATTCCAGCAGTGCCTGTTTCAGGATGTCCTTGGTCTTCATATCCAGATGGTTGGTCGGTTCATCCAGAATCAGCAAGTTCACCGGCTCCAGCAGGAGTTTGATCATTGCCAGTCTGGTGCGTTCGCCACCTGAAAGGACTTTAACTTTCTTGGAGGAAGCCTCTCCGCCAAACATGAAAGCACCCAGGATGTCCTTTATTTTCGTTCGGATGTCACCGACAGCCACTACGTCGATGGTTTCAAACACTGTTCGGTCTTCATCAAGCAGCGACGCCTGATTTTGCGCAAAGTAACCAATTTTTACGTTGTGGCCAAGCGTCAGCGTTCCGTCGTAGGGAATTTCGCTCATGATGCATTTGACCAGCGTTGATTTCCCCTCACCATTCCGACCGACAAAGGCGATTTTTTCACCGCGTTCCAGGGTAAAGTTCGCATTCTTGAAAATGGTTTTTTCTCCCCAGGTTTTTGATACTCCATCAGCAATGACAGGGTAGGCACCGGAGCGTGGAGAGGGCGGAAAGCGTAAGCGAAGTGAGGACGTATCCTCCTCATCAACCTCAATTTGGTCTAGTTTCTCAAGCATCTTCACACGGGACTGAACCTGCAAGGTTTTGGAATAGGTGCCTTTGAAGCGCTCTATGAAATCCGTTGTTTCTGCAATGAATTTCTGCTGCTCGTCGAATTGCTTTTGTTGTTGCTCACGACGTTCCCGACGGAGTTCCAGGTAATGGGAGTATTTGGCCTTGTAATCGTAGATGCGGCCCATGGTCACTTCGATGGTGCGGGTGGTGATGTTGTCCACAAAGGCACGGTCGTGGGAAATGACAATAACCGCTTTCCCGCTGTTTATCAGGAAATCTTCAAACCACTGGATGGAATCGATGTCCAAGTGGTTGGTCGGTTCATCCAGCAGCAAAACGTCCGGATTCTGAAGAAGCAACTTGGCCAGTTCAATACGCATGCGCCAGCCTCCACTGAATTCCTTGGTTGGCCTATTGAACTCACTTCGGTCGAAACCAAGACCGATGAGCATTTTCTCTATTTCGCCGTCGTAATTGATTTCTTCAATACTGTAGAACTGTTCACTCAGGGTCGAAACGCGTTCGATCAACGCCATGTATTCGTCCGATTCGTAATCGGTACGGGTTTCGAGCTGATGGTTGATGGCATTGATTTCAGCCTCCTGGGAATGAATGTTTGAAAAAGCCTGGACGGTTTCTTCAAAAACAGTTCGGTGGTCTTCAGTCATCAGGTGCTGAGGAAGATAGGCCACCACCATTTCTTTCGGAATGGAGACTTTACCTTTTGTCGGTTCCCTCAGTCCAGACAAAAGTTTAAGCAGGGTCGATTTGCCCGCACCGTTTTTACCCATCAAGGCGATGCGGTCTTTTTCATTAATGACGAAGGAAACATCCTTGAACAGGGTGCTTCCGTTGAATTCGACACAGAGTCCTTCTACTGAAATCATAAATGGTCAACGAGTATTAAAAAAAAGCACTCGGGAAATCCCAAAGTGCTTTTCGTTTATAAAACGATATTGTCGGATTAACCGAAAGAAATGGGCTGTTTTTTCGAAAAACCTGAATGCTGATCTACTAGTATTTCTTTTTCTTGAAACCGTCCTTGTTCTTATTGCCGGTATAACCTTTGTCCTTGCCTGGGTAGCTGGGTTTGGCACCGCCGTCGCGTTTGGGAGCACCATAAGCGCTTCCTTCAGTACGCGGTTTGTAACCACCTTCGGTTTTGGGTTTGTAACCACCCTCTTCCCGTGGCTTGTAACCACCTTCCGCACGGGGTTTGTATCCACCCTCGGAACTGCCACCCTTGTAGCCTCCTTCGGTTTTGGGTTTGTAGCCACCCTCGGAACGGCCTCCCTTGTAACCACCTTCGGAACGCGGTTTGTAACCACCCTCGGAGCTGCGTCCTTTGTAGTTGCCTCCCTTGTAGCCACCTTCGCTTCTGTTGCTGCTGCGGTAGTTGCTGCCTCCATCATCACGGCGACCTTTGTAACCACCACTTCGTTGGCCATCGCTTTCGGCGCGGTCTTTGGTTCCACGTTCAATCTGTTCTTCGGTGGCAAATTCCACTTTGACATTGCGTCCGAGGAAATCCAGTTCGCGCAGCGCTGCAACAACCTTCTTGGAGGATTGTTCTTCCACGTCGAACAAGGAATAGCGGGTAAAGAAATCAATCCGACCAATCTGTACACGACCTTCTACATAGTCGTTGATCAAGTCCATCAGGTTTTTAGGGGTGATGCCGTCCATTTTGCCCAAACCGATGAACAACTTGGTGTAACCAGATTCAGGACCCATGCCTTTTTCAGTAGAAACTTCTCTGCGATCTTTTTTCGTTTCGCCGTCCACCGTCTGAATATCGTTTGCATCCTGATAGTAATTGATCAAACGGTTCAGTTCCAGGGAAACTACACGCTTGATGAGGTCTTCTTTTTCCAACCATTCCAGCTTGCGATAGACGGCGGGAAGCAACGCTTCAATTTCCGTATCGTTCACCTGTACTTTTTCCACCTTGTCCATATACGAGAACACCTGCTTTTCACAGATTTCCTTACCAGTAGGCATTTTTTCAGCTACAAAGGTTTTGCTGATCTTGCGTTCGATGTCGCGAATCTTGCCTTTTTCCTTGACGTGAACGATGGAAATGGAAGTACCCGTTTTGCCTGCACGACCGGTACGACCGCTGCGGTGGGTATACGATTCGATTTCATCGGGTAAGCTGTAATTGATGATGTGTGTCAAGTCGTTCACGTCCAGGCCACGGGCAGCCACGTCGGTGGCAACCAGCAATTGGATGTTGCGGGAACGGAACTTGTTCATCACATAGTCACGTTGTTGCTGCGACAAGTCTCCGTGGAGCGAGTCGGCGCTGTAGCCGTCCTGAATCAGTTTGTCGGCGATTTCCTGTGTATCCTTACGGGTTCTGCAGAAAACAATGCCGTAAATATTGGGGTAAAAATCGGCAATGCGTTTGAGCGCCAAATATTTATCCTTGGCATGAACCATGTAATAGACGTGCTTTACATTGGCTGTGCTTTCGTTTTTGTTCCCAATGGTTATTTCACGGGGATTGCGCATGTATTTTTTGGTGATGCGAGCGATTTCGGCCGGCATGGTTGCGGAGAAAAGCAAGGTGTTGCGTTCAACAGGCACTTCAGCCAAGATGGCGTCGATGCTTTCAGAGAAGCCCATGTTCAGCATTTCGTCCGCTTCGTCCATAATGACGTTGATGATGCCGGACAAATCCACACAACGGCGGTTCATCAGGTCCAACAAACGGCCGGGAGTGGCTACGACAATGTGAACGCCCTTCTTGAGGGTCTTGATCTGGCTTTCAATACTGGAACCACCGTAGACGGGCAATACTTTCAGCTCGTCAATGTATTTCGAATAGTCGTTGAGGTCGTCGGCAATCTGCAGGCAAAGCTCGCGGGTAGGACACAGAACCAGTGCCTGTGGTTGGTGTACGGAAAGATTGATTTTCTGGATAATGGGTAAACCAAAGGCGGCTGTCTTACCGGTCCCGGTCTGTGCGAGTGCAATTACGTCGTTTTCTTCGCCCAAAAGGAAAGGAATCACTTCTTCCTGTACGGGCATGGGCTGTTCGTAGCCCATTTCGGAAATCGCTTTCAGGATGGCGGGCGCGATTCCCAATTCTTCAAATGTCTTCATTAAATTGGTTTAAATGCTGTTATCAGCAACAGCGGGTGCAAAGGTAGGTATATTTTTCAAATAATAATTCGTTTTGCTTGTCTATTCTGTATGAATGCGTTATGTTTGAATCTGTTTTCATTAGTAACATTAAGTATGCGTAAAATCATTGGTATTGGAGAAACCATCCTCGACATTCTTTTTAAAAACGAACAACCTACCAAAGCCATTCCTGGAGGATCCGTATTTAACGGAATGATCACGTTGGGGCGCCTTGGAGTTCCGGCGTTATTCATCAGTGAGACCGGAAACGATAAAGTTGGAAAGATAATTAAGGATTTTATGCTGGATAGTGGCCTTTCCACCGAATATATTGATACTTTTCCGGATGGGAAGTCGCCGGTGGCATTGGCTTTTCTCAACGAAAGCAATGACGCCGAATATCTTTTTTACAAAGACTATCCTTCGAATCGGCTGGATACGGCTTACCCGATCATAGATGCAGACGACATTGTTATTTTCGGTTCCTTTTATGCATTGAATCCGGCATTGAGACCTCGTGTTCTGGAATTACTTCAGTTTGCTTCCGATCGAAAGGCCATTATTTACTACGATGTGAATTTCCGTCAGACACACGCCAACGAAGCCATTCGACTGACTTCTACTTTTATTGAGAATTTTGAATTTGCGGACATCATCCGGGGTTCGGCTGATGATTTCAGGTATCTTTACAATTCCACCGATGTGGATAAAATCTACAAGGATAAGATCCGATATTACTCGCCGAACTTCATCTACACGGCTGCTGAACACGGCGTAGAAGTCCGTGGCACCAATTTCAGCAAGCATTATGATGCAAAACCCATCAAAACGGTCAGTACGGTAGGTGCTGGCGATAATTTCAACGCAGGTGTGGCATTCGGCCTTTTCCGATCCGGGATTCGTCGCGCTGATTTGCCCAATCTGACCGAAAAAGATTGGGATGGTATCATCCAGTGCGGTCTGGACTTTGCTGCTGAAGTCTGTCAGTCGTACGACAATTACATTGCCAAGGAATTTGCTGCGGCTTACCGCATCTGAAATTCGTAGCCCATCGGCTCGTTTTCATCGGCTCGCTTTTCCAGTTTCTCCAGCAATTCGATGCATTGATCGACAGAATCCACGATGAAAAGGGGGTTTGGCAAGAAATCGTGCAGGAACTTTTCTTCGCGGAAAAGCGCCAGTTGTTGCAGCAAAGGATCGAAAAATTTGTTGATGTTCAAAAGGATGATCCGTTTGTTGTGAAAGCCCAGATTGTAGGAGGACCAAGCATCGAACAGTTCATCCATCGTGCCGACTCCGCCCGGGAAAGCAATCAGGATGTCGCTGAGTTTTTTGATGATGTCTTTGCGTTCACTCAAATCTTTGACCAGAATCTTTCTGTCGGTATGACTGCTGTGCCAGCCACGGCTTGAAAAGTCTTCCGGGATGACGCCGACGCAATCACCACCGCTTTCACGGACCGTCTGGGAGAAAACCTCCATCAAGCCCTGGTTGGAGCCGCCGTTTACCAACGTCTTTTTGTTTCTTCCCATCCAAAGCCCCAATTTGATGGCTTCCTCACGGAATAATCGTTGAATGTGGGTACTAGCCGAACAATAGATTCCAATCGTTTGCATGTCTTTTTAAAATTTGAAGCAAATATAGTTTGTTTTTTTGTACGTTTGCATATCGCTCATTTTCACATCGCTCATTTTCTAAGGACCCCCCATGCATTTCGACGAAATAGCTCCCCTTTCTTTTACATTGCCCAACGGAATCCGTGTGATTCATCGTTCTTGCCACGGATCGGTTTCCTGCTGTGGCTTTGCTGTCAATGCCGGAACCCGTCACGAACGTTTGAACGAAGCCGGTATTGCCCATTTCACCGAACATTTACTGTTCAAAGGAACGGAACATCGTCGATCCCACCACATCCTGAACCGAATGGAAACGGTCGGTGGTGAGTTGAATGCCTACACGACCAAAGAGGAGACCTTTCTTTACTCCGTTTTCCTGGATAACGATTACGAACGAGCCATGGAACTCCTGACCGACCTGTTTTTCCATTCGACCTTTCCATCGGAAGAAATCGAGAAGGAACGTGATGTCATATTGGATGAAATCAATTCATACGAAGACTCTCCTTCGGAATTGATTTTCGATGACTACGAGGATTTGTTGTTTGCCCATCATCCTATCGGTCGGAAGATTCTGGGGACCCCCGAATGTCTGAAAACGTTCGGACACGATTCATTTGTTGATTTTTACAACCGCAATTATACGGCTGACCGAATTGTTTTCTTTTCGCAGTCGCCTATCCCTTTGAAGAGGTGGCGGAAATTGGTGGAGAAACACATCGGACAATTAGTCCCTGAAGCAGTCCCTTCACCGCTTTTATCCGATAAACCTAAACCGCTGACAGGGTTCATGGAAACCATTCATAAAGAAACCCATCAGACACATGTGGTTTATGGAAATCGGAATTATGAATTCAACCATCCCAACCGAATTGGAATGTATTTGCTCAATAATATTCTGGGTGGTCCAGGCATGAACAGCAGGCTGAATGTTTCTTTGCGTGAACGCTCGGGTTTGGTGTATTCGATTGAATCCAGCGTGACCTCTTATACTGATTCAGGCCTTTTCACCATCTATTTCGGAACGGATCCCGAACAAACGGATCGTTGCCTTACATTGGTTGATAAGGAACTTAAAAAACTCAGGGAGCAAACATTGACAACACTTCAGCTTCATGCAGCTCAAAAACAACTGTTTGGCCAAATGATGATTTCCTCCGAGCAGAAAGAGAATGGAACGCTGACCATGGGCAAAAGTATGTTGCACTTTAACCGTTTCGATTCCATGGACGAAGTAGCTGCAAAAGTGATGCGTTTTACCCCTCCATTGTTGCGAGAGATTGCAAATGAGATTCTGGATCCCGCTTCGATGTCGATGCTGATCTATAAATAAAGAATGGCTTCAGGCCCCATGTTGAACAGCAAATCCAGAATGCTGAGGTTGGGCTGAAATCCGAATTTACGGTCAAAGACCTGATAGTAGGGCTCCGGTTTAAACAACGGATCAACAAGTTCCAATTTTTTCTTGGGATGTATGATGTTTCTAAAATCGACCAATCCACCGTGGATTTCGCATTCAGTCAAAAAGGTCGTCGTTTTTTGAGACATCGCCCGTATCTCCAACAATTCGCACATCTTTTCACGGATTTCTTCGTTGAAATCGAATAAAAAGCCCGATTTCTTCTCAAAGAAGGGCTTCAAGTCGTCGGCGTAGAATTCAAAGAACGGGCTGGAATTGTATGCTGATTCGATGCTGTTCCAATGCATGTGTTGCCAGTTCCCGTGGTCTGACAATCGAACTTCACGAATCCCGTTTTTCCCCAAATTGCCTTCAACCGGAAGTGATAACGTCATGGGCCCGTTTGCTGTACCTATGACACAGCGGTTTCGCCAGGTTTGCTTCATGTAATGTTCGCAAGCTTCCACCATCGGTTGTTCACTTCGTCGCCAGTGCCAGTAATATTGTATCGGCGCGAAATAGGCTGTTGAGAATAGGTTTGTATTCATTGGATTATTTTCGGATACAAAGTTAGTTCAAAAGAAGTATATTCGTAAATCCAAAATAGCTACAACAAAGAATTTCAAACGAAAAAACATGGAATATAGAAAACTTGGAAAATCCGACCTTGACCTATCGGTTGTGACCTTCGGGGCATGGGCTGCCGGGGGAATGATGTGGGGTGGCACCGATCACAAGGCATCGGTTGATGCCATGCGAGCCTCCTACGATTTAGGCGTCACGACTTTTGATACTGCACCTGTTTATGGAATGGGATATAGTGAACAACTCGTGGGCGAAGCTATTAAAGGTATACCTCGGGACAAGGTGCAGATTTTAACCAAATACGGCTTGAGTTGGGACAGCACCCTTGGAGAATATTATTTTGATACGGTCAGCAATGAAGGGAAAACTGTCAAAATATTCCGAAATGCCCGAAAAGAAGCGATCATCAGGGAATGCGAAGCCAGTTTGAAACATCTGGGAACCGATTACATCGATCTTTATCAAATCCATTGGTCGGATCCAACCACGCCAGTCAGCGAAACAATGGAAGCCGTTGCCAAACTGATTGAACAAGGGAAAGTCCGTTATGCTGGTGTCTGTAATTATTCCGTGGAACTCATGAAGGAATCCGCAAGCTATGTGCCCATCGTTTCCGAACAAGTCCCTTACAGTATGGTGAAACGAGGTATTGAAACTGAAATCGTACCCTATTGCCTCAGCCATGGGTTGGGAATTCTAGCTTACAGTCCGCTACAGCGCGGTTTGCTCACTGGGAAAATGAATCCGGGTCATACCTTTGAGCCCAATGACAGTCGAATCGGTCAGGTTTGGTACAAGGATGAGAATCTGAAACGAATCAGTGCCTTCCTAAAAAAAATCGAACCGCTGGCTGAAGCCAAAAATGCTACCATCGGACAATTGGTAATTCGCTGGACAATCGAACAGTCCGGTATTACCGTCGCATTGGTTGGTGCCCGTAATGTGGCCCAAGCCGTTCAAAATGCAGCAGCGGTTCAAGTTCACCTAAGTTCAGAAGAGTTGACATTCATTTCCGCCGAACTTCAAAAACTGAATTTAGTTTCTTAAACGATAATCCATTAAACCATAAATTTATCCATCATGTTTTCACCACAAACCTATCAGCAACGCCGTGACCTTCTGTGTCAAAAAACAGGTTCAGGTTTAATCCTATTACCCGGCAGTAAGGAAGCCTCAATGAATTATCCGGAAAATACCTACCATTTCCGTCAGAACAGTCATTTTATCTATTTCGTGGGAATGGACCAACCGGATTTGTTTGTGGTGATCGATGTGGATGAACGCAAAACCATCCTATTTGGCAATGAACTGACCATGGACGACATCATCTGGACGGGTCCGATGCCAAGTCTGGGGGAACAGGCACTAAAGTCAGGCATCACCGAAACCAGACCGACCTCGACATTGGGGGACTACATTAAAAAAGCCCAAGGACTTAACCGCAACATACATTTTCTGCCACAGCACAGAGCCTGGACTATGTTGCAGTTGGAAGAACTGACTGGCATTCCCGCCATGCAGCTTAAGTCTAAGGCCTCTGAAACCCTAATTCGTGCAGTCGTGGCCCTTCGTTCAGTCAAAAGTGCCGAAGAAATCGCTGAAATCGAGAAAGCGGCTGCTGTCGGTTATGATATGCACCTTACCGCCCTGAAAATGGCATTGCCCGGTGAAACCGAACGCAATATTGCCGGTTTCATCGAAGGAATTGCACTTTCCAAATGCTATGGACTTGCTTTCCCTACCATCCTTTCGCAACATGGAGAAGTGTTGCACGGACATAGTCACGAGGGAATCCTGGAAAAAGGCCGCTTTGTGATATGCGATGCCGGAGCGGAATCGCTTGAACATTACTCCTGCGACTTTACTCGTACAGCCATCGTTGGTGGGAAGTACTCTACACAGCAAAGGGAACTTTATCAAATGGTAGTGGATGCCAATAATAAAGCATTTGAACTGATTCGCCCGGGTACACTTTATAGAGATGTTCATTTAGCTTCCGGCAAAGTGTTGGCCGAAGGTCTAAAGTCTGTCGGCATTCTTAAAGGAGATGTGGATGAAGCTGTTGCTGCAGGTGCTCAGGCGCTATTCATGCCCCATGGACTGGGACATATGATGGGTTTGGACGTACACGACATGGAAGATTTGGGAGAAAACTACGTAGGATACGACGATGAAATTTCCAGAAGCACTCAGTTCGGTTTACGTAGCCTTCGTCTTGGGCGTCGACTTCAACCGGGATTCGTATTGACTGTAGAACCAGGCTTGTATTTCATGCCACAACTGATCCAAAAATGGGAAGCCGAAAAAATCCTCCCAGAATTCGTGAATTACGAGCGTGCCAAACAATTCATCGGAACAGGTGGTATTCGTACGGAAGACGATGCCATCGTGACTGAAACAGGTTGTCGTATGCCAGGGAAAAGACTCCCGATTTCACCCGATGAAATCGAAGCATTATACTAGATTAATTCCAAGAAGCGCTTGCCGGATGGTGAAAATAACACCATCCAGGCTTTGCCAATGATGAGGCGTTCAGGAAGCAATCCAAAACTACGGCTGTCATTGAGATAACCTTGGTGGTCATTGATGAGAAAATAGTAATTCTCTTTAAACGTGTAGAAACGAACCTTGTGTCCGTTTTTAAGAATGTTGCCAGCCGTGTCTTGTTCCAAATGTACACCTTCGAATCGGTTGATCAGTTGTCCATAAAGTTGGAACGTGCTGTCGTTCAATTCAATTTTACTAGCCTTGGAAGGAATCAGGATTCTCTTTTCATCAAATTTGGATGCACGAAGCCTAAGGCCCAGATGAATCTGCTCCTTTATTCGGTACAAGCAAAGCCATTCGTGTCGCGTCAGATAAACGAATCCTGAATCTTTATCATGATATACTGGGCGATTAATTTTGCAGGCTGTCATGACTTGTTGCAGTGTACTCTGAAGTGATAAGGGGTAACTATAGCAAAAAGATACGTCCTGAGACCTGGCAATTTTTTTTCCATTAATGACGGTTTTCCCTTTAATCAGTAAAAACGTTTCACCTGGCAGGCCGACACAACGGCTCAAAAGAATGGGTGACCTGTCTGGATTCAAATGGGAAGTCGGATCGTTGAAAGCCAGTAAATCATTCCTTTTAATCGCACCAAAGCCATGACTACGTTTTGGACCCTTTCCCCATGTGAGATAGGTTTTATTGCCGAAAAGGCTGTCAGGAACGAATGGAACCCCCACAGACATGGGCAAGCGAGCGCCTAAGGTCAATTTCTCGACAAAGAGTCTGTCTCCCACCTCCTGGCTGTTGGACATGGCTAAACTTGCCACTCGAATGGTTTCAAACAAGAAGACACGGATGGTCAATGCCAGCAGGGCTGCACCAATCAATATCAGTATCCATTGTCTGGTTTTCATGGAGCCGGGAAGTCAAGAATTAATAAGCTTTTTTGAAGAACCTTCTCCAACGGATTTTTCCGTCCAGCAGGCCTCTGTCCTTGTCAAGAGACAGCCATACACAAATTGGTTTTCCCACTACGTGATCTTCAGGCACGAATCCCCAAGCCCTTGAGTCTGCGGAATTGTGGCGGTTGTCGCCCATCATCCAGTAATAATCCATCTGAAACGTATAGGTCGAGGCCGGCTTTCCGTCCAATAGGGCTTTTCCGTCAATGACTTCTAATTTATGACCTTCATAGTTATGGATCACTCTGGAATAAAGAAGCAGATTTTGATGGGTCAAAGCAATAGTGGCTCCTTTTTTGGGAATCCAAAGTGGACCGAAATGATCCCTTTTCCATTTGATTTCAGGGCTTAGCGGATAGGTCAGACCTCCGATTTCAAGCGATCCAAGTACATCAGATTCTATGATGACAGTATCAATGGAAGCACTTTTGCGAATCTGTTCAATCACCGATATGGTAGCAGGAAATAGGTAAACCGGATACATCTTGCCGTTGGCATCCTTATGAAAAGGAAGCATCGTGGCTTTGTAATCGGTTTGGGCAATCATGGAGTGATCATGATCATCCTTACTGATGCCCCACTTACGGAATTGTTCTTCAGAAATATAGGATCCTTTGGTCTGAACGTAGTAGTTGAATTGAACACCGGGCTGATCTTCAATCGGTTTTCCGTCAATCAAGACGACATTGTCTTTAACCTGTATGGTTTCACCTGGCAAGCCGATGCACCGTTTCACAAAATTTTCGCGTCGGTCAACTGGTCTGAATACCATCTTCCCGAATGTTTCAGGATGACTCTTGATGTATTGACCGGCTACTTCAGTAGTGACATTGTTTTCTTGTGCCATATAGGCGCACAAAGAATAATAATCAGGATTTGTGTACTTGACTGGAACAGAATCACCAGCCGGGAAATTGAATACGACAATGTCGTTACGCTTTATGTGTGAAAGACCTGGTACACGTTTATAACCCCAATGAGGCCAATCAGAATATGACTTACAGTTCAGAATGGGCAAGGTATGATGCGCCAGAGGGAAGGCCAGTGGTGTGTTGGGCACTCTGGGGCCGAAATCTACTTTGCTGACGAACAGGAAGTCGCCAACCAACAGCGATTTCTCAAGCGAAGAGGATGGGATTTGATAATTCTGAAAAAAGTAAATGTTGATGATGTATACTGCCACCAAGGCGAAGACGATGGCGTCCACCCAGTCCATGACGCTTTTAAACGTCTTGTTTTTTGAATTTTTCCAGAATCCCCACGGGAGAATCCGGGTGATGTAGAGGTCCAAAAAGAAGGGCAAAGCCAAAAGCCACCAACCACTGCTTGTCCAAACAGAGAATAAGATGGTGATAAGTGCCCAGATGGAAAAACGAATCCATTTGGCACGAGTGGCTGAAAACCGGCTTTTGAGAGGTGTGCTCATGGGGCGACTGTTTTTTTGTAAATGATTGGTATATTAGAAACCCAACATGTCGGTCATACCAAGGAAGCCTTTTTTGCCTGCGGTGAATTCCGCAGCCAGAACGGCACCCAATGCTAAACCTGCTCGATTTTTGACATCGTGGGCGATGGTAATGGTATCGACATCCGATTCCCATATAATTTCATGATAACCTGGAACCTGACCGATTCTTTCTGAAGCGATAGCCAATTCTTCAGGGTTCTTGGCCACCTCCTTCACCCAGGTTGATTTACGATCCAGGTCCTCCAGTATGCCTTCTGCCAAGGTAATGGCTGTGCCAGAAGGAGCATCCAGTTTCTGAGTATGATGCACTTCTTTCATACGAACATCGTACACAGGGAAAGCATTCATCATTTCAGCCAGTATCTTGTTGAGTTTAAAGAACAGGTTTACACCCAGGCTGAAATTCGAAGCATAAAAAAAGGTCTGACCCTTTTCACAGGCTGACTTCACTTCGGCGATGTGTTCCAACCAACCCGTCGTACCTGATACGACAGGTACATTGGCCTTAAAACATCTGCGATAGTTTTCCAATGCAGTTTCCGGACGAGTGAATTCAATTGCAACTTGAGCCGAACGGAAGGCGTCAGTGTCGAAGTCTTCCAGGTTGTTGATGTCGATGGTGCTTACGATTTCGTGCCCGCGTTCGAGGGCGATACGTTCGATTTCATGGCCCATTTTGCCATATCCGATCAGAGCAATCTTCATAAAATGTTGTTAATTTGCAAATTCAAGGGTCAAAGATACAGAAAAAAATAGGCAGGCACCTTTAAGAATGTTCACTAACTGTTAAAAAAGCCCAAGCCCTTACCAAAACGTAGTCAAAATACTCGTACATTTGCGTCACAGGATCAGAAGACTATGCGAAATCCTGTACAAATTAACCGGGTATGACGGGCCGCACCGTCGAAGTTGTTATGAGAAAAACGAACGGATCATTTGGTTTGGCCCTACTTGCCTTGACTATGCTTTCGGCTTGCGCCAGCGTGGGTAATCCCACAGGTGGTCCCAAAGATGAAACACCTCCAAAATTCATCGGCTCTCTGCCGCTTGAGAATACAGTGAATTACAATAAAAAACGCATCGAGATATCCTTTGACGAACTGATTTCATTAAAGTCACCCTCGGATAAAGTGATTGTTTCACCTCCTCAGAAACTGGCGCCCGTTGCTAAAGGTGTCGGCAACAAGGTTGTGGTGCTGCTTTCAGACAGCCTGATTCCTGCAACTACCTATACGATTGATTTTACCGATGCCATTGTCGACTACAATGAAGGAAACAAATACGGAGACTATGCATTTTCTTTTTCAACAGGAGACCATATCGATTCCCTGCGGATTTCCGGAAATGTACTAGACGCCTCCAACCTGAATCCACTGACAGGGATTATTGTCGGAACGCATTCCAATGCTGCTGACTCGTCCTTTCGTAATCAGGCATTTGAACGCATCACCAAATCGACCAAAGGCGGGCGTTTTGTATTGAAAGGTCTACCGCACGGAGCCGCATTTGTTTATGCACTGGATGATAAAAATAGGGATTACGCATTTGACCAACCAGTTGAAGCCATTGCATTCATGGATTCCGCGCTGATTCCCTGGACGGAACCTTGTACCCGAAATGATACGATCTGGAAAGACACCGTAACAGTAGATACGATCCTAGTGCGTCCCATCACCTGCTTTAAGCCAGACAATATAATTCTTCGATATTTTACGGAGGTTTTTGGCCGACAATATCTGGCAAAAAAAGAGCGTGCGCCCAGGAACAAGATTAACTTGACTTTTGGATACAAAGCAGAGTCGTTGCCCACCTTGACCTTGATCAACAAAGAGGTTAAAGACTGGTATGTTCTTGAAAAAAATCCGACAAACGATACGCTTTCCTACTGGATAACCGATACGTTGGTTACCCAAATGGATACACTCAAGCTGAAGCTGGACTATTTGAAAACGGACTCCCTGAATGCGCTTAGTCCATGGACAGATACCCTGACCCTGATTTCAAGATCCTATAAACCCAAAGTTGGAACGGTCAAAAAGAGTACACCCAAGGTAGAGAATAAGGAGGAAACAGTTCCTGCTCCAGTCCCCGCATTGCCGCCCCTTGGTTTAAAATCGAACATTCAAAGTGTCATGGATATTTACTGCAAACCTCGGTTTGAAGTGGATGAACCCATTCGTGAGGTCCAAGGGGCTCCCGCGCAATTATTTGTAAAAAAAGATACGGTTTGGGTTAAGATGGCCTTTACTTTTTACAGGGATACCCTTAAAACCAGGGAATTCTTGTTGGATGCCAAATGGAAATTTGAAGCAGAGTACAGGTTTGTAATTGATTCCGCAGCCATCAAAAGCGTTTACGGTAAAGTGAACAATCTCCTAAACCAGACATTTAAAATTCGTGCAGAAGAGGAATACGCTCGCCTGATTGCTAAAATCAGTGGCATGCAATCTCCTGGTTTTGCCGAGCTGCTGGATAAGTCCGATAAGGTGGTTCGCCGGCTCCAGATTGAAAAGAATGTGGCCGACTTCAAATACTTGGCTCCCGGAACGTATTTCCTGCGTGTCATCGAGGATTTGAACGGCAATTTCCGCTGGGATACTGGTGATTTTGCTAAAAGAAGACAGCCTGAAAATGTATTTTATTACCCTAAAGCATTGGTTCTGCGTGTAAACGGGGAGGTGAAAGAACCATGGAATGTTCGCGAACTGCCTTTGCTGGATCAAAAACCCAAAGAATTGATTCAAAAGGAAAAGGAGAGGAACTGACTATGAAACGACGTATTCTTTTTGGTTTGTTGCTGTTGTGTTTGCCCTTTACCGGTCGTGCGCAATTCCTATGCACCGTCAGCAACGAATTATTGGTCCCTGGTGAACATTTGGACTATCAGCTTTATTATAATGTAGGTTTTGTATGGATACCTGCCGGAACGTGTGAGTTCCGCGTCCGGAATGCGCTTTACAATAAAATGCCCGCCTATCAACTTTCTGCTCAGGGAAAATCCTATAAATCGTTTGATGCCTTTTACAGAATTCGCGATACGCTGATTTCTTTCGTCGATACCCAGACTCTGACACCTTTCCGAGCGTACAAATACACACACGAAGACAACTGGAACGGCATTGATGACTTTACGTTCCGGAAAGTCAACGACGATTGGCATATTACGACACGACTGAAGCGCAAACGCGGTTGGAAGCCGCCCGTGGAATCTGAATCAGACCGCTGTGGTTTTGATATTGTCACCAGCATTTACCGCTTACGTTTTTTTGCAAGTCCGGACATGTATACTTTGGGCAAGCGGCTCGACATTCCAGTTCGCCTGGATGACGGTGAATACCTCGTTCACCTAACATACGTCGGGAAGGAACGCATCAAGCTCTATGGTGACGGTTTTTACAATGCACACGCTTTTACCCTCAGTATGATTGAGGGTAACATTTTCAAGCGTAGTGATGTCCTTAAAATGTGGATATCGGATGATAGGAACCGCATTCCGCTTCTCATTGAATCACCTATACGGGTGGGATACGTCAAAGCGCTTTTCAGAAGTGGAGGAAATACAAAATATCCAATCGCTAGATCTACGGTGAAATAAAGTCTATTTTACCATCTTCCACTCAAAACCCTCCTTGGTGTCCTTGATTTCAAATCCAAGGGCCGTCAGTTCATTCCGGATTTTGTCGGACGTTGCCCAATCTTTGTTGGCTTTAGCTTCCATTCGCATGTTCAGTAGGAGATCAATGGCTCCTTTGTACCCTTCACCAGTGGATTGGGAGGACTTTTCCTCCACTCCCAAGCCAAGGATGTCGACTATGAAAAGTTCGAAAACTTCCTTCAATTCTTTCAGATCCTCCGAATTGATGGTTTCCTTACCATCACTGATCAGGTTAATGCTCTTACTGGCATCAAATAAGTGAGAAATGACGATAGGGCTGTTCAAGTCGTCGTTCATGGCTTCAAAACAACGTTCACGAAGCCCTTTGACGACTACGGTGGAAATGCCGGATGCGGTAATCCTGTTTAATCGGACATAAGCGTCCATCAAACGTTCGAGACCTTTCTCTGAAGCCTGCAATGCCTCATTGCTAAAATCAACCGTGCTGCGGTAATGGGCCTGCAGAATAAAGAATCGAATGGTCATTGGACTGTACGCCTGCGTCAGTGCCTGATGCTTACCTTCGAAGAATTCTTCCAGCGTGATGAAATTTCCTAATGATTTACCCATCTTCTGTCCGTTGATGGTAATCATGTTGTTGTGCATCCAGAAACGGACCGTTTCGTGCCCTAAGGCGCCTACGGATTGGGCAATTTCGCATTCGTGGTGGGGGAACATCAGATCCATACCACCTCCGTGAATATCGAATTCTTCGCCCAGATAGCGGGTACCCATGGCAGAGCATTCTAGGTGCCAACCGGGGAAGCCGTCGCTCCAGGGTGAGGGCCAGCGCATAATGTGCTCCGGTGCTGCCTTTTTCCATAGGGCAAAATCAACGCTGTTGCGTTTTTCGGATTGACCGTCAAGCTCGCGCCCAGTAGATATCAGCTCGTCGATGTTTCGCCCTGAAAGCTTGCCGTAATGGTGGGTTTTGTTGTATTTTTCTACGTCAAAATAAACAGAACCTTCACTTTCGTAAGCCCAGCCGTTTGCAAAGATTTTTTTGACGAATTCAATTTGTTCAATGATGTGGCCTGATGCATGAGGTTCAATGCTAGGAGGCAACACGTGGAGGGCTTCCATGGCATGGTGGTATCGGTTGACGTAGAACTGAACCACTTCCATCGGTTCGAGCTGCTCCAGCCTGGCTTTTTTGGCAATCTTGTCCTCGCCTTCATCGGCATCGTTTTCCAGATGACCCACGTCCGTGATGTTCCGAACGTAGCGAACTTTATAACCGAGCATGGTCAAATAGCGAAACAACAGGTCAAAGGTGATGGCAGGACGGGCGTGACCAAGGTGTGCGTCACCATAAACGGTTGGACCACAAACATAAAGACCAACTCGACCCTCATGAATGGGTTTAAATACTTCTTTTTTACGATGTAGGGTATTGTATAGGACTAAATCGTTCTGCATAGGTTTGTGAAATTTAAAAACTAAAGAAGAATGAATCGATAGGGGCGGATGGAAACGAAGCGGAGTAGTGGCCCTTCTGAACAACATCGCCACAATCCTGAACAATTGGTTAGGACCATTTGATAATCGATCCCTGTTTCGGTATCTTCCAGAGGAACGATGTCCTGATCGGTTCCTCCGATAGGAATGAATTCAAAGAAGGTGCTCAGGTCGAGCATGAGCAGGAAGGACGGATCATCAGAGTTGTCCTGAATGCCGAACAATCCTTCCGGAGTACAGTAAGTCGCTTGTTGAATAAGCCCTTGTGGCAACAGTTCCTTCGACTCCTGCAGTGAGGCTGAATTTAACGGGCTGCGAACAAACAGAACTTCTGCTTCCGGCCATACTTCTTTCAACGTTTTTTTTCCTGTTTTCTGGTATGCTTTTTTTAAAAGTTCCTGCAATCTTTGCGAGGTCCCTTTGAAGCTGGTTACTTTCTGTCCAAGTGCTTCATTTAAAACCAATTCCGTTGATGGATTCCCGTCTTTATCTGCTCCAACCCGTTTTGGCAGGTTCAGCAGGGAGTTTAAAAAAGGTTCGTTTTCGCGCAGCAAGGCGTGCAATTCGTTCATGTACGGCAAATCAACACCGTTTCCGGCATTGGCAGAAAATCCTTCGAGTAATTTGCTGCCCGGGTTTTTACTGATGTGAATGGTGTAGCTATCACTGATGCCTTGCTGAAAAGTTTCTTCTATAGCCTGTGCCGTAATGGGGACAAGGGTGTCGTTCATGGAGCAGATCACATCTTTGGGACTTCCCGGCCAGATTAGGTCCGTTTCGCCATTGCTCATCCTATCCAGATAGGGCTTCAGGTCTGAAAGTCGTTGGATGGGAAGACGTTCTCTGAATTCCTGGTAGCTATATACAGTTTTGAAGTCGTATTTTTTTCCCCATTCGGTTTCAGCAGCCTCCAACAAGAGGTTCGACAGTTGCTCGTTTTGGATATCATTGGCATCCTGAGCAAAGTCCAGTATTTCCCCAAAGCGATCTTTGAGGTACATGCTGTATAATCCTGATAATAAATCCATGGGGTTTCAGGTTTCGGTCAACGGTGCCAAAATTAGTTATTTTTTCGCAGTCTTGGGCCTGTTGGAGAGTGAAAACTATAAAAAACAGAGGTTAGACCTTTTCGTACTGCCCAGACTCTGTGTTTTCTTCATCAACGACCTGCTGATTTTCCTTCAATAGTTCCGCAAGGTTGACGTAAGGGTCTTGGATATACATAAGTGATTCTTTTGCGGCTTTTTGCTGCGCTTCTTTTTTGGAAAGGCCTTCACCCTGTCCGAAACTGAGGCCGTTGATAAGCGCCACAGCTCTGAAGCGTGGGCCCTTGGCGGAACTTTTGCTTAGTTCAGTCATCAGGAATTCAGCCGAGAGTTTTTCCTGCTGACTCCATTCCAGGAGTGCAGACTTGAAATTTTCTTCGGTGCTGACGATGCCTTCGAGGTCGATGTGACGTTCCAGAATTTTCTTTTCAAGGAAACGTTTGCAGCGTCGGTAGCCCTGATCCAAATAGATAGCCCCGATTAATGCTTCCAGGGCATTTCCGTAGATGGAGAGATGCGTTTCGGGGGTTGCCTGCGCAGAGGAAAGAATCAGCGTGTTCAGACCTAACTCCATGGCAATTTTGTTCAGACTTTGGCGTTGAACGATCTTGGCTCTGGTCTTGGTCAGGAATTCTTCATTGGCAGCAGGAAACTGTTTGAACAAGATATCAGCGACGATAACGTTAAGTACTGCGTCTCCCAGATATTCGAGTCGTTCGTTGTTGATCAATAGACCGTCGTTCGTTCGGACAGACAATGATTTATGTCTAAGCGCCTGCTGATACAACTCCAACTTGAAAGGGTAAAAACCCAGAATATGGTGAAATAACAAATAAGGCTCCTTCTGTTTAACAGTCAGGAGCCTTATTTGAATGAGTAGGTCTGAAATCAAGCGTTTGGCTTCCATTTCTTTACGATGACACTGGCATTGTGGCCACCGAAACCGAACGTATTGGACAATGCTGCCCGTACTTCGCGTTTGCAGGCTTTATTAAAAGTGAAATTCAGTTTGTAATCGATTTCCGGATCTTCATCACCTTCCGTAAAGTTAATCGTGGGAGGAATGATGTCGTTCTGTACGGCCAGGACGCAAGCCATCGCTTCAATTGCACCGGCGGCACCCAGGAGGTGACCTGTCTGTGATTTGGTGGAGCTGATGTTCAAGTCATAAGCTGCCGGACCGAAAACGGCTTTGATTGCTTTCGTTTCAGCAATATCTCCAAGCGGGGTGGAGGTACCGTGAACGTTGATGTAATCAATATCAGAAGGGAGCATTTCGGCATCTTCGAGTGCATTTTTCATCACATTCAGCGCGCCCAATCCATCCGGATGCGGAGCGGTCATGTGGTGAGCATCGGCAGACATGCCGACACCGGCAACTTCTGCATAGATTTTTGCACCACGGGCTAAAGCATGTTCAAGCTCTTCTAAAATGAGTGCAACACCACCTTCTGCAATGACAAAGCCGTCACGGCTTTTGCTGAAAGGGCGAGAAGCAGTCATGGGATCATCGTTACGGGTAGAAAGGGCATGCAAGGCATTAAACCCACCTACACCGGCAGCGGTGATGGCTGCTTCAGAACCTCCGCACACAAATGCATTCGCTTTACCCAAACGGATCAAGTTGAAAGCATCGGCAATGGCGTTGGATGAAGAAGCACAAGCAGAAACCGTGCAGAAATTGGGACCTCTGAAGCCGTACATGATTGAAATGTGGCCAGCAGAAAGGTCAGAAATCATTTTAGGAATGAAAAATGGGCTGAAACGTGGCGTTCCATCACCTTTTGCAAATTCTAGGACTTCCTGCTCAAACGTTTCAATTCCACCAATACCTGCACCCCAAATGACTCCGATGCGATCGAGGTCTTCCTTTTCAATGTCCAGGCCTGAATCTTCAACCGCCTCTTTGGCACAAATAACGGCGTATTGCGCAAATTGATCGTATTTGCGGGCCTCTTTTCTGTCAAAATGGGCGCCTTGATCGAAATTTTTAACTTCGCAGGCAAATTTTGTTTTAAACTTTGACGTGTCAAAGTGCGTAATAGGCCCGGCTCCGCTTACACCCTTGATCAACGATGACCATGTTTCGGTCACGTTGTTGCCCACGGGTGTAATGGCTCCCAGGCCTGTTACGACAACTCTTTTTAATTCCATACGTTAATTGCCTTATTATTTGGCAACAGCTTCGATATGAGCAATCGCTTCACCTACAGTGGTGATTTTTTCTGCTTGATCATCGGGGATAGAGATTCCGAATTCTTTTTCGAATTCCATAATCAATTCCACAGTGTCAAGTGAGTCTGCGCCCAAGTCGTTGGTGAAGGAGGCTTCCGGAGTAACTTCAGTTTCTTCAACGCCTAATTTGTCAACGATAATGGCTTTTACTTTTGCAGCAACATCAGACATAACGGTCATTTTTTAGGTTAATAATTAAATCTAATTCGTATTTTAGCGGCACAAAGGAACGAATAAAAAATTGAATTCACCTACTAATTTTCCCGAAAAGTGCAATATTTTGCACAGAAAGTGGAACTCTGTGCAAGGGAAAACCCAAGATAAAGGAAATATGAGACCTGTCCGTTTAGCAATTCTAGCCTCAGGATCCGGCTCCAATGCGGAGAATGTAATCCGTTTTTTTTCTTCTGAAAATGGGGTGAAAATCGGGATTATCATTTCAAATAAGTCTGAGGCACAGGTTCATCAGCGTGCCGAACGCTTGGGAATCCCTTCATTGACTTTTTCCAGAGAGACGCTGGCAGACGGGCTAGCCTTGGCTCAAATACTCAAAAACGAACAAATTGATTTTATCATTTTGGCAGGATACCTCCTAAAAATTCCAGCTGAGCTAATTTCTGCTTTTCCGAACCGAATTGTCAATATCCACCCCGCACTCTTGCCAAAATTCGGAGGCAAAGGCATGTATGGAAATCACGTGCATCAGGCAGTCGTCGATGCAAAAGAGCAGGAATCGGGAATTACAATTCACATGGTTAACGAAAACTACGACGAAGGATCCATTGTTTTTCAGACCAGATGTCCAGTTTTTCCGGACGATTCAGCTGAAGATGTCGCCACCAGAGTCCACGAACTCGAATATCGACATTATCCCAAGGTAATCGGCGATTTGCTTCAAAAAGAATTTAACTGGTAAAACTACTCCCTGTATTCGTCCGTATTGCTCATTTCGGTGCGGAGCGGTGTCTGAAAGCCTAATGCGCGGAGTATTTCTGCTTCTGATTCCGCCAGGTTAACAATGCGAAACGCTTTATATTCTCTGCGGAACACATATTTCCCCCGAATTTCTTCAAATTTCTGAGGTGCTTTTTTCAGAACCTCCGTATCCTTGATTGGATCGTAGGCATATAATAATGCGAATGCAATCTTATGGGGGCTGTTTTTGTGAATCTTGAGCACGGGTTCTTCAGGAACCGGTAGTTCCAGAATAATCTTGGGTGGCATATTCAGCTCAAAGAACATATTAAGTTGATCTACGATTGTCCGGGTTGCATTGGCCTTTCCGTCAGAAGAATAACCGGCAATATGCGGGGTAGCGATGAGTGCACTTTCCAGCAGCTCTAAATCGATGTCCGGTTCATTTTCCCAACAGTCAATGGCACAGTCAATTACTTTTCCGTCACGTATGGCTTGTTTGAGCGCATCTGTTTGAACAATGCTGCCACGAGCCGTGTTTATCAGGAAAACAGGCTTTTTTAGTTTGGCAAAAAAGTTTGCATCAGCCATGTGCCAGGTTTTGTCCGGCCCTTCTTTTTCTAGAATTGGGTGGAAGGTGATTATATCGCAATCGGTTTGAATACGATCCAGATGGATGAAATTCTTCTCACCTTCATTGCGTGCACGTGGAGGGTCGTATAAAAGTACATCCATGCCCAAAAGGCGTGCAGAACGCTCCACTTTTTGACCGCACTGTCCAACGCCTATTATTCCGATGGTCTTTTCAGAGGGGTTGAAATTGTATTTTCTGGAAAAGCAGAGTACGCAAGACGTTACGTATTGAGCCACAGCCTTGGCGTTGCATCCTGGCGCATTCACCCATTTGATATTCTTGACTGCACAATAATCTGTATCAATATGGTCGAATCCTATGGTCGCCGTACCGATAAACCGGATTTTGGTACCTTCCAGCAATTCTCTGTTACAAGTTGTACGAGTTCGAATCACTAATGCATCCGCATCCAAAAGGTCTTTTTTACAGATATCTTTTCCGGAAAGATAAACCACTTCAGCATAAGGCTCCAGAAGTCCTTTTAAATAGGGGATCTTATTATCGGCAACAATTTTCATAGGGACGATTAAACACAAAAAAATCGGGTCACAAAGGTACTTAAACTTTTTGAAAAGGCATCAGTATGCTGTTTTTATATGTGGCAAAATGAACGTATCTTTGTAGGATAATTGTAATAATCTTGATTTTATGATCTTCAGTGCACTCTCCAACCGCGTCTTTACAGAGGCGACCCGACTCTATCATGAAACGGATCATATTGATGCTCCATTTTTTAATTCTTATGCTCCCGGAACAATCGAAAATGATTTGTTTTTGAAAAATTGGATTGATGCAGTTCAGTGGCATATGGAAGATATTATCCGTCTACCGGATATTGATCCGGTAGAGGCATTGGCACTGAAGAGACGTATAGACAAATCGAATCAGGACCGTACCGATTTGGTGGAACGGATTGACAGCTTCTTTTTTGAGAAATTTCAGAATATTTCACCACTTTCAGATGCTGTTATCAATTCTGAAAGCCCCGCTTGGGCTATTGACCGTTTATCCATTCTGAATTTGAAAATTTGGCACATGCGCGTAGAAGTAGATCGCATTGACGCAACCCCCGAGCATCGGCGGCAATGTCTTCAGAAATGGGAAACACTAAATGAACAGTGCCGCGATTTATCTTCAGCTATTGATCAGTTACTGGCCGATATAGAATCTGGACGTCGTTACATGAAGGTTTATAAACAGATGAAAATGTACAACGATCCTTCCCTGAATCCAAGTTTGTACGCTAACAAGTAATATGGCACGAGTATTGGTGATACGGCTTTCCGCTTTGGGAGATGTGGCGATTTCAGTCCCCCTCGTGAAGGCATTGGCCGAGCAGTATCCTGAACATGAATTCATCATGGTTTCTCAACCCATGATGGCGGGTCTTTTTGATTCCTGCCCAACTAATGTTTCTTTCAAACCTGCAGCCATTCGAGGCATACACAAAGGAATACCAGGGTTATACAGACTATACCGCGAAATTGGTTATCGAAACGTAGATGTCATTTGCGATATGCATGATGTATTGCGAAGTCGGATTCTCAGTTTCTTTTTTTCACTCCATAGGCTTCCTGTTTTCCGAATTAATAAAGAACGAACCCAACGCGCTCAACTGACTCGACGGCACAATAAAGTATTTCGACCGCTTAAAACATCTTTTGAACGCTATCGGGATGTTTTTGCCTATGCAGGCATGTCTCTTAACTATTTTGATTTAAGACCTAAAATGGAGCCTTCAAAGGTGCATTTGCCTGAGATGGAGTTGTTGCATGGACCCAAAAATACAATTTGGCTTGGCTTTGCACCTTTTGCACGTCATCAAGGTAAAATCTACCCACTGGACAAAGCCGAGATTGTTCTGGCGCATTTTGCTGCTGATGAACGCTTTACTATCTTTCTATTTGGAGGAGGAAAGTCAGAGGCTAAACAGATGAAAATTTGGAAAGAGTGTTATCCAACACTCAGAATACCCAATAGTATCAGCCTTAAGGAAGAAGTTCGGCTTATAAGTTGCATGGATCTGATGTTTGCAATGGATTCTGCCAATATGCACCTAGGATCACTTGCTCATACACCGGTGGTTTCTGTATGGGGAGCTACCCACCATTTCGCAGGTTTTTATGGTCTTTTCCAAGCGGAACGCAATCTAATTCAAGTGGACCTTCCCTGCCGCCCTTGCTCCATCTTCGGAAACAAGCCATGCTACAGAAAGGATTTCGCTTGTATGAACAACATTACAACAGATACTATTATTAAGCGCATTCAGGAGGAGGTTGGTTTATGAAAATGCTTATCAACGCTCAATATCAGAATCTAGAGGAATTTATTAAACGTTTACCGGTTGGCTTCGAGCAAGAAGGAAAAACCATTTACAAGAGCCGGAATGAGCTCAAAATATTCGAAAAAGAAGGGTTAAGTATTAATGTCAAACATTATCGGAAACCCATTTGGCTAAACCGGGTTGCATATACCTTTTTCCGGAAATCAAAAGCCAGGAGAGCGTATGAAAATGCCCTGACCCTACTTGATAAAGGTTTTGAAACACCTAATCCGGTCGCTTATTTGGAAATTCATGAAAAAGGTCTTCTGAAAGATTCCTTTTTTATTGCTCTCCACTGTCCTTATAAAAGACTTTTCAGGGAGTTCGCCGATAATTCTTCCATTGATGGACGGGAAGAAATTGTTCAAGCTTTTGGAGTGACGCTGGCACGTTTGCACGAAGCGAATATTTTTCACCTTGATTTGTCTGTCGGAAATATATTATTTGACAAATTACCAGATGGGTACCATTTCTCTTTGGTAGACTTAAATAGAATGAAATTTCAGAAAATTGGCTTGAAAGAAGGTTGCCGCAATTTTGAACGTCTTCGAGGGAGCGACGATTTCTTTAAATTACTGGCAGAAACCTACGCTAATGAACGTGGATTTGATGTTGAAACCTGCATCAGCCTGGCCATGGAAGCACAGCAAAAGAGTATTCAGCATTTTCATCGTAAAAGACAAATTAAAAAAGCTCTTTTTCATTAAAGGCCCTTTTTAAAAAGACTGAGTGGCCTCTTTGTTAAGCGGATCCATGTTATACGCAGGTTGTTCATGGAGGCATAGCTTCTCCCTTCTGGTTTAATTAAATCATTGTATTCTTTAAATACTTCCAAGATTGCATTGTTTGAAAAGCCACGACGGATCATTCTCCGTGTGAAGCTGCTTTCCAGGTACCTTTTTTCTTGATTCAATAGATCTTCTTTTGCGATTTCTGATACCATTGCAGGCATCCTATTTTTCCATTTCCGCCAAAGAATCAATTGATTTTCCACCCAATGCCTATTTAATTTGCCCCTGGAAAAATGCTCCAAAAGCAAATTGTTTACGACTCTGTTCTCAAAACCTTGTACGTGGGCTTGCAGGCATATATCGATGTCGTAGCAATGAAAACCTTTAAAGTTCAGTTCGTCAAACCGTAGACTTTTTGCCACCTCTTTTCTACAAGCTAGAAATACACCATCCAGTGCAACAACCGCTTGGGAAGTCTTGTTTTTAAAGTCTGTGCTATCCAATAAGACAGAAAATCCCCTTTTTTTGTCGTATTGAAGAATTCGTCCGAAATGTTTTCCGAAGCTCCACTGAGCCGGTACCCTGGGAATGATTGTCCCTCCGGCAACTCCGATGAATCCAACGGTTGGATCAATCAGATGTTCAGCAAGAATATTTGCCCATTGCGGTGTATGGAATAAAATGTCGTCGTGCATGAAGCATAACAGTTCGTATTTGGCATGATCTATGCCGTAATTGTACGCTTTGAAAATGGACTGGCCATGAATGGTCTCGTCCACAATAATCAACTCATAGTTCATACCAGTCATTTCCTGGAGGTTTTTTTTCAAACTTTCGGTAATTTCGGGTTTACGGCTGCAAATGATGATGGAAAGCATGTGCTTATTCTATTTGGTGAGTTATTCAATTTTCTGAATACCATTCAGGCATTTAAAATGGCCATTTTCCTGTTTCTCATGCATCATTCTGGCGTTTTCATTCTGCTCACTCCAGACTTCATCATGATTGAGATGATAGACTACAGCAAGGTTTCGGACAGAACGCAGCTTATACCCGGCCAACTTGAATCGCCAGGTCGGATCTGCATCTTCTCCAATGGCTGGTCTCAAATAATCCTCATCAAAACCGTTTAGGATTATTATATCCTTTTTGTAAAAGGACATATTGCAACCTCGGAGTTCCTTGATTTTCCGAATTCGAGGTAATATACCAAATAATCCATTTGGTGAGCATACAAACGCTTCTTCAGGAAAACGAATATTTAACAGCCGAACCCGAAATGCGTTTTTTATTAAATAGGAACCGATATCCCGGTAAGATCGCTTTCCCTCTAGAAATTCTTTGGTAAGCGGCTCGTTAAGCTTAAGCCTCTTGCCTCCTAGAATGTAGCCTTCTTTTGCCATACGCATATGCATTTCCATGAAGCACGGGTGCAACACGCAATCACCATCAATAAAGACCAGATAATCAGAGTTCGAGGCTTGAATAGCATTGTTTAGTGCTTTGTTCTTTCGCCACCCTAAATCTTCCTGATGCAAATGTTGCCATGGATGCACAAATGGAAAACGGTTCAGAAATTCACGCATTTCCTGGTGTTCACCATCTTCAGAAATGATAATTTCAAAATCGTTCCATGTTTGCTCATTTACCGAATGGAGTACGGCTTTCAAAAAAGGAATATTTTTGTAAACGGAAATGATCAATGAGGCTTTGGGCATAGAAACGGGCTTCGTCACGAACGTATCAGGATTTTAACGCACAAACGTAAACATTCTTTCTGATATAAAGAAATACATATTCCGAAGAAATGAAAGTATCTTTGATCTATTATTAATATAGAATAATCTTAAAATATGAATGTTTTATTCATCGGTTCATCCAAGTACGATTATCTCCAGGATTTGACGTACAATGGGTTGGTTAAAGTGCTGGGACGTAGTTCTGTAGTTGAGGCAAAGACTATTTTCAGATACCATTTTCCATTAAAGAAATATCCAAAAGATTTGGGTTATCAGGGCATGGATTTCTCCTTTATAACGAAAAGGAATTCTTGCAAGTTTGATATTGTTTTCGTCGCTTCTGCGAAACCCGACTGCTTTGCAATCTATGAGAGATTGTTGCCAACATTGCCTACTTCGGTAAAAACAGTATTTATTGATGGTGGTGACAATCCTGCGATTGGTGGCGATTTTACCCGACTAAAATGCCCTGAACAATATGAAAGGGTTCATGCATTAAGGCCTTTTGATTATATTTTTAAGCGGGAGTATTTGAAAAAGAATTCGTATGCCGATCATGTTTTTCCTTTGCCATTTTCCGTTCAAACGTCGCGATATCCGAATATTCCTGAAGGTACATACAAATACGACGTGGCTTTTTGGGCTGTAGAATCCCATCCGATTCGCACAAAGGTCTTAGACTTGATACAGGATCGTTTTGACTGTGCTGCCAATGGGTCGATGCGAAATCAAGACTTTCACAACTATTCACGTAAAGGGCGGTTTTACTTTGAGGAATTGAAAAAGACTAAGATCTCCTTAAACTTTAGAGGTACTGGTTGGGATACGTTGCGTTACTGGGAAATCATGGGATTAAAGTCTTTTATGATTTCTCAAAGATTGCAAATTGAGATACCGAACGACTATATTGAAGGAAAAGAAATAATCTATTGTTCAGACGATCTTAGCGATTTGGATGATCTTTGTCATTTTTATCTTAATAATGACTCTTTACGAAAGGAAATAGCCGAAAAAGCATACGCTAAGACTATGGAGTTTCATACAGTGGAAAATCGAGCCAATTATATCCTGAAGAAGATAAAGTTGTAACGATTATCCTTTATGTATTCCAAATGGAGTGAATGTGGCTCCTTGATCATCATTATCTTTGAGCAATTTTAGGTTTGGAGCATGAACCAAATCAAACTTCTTGTGATAAATGTGGTACATAGTCAACAAGTGTTTTCTTGAGTAGCAAAAAATCCCTGCACGCTGTAACCGGTGATCCAAGTCTGTGTCTTCTCCGGTGCCCGGATAGTTGTAGCGCTCATCAAATCCGTTCACGAGGAGGATGTCAGACTTATGGATTGAGAAATTACATCCCAGAATACCCCTTCTTTTGTCCTTGATCAGACATTTTCTAAGAAGTCGGTTTTTTACTCGGATGGCGTTCTCGCTGTGTTTGACTTTCCCAAAGACTCCGTCCAGCAAGAGGAGTAATAGGCCAGCCCCTTTTTCCAGAAATCCAACTTTGATTTGTTTGATGCACAGTTTATCAGTTCTTTTCTGCGACAATTGAACCCGTCTTCCGCTCAAAACTAAATGCTCTTTGCGGTTGGAAAAGTGATCCTCCAAGAAACAACGGTGTGGAATACAATCACCATCAATGAAAACTAGATAGTCTCCTTCACAGGATTCAATTGCTTTATTCAAAATGATGTTCTTTCGCCAGCCATCGTCGGGATGCCAACAATGCTTTACTGGGAAAGCAGCTGTTTTAATCAGTTGGTGAATGCAATCAATGGCTTTTTCATTCGAGCCGTCGTCAGCAATAACCACTTCAAAATCCTGAAAAGTCTGTCTGTTCAATGCTTCAAAGATCATGGTTAGCAGCCTTGTATTATTATAAAATGAAATAATAAGACTGAGGGCAGGTGTGGAATTATTGGTTGCTTTTTCAATCATTTCTAAGCAATTGGTGTCATTTGTGATATTATATTAGGGAGGTATAAACGTTCATTACTTTATCAGCGATGTTCTTGTCAGAGAATTGTTCAGCCCACAAGTAGCCATCCAGGACCATTTGTTCTCTTTTCGGTGAATCAGAAAGTATCTGATCAATCGCATCACATAATTCAGTGGCGTCTCGTGGGTCAATATAGATACTTCCTGGCCCACCGGCTTCTTCTAAGCAACTGCCCTTTGAGCTGATAACAGGGATTCCCGAGGTTAACGCTTCTAGGAGCGGAATGCCAAAGCCTTCGTAAAAAGAGGGATAAACAAATAAGGAAGATAATTGGTAAAGAGCAGGTAAATCTATAGTTGGGACGTCGTTAAGGAAAATCACCCGACTTGTTAACCCCATTCTGGCGATGTGATGTTCAAGTTCCTGCTGCCAATTGCCTACAGGCCTCCCGACAATGACCAAAGGTACATCCAGTTTTCTTTTATAAAGTGCTTCTACAATCAACAATTGATTTTTTCGCTCTTCTATGGCGCCAACGTTAAGGATGAACGTTTCGGGAAGGTTATACTTCTTGCGAACTTCAGCCAGCAGTTCTGATGAGGACGCTGACCTGAATATTGGATTACATCCCTGATAAATCACGTTTATTTTGTTTTCATCGATGCCTGCCAATTCTATCAGATCTTGTTTGGTTTGCTGACTGATGGCAATGATGCTGTCAGCTCTTTTGCAACTGCTCAAGTATTTTCCCTGATACATTTTCTGATCGAACCAAGGATAAAGTTTCGGGAATTTAAGAAAAATCAGGTCGTGCATGGTCAAAACAGTTCGTGTTGAGCTGTTTCCAAATTGATAAGGTATCTCATTACTTAGTCCGTGATAGATATCCAATTGCTGACGACTATATTCAGAAGGAATACCAACGGAACGCCATAATGTTGGGAACTGCTTATAAAAGATTGTATTTGGTTCCACGACCTGGCAATGGAGTGGACATTCCATCAAGGGTGTTTTGGCTGACTTTGTGTAAAACAAAAGATACGTGTGCTCCGGAAAGTATTCGGTTAAGATTCGAAGGAGGTCACGGCTATAATTCCCCAATCCTCTGGAATTATAAATGGCTCTTTTGGCATCAACTCCTATTCGCATGGTTCTGACTATTAGGTATGTATGAAGTCAGTAAATTGAAGGCTATTTTTTTTGAAATCAAATAGTTCACATACGTTCTTGTAACCATTCTCTCCCATTTCCTTTCTTCTTTTAGGGTTTTCAACCAACTCCTGAAGTGCATCGGCAAAACCTTCGAGGTCGTTCATTTCCACCAAGAAGCCATTGAAGCCGTCTATTACCAATTCCGGATTGCTGCTAACCCGAAATGCGACCAAGGGTTTAACCGCCAACATTGCTTCGGCCAAAACATATCCGAAGCCTTCCCATTCGGAGGTTAGTGCAAAAATGTCAATTCCCCTATGGAAATCATCCGGATTTTCAACAGCTCCTACGAATTCGATGAAGTCAGTTAAATCCCTTTCATTCACCATGTTTTCCAGGTCGCTCCGCAGGTCGCCGTCTCCACCGATTCTGAACAGACACTTTATGCCCCTTCGCTTAAGTATCTCCGCTGTTTGAATAAACAAATCCTGTCTTTTTTGTCCTACCATCCGTCCAAGATTTCCAATCACAGGAATTGCATTTTCTACGGCCTTTTTCCCTTTTACAGTGGTGTCGATGCCATTATAAATGACTTTTATCTTTTCCTTCGGAAATAGATGCGGGTTATTTTGAAGAATGGTTCTTTTAGTCTCCGCTGAATTCGCTAGTATATCCGTTAGGCAATGCCCATATAAAAAACGATTGAGGAACGTATTTCTAATGGGAATAGCACTTCCTCTGCGATAAATTATTCTGCGGATTCCCGCCAATTTGGCTGCAGGCCCTGCAATTTTCAAGTCGTTTGAGAAGTTCATGACCAAAACATCCGGGTATTCTCTTCGGAAAAAGAGATAAAGACGAAACATCTTAATCGGATTTAAGAAGCTTAAGTTGCAGATTGAAAGCCCTTTTACATTTATGCCCTTTTCTGAAGCTCTTTTCTTCAATTCACTCTCTTTTTGAGTAAGAATCAATACATCGTCTCCAGCATTGGAAAGATATCGGGCATGCTCAAGATGCCATTTTTCACCGCCTCCCCAGGTGCGTGTCGTGTTGAGAAAAAATATTTTTTTTGGAAGTTGTGATTCCTCCTTGTAAATGCCATCTGCTGTCAGAGTCAAGCCTGAGGTATGGATTATTTTCCTATATTCTTTGTTCTTTTTAACGGTGTCAATATCTTTATAGGGTCTGTCGTGGTCCAGATGTATGCAAATGGCTGAATAACGAATTTGACGTCCCTTGATTTGGAGATTTTGCAACCGTTCTCCAAACTCACGGTCTCCTCCGCCGTAATGTAGGGTTCCATTGAACCCATTGATCCGCATTAAATCGGATTTCCAACCGGAGGAGTTGCAACCATTCCAGGATGCCTTGGCTGTTGTTGTACGGTTCATGAAACATGTGACTATTTTCGAATGAATCAATTTAGTGCATTTGAAGTGCCACTTAACCCCTTTGCTGAAAAGCCAATGAAGATCGAATAGTCGCTGTTCCTCAATATCCTTTTTGGTAAGTTGCTGACTAATGTCTAAAGGAATTTTAAAATATCCTCCGGATAGAAAAAAGCCTTTCCTGGCGTAATGCAAATGTGTTGCTACAAAATCCTGCCGAGGCACGCAATCCTGGTCGGTAAAAATAAGGTACTCGGCATTTGTGGCTTGAATGGCTGCGTTCAGAATTTTATTTTTCCTAAAACCAAGATTGGGTTGCCAGACATGCTTGATTCGCAAACCCAATTCTTCTTTCGCTTGCTTAAGCATTAAACCAGTATCGGGTAAGGACCCGTCATCCGCAACAATGATCTCAAAATCCGTATAGCTTTGATTGGCATACCCCCAAAGCACTTTTTTCAACCACTCAGGGTGATTGAATGTGGAGATAATTACTCCGACACTTCCTGAAAAAAGTTTTTTATCATCCATTGCAAAGATCTGTTTATTACGTTTATTACTGCTATTTTCTTCCGAAATCGGCTGGGATTTCTCCCCATGATGACGTTTCCCATTTATATAAAGGTATGTTCCAAGTATGCGTGGCAAGCCAGTTCTCTGCCCGGTCTATCAGATCGAAGATAGGTTCATTGGCAGCTGTTTGAACCAGTTTGGTGTTGCACTTTTTCTTCCTGATCCAGGAAAGACTCATAAGTATACTTTCAGGCGATATAACAAAAGCTTCTTCTGGAAAACGAATTCCTAACTTGCTAATACGTAGTAGGTTCTTAAGTAAATAAAAACCGATGTTCCGATAGGTTCGATTCCCTTTCATAAATTCATTTGAAAGGGAATCATTGAGTTTTAATCGTTTGCCACCCAGGATGCAACCCTCTTTTGCCATTCGGGCTTGACTTTCCATGAATCGTGGGTGTAAAACGCAATCACCATCTACGAAAACAAGGTACTCTGAATGTGCTTCCATGATCGCTTTATTCAACGCCTTGTTCTTGCGCCATCCGATGTCTTCCTGTTGTAAATGAATCCATGGGTGTTTAAAAGGGAAGGCCTTTATGAAATCACGCATTTCTTTGTGTTCCCCGTCTTCGGAAATGATGATTTCAAAATCGTTCCATGTCTGTTCATTGACAGAACGGAGAACAACTTCCAAAAAAGGGATATTGTTGTAAACGGAAATGATCAGTGAGGCTTTAGGCATATTCAGAGTTTCTTATTGACACCTATAAAATGTTCCTCAGCAACTTCCCAATTGAAGTTTAGTGATAAGCCTGTGTGCCAATCTTTTGTTCCCGCTCGCTTTTGATTCAGGAGTTCCATATTTTGCAGTTTATCACGCACTAGCGTGTGGTATTCCGTTTGACGATCTATCGCCAGGTCGAACACAGGATACCAATAAGGGAGCTTAATAACTGGAATGGAGGCTTTTTCGAGGGATTCAAAAAAATGAGTATCCTCAAATCCGTAATGTCCGCAGAAAACTTCGTCATAGCCGTGAAAATCGGTAAACAGCGGCTTGTTGATATAAAATAAATTACATCCCGAAGCAATTTTCCTCCAACCGCTAAATCGCTTGAACCTAAATAAGTCCTTGTAAACAAATTTTCTATGGATCAGATATTTAAGCGTTCTTTCTGGAAAGATATGATCAATATCGGTCATCAGCAATTTTTCTGTTTGTGCGTAATTAACACCCAAATTGCGTGCGCCACCTTGATTCCAACGGATGTCTAAGGTAATGCGTAACAGGCTGATATTCATATTGGGTATTTCAGGTAACTTTATCTTAATGGGCGAACAATCGTCAACCAGAATAAAATGAATCTGGTCAAGAAGCAGTTGGTTGTATTTTGAATAATGTTGTAAAACACGATAGAGGGTATTATCATTCTTCTGATCAAAAAATAATGGAACGATATAGCTCAAAACCGGTTTAGCCTTATTAGTCATCATCAGGTCAAATTTAATAAAATGGATATTGTTTTTCTTTTTAGGGAATGCGTTCTATTGCGCCGGTTTTTTTAAATGATTCATACCAGCGTTTAACACGGCTTCTGAATATTTCGCGCTTGAATTTTCCTTCTTTTGCAGGGAGTATCAGTTCTCCAGCCCAAGGCTCTCCTCGCCGAAGTATCATTTTCATGAAAACGAAAGACGTGATTCCCCACTTGTTTAAGAATTGTCGGGAACCCTTGTTTTTTTCAACTCGCTTTGTCGATCTTGCTTCAAAATGATAGACCCGACTGTCGCTGATTCCCTTAAAATAGCGTACACCTGCGCACCATAATTTGGCAGAGAAATCGGGATCGGAATATAATCCAGGAGAAAACTCGACACTATAACCCCCAACAAGGTCCCAAATATCCCGATGTACGATATTTAGAGGCCAGGTACTTCCGCTCCAATCAGAATGAGGTAGTTTTTGGTATTCTTCCAACAATCTCCGTTCTTCAAATTGTTCAACCGTTTGTCCGAAATCTGCAGGTGCGATGATCGCTTTGCACCAGAAGGGTCGTGGTTGAATCAAGGTTGAACTCAGAAAAAACCTGTTATCGGGCAATCTTCTGATTTCTTTCATCAGCGCAGAATCCCATCCGGGGCATACGTACATATCGTCATTTACGAAAACAATGTATTCAGTATTGACAAATGAACGCATGCCGTTTAAAGCCCAACAAACCCCAACATTCTTCTTGCTAAAAGTGACAGTAACATTTTGCGTTCTTAGCCAGTCAAGCGTTCCATCCAGACCTTCATTGACATGCACAATGATCTGGTGGCTAAATGTTGAATTTTGCCGGATACTGTGAATACACAATTTAAGGAATGATAAGTTATTCCAGGTTGGGATAACTATTGAGAAGCGATCATTGTCGTTTGGCTCTGTCTTTTGTATTAATTCGATCATGTTAAAGTCAGATAAATGGGAATTAAAATTATCTTAGTTTCTTAATACAGGTTTAATCTTGTTCGAATAAATGATCTTATCCATATACTTAAGGCATAATGGATGAAAGATCTGCCCCAAAATTCCTGTCCATGGAATCGGATAGCCATCATTATCCCCCATGATATTCCCTGGAAATTTTGATAGTTGCTGGTAATAAACGTCCATCTTATGATGCAGTTCATTGTACCAGTCAGCTGTAAAGGGAGTATATGAGCGGCAAATATATGCACCGTTTCCAATTAGATATTGCCAGTTTTTTACCAAGTCAATAGAAAGGGTAGGGTGTTCTACCCGAGCAGCACCCCTTTTTCCGATTTCCCTATAGCCTATAATCCATTTGTCCGTTTTTCGTTCTAATTTGTTAAAGGATGACTCCCAGTTGTTTACAGGAAATTTTATATCCGAATACCCTCCACCATAATGGTGCATAAAGTAACAACGTAGATAATCGGACTTGTGAACAGCCGATAAGTATGGGAAACTTTTATGCAATGGGAAATCCGATAGTATGAACTTGTCCAGATTTTCGGAGGTAACAAGCACAATTTCCACTCCTGTCTTATTCCGCAAAGAAGTTAAGGATTCCAGACGATTCTTTGACATTTCGTTGCTGCCGGTCCAGAAGCAGAATATTCTTCTTTCCAAATATTGAAAAGACTTTTTCTGAGACGAATCGCAGTCGTTTTCCAAAAAAGAGCCCTGATATCGTTCTTTTGAATAGGAATAACCGGATAAAAATATGATTCTGGAAAACTGTTTTATGGTGCCCATCTCACTTCTTAAGGTTTATTAGTTGGGTGTGTTGATTAAACTGAAAGACTAAACATGTTTTAGTTTTTTTATAGTAGGGAGGAATAAACTCCCATCACTTTTTCACCAATGGCTTTGTCAGAAAAGTGTTCAGCATGCAAGTAGCCATCCTGAACCATCTGTTCTCTTTTCCGTTTATCGGAAAGTATCTGATTCATGGCAACTCCCAATTCAGAGGCATTCAGAGGGTCAATGTAAATGCTTCCAGATCCACCAGCTTCTTCTAAACAACTTCCTTTCGAACTGATGGCTGGAACTCCGGAGGTTAAAGCTTCCAGAAGTGGAATACCAAAGCCTTCGTACAAAGAAGGATAGACGAACAGGGAAGATCGTCGGTAAAGAGCAGGTAAGTCCATAGTCGGAACATCGTTTAGGATAATTACCCGACTGCTCAGCCCGATCTTGGATATACGTTGTTCAAGAACTTGTTGCCAATTGCCAACAGGTCTACCGACGATGACCAACGGTAAATCCAATCTGCCCTCGCGGAGTGCTTCTACAATCAGAAATTGATTTTTCCACTCTTCAATGGCCCCTACGGTTAGTATGAAATCTTTGGGAAGGTTGTACTTTTTACATACTTCAGACAATTGCAATGAAGAGTACTGTTTCTGGAAAACAGGATTACATCCCTGATGTATCACGTTTATTTTTTTTTCATCGACACCAGCCAACTCAATCAAGTCTTGTTTCGTTTGTTGACTGATTGCAATGATGCTATCGGCCCTTTTGCAACTGCTCAGATATTTTTCCCGATAAATGATCTGGTCAATCCAAGGGTAAAGCTTTGGGAATTTCAGAAAGATAAGGTCGTGCATGGTTAAAACGGTTCGCGTTGAACTTTTCGCAAGTTTATAGGGCAATTCATTGCTGAGACCGTGATAGATATCCAGTTGCTGACGTTCATATTCAGAAGGAATACCAATTAAGCGCCATAGAGAAGGGAATCTTTTATAAAAGGTGTTCCTTGGCTCAATGATTTTGCAAGCGGTAGGACAATCCATCAGTGTGGTTCTAGCCATCTTGGCGCAAAACAACAAGTACGAGTGTTCCGGATACTGTTCGGTTAGAATACGAATGAGGTCACGGCTATAATTCCCCAGTCCTCTGGAATTATAAATGGCTCTTTTAGCATCAATACCTATATGCATGGTTTTAACTATCAGCTATGTATGAATTCTTTGAATAGAATGGCCTCTTTGTTGACATTTCCTCTCATTTCCAAAAGAGTTGCATTCGCCCCGTCAATAACCTTTATTTTTTCATTTGGGGAAAAGGTTGAGTTATTTAGTAGAATGATTTTTTTAGTTTCCTCCGAATTGGCAAGCATATCTGTCAGGCAATGGCCGAATAAATATCGATTCAAGAAAGTTTTTTTTATGGGGAATGCGTTGCCCTTGAAGTAGATGATTCTGCTGATTCCAGCCATCTTAGCTGCAGGTCCGGCAATTTTCAGGTTTTTTGAGTGGCTTATAATCAGAACGTCAGGATATTCCCTGCGAAAAAATAAAAACAGACCAAGCATCTTAAACGGGCCAAAAAAGCTATTGATTGAAAAACTGTGGATTTTAAGACTTTTGTCAGAAGCCCATTTTTTCAGTTCACTTCCCTTTTTGGTAAGAACTTGAATATCATCCCCCGACTTAGAAAGATAATGGGCAAGTTCAAGATGCCATTTATCGACTCCTCCCCAGGAGCGGGAAGAATTGAGAAAGAAAATTTTCTTTGGAAGTGTGGACTGTTGCTCTTTTTCCTTAAAAATTCCTTCTGGAGTAAGTGTTAATTCCGATAATTGAATTTTTTTCCTGTGTTCCTTATTCCTTTTTACAATGGAGGGATCTTTATAAGGTCTGTCGTGATCCAAATGCACACAAATGGCCGAATAACGGATCTGACGTCCCTTAATGTGCAGGTTGAGCAACCTTTCACCCAATTCACGATCTTCCCCGCCGTAGCACAAGGTTTCATTGAATCCATTGACACGAAGTATATCCGATTTCCAGCCGGAGGAGTTACAACCATTCCATGATGCATTGGCTGTTGTAGCGCGATTCATGAAACGTGTGAATATTTTTGAATGAATCAATTTGGTGCATTTGAAGTGCCCTTTGACCCCCTGTCTGAATAACCAATGAAGATTGAACAGCCTCTGCCCCTCAATATCATTTTTAGTGAGTTGATGACTGATAGCCATCGGAATTTTAAAGTACCCACCTGATAAGAAATGGCCTCTTCTGGCGTAATATAAGTGCGTTTCCACAAAGTCCTGCCGGGGGACGCAGTCTTGATCTGTAAAAATCAAGTACTCGGCGTCTGTGGCTTGAATGGCTGTATTCAGGATTTTATTTTTCCTAAAACCAAGATCTGGTTGCCAAACGTGTTTGATGCGCAATCCCATTTCCTCTTTTGCCTGTTCAAGTATTTCGCCTGTTTCAGGAAAGGAACCATCATCAGCAACAATGATTTCAAAATCAGTATAACTTTGGCTGGCGTATCCCCAAAGCGTTTTCTTCAGCCACATTGGGTGGTTGTAAGTGGAGATAATTACTCCAACACGACCTGTATATATTTTTTTATCATCCATTGCCAGTCGGCTGTTCATAAAGGCTACTTACGACCGAAATCGGCAGGTATTTCGCCCCAGGAAGAAGTTTCCCATTTATATAAAGGTAAATTCCAAGTATGTGTGGCAAGCCAGTTCTCAGCCCGGTCTATCAGATCGAAGATAGGTTCATTGGCAGCTGTTTGAACCAGTTTGGTGTTGCACTTTTTCTTTCTGATCCAAGTTAGGGCATTCATGCTGTCTGAATAGATTGGAAAATGAGTGTTCTTGGCGATTTGCAAGGCCAGGGCGTGCACGATGGCCAGAAATTCCCCGATGTTGTTAGTTCCTTCCTGGAAGGGACCTTGATGAAATATTTCCATGGAGTTTTCCCTGAATACACCTCTGTATTCCATCAATCCCGGATTTCCGCTGCAAGCAGCATCAACTGCGATGAAATCGCCTGTTGGGCGGGGAGAATTTTTAGTGGGACGAGCTTGGGCGGCTTGTTTGTAAAAGGCATGCCAACCCTTTCGCAACGCTTTTTCAGCCTCGTCTTTGGTTAGGAATGCTTTGTATTTTGCTCCTTCTGCTCCGTCAATCTGGGCCTTGCATTTAGCCCAGTCTGTATAGACTCCCGGAATATGCCCTACCCAGACCACATAGAATTTCCCTTTATTCGCCATGCGTTTCAGGTTTATCTTCGTACAATTCCTTGCGTTTGCCACGGAAGATATCGTATTTTCTGAATTCGCAATCCAAAGCACCGTTCATCAGAGGAATCCGTGCTGAGGGGCGCAAACCAATCTTGTCGAAGCACTCTTCGCGGTAGCTGAGAATCCAGGCGGAATATCCCATGAAAGCGTGTTTGAGTCGCTCACCGATGGTTTCATAAAGCACCAACAGGTCGTTGGAGGAGAGGCGTTCACCATAAGGCGGATTCATCACCAACATGCCGTTTTCAGGTGCTTCCGTAATTTTCTGAATGGAACGGGTTTCAAGCTCGATATATTTGCCAAGGCTGGCACTTTTCACGTTTTTCTGTGCTATGGAAATGGCTTGCGCGGAGATGTCCGAGCCGTAAATCTTGAATTTGAAAGGATTTTCGTCAGGCTCTTCGGTGCAAAGTTCTTCAAAGAGTTCCGCATCGAAATCGGGCCATTTCTCAAAAGCAAAGCCTTTCCTGTAAATGCCGGGCGGTATCTTTAGGGCTATTAGCGCCGCTTCAATAAGCAGGGTGCCAGAGCCACACATGGGGTCAATGAAATTGCATTGTCCTTCCCAGCCAGCCAAAAGCAACATGCCTGCAGCTAAGACTTCGTTCAACGGAGCTTCCGTCTGATCGACACGATAACCTCTTTTGTGAAGCGATTCTCCTGAACTGTCCAATGAAATGGTGCAGGTTTCGTGTGAAACATGAACGTTGATGTAAATATCCGGGTTGGTGAGGCGTACCGATGGACGTTTCTCAAACTTTTCCATAAAATAGTCTGCCATACCGTCCTTTACCCGATAGGCAAGGAATTTGGAATGGCGGAAAAGGTCCGAAAAGACAACCGAATCGATGGTGAACGTCTGATTGGGGGAAAAATACTTTTCCCATTGAATCTTTCGAACCTGTTCATACACTTCGTCCGGATTCTTGGCTCGAAAAGAGGCGATTGGTTTTAGGATTCGGACTGCTGTGCGCAGATACAAGTTGGCTTTGTACAATAGGCGCTGATCTCCTGAAAAGGAAACCATTCGGCGACCGATCTGCACATCATTTCCACCCAGTTCAGTGATTTCTCTGGCAAGGACTTCTTCCAGTCCTTGCATGGTTTTGGCGACGAGTTCGAAAGACATTATTTTTTTGCTTTTGACTGGACAACGCGCGCATTGGGTGCAACATCTTCGGTCACCCAGATGTTTCCACCCACCGTGGCGTTCTCTCCAATCGTTATACGACCTAAAATGGTCGCGTTGGAATATACGACGACATTGTCCTGAAGGATGGGATGGCGGGGTATGCCCTTGATGGGGTGTCCGTCTTCGTCCAGCGGGAAGCTTTTTGCACCAAGCGTCACACCTTGATATAACTTGACGTTGTTTCCTATGACGGCTGTTGCGCCAATTACAACACCGGTTCCGTGATCGATTGCGAAATGGGTTCCGATAGTGGCTCCTGGATGGATGTCGATGCCAGTTTCAGAATGTGCCATTTCGGTGATCATTCTGGGAATCAACGGAACGCCCAGTTCTTTCAGTTTGTGAGCGATACGATAATTGCTGATAGCTTTGATGGCCGGATAGCAATAGATGATTTCTTCCATGCTTTCGGCTGCTGGATCACCATTATAACAGGCAAGCACATCGGTAGCAAGCAAATCCCTCAAGGACGGCATCGATTCAATAAATTCAGCGGAAATGACTTCAGCTTCGTCCTTCATAACCTGTTGTTCCTGACGGTTTTTTGGTAAATCGTCGCAGTCTCCTTTTAGGTGGGCTTCGACTTGCTTTTGAAAATAAAGTCCGGCCAATACCTGTGCGCTCAGTAACTGATGCAGTTTTTCCACATTCAATCCAATATGGAAAGACAGATTTTGTCTGGTTACGGATGCATTTCCAAAATATCCAGGGAAAATAATGGCACGGCAAAGGTTCACCACTTCCATCAGAACCGGAGCTGAAGGTATCGGACTAGACTCGATTTCCTCATGACAAAGGCCTTTAAGTAGGTCGTATTCGGAAAGCTCCTGAATAGCTTTGGTTATTTTTACTGAATGGATGAGGTTCATTTTCTTACTAATTTTTGCTAGTGCAAAAGTAAGCATTAGTTTTTAGAGCACCGCCTTGATTTTCGCAATGACATCCTGGTATTCGTTTTCTGTGAGATAAACCTTCTGGGGATTCATCTGAAATGTTCCACCGTAATCGGGGCCGTCCACGTATTTGGGAGCTAGATGGAAATGCAGGTGCTGGAGCTTGTCGGAATAAGCTCCCATATTGATTTTTACCGGATTGAACGCTGTCGTCAGGACTTTAGCCACGCGTGCCACATCGGCCATGAATGCATTTCGGTCAGCATCGGTGAGTTCAAAAAGCTGGTTTGCATGATCTTTATAAGCTAAAACGCAACGTCCATGATAGGTCTGTTCCTTGAATAAGAACAAGGTGGAAACGTTCAGGTCGCAGATTTCGATCATCAGGTCGTGTTGCAATTGATTTCGGGTGCAATACAAGCAATCAGGATTTTTTTCCATGAAGAAGTAGGATTTTTGGTTGAATGAATGATTTATACTTTCAAAAGTAGGGATTTATTTGCAGAAATCAAAAGCAAGCCTAGGAAAAAAGTCCGTAATCACTTGCGGGGGAAGTCTATTTGAAGTAATTTTGCAACTCCTTAAAAAAAGGCTCCCGGAAAACCGCAAAAAATTCTATAATCACTAATTATTCAAAGGTATGGGTGTATTCATTTTCAATTCTTCTATCGGGCGCAAGCTGGTCATGAGTGTGACTGGTATAGCGCTCGTATTGTTTCTCACCTTCCACAGCATCATGAACATCTTCGTGATCATTTCACCGGAAATTTATGACAAGATCTGTGAGTTCCTGGGTGCGAACTGGTATGCTGTTTTTGGTACATTGGGTCTGGCCACCCTGGTTGTCATTCACATGGTTTATGCCTTCTGGCTGTCGCTGCAGAACTTCATTGCAAGAGGCAAAGATCGTTATGCTGTGTCAAAACGTGCTCCCGGTGTGGATTGGGCTTCCCAAAACATGTTGGTATTGGGTTTCATAATCCTCGGTTTTCTGGGTTTGCATTTGTTCAATTTCTGGTTCAAGATGCAGTTGCCTGAATTGATGGGTGGTGAGCCTGCTGTAGGCTCACAAATCGTTTCCGGTCTATTCCAGATGCCTGCCTACTGCATCCTATATATGGTATGGTTGGGAGCGCTGTGGTTTCACCTGACACATGGTGTCTGGAGTGCCATTCAGACCATGGGTGGAAGCAACCACACGTGGCTGCCCCGTATCAAGATGATTTCCAACATCATTGCTACGCTGATCATCTTGATGTTCATGGCCATCCCTGTTTATTACCTCATCACCAACCTCCTGGGATAAAATCTATTCATTATGACTGCAATAAAAGACACTAAAAAGATTGACGCCCGGATTCCTGAAGGACCGTTGGCTGAAAAATGGTCCGAATTCAAAGCCCATCAGAAACTGGTTAATCCCTCCAACAAGCGCCGCCTTGATATCATCGTGGTGGGTACAGGTTTGGCCGGTGCTTCTGCTGCCGCCTCTCTCGGAGAGCTTGGTTTCAACGTTTTGAACTTCTGTATCCAGGATTCCCCCCGTCGTGCGCACTCCATCGCTGCACAGGGTGGTATCAACGCTGCAAAGAATTACCAAAATGACGGTGACTCCGTTTACCGTTTATTTTATGATACTATTAAAGGTGGTGACTATCGTGCTCGTGAATCCAATGTTTATCGCTTGGCCGAAGTTTCCAACAGCATTATTGACCAATGTGTAGCTCAGGGTGTGCCTTTTGCCCGCGAATACGGCGGCCTGCTCGACAACCGTTCATTCGGTGGCGCTCAGGTTTCCCGTACGTTCTACGCCAAGGGCCAAACCGGTCAGCAATTGCTGCTCGGTGCTTACTCTGCACTGAGCCGTCAGGTTCACCAAGGAAGCGTGAAGTTATACACCCGCTACGAAATGCTTGACCTCGTTGTTATTGAAGGTAAGGCTCGCGGTATCATCGCCCGCAATCTGGTTACCGGTAAGATCGAACGCTTCGCTGCTCACGCTGTGGTTGTTGCTACCGGTGGATACGGAAATACCTTTTTCCTTTCTACCAACGCCATGGGCTCCAACGCCTCTGCTGCCATCCAACTGTTCAAAAAAGGCGCTTATTTCGCTAATCCCGCATACGTTCAAATTCATCCGACCTGTATTCCCGTTCACGGCGAAAACCAATCCAAACTGACCCTGATGTCCGAATCGCTCCGCAACGACGGTCGTATCTGGACCCCAAAGAAAAAAGAAGATTCCGAAGCCATCCGTGCAGGTAAACTCAAACCGAATCAAATTACCGAAGAAAACCGCGATTATTACCTGGAGCGCCGATATCCTACATTTGGGAACCTTGTTCCCCGTGATGTGGCTTCTCGCGCTGCCAAAGAACGTTGCGACGCTGGTTTTGGCGTCGGTGCCACTGGTCTGGCGGTATATCTGGATTTTTCCGATGCTATCAACCGCCTCGGACGTGACATTGTTGAAGCCCGCTACGGCAACCTGTTCCAGATGTATGAAAAGATTGTAGACGAAAATCCATACGAAACGCCGATGATGATCTATCCGGCCATTCACTATGCAATGGGTGGCGTATGGGTAGATTATGAACTTCAAACCTCCATTCAAGGATGTTTCTGTATTGGTGAAGCCAACTTTTCCGACCACGGTGCAAACCGTTTGGGTGCTTCTGCACTGATGCAAGGTTTGGCCGACGGTTATTTCGTATTGCCATATACCATTCAGAACTATCTAGCCGATGAGATTCGCACACCGCGCTTTTCCACCGATTTACCTGAGTTCAAAGATGCTGAAAAAGCTGCTTCAGACCGTATTGAAAAACTGATGAAAATTCAGGGTCAACGCTCTGTTGATTCCTTGCACAAGGAACTGGGTCTCATCATGTGGGACAATGTGGGCATGGGTCGCACCAAAGCCAGTTTGGAAAAAGCCCTTGTGGAAATCCTGCGTGTCAAGAAAGAATTCTGGTCCAACGTATTTATACCTGGTTCTGGAGCCGATCAAAATACGGAGCTTGAAAAAGCTCTTCGAGTTGCCGACTTCTTGGTAGTAGGGGAATTGATTGCACGCGATGCCCTTCTTCGCGAAGAATCCTGCGGTGGTCACTTCCGTGAAGAATATCAGACTCCCGAAGGTGAAGCGCTTCGTAACGATGAGAAATTCTCTTATGTTTCCTGCTGGAAATACAACGGTGAAGAGAAAGAACCTGAACTTTTGAAGGAAGATCTGAACTACGAATTCATCAAGGTGCAACAACGGAATTACAAATAATCTACGGTCATGGAAAAAACGATCAATATAACCCTCAAAGTATGGCGTCAACGTGGTCCCAAGGCCAAAGGCGCTTTTGAATCCTACAAACTCGACGCTGTTTCCACCGACAGTTCTTTCCTCGAAATGCTCGACATGATGAATGAACAGCTGCTGAAGGAACGTCAGGAACCCATCGTGTTCGACCACGATTGCCGTGAAGGCATTTGTGGCATGTGTTCGCTTTACATCAATGGTCATCCGCATGGACCCGATGAAGATGTGACCACTTGCCAGTTGCACATGCGTAAATTCAAGGACGGTGAAATCGTCACCATTGAGCCGTGGCGTTCCCATGGTTTTCCGGTAATTCGTGACCTGATGGTTGACCGGACTGCTTTCGACAAGATCATGCAGGCTGGTGGCTATGTTTCCGTAAACACTGGTGGCGTACCTGATGCCAATTCCATTCCCATCCCCAAGGTTATTGCTGATGAGGCTATGGATTCAGCTTCCTGCATTGGTTGCGGTGCTTGCGTAGCTGCATGCAAGAACGGTTCAGCAATGCTGTTCGTTTCTGCCAAGGTCAGTCAATTGGTCATGTTGCCACAGGGAAAGGCTGAAGGCGCACGTCGTGCAAAAGCCATGGTCGCCAAAATGGACCAGCTGGGCTTTGGTAACTGTACCAATACAGGCGCATGTGAAGCCGAATGTCCGAAGAATATTTCCATTACGAACATCGCTCGTTTGAACCGGGAGTTCTTATCAGCAAAGTTCAAGGACTAAATAGCGGTATACCACTTATAAGAAAGGCTGGATCATTCGATTCAGCCTTTCTTATAAGTGGTGTTTCTTCAAGAAATCGGAAGTCTCTCGAATAGTTTGACTCAAAGGAATAAAAGTGTAGTCCAGTGTTTTGCGGACACGGTCATTGGAATAGGATTGTGGATTTTGAGCGGACCGGATGGTGTCGTTGGTCAGCTGAGGCGTTTTGCCAGTTATCCAGCCAGTGAGGGTGGAAAAAAGGACACCCATCTTAAGCATCGCTTTTCCGGCGAGAATTCGCGGAGGTTCTTTACCGAATTCTTTGGCGATGAGGCCAAAAACGGTGCCATTGTGGGCATTTTCAGAAACGAGAATGTATCTTTTATTGTATAACCCTTTTTCCATCAATTCAACGGAGATGTTGCATACATCACGCACATCGACGTATCCGGTGGTGGCTTTTGTATAAAAGGGCATCCCTTTTTTACCGGTTTGAAAAAGCAATAGGCTGCCTTTGTCCGGATTGCCAGGACCCAGAATGATGCCCGGATTGATGATGACAGCGTTCAACCCTTCGCTGACAGCACGCCAGACTTCTAGCTCTGACCTGAATTTACTTTCGGAATAAGCGGAGTTCCTGTCATCATTCTTACGGGGAGTATCTTCCTGAATCGGTGACTGGTCGGGGGAGGAGCCAAGTGCGGCAATGGAGCTGATAAAGCAGAATTTCCTAACGCCCGATATGAGGGCGGCATCAACCATGTTGGAGGTCCCCTGAACATTGGTTTGAATCAATTCCATTCGATTTTTGGAGTTGAATGACACCATGGCGGCACAGTGGTAAACTTCCGCCACGTTTTTCGTCAGATTGCACAGCTCAATGAAATCCAGTGTATTGCCCTGAACCCATTCTACCGAACTTTTCAGTTCTTCAAAAGGCTGTTTGTAAAAGGAACAAATCAGCTTTAACTGTTCCAATGAAGAGGATGATCGGATAAGGCATCGAACTTTTTTTCCGGCCTTGTAAAGGTGTACCAGCATATGACCACCAACTAAACCGGTAGAGCCTGTCAGTAATACCAAATTGTTTCCGGATGCACTCATAACAAAGGATTGAAGTACAAAATTACGAAAAGAATGCGTATTTTTGCGAATAAATTCACCAGACAGCGCCCAATTAGTCAGAGGATGGAAGGAGACTCACTCACAATCATTGACACTACAGTCCATTGGGGTGGCCCTGTTTCCAACGATTCCACGATTGCCCTCGTTAAACAATGGAATTACAGTCATGATTCTGCATTGTATCATGGCACTGGCTTTTGGTTTAAGGAAGTACTCCAGTATTTCAGACAACGGGACAATTTCGGATTTGAACGTCATCAAGGCATTCAGCGTCCTGATAAAATGATTTCAGAAAGTTTGTTGTTGATACTTCTGCTTTTTGAAGTTTTTCTGGTTGCCTTTCTGCTTAAACGAGGGTTGAAGCTCATTACTCAGTACACCAAAATTACTTTTTATCCTGTCGATCGCACAGCCTCGGCCAATGATTCTTCACAAAGTGGTAGCTTCAGCGTTTTTTTATGGATGTTGACATTGGTAGTTTTTTCACTGATGGGGCATGTATTGCTGAATGCAAAGCTCGGTAATCAGGGTTATGGCCTTGATTCGTTCATCCTTTTGCGCTTGTTTATTTTTACTGTTGTTTTTTTTCTGATTCAGGGACTATTATATCAAGTGCTTGGAAAGATCTTCTTTTCTCCCATGCAGACAAATCGCTGGATTGCCAATAACAAGACGGTGCTGTTTTTTTACGCTATGGTCTTGTCACCGGTCCTTATAGGGGCAGAGATCGGTGCCATTACCAATACTTCTTTTATCTTTTACTGGACCCTCGGATTCTTGTTTTTGGCAAGGATTTGGATGTTCAGTAAAACCATTCAAATTTTTTCTATTGGCAAAGGCTATTTTTTCTATTTGATTTTGTACCTTTGTGCGCTGGAAATCCTGCCTATTTTATTGTATTATAGAGGCTTATTCCTGTTGTAAAATCAATCGTTCAATTTAATCATACTATTTTGAAAATCAAGAATTTGTTAGTATCTCAGCCGAAACCCGCGACTGAAAAGTCGCCCTACTTTGATTTGGCTGATAAATATGGTCTGAAAATCGATTTTCGCCCTTTCATCAAGGTGGAAGGACTTGCCGCTAAAGATTTCAGACAACAGAGGGTTTCCATTCTCGATCATACGGCAGTCGTATTCAATGCTCGTCACGGAATTGATCACTTTTTTCGGCTCTGTGAAGAAATGCGAATCACCATTCCGGAAGAAATGAAATATTTCTGCATTAATGAACAGGTCGCTCTATATCTTCAAAAATACATAGTCTACCGCAAACGCAAGATTTTTCATACTACATCAGGTAAGAATGACGAATTGGTTCAGCTTATTCTAAAACACAACTCGGAGATGTTTCTGATACCTGTTTCTGATGTAAGCAAAGACGACCTGATGGTGAAACTCGATGAAAAGAAGGTTTCCTACACCAAGGCCATCATGTATTGCACCGTAAGCAACGACTTTCAGACAGGAGAACCTTTTGATTACGACATGCTCGTATTTTTCAGCCCTGCCGGTATTTCTTCCTTACTCAAGAATTTCCCCCACTTTGTTCAGGGAGAGATTTCCATCGGTTGTTTTGGTGCTACTACGGCAAAAGCGATTCGCGATGCAGGTCTGCGTCTAGACTGTGAAGCTCCGATTCTTGAAGCACCTTCCATGACGGGCGCTCTTGACCTTTACATCAAAGAAAACCATAAGGCAGCCAAAAAGGCCTGATTCAATAAACCTATTTTCAACACGCTGTTTTCCGGTAGAATCACCTACCTTTGTGGAAACAGCGTGTTGCTTTTTTATAGTATGGGACAACGATTTACGTTTACAAAACAAGAGAAACTTACTGGTGAAACAGTGGTGACGGAGCTTTTCCTTAATGGAGCCTCTTTCATCGCTTATCCGGTTCGCATTGTCTGGACAGTCTCCAAAACGGAGGATTCTCCCTCATTGCAAGTGCTGATGAGCGTCCCGAAAAAGAAACTAAAACATGCTGTTGACCGTAACAGGGTGAAACGTTTGCTCAGGGAGGCCTATCGCCTCCATAAGTTCGAACTGACAACCTTGGTGGTTGGACATGGGCTGCAGGTCCGGATGGCTTTGGTTTGGATTCCCACTGAGGTGCTGGACTATGTCAAAGTGGAAAGAAAGGTGCTTGATGCCCTTTCTAAAATGCAAAAACTGCTGACTTCAGAAAATTTGGATGAAAATCGTCAATAAATGATTCAGTCATTGATTAAAAAAGCTTTTTCAGCATTCTTCATCGGATTGGTCCGTTTCTATCAATTGGTCCTCTCGCCTCATACGCCTAACGCTTGCAGGTACACGCCGACCTGTTCTCAATATGCAATTGAAGCAATTCGAAAACACGGACCTTTTAAGGGAGGCTGGCTGGCCTTGCGTCGCATCTTAAGCTGCCATCCGTGGGGAGGTCATGGTTACGATCCTGTACCTTAATCAATTTAAGCGATGATGACAGATATCCATAGTCATGATCCTCAGATAAAACCTGGTCAGATCAAGGTTCTATCCTTACAGTTACACCCCGAGACAAACATCGCAGAGGTTCAGAATGCCCTGCCTTCAGCGATTCTATTAAGCGCAGGTATTCACCCATGGCATGCCTATGAATGGACTTCTGCAAATATACCCAGGCTGGAGGTTCTGTTGCATACTTCGCGAATTGCTTTCGTTGGTGAAATTGGTTTGGACAATGCTTGCGGAGTGTCCTTTGATGAACAGTTGTTTGTATTTGAAAAGCAGCTATTGCTAGCTGATAATACAGGTAAATCCGTGCTGATACATAATGTTGGTCATCAGACTGAACTACTGGCTATGAAAAGTAAATACAAACGCATACCTGCATGGATCCTTCATGGTTTTCGAGGTAAGGCTCAAATGGCTGATCAGTTCCTAAAAAGCGGCTTTTACATTTCCTTTGGTCTGAAATATCAATTGGAAGCCTTGCATGCCTGCCCTATGGACAGGCTTTTTCTGGAAACAGACGAATCGAATATTGAACTAGGAAGCCATTATCAAAATGTGGCGAAGGATCTGGGCATATCCGTTTTTGCGTTGGAGTCTTGCATTTCCAGAAACTTCGAATCCATTTGCTTAAAATAAGAAAGGCTGCAATTCTGCAGCCTTTCTGAAGTTATTTAGAAGGAGGATCAACCTACGAACTTATATCCTACACCTTTAATAGTTGAGATATAAGCTTCACCTATTTTTTCACGGATCTTACGAACGTGAACATCGATGGTACGATCGCCAACAATGGACTTATTGCCCCATACCAATTTGAAGATTTCTTCACGAGTGAAGACCTTCAGTGGTTTGGAAGCTAGGAGAACCAATAGTTCGAATTCCTTACGCGGCAGGAAGATGTCTTTTCCATCCTTGAAAACCAGATAACGTTCACGGTCGATAACAATGCCTTTTTGAGGCACGACGTCCTTGGCGTTACCCAGATATTTGCCTAAAATGTTCATTACACGACGGGTAATTAAAGCAGAATTGGTGTCGCGTGTTCCAAATTCGTCTACGCCCAGGTCGAACCATTCGAGCTGTTCGGTCAGATTTTGGTTGTTGTCAGTAAGGAAGTACACATTGGTTTTCTGTTCTTCCTTTGTTTTCTTGATTTTCTTGCAAAGTTCAATTGCCTTAACATCGTCTGACGGTGTGTCAATGACGATCAAACAGGGGTTTTCTTCAGCGATGAATTCAGATGCTTTTTGAACACTGTAGGTGTATTCTACTACAGCTCTTGTGTTTGCCAATGCTTCCTGAATCTTAGTGCCGAGAACCGAACCTTTAACAGAAAAAATCAACACATTACTTTGGAGTGGTTTCATAAATGTTTGATTTTTTAAATAAATAAATAAAAACGAAAAATGTAATATGCCAAAAATGGCTAATACCAAAAGAATAATAACACACAAAAATAACTCATGAAACTCGTTTAAGCAAATTTTTCAATCCTTTTATTATTAATTATCAAATAAGAAGTACTTTTGCGGTTCAAAAGGTTAACACGAAAGCTAAGCCCTTGTGGTATAACATTATTTAACCTTTGAAAAAACTCAAAAACAGATACTTTCAATGGATTTTATTCAAGAATTGCAATGGAGAGGGATGATGCATGATGTCATGCCAGGAACAGAGGAACAGCTAAAAAAAGAAATGTCGACAGCTTATGTAGGGATTGATCCTACAGCGGATTCCTTACATATCGGACATTTGGTCAGCATCATGATGCTCCGACATTTTCAACGTTGCGGACACAAACCGATCGCTTTGATCGGGGGCGCTACAGGCATGATCGGGGACCCTTCTCTGAAATCTCAGGAACGCAACCTGTTGGATGAACCCACCCTCCGTCACAACCAAGAATCCATCAAGAAGCAGTTGTCCAAATTCCTCGATTTTGAAAGCGATGCTCCCAATGCCGCTGAACTGGTCAATAACTACGACTGGATGAAAGATTACTCATTCTTGGACTTTATCCGTGACATCGGTAAACACATCACTGTGAATTACATGATGGCGAAGGACTCCGTGAAAAAACGTCTGAGCGGTGAGTCGAGTGATGGTATGTCCTTTACGGAATTCTCCTATCAATTGTTGCAGGGTTATGACTTCCTGCATCTGTACCGCGAAAAGAACTGCAAACTCCAAATGGGTGGTTCCGACCAATGGGGGAATATCACCACAGGCACGGAGCTTATCCGTCGTGTGGCAGGCGGTGAAGCCTTTGCACTCGTCTGTCCCTTGATTACCAAGGCGGATGGTGGAAAATTCGGAAAGACCGAATCTGGAAACGTTTGGCTGGATCGCCGATATACTTCACCCTATAAGTTTGTACAATTTTGGCTAAACGTCAGCGATGCCGATGCTGAAAAATACATCAAGATTTTCACGTTTATTTCACGTGAGGAAATTGATGCGCTCATAGCTGAACATCAGCAAGCGCCACATCTGCGCGTTTTGCAGAAGCGACTGGCACAGGAAATCACCTACATGGTACATTCCAAGGAAGACTACGATGCTGCTGTTGAAGCTGCGTCCATCCTGTTCGGAAACGCCACGGCCGATGCACTGAAAAAGTTGGATGAAGAAACTTTTCTGGCTGTTTTTGAAGGTGTTCCATCTTTTGAAGTTTTTCTGGATGAAATCAAAGCTGGAGTCAAGGCCTTGGATCTGCTCACTGACAAAGCTGCCGTTTTTCCCTCCAAAGGCGAAATGAGAAAGATGATTCAGGCAGGCGGATTTTCCATCAACAAAGACAAGTATATCGAAACCGACGGAGTCATCGATGCATCTTTCCTTTTAAACGGTCGTTATTTGCTGGCTCAGAAAGGAAAAAAGAACTATTTCCTGCTTATTGCCAAGTAAAAAACTGTTTCGAACTATTGGCAGGCTAAAAGAATTTGTGTACTTTTGCCCCGCTTTCATCGGAAAGCAAAGAGGATTGTCTCATGGTGTAATGGTAGCACTACAGTTTTTGGTACTGTCTGTCGAGGTTCGAATCCTCGTGAGACAACAATCGCACAAGTCCCGGTTCTTCAAAAAGGAGGCCGGGATTTTTGTTTTGCCTCGAGGTTGCGGTGAAGTCCATCAAGGCCTGTACGCTCGATGCAGGTTCCGGAAAAATAGGTTTGAAACGAAGTTGGGTTCAACTTTCGGAATTTGGTTTCGTCGAGGTTGAGAAAGTGGTCGGTGGGTTGGAGTTCAGCTATGGAGTTGGGCTTGGCGAATCGGTTCCAGGGGCAAACTTCCTGACAGATATCGCAGCCGAAAATCCAGTCGTTTTCACCAACCATTCTGGCTTCATCTATTGAGAATGGCCCTTTTTTCTCAATGGTCAAATAGGAGAGGCATCGACGAGCATCCAGACAGTTTCCGTCAAGTGCCTTGGTAGGGCATGCATGGAGACATTTGCTACAGGATCCGCATCGGTTGTCCATTGGCGTTCCGTATTCCAGTTCCAGATCAATAAGCAGTTCACCCAGCAGGAAATAAGACCCGCTGCCTGGGATGATGAGGTTTTGGTTTTTACCCAACCAACCAAGCCCAGCTTTCCAAGCCCAATGACGTTCCAGAATGGGTGCTGAATCCGAAAAAGCCCTACCATTCACCGAGATTCCTTGCTCCCGAATTTTATCCATCAGCTGGTTTAGTTTCCCGCGGATGATGAAATGATAGTCCAATCCATAGGCGAATCTGGCTACTTTTGGAACGGTGGGCATTTGACTCTCTGAAGGGTAATAGTTAAGGGCCACCACCACTACCGATTTGCAGCCTTCCACAAGCTGGCAAGGATCCAGTCTTTTGTCCAGATTTCTTCCCATGTAAGACATTTCTCCATGGAATCCATCTTTCAGCCAAGTCTCCACATTCAAAATATCCTGGGACGGAAGGGATTCAGCACGTGCGAAACCACAGGCGTCGAACCCCAGCAGGCCTGCCTGTTCCTGAACAAAATGAGAAAGTTCTGTCGTAGTCATGGGACAAAAATACAGCAAAAACCATAAACAACCCGACAATATGACTTATCTTTGCTTAGTCAAATCAAAAATCTGTTTATGAAGATATTACTGCTCGGATCCGGTGGCCGTGAACACGCAATGGCGTGGAAAATTGCTCAAAGTCCCAAAGTCGAAAAACTCTATATTGCTCCCGGAAATGCGGGTACATCGCTGGTCGGAACGAATGTAGCGTTGGGTATCAATGATTTTGCCGCTCAAAAGGAATTTGTACTGAAAAATCAAATAGACATGGTCGTTGTCGGTCCTGAAGATCCGTTGGTGAATGGCGTTTACGACTATTATGCCAATGATAAGTCGCTGAAATCCATTCCTGTCATCGCACCATCCCAAAAAGGCGCTCAGTTGGAAGGCAGCAAAGACTTTTCAAAGGGATTCATGCAACGTCATAGCATTCCGACAGCAGGTTATCAAAGCGTTACGGCAGAAACTTTTCAGGAGGGCATTACTTTCCTCCAATCCATGAAAGCACCTTATGTTCTGAAAGCCGATGGATTGGCTGCCGGAAAAGGAGTTCTGATCCTGAACGATCTTGAAGAAGCGATTGCTGAGCTGAAATCCATGCTGGAAGGTAAGTTCGGAAATGCAAGCAAGACGGTGGTCATCGAAGAGTTCCTGGATGGTATCGAGTGCTCCGTTTTTGTAATGACGGATGGCCAACATTATTGCATTCTGCCGGAGGCGAAAGATTACAAACGGATAGGAGTCGGAGATACCGGCTTAAACACTGGTGGAATGGGAGCGGTGTCACCCGTGCCTTTCGCCAATGAGGCTTTTATGGCTAAGGTAGAAGAGCGTATCATTAAGCCTACCATCAATGGCTTGGCTTCAGAAGGGATTGACTATAAAGGCTTTATTTTTCTGGGTCTGATCAAGGTGGACGGCGAACCTGTCGTCATTGAATACAACGCGCGAATGGGGGATCCTGAGACGGAAGTGGTTATGCTTCGCATACAGTCGGATTTTGTTGATTTGCTGGAAGGCATTGCTCAGGGTGATTTGGATAAACGTGTTTTGGTAACTGATCCAAGGGCTGCTGTGACGGTCATGTTGGTTTCTGGCGGATACCCCGGAGACTATGAAAAAGGCAAAGTCATTACTGGCCTTGATAAGGTGGAAGGTAGCATCGTCTTCCATGCAGGAACCAAACAAGACGGGCAAGATGTCCTTACCAATGGCGGCCGTGTGATTGCAGTCAGTTCCTACGGAGCAAACAAAGCTGCAGCGCTTTCGCAATCCTTTGCCAATGCAGGTAAGATCCAATTTGAAGGAAAATATTTCAGGTCAGATATTGGGTTTGATTTATGATAAGATGAGACGTGGATTCCTGAGTACGATCGCCTATTCCAATGCCCTTTGGGCAGCCGGCTTTTTGCTGCTGCTGGCAGCAGCTTCGGTAAACCATTTTGTTTTTGGAGGATTGGTAATCGGGACAGAGACCGACGTAATCAACTCCCTCACTGGTTACACGTTTTTAGGTTTTTCTCTATATGATATCCTTGAGAACCCGCTTCTCGATCATTTGATGAAATTTCTTTTGTTGTTGGGCACAGGTCTGGCACTGCAATACATGTCATCGGAATTTCGATTGATAAGGGTTCGGAGTTTCTTTCCCTTTTTCCTTTTTTGTTTATTGAGTGGCTCAATTTTACCCGTGCTCCCATTGGACGGAGCAACATTATCCTGTTTGCTGTTTACACTATCCTGCTTCCGCTTGTTTCGTGCGCTGGATCCTGGTTTTGAGAGCAGGGCAGTTTTTGATGCCTCCGTCTTATTGTCCCTGGCTTCGGTTTTTCAAAGCCGCTATCTTTGGTTGATGCCTGCCATTTGGCTGGTCATGGGTGTTTTGCAAGTGTTTAATCTTCGCACTTTTCTAGCATCCATACTCGGAATGTTTTGTGTTATATGGATTATTGGAGGTATCAGTTTCCTGATCGATGACTATGGTTTTCTTTTTGCTTATTCCAAAGATCTGATCGGTTTCCATTTGTTCAGTCTTTCTGAAATATCCTCTTCCGAGATTTCCTACATCGCTTTTCTGGCTGTGTTGATGATTTCTGCCATCATTTCATTTTGGCCGAAGCAGCATCTGGATAAACTCAGGACTAGAAACTATTTAAACAGTGTTTTGATAATTTGGTTTGCGTTGCTGATTCTTTGGTTCTTTTCAGCAAATGACGAAAGCTACATGCTTCCATTGCTCAGTTTGTCTTCTCTGGTTATCGCGCATTTTTTCTCCCTGGTGGACTCGCTCTTTTCCCGGATCATGTTTTTTGCACTTCTAGGACTTTCGGTTACCGTTTACTTGTCCTTTTAAAGCGTCGCTTTTACAGCACGAATCATTTCGCGTTTTCCGGGAGGACCAGGTATTCGCTCGACGCTAAATCCACACCGCTGCAAGCGACGCCTTACTTCGCCCTTCGCACAATAGGTAACCAGGATTCCATTTTCGTTCAAGTTTTCGAACAATCGGGCGAATAAATGTTCTTCCCACATTTCGGGTTGTTTTTCAGGCGCAAAAGCATCAAAATATAGGAGATCGAATCGGCTCTGAAAGGACATGGTTGTAAAATCACCTTCAAGTTTGTAAAGTGAGAAACAGTCCTTTTCCAGTATGACAGGACTGCCCCACGATGCCGCATGCAACAGATTAAATGCATCGACTTGCAGTTTCGGCTCCAGCGAATCATAACCGAGTGCTGATGTTGTTTCAGGGGGCAACGGGAAAGCTTCTATAGCAGTATAAGTTATATCCAAATGGCTTCGTTTGGCTTCACCCCATGTCAGCAGCGCATTCAATCCGGTGCCGAATCCGATTTCAAAAAGATGGATGGATTTCTTAGTGCAGTGTTTTAATCCGGCTTCAATGAAAACATGTTTTGATTCTTGCACCGCTCCGTTCAGTGAGTGGTAAGATTCCTGCATTTCGCTGGAATACAGCGTCTCCGATCCATCTCCCGTAAGGTGCAGGATAAAACCTTTTGGATTCATTTCAGGAAATGTTTTTATCCGGCAACAGAAACGTGGATGCCTGTTTCCGTTTTCACTCTTTTTGCGATGTCTTGGAGTTCCTTCAGGGATACTTTATAAACGCCCTGAACTGCCGTTTCGCGGTCGATGGCATAGATCATGACCGATTCCGGTTCAATTTCCTGAATCAATTCAATCCAAGCCGATACTTCCTCTTCCGTAGTGTTGTCGAAGGATTGTCCCTCATACTGGCCTCGCGTAAACAAGGTCTGGATGATCAGTTTGCCCTTGAATGCTTTCATCCGGTCAACTTGTTGGCGGACAGTATAGGCATCCGATGTTGGTCTATCCAGAATCCTGACCGTTTCGTCAAAGGCTGAATCGAGTTTCAGAATGGCATTGTCCACCTTGAGCAAAGCTTGGACGATCGTTGGTTTATCCAGTCCGGTGGCATTTGTAAGGACGCTTACTTTCGCATTGGGGAAGAAGCGGTCGCGCAAATCAATGGTTTTGTCAATAATCAGTGAGAAATCCGGGTGCATTGTAGGCTCTCCGTTACCGGCAAACGTGATGACATCTGGCGTTATATGCTCCTTTTGCAGTGAAATCAGTTTCGTTTCGAGTGCTTCAAGCACTTCGGCAGTCTTTGGAAGCCGACCGCCTTTGAATGCTTCATTCAGTCCACATTCACAGTATAGGCAGTCAAAGGAACAGATTTTTCCATTGACAGGCAACAGATTGATTCCGAGTGAAACCCCTAATCTGCGACTTTTGATTGGCCCAAAAACGATTGCGTCAAAAAGAATAGTAGCCATGTTTTTTTTACAAAGGTAGAATTTTTATCCTAACGACATCAAAATTTCCAGCTAAGCTGCAACCGTGCTTCCGTCCTGCGGTTTCCAAATAGTTGCTCAGGACCATCGCCTAGAACAATCATTCCCGGCTGAACACTGTCCGCAATTTTTAATTGGAGGCTTAATTTTCTAAAATTGTATTTGGCAAATAGTGACATGCGGCAGCCTTTTCCGTAGAGCATGGGCATGGAAAATGCTCCAGGCAAGTCTTTTTCCCAAAGATAGATGCGGTTTTCCCAGGACGAGGTATTAAAAAGTACAGCATGCAACATTACTGAGAACGTATTTCCAAAGGGTTCAATACCTAAATCCTGTGCGACGGCATAACCATTGCTCTGAAAATTCTCGAATGCATAATTGTTTGCATAAAGTATTGTTTTCACCGTGCATATTCCTTGTTTTTGAGAAATCTGCAGCCGCAATTGAGTTTTTATATAGGGCTGAATAGGGTTGATCGGAAGGCCTGAATTGGAGGAGCTTTTCTCTTTTGTTTTGCTTTTCAGAAGCAATTTGACCAAGCCGTTTCGACCGACGGTGGCGTTCAGTTCGGTTGCTACTTCCTGCCCCCAAGATGGGGCACTGACGGAATAACCCAACCACGGAAAACGGAAAACATCCAAATAACCTGAAAATCGAATTCGAGGAGCCAATTGAAAATCTGTCGATGCATACAGACCTTGTTCATTTCTTGTCGAAGTTCCCTCCGAAAAGGCCTTGCTGTAAATTGCCTGATATTCGGGTTCGTACTTTCTGCCCAGGATTGAAACGCTCATCCTAGGGTGCGGTTTGAAAGAGGCTCCTCCCAACATGGCTTTGTGTCCATTTTGATCCAAGGCAAACTCCCCGAAAAAAAGCAAACCCTGCCAAACCGTCCGGAAGTCCGCTGAAACATTGCCACCTTTGTTTCCTTTAGAATGGAAGATATCCCAACGATCTTGGAACTCAGCGACTGATGCATCAAATATCCAAGCCATTGCTGTAATTCCAGCGGTTAGATTCGTACCTCTGAATTGGAGATGACTTCCCAGGACCGATTGCCTCAACTTCTTCTGTATTTCTGTTTCTGAAAGCGTGCGGTGAAGCCCAGTTTCTGAAATGCTGGTATAAAGACCGTTTTCTACATTTGAATCCTGCCGTCGACTAGAAAAGAACGTACTAAGATCAATTCCGAATTGACGTCCATTTTCCATTAAAAAGGGCTTCAGTGTCAGTCTCAGGGCTGCACCCCTTAAGTAATTGATTTCTGAAGCAGAAAAGTGCCTGCTGATTAATGGCCCGGATAGTTCTGGAATCCCTCCGGAGGTATTCTTGCCTAAAGAAAAAGCGCTCCCACAGACCAAACCTTGCCCGAAGCGAACCTTGTAATCACCGATTATCAAGGTGTTTTTACGTTTGGAATCTTTTAACAACACGTGAAAGGATGCATAGTCAACACCACCTTTCGCCTGATTCCACCACCTTTCACCTGGATCTTTTTCCAGTACAATGCCCCATTGAAGTTGATCCTTGTAATCGAAACCATATCGAAAACAAGCGTGAAGTGCATCCCCTAAATACCGGCTGGTGCTGTCGGATAAAGCGTTGTATCCACGTTTTTGCTGAAATGTCATACCCATTGTCCACCGAAACTCCTGTTTACCATACCTAAGTGCTTTTTTCATTTGCGGATAGACAATTGGAGATTCTTCAATTGAACCAAGACGTACAAAAGGTTTTATCCACCTCAGGATTCGTGCGTCCATACCTTCCACAAGCAATAACTCGGAAAGGCTTACCATTGGACCGTATCGGTATAGGTAATAAGAAAGGTTTTCCACCTGGTCGGCATTCAATATCGGAATGCTTTCCAACATTTCCCTGCTGGCGTTGTTGAGCGGCACAGGATTGTTTGCGAGTTCAGTCAGGACCTCCTCCCACTGTTCAGTATCAATATCATTTTCAGCCATTTCTTCTAGTAAAATGTGCCAATCTCCCGTTTCATCGACCGATATGGTAGAACTATCGATGAAATTAGGAATTTGATACTTCACAATTTCTGCAAGACGGATGCTGTCTGAAGTAAACGTGACCCCAAGTATCGAAAAATGTACGATGAAAGCGATAAATCCAGTGAGATAAAGGTGAGGTTGCTTTCCCATGATTTACCAACTATAATTAAGCGTAAACCCATTGCTGATACCTAGGATTGGGTGCAAATTTCCTCCCCAAGAATAACTCAATCGATTTAGCTTACCTCCAATGCCCCAGGAAGGCATCAACGGCTTGGTGCTAAAACCTGTCCGAAGAATCATGAAATCATTCAGCACATACTCCAGCCCCATCCGTTCACGAATCGGGTTGTATAAACGGACATCAAATTCAAAATACAACTGGCATTTTCTTGCTGGTGAATAACGAGCACCCAAAAATGCTGCGCTACTTAAAGGAACCCAGTCGTTTCCTGACTTGATGCGTACGCCACTTGGATTCATCAACGTCAAACCGATGCTTACTTTTTCAGATAACAAATAATGGCTATTAAATTCTGAGTAACAAGCAGAAATCGTGTTTCCTACAGCATTTTCCACCATGAGTACGTCGACTTCCACACCAAGATACAGGCGCTCGCTTAGATTTTTACCCACATGCAGCCTTACATTGTTTTCCATCCAGTCCGAATTCCCGCTTTGATGCCAACCAAGAGACCAGTCAAGGCCCAATACTTTTTTATTGAACTCCAGCTTTCTCACAGAGAGTTCTTTCAACTGAAAGGGCATCAGATAGGTTATCTCCAATTTATTATCTGAAAAGGACCCGAACGTACAAACCAAGCCGCCCATTGCAAAATCACGTGCATCTACATGTAGTGCAGATTCATTCAACACGTATTCATCGGCATAAAGACCTTGAATACAGACGAAACAGACTAGTAAACAAACATTTTTCACAGGCAGGGAAACGCAATAAAGTTTACCGCGAAGATATATAAAAATAACAATAAAAAAATATAAATCAGAAATATATTTTAACGAAGGCATCCGCATTATCCCTAAGAAAAAATGTACTTTTGCATCCATGAAAATGCGACTTGGCATATCATCCTTACGGAAAGGGCTTCTTTTACTAGTTTCCCCAATTCTTTTTCTGCACGTTGTTAAGGCGCAGCAAAACCCCATTGTTTTTCAAAAACAGCCTTATAAGGAAGTGCGTGGCATCGAGCCCGAAAAAAAACCACAAAAAACCACCTATGCAGAAGTCATCAATGGTGACACTATTCCGGTGGCCGTTCTTGGCTCGGTCTATTCCTTTCCTAAAGAAAATTTCAAAAGTGCCTCTGAGGAACGTTATTACTGGAAATTGGTAAGGGACGTGAAAATTGTGTATCCATTGTCCAGAATCGTGTATTTTACTTTGCTGGAAACCATGGACTATATAGAGACCATACCCGATCCGAAAGTTCGTGAAAGGCATTTACGGCGGATGGAAAAAGATCTGATCAAGGAATACGAACCTGTTCTTCGAAAAATGACCTATACACAGGGAAAAATACTGCTGAAGCTCATCAATAGGGAGTGCAGTTCGTCGCCTTATGACCTCATTAAGGCCTATCGGGGCTCGTTTGCGGCTTCTTTTTGGCAGGGAGTTGGCTCGCTTTTCCATGCCGATTTGAAAGGCGGTTACGATCCGTCCACTAAAGATTACACATTGGAACGCATTGTTATAAAAATTGAACAAGGTCAGTTATAACAATCGGTATTAAAATGAAAGGGCGCCCGTTGAGGCGCCCTTCTGCTTAATAGGTTTGAATGATTTATAATCCAACAGCTTTTTTGATGGCATCCACAAAATCCAATTTTTCCCAGGTAAAGAGTTCCACCTCGATGGTTCTTGAACCTTCTGCTTCATAACGGGATTTAAAGGTCTTCACCACTGTCTTGGGTTCGCGTCCCATGTGACCGTAGGATGCGGTTTCCGAATAGATCGGAAAGCGCAGTTTTAGACGTTGTTCAATGGCTTTGGGGCGCATATCGAACAGCTCGTACATCTTTTCGGCCAGCTCGCCGTCATGGATGCTCAATTTGGAAGTGCCGTACGTGTTGATGTAGAGGTTCATCGGCTTAGCTACCCCAATGGCGTAGGAAACCTGAACAAGTACTTCGTCCGCTACTCCTGCAGCTACCATGTTCTTGGCGATGTGACGTGCAGCGTAAGCGGCTGAACGGTCCACTTTCGAGGGATCTTTTCCGGAGAAAGCACCACCACCGTGAGCGCCTTTGCCGCCATAGGTGTCAACGATGATCTTACGGCCGGTCAGACCGGTATCTCCGTGCGGGCCACCGATGACAAACTTGCCGGTTGGGTTCACATGGTATTTGATGTCACCTTTGAACAGTTCGGCCACTTCCTTCTTTTGTTTTGCAACAACGCGCGGAATCAAAATGCTCACGATATCGTCGTGGATTTTCTGAAGCATTGTTGAATCAGCCTTGTCGATGGCTTCCTGACTGTCGTTTTCGGGTTTGATGAAATCGTCGTGCTGGGTAGAAATTACGATCGTGTCGATACGGACGGGCTTGTTGTCGTCACCGTATTCGATGGTTACCTGTGATTTGGCATCGGGACGCAGGTAGGGAATGGTTCCTTCGCGACGGATGTCGGCCAGTTCCATCAACAGGAGGTGAGCTAAGTCCAACGCTAAAGGCATGTAGTTGTCGGTTTCGTTGGTGGCGTAACCGAACATCATGCCCTGGTCCCCGGCACCCTGGTTCATCGGGTCCAATTTGGCAGCACCGTCAACACCACGGTTGATGTCGGCCGATTGCTCGTGGATGGCAGAAAACACACCGCAGGAATTTCCTTCGAACATGTACTCGCCTTTGGTATAGCCTATGCGGTTGATGACTTTACGGGCAACATCCTGCAAGTCCACGTAGGCACTGGTTTTTACTTCGCCGGCCAAAACTACCTGACCAGTAGTCACCAACGTTTCACAGGCCACTTTCGACTCTGGGTCGAAGGCCAAAAATTCATCGAGAAGCGCATCCGAAATCTGATCGGCTACTTTATCCGGATGTCCTTCGGACACGGATTCTGACGTAAATAGATAAGCCATTTTATAATAGGATTTAAGTAAATAACTTGAACGATTTGCCCAAGGCAAACCTTCCGATATTATAAAATTTGGAGGAGGATATGCACCCATAGGTGCGGACTAAGATGAATCTTTAGCATTTTTTTTAGTGGTTGCAAGCGTCCAAATCCTTCCACAAATTCAATGCAAATATACTACTTTTCTTTAGGATGCAACTTAAGAGTTGGTAAATTTTCAAGAATTATGCTGAAATCAGTTCAGATTATAATTGTAATGTAGTGTGATGTTGATGAGTTGCATCCCGGGCACCGGTAAGTAGTTGTTCAGTTCGAAGCTTATGATGTTTCGACCTCGCAAATCTTTGAACAGATCGATATTCGAAAAACCGTAACCCACAGAAAGGTCGAAATTATCAAGGATATTTACGCTTAATCCACCTTGTATGCCATAATAGAATCGAGCATGGCTATCGCTTTTCAAGGTGGTTTTGACATTGTCCTCAGATGGTCCCGGGGTGAAAATCTTATCCGCTCCGTCGTAACTGATGGTGTAATACAATTCATTCAGATACGTGGTTCTGGCAGAAAAAGGCAAGAATATCAATTTAGGTTCGACAAAAATCTTAAAGTCATGACCAAAGAAATTTCCAATGGGATATTGTCCCTTAAATCCTAATTGTACGCTTGGAAGCGCTTTATTGTCCATCAATTTATAAATGGTGGCGTTGGTCCCGATTTCTTCATTCCAAACTGACTTGTATCCCGAGTTCCAAAGCCCAAGCCCCAAATTCGTAGAAAAAAAATCATTCCATTGAACCCTACCTTCCAGCAACACGGGGTTGATCATCTCGCTGCCATTCATCCCTAAACCCAGACTCCCGTCCAGTCCGAATCCTTTTTGACCAAAACTGGCAGTGGCAACGGACAGCAAGGTCCATAAAACAATGGAATATCTCATACTTATTTTGATTTCATGATGTCAAACCCTTTCCCATAAACACCGATGACTGAACCCTGCGAAACAAAGGCATTTGGATCTTCCTGCTTTACAATACGGAAGATCTTAACCGATTCATTCTTTCGGGCCATGACGCAAAGTACTTTGGAAGGTTCTTTGGAATACCAGCCCATGCCGTCCAGTACGGTGACTCCGCGGTGTGCCTCCTTGTTGATGCGTTCAGCAATCGACTCGAATTTTGACGAAAAGATGAAGAACTGAACCGATTGTCGATCGCCGTTCAGAACCATGTCAACGGCATAAGTGCTAACGACAAGCGATGTAAGCCCGTACAAAATCTTATCAATGCTGTGAAAAAGCAAATAAGAGGAACAAATGATGACCAGATCGCTGTAAAGCATTGCCCTTCCAGGAGTTACATTCCTGTATTTGTTGACAATAAGTGCAATGATGTCCGTTCCTCCAGTGCTCCCATTTGCGGTCAATACTGTTCCTACGCCAGCTCCGGCAATTAAACCGCCAATAATGCAGGCCATAAATGGTTCATTTACCAACAAAGGCTTCGTAATGTATTTTTGAGCGACGGACAAAAACAAGGTCAGTATCAATACACCAATAATGGTCCTGAAACTGAATTTCCATCCGAACATGCGGACTGAAATGATCAACAATACAATGTTGATGGATAAATAGGTAGCTGCGACCGGTATTCCGTAGGCAAAATAGACAAGTGCTGCTATGCCTGTTACTCCACCCGTTGTAATTTCATGCGGCAACAGGAACCCGGTCCATCCTAGGGCGTACAGGGCCAATCCAAATAGGATGGTCACATATTCTTTAAAAGTATCCGATTTAAACTTATTTGCCATGCAGCCGCAAAATTACAAAACGATGTTCACAATCTTCTTCGGAATGATGATTACTTTCTTAGGCGTTTTTCCTTCCAGCCATTTTTGGGATAAAGGATTGCTCATAATGGCCGCTTCAATTTCAGAAATACTCAAGTCAGCAGGGAGTTCCAGCGTGTACCGGGTTTTGCCGTTGAAGGAAACTGGATAGTTGAAAGCTGATTCCATCAGGTATGCTTCGTTGCATTCCGGCCATTTTGCATCACAAACACTGCCTGGATTGCCAAGTGCTTCCCAGACTTCTTCGGCAAGGTGCGGAGCAAATGGCGCCAGAAGGACGATGAGTTTCTCCAGAACGGCACTTTTGTTGCATTTCAGCGTGGCAAGTTCGTTGACACAGATCATAAAGGCACTCACCGAAGTGTTGAACGAAAAATGTTCGATGTCCCAGCTTATCTTTTTAATGGTTTTGTGAAGGGTTTTGAGTTCAGCTGCCGAAGGAACTTCTTTGCTGAAATGGAAATCCTTTTCGTCTGTGCAAAGCCCCCAGAGTTTTTTCAGAAAACGGTGGACTCCATCGATACCATTGGTGTCCCAAGGTTTTGACTGTTCCACGGGGCCTAAGAACATTTCGTACAATCGGAGCGTATCAGCGCCGAAGCGTTCTACGATGTCATCTGGATTCACGACATTGTACATGGATTTGGACATTTTTTCAACAGCCCATCCACAAACGTATTTGCCATCCTCCAGAATGAATTCGGCGTTGGCGTAATCGGGGCTCCATGCTTTGAATTTGTCAATTTCGAGCACGTCGTTATGGACGATATTCACATCGGCATGAATGGGTGTCGTGTCGAATTGTTCGCGCAAATTGTAAGAAACAAAGGTGTTGGTTTCCTTGATGCGATAGACAAAATTAGAGCGACCCTGAATCATGCCCTGATTGACCAACTTTTTGAAAGGCTCGTCTTTGCAAATAAGGCCTAAGTCGAACAGGAATTTGTTCCAGAAGCGGCTGTAAATGAGGTGCCCGGTGGCGTGTTCGGTTCCTCCGATGTACAAATCCACTTGTTGCCAGTACGCATTGGCATCCTTGCTCACCAGCGTCTGGCTATTGTGCGGGTCCATGTAACGCAGGTAATAGGCTGAGGATCCGGCAAATCCTGGCATCGTATTCAGCTCCAGCTGGAAACCTTCTTCGGTTTTCCAGTTTTTGGCATGTCCGAGGGGAGGCTGACCGGTAGCGGTTGGCAGGAAGTTGTCCACTTCGGGCAATTCGAGTGGCAATTTGCTTTCATCGAGCATATAGGGCATGCCATCTTTGTAATAGACAGGGAACGGTTCACCCCAATAGCGCTGACGGCTGAAGATGGCATCACGCAGACGGAAGTTCACTTTGACACGGCCAAGGCCGTTTTCACGGACATAGTTTTTGGTTTTAGCAATAGCTTCCTTTACAGTCAGTCCATTCAAGAAACCTGAATTCATCATGATACCGTCCTTGGCATCGTAGCTTTCAGTGCTGATATCTGCGCCTTCGATCAGGGGAATAATCGGCAATTTAAAGTGTTTGGCGAAAGCGTAGTCACGGGAGTCGTGGCCGGGTACCGCCATGATGGCGCCCGTTCCGTAACCTGCCAGCACATAGTCGCTGATATAGACTGGAATCGGTTCATTTGTTAATGGATTGATGGCGTAGGCACCTGAGAAAACCCCCGTCACCCGACGGTCGGCTATGCGTTCGCGTTCCGTACGCTTTTTGGTGCTTTGAATGTAGGCGCTCACTTCAGCCTGTTGAGACGGCGAATTAAGCTGCGCTACCAATTCGCTTTCCGGAGCCAAGACCATGAACGTTACACCGAAAATAGTATCGGCACGGGTCGTAAATACTGTAAAGTCAAGGTCTGAATCCTTCACTTTGAAGTTCAGTTCAGCTCCTTCGCTTCGGCCAATCCAGTAACGTTGGGTGTCTTTGAGAGAGTCGGTCCAATCAATTTGATCCAGTCCGTCAAGAAGTCGCTGGGCATAAGCTGAAATGCGGAGGCACCATTGGTTCATCACCTTTTGTTCCACCGGATGACCACCGCGCAGGGAAACGCCCTCACTCACTTCATCGTTGGCAAGTACGGTTCCAAGTGCCGGACACCAGTTCACCATGGAGTCACCCAGGTAGGCGATGCGGTAATTCATGAGCAGTTCAAGCTGCTCTTTTTCTGTTTTTGCTTTCCACTCAGCGGCGGTGAAGAACAATTCTTCGGAACAAGCAACATCCACCCCTTCAGTACCAAGGGTTTCGAATGTTTTTACCAGTTCGGTTACGGGCAGCGCTTTTCCGGCTTTGTTGTCGTAATAACTGTTGAACATTTGTATGAAAGCCCATTGCGTCCATTGATAATAATCTGGTTCGCAGGTACGGACTTCGCGGTCCCAGTCAAAGCAGAAGCCGATTTTATCGAGCTGTTCGCGGTATCGGGCGATGTTCCTGGCTGTTGTCACAGCTGGGTGTTGGCCGGTCTGAATGGCATATTGTTCAGCAGGCAAACCATAAGCATCATAACCCATCGGGTGGAGTACGTTGTAGCCTTGCAGTCTTTTGTGACGGGAAAAGATGTCGGATGCGATATAACCTAGCGGATGACCGACGTGCAATCCTGCTCCTGATGGGTAAGGGAACATGTCTAGCACGTAATATTTGGGTTTGCTTGTGTCTTCTTTGACTTTATAGGTTTGGTTGGCCTTCCAGGTTGCCTGCCATTTTTGTTCAATTGCCTTGAAATTGTATTCCATTTGATGTTAAAATGATTGCGAGCTGCAAATTTTCCGCAAAGGTACGAATTTGATGACAACCTGAGCAAAAAAGACCTATTTTTGCAATTCATAGGATACTGTTATGGTAAAAAAGTATGATTTTCTGGTTATCGGTTCCGGCCTTGCCGGTATGAGCTTTGCTCTGAAAGTAGCCCATAAGGGTCGTGTTGCCTTATGCTGCAAGACCGGCCTTGAAGAAGCCAATACCTTTTATGCACAGGGAGGTATTGCCTCCGTGACGCTGGCCAGCGACCAATTCGACAAGCATATTGAAGATACGCTGATTGCTGGTGATGGTTTATGTGACCGCGCAGTGGTGGAAAAGGTTGTACGGGAGGCGCCAGAACAAATCGATCAACTCGTGCGTTGGGGAGTGGATTTTGATAAGGATGAATCCGGTCATTTCGATTTGCACCGTGAGGGCGGGCACTCCGAATTCCGCATTTTGCATCATAAGGACTCCACGGGTGCAGAAATTCAGCAAAGCCTGATTATTCGGGTAAAGAACCACCCCAACATCGATTTGTACGATCATCATTTCGCCATTGAAATACTGACGCAGCACCATCTGGGACAAAAGGTGACCCGACATTCTGAAAATATTGAATGCTACGGTGCGTATGTTTTGGACCTGCATACCCGAAAAATCCATACATTCCTGGCTAAAACTACCCTCATGGCAACCGGCGGAATCGGTAATATCTACCAGACTACCACGAATCCGCTTATTGCAACCGGAGACGGTATTGCCATGGTTTACCGTGCGAAAGGTACCGTGAACGGAATGGAGTTTGTACAGTTTCACCCGACAGCTTTGTATCATCCAGGCCTGCGACCTTCTTTCCTGATTACGGAAGCTATACGTGGTTATGGCGGTGTACTTCGCACGCAAAATGGCGAAGAATTCATGCAAAAATATGATAAGCGTGGCTCCTTGGCTCCCCGTGACATAGTTGCCCGTGCCATCGATACGGAGATGAAAAGCCGGGGCGATGATTTCGTTTACTTGGATGTGACGCACGAATCGGCCGAAAAGACCAGGGAACATTTCCCGATGATCTACGAAAAATGTCTGGAATTGGGCATTGACATCACCAAAGACTTCATTCCTGTTGCACCTGCCGCACATTATCTGTGTGGTGGTATTACAGTGAATCAAGATGCGTGTACGTCCATCAACAGGCTTTATGCAGCCGGTGAATGCTCCTGTACTGGACTCCACGGTGCCAATCGTTTGGCGTCAAATTCATTGATTGAGGCAATTGTTTATGCAGACGCAGCAGCCAAGCATGCTAGTTCCATCATTGAAAAGCTTTCCTACGAGGAAAGAATTCCTCTTTGGAACGATGAAGGAACACGACTTCCTGAAGAAATGATTCTGATCACACAAAGCGCGAAGGAAGTAGGGCAAATCATGAGTTCATATGTAGGCATTGTCCGATCCAATCTTCGTTTGAAGCGCGCTATGGACCGTCTCGATATTTTGTATCAGGAAACTGAACGATTGTTTATCCGCTCTGTCGTTTCCAAGGAAATTTGCGAGCTTCGAAACATTATCAATACGGGATATCTCGTGATAAAGCAAGCCCAAGAGCGCAAAGAAAGCCGTGGCTTGCACTATACAATCGATTACCCAAAGAAAAATCCAATTCGGTAAAAATGATTTTTCTTTGCTGAAAAGTAAATTTGAAAAACAAAAAAA